>Ga0213877_10000124_pt1 | contig 10739 bp, 8 predicted proteins | sample VelepicoBEBS_R01_FD_160112 | JGI IMG/M metagenome (GOLD analysis project Ga0213877, IMG submission 160112) | Vellozia epidendroides bulk soil microbial communities from rupestrian grasslands, the National Park of Serra do Cipo, Brazil - BS_R01 | ecosystem: Environmental > Terrestrial > Soil >...
GTTCATGCCAGAACGGACGAGGCGTGCCAGCATTTCCGGCGAGTTCGAAGCAGGGCCGATTGTGGCAACGATTTTGGTTTTGTGGTCGGGCAAATTCATGGCCGCTCGGTCAACAACGAGTAGTAAGGCAATTCTCCGGCGAGCGGCGAGCGAAAATCCCGATTAATTGAAATCGATAGATTCTGCCTCGTCCAATCGCGTCCTGGCTGAAACTTCCGTGAGTCCGAAAAATCCAGATCCTGGGTTATTAGTAGCCGCTCCTCAAGCTGACACTGCGTTCAAATCTCTCGGTCGGTTCTGCCGGTCAAACCTTGCCCAATAACTGTGTGAACGTCGTGACCCAAAAAGGTAAGCGCCTCTACCAGCGAGACGGGGACATTCTCGTCCAGTTTGGATGCGAGCTGCCGGAGTCGCGGCACCCCCAACCGTGCGCGAGTTGTCGTAAAGCTGCCGATCTGGTGCAAATGTCGTGCCAAAGCGTGTTTGCGCCGAATTATCCTTGATTTTTGATTCGCATGTTGGGAAATGCTGTTTTCGGAGGCAATGGCAAAACCCATCATCGCGGTCTACGATACCAAACCCTACGACCGCGATTATCTTACCCGTGCGACTGGGGCGGAAGAAATGGATTGGCATTTTCATGATTTCCGATTGGATCGCGAAACCGCCTTCGCCGCTACCGGGGCGCAAGCGATTTCAGTATTTGTCAATGATGTCGTCGACCGCGAAGTCCTCAAAAGCCTGGCAGCTTCCGGCGTCGGGATGGTTGCGTTGCGCTGTGCGGGATTCAATAATGTGGATCTGGAGGCTGCCAAGCAACTGAAAGTCACCGTGACACGTGTACCGAGCTATTCGCCCCACGCTGTTGCGGAGCATACGATCGCTCTGATTCTCACCCTGAACCGTAAAATCCATCGCGCTTTTAACCGCGTGCGGGAACTTAACTTCTCGCTCAACGGCTTGGTTGGATTTGACCTATACGGAAAAACGGCCGGCGTTTTCGGTACCGGCAAGATAGGTCGCATCGTGGCTGAAATTCTGCGCGGATTTGGGATGCGTGTCCTCGCTTCGGATGTCTATCCAGACAGGGAATGGGCTGCTCAAAATGGCATTGAGTATGTTGACGCGCGCACCCTTGCCAGGGAGAGCGATCTTATCACGCTCCATGCCCCTTTGACGCCTCAGACCGATCGCATCATTAATGAAGAGACTCTGGCCTTAATGAAACCCGGAGTCGTGCTAGTCAACGTTAGTCGCGGGCGCCTTATTCACACCGTAGCTCTTATTCAGGCATTGAAAAGCCGCCACGTCGGAGGGGTCGCACTCGACGTCTACGAAGAAGAAGAAGGCATTTTCTTTGAAGATCTCTCAGGCAATATCTTGCATGACGACGAACTGGCGCGTCTGCTCACCTTTCCGAATGTACTCGTGACGGCTCACCAGGCCTTTTTCACCCACGAAGCCCTTAGTGAAATCGCTCGTGTCACCGTTGAAAATTTGCGGCGTTTTGCTAACAGAGAACCTTTGCTCGAACAAACCGTTCTCTGCTAATCCCAATCGCCCGAAGGGCGAACAGAGAATAGCCCAGGCCTTTAGGCCTGGGAATCAACATACGCGGAAACACGCCCCGAAGGGGCGCTAGAGGCACCTGTCCTTAATCCAATCGCCAAATTTCAGGAGCTGTTGGTGATAGAAACACCTTCGGTTGCCCTTACAGGGCAATTTTCATTTGTAATCTGACCCAGGCCTAAAGGCCTGGGCTATTGATGTCTAGCCGCTTCGCGGCAAATCCGACAGCCTCCCGGCATAGCGTTTGTCTAATAAACTATCGTCTCAGCCTAATTGCATGGAGTCAGGACGACAGCTCCTACTTTGCTGCCGCGTCCAAAGCAGCCTGTACCTTGGCTTCATCCTCATTCGAAAGGGAGGTCTTCAATATTTTGCCTCCTGTTCCCGCGAGCTCTTCCAGGACTTTATCCGGTGTCGATTTTCTTACTAGAACGAATAGGGTCGAACTACCGGGAGTCATCGTCGCAGCTAACTCTTTCATGAAATCATTGCCGATTCCAACATCGGTAAGCGCGCCGGTAATGGCGCCTGTCGTCGCACCGACGGCAAAACCGAGCACCGGACACAGGAAGATAAGGCCGATAAGCGAGCCCCAGAAGCCCCCACGGATCGCGCCCGCGGCGGTCAGGTTGTTCGTCTGATGTAACTTAAGTTTGCCCTGCGCATCCTTGATGGCAACGGCCGCGTCTTCAAGATCTATTAGGTATTCTTGTTGCAGCTTTCGCAGTTTAAGAAGAACTTCGTCGGCCTTGAACGCCTCATTGTAACCGACTGCCACTAGTGTACTCATATTTGTTTTCTTTCTTTACTCGATCTCTACTCGACTGACAACTTGACTTACTGCTTTGTTCCTTGTCACGTTCGCGACATAACAACCGCGTCAGTTTTGCAAAACTACAAAATACCATCATCAACTCAAGCCTTTGCTGTCGCGTGGAGTTTGGACATTTCACCGTCGCCCCAAGGGCGAGAACAGAACAGCCCAGGCCCGAATCCTTTGTACCAGAAGAGATTCGTAGTTTCTGAAATGCCATCGAGTCGCTTTTGACGAAGGTCATCTCTTGAGAATAACGCGCGGAAGTCGGCCGCCCTCGTGAGGCAGTCCTTCCCGAATGCCGATGCAGAAAAGCGCCCGCATGGCGGGCTGGGGGTGCTTTCAGGGCGATTTTCTTTGCGTAAGCCTTCCCAGGCCTCAAGGCCCGACTCCGCAAAGCCTACGTCGCGGCCGCTCGATGGCCGGTGAACCGGCTGCAAGCTGCGGGCGCGCCGTAGCGTAGCGAAGGCGGCCTGGGCTATTCTCTGTTCGCCCTTCGGGCGTTGGAACATACACAAGAAAATTTCCAAACGGCAGGTCTGGTGAATCGATTAAATTGATGGGTCGTCTTCGACCTTTGGGCGCAGGGTCGATTCCTGGCGAAGCAATAAATGCCAGATTTCCACTGGCCGCGCCGGCTTGAGGTTTGGCAAAAGAACATGAGGGATTTACTATTTCCAGGCTCGCCAGAATCCTGAACCCTCGCCCCAGATGCCAGAAACATCGACCTGGACTGCCTTAAGAAATGCCGCCTTCAGAAGGCTCTGGGTGGCGAACCTGGTCTCCGGAAGCGCGATTGCGGCTCACGGCACAGCCGCCTTCTGGGTGTTAAGTTCTCTAGGCAAATCGGAGTCAACATTATTTCTCTCACTCATGGCAACGCTTTCGGCTCTGCCTTTCTCTCTTTTTACGTTGCCCGCTGGCGCCATTGCCGATCTGGTGGACCGGAAGAAGATGCTTATTGCAGTCAACCTGTGGCAAGCCGCCGTCGCGACCAGTCTGGCGATTCTGGGAGTCACGCATCTGCTGAGTTCTTACGTTATTCTTGCGAGCGCGTTTCTCTTCGGGGCTGGTTTTGCTTTTGGGTCGCCGGCTTCTGAGGCCGTTGTCGCTCAAATGGTCTCAGCCGAAGAACTGCCCGCTGCGAACAACCTTGGTGGCTTGCGAATGAATATCGCTGGCATTATCGGGCCTGCGCTCGGAGGCTTGCTGATTCCGCTGGTTGGGGCAAACTCCCTATTTGCGTTCAATGGCTTAGGTTTCCTCTTGGTTTTTATCGCCATCCTTCAGTGGAAACCTGCAAAAAGGCAATCGCGGCTCCCGCTCGAAAGCTTTTTCGAGTCGTTTATCACCGCCATTCGCTACGTGCGATATACTCCGGGTATCAAGATCATTCTGGCGCGGAGCGCCTTATTTTCATTTTTTATTTCGATCGTCGCGGCGTTGATGCCTGTCGTGGGTTTACAGGAATTACATCTCGAGCCTGCCAACCTTGGATTTTTGTTCACTAGCATGGCGATCGGCTCAGTCGTGACTTCTATTTTTATCCTTCCATGGGCACGCTCCCGCTATGCGCCGCAGCAACTGACTACGTATGCGAATGCGTCATTAATAGTGGTCTGTGTTCTGATGGCGACTATCCGCTGGACGAAAATCTTCTTGATTGTTGCGGCGTTAGCTGGCGTCGGATGGACTTTAGCGTCCACCGAACTTTGGATAGCAGGTCAACGCGCCATGCCCGAGTGGGCGCGGGGCCGGATGAACGCTACGATCATCATGGTCTCACAAGCAGCAACCGCGCTCGGGAGCTTCGTGTGGGGGATAGCCGCAAATTATACCGGAATAGTTTCGACGTTTCTGGTAGCTGCCGGGCTCGAGATCGTCGCGATGATCATCACGCGCCTGCCGGCTTATCAATTATCAATAGACTTCACGGCCGACCTCAGGCTTGAACCGGCTCAGAGCACGATATTTTTAAACAGGTTGAGTCGCTTGCCGCAGCCCGAAGACGGCCCGCTTTCGATTATTACAGCACTCCAGGTTGATGCAGATCGTCGGGGAGAATTTTTTGATTTAGCGGGCAAAGCCAGGCTTATCTACCTCCGGAACGGCGCATATGGCTGGCATTTAAAGGAGGATCTGGCCCGACCGAACAGTTTTCAAATAGAGGTCATAGTTCCATCCTGGACGCACAACCTGCGACAGCGCGAACGAGTGACAAAGAACGAGATGGAAATAATCGAAAAGCTTCATAGTCTGAATCTCGGTCCGAATCCGCCGGAGGAAACGATTTCGCTTCATTTAGACAAGGAGGTACTAGTCCGCGGAAATAGTACATAGGCATCCCTTTATCTCGCCAAGAACTCAAACAAGAAGTCAGACTTCAAATCAACTAACTACCTCGGCGACAGCGAATATTTGCTGGGATTCTTTTGGTAGTCCCTTTAGCGTAAGGCGGGTTTGGCAAAGTTGTATTGCTTCGAGAGAACTCGTTCAGCAACGACTCCGAATAACAGACCGAGTGTTGCCCACAAGATCACCTGGATACCGAGTGAAACGATCCTGAAACGCCACAGCACAACGGCTGGGAATTGATCGGGGACTTCATTGATATCCGGCAACAGAAATTGAGCGATCGCAATGGTACCGATAAACGCGACTGCCGACAGAAATCCAGCATTCCAGTCACCGTAGCGAGGAGCAAGGTGGCGAGCGATCAGAACTGCTAAAGCCAAAGCTGCGATCGAAACCAGGATCATGGAGAAAAACAGCTCAGTCCGAAATACGATTGTCGCCGGTTGGCCAACCGAAGGAGGGTTGGGAGGGTATTTTAACTGCGGCACGAGGACAAGTGAAAGAAAGCCGGCGCCCGCAAGCAGCACCGCTGTTACACGCACGCTAACACGTCCTATACGCTGGAAGGCGAATGCAAAAGCCAACGCAAATAGTCCGCCCAACGCAGTCCCATAGACGACAACGCCGGTGAGCAGGCCCACTCCACTTTGCATGGGACGGCTGACCAGTTCCGGTCCGGGAGCCTCCCCTTTGACCCGATCCATCTGATTTTCAAACGCAATAGCGCGATTGACTTGGGGTTCGCCAAATATCCTGGCAAACCCAAATGCTAACAAGCCAGCCACGATGCCAACAAGCATCCCCCAGATTAGGAGAGTTCGAACCACAAGAAGCCTCCTTTCGGATTCAGTGGCAAGGAAAACCGAGTAGGTGCCGTCCGTCGTGCACAAATTCGTGCACGTACATCCCGGGAAAGAGTGACGTAGCGCCTTCCTCTACGCCGACAAAGTAAATCGCTAAAAGCAGGACCACGGCGAATATTAGCCATGGAAGCAACTCAGCGATTGGAATAGGAACTGGCTCTGCGGTCGGATTTAATACCGTCTCTGACATTTCTTGTTCTCCTTTGGGATCATGCGTCCGATAGAAAACTGCATATGCTGCGAAGGAAGGTCTGACTTTCGAGGCGCATGCCAAATCGCAAGCGTCCGATTACAGTGGCGCGACCGCGCCGGATTTTCACCGGCTTCCTCGCTTCGCAATGATAAGCGTCGGCAAGGCTATGTCTAGAAGCCGATATTGTCAAGAATCTTTACCCCCTGGGTTCGAAGGATTGGTGGCGCACCATGCCGCGTCGACGGATGGAAATCTGGAAGAGATTCTGAACCGTTGACTCTGCCCTCTTGACTGCCGTGCTACGATCCCAGGGCATCATGAGACCGGAAACAGTATGGATTAGCGCTTACAATGCCGCTTTGACTGGCCTTTTGGCGAGCAACTCACGTACGGTAATTTTCAGCATGATGAACGTTCATGAGATCACCGACCAGTGCAAAGTCTTTGCAGACCGGGCGGTAAATGATTTTCGGGAACACGCGCCGGCTAAGGCACCTTAGCCGACATCGTCCGCGCGGTGTAGTTGGTTAGACGCTCACGCTTCAGACGCATCGTCGGTCATGAACTCCATTCCGACTGTCGCCGATACCAACTACAATGCGACTTCGGTACTTAGGGTTAATTCTCGACAGGCGTCGAGGCGAAGAGATTCAATCCCAACCGTTCGGAGAGGAATCTGGCTGCGAGTTGACCTTTGACACTGTTGCCGGCGCCATCGAGTCGTGGGGCAAAAGTGCCAAGCCCGCCCTTGCCTGGGGCGACGGTGATCATTCCGCCGCTGACCCCGCTCTTGCCAGGCAACCCGGTTTCGTAGAGCCAGTCGCCGGAATTCTCGTAGAGGCCGGCGGTAACCATGACGGCAAGGACATGCTGGCAGTGGATGGCTTCAATGATGCGTATCTTGGTAAGCGGGTTCACTCCACCGTTTGCCAAAGTGGCACCCATTGCCGCGAGATCCTTGGCATTGACGTTCAGCGAGCACTGTTTTGTATAAACGTCGGTCGCCTGGATCGGATCGAAATAGATCCTGTCATAGCTCTGGAGCAAGCTCGCGATGCTCTGATTGCGCTGATTGGCCGCCGCTTCAGACTCATACACCTCACTGTTAAGCGTCAGATTTCTTCCGGCGAACCGGGACAGCCCATCGTGAATGAACTGCCACTTGGCATCTGCGCTAGGGCCCGGAGCGAGGCTGGTCGCCGCGATGGCCCCGGCGTTAACCATCGGGTTTGTCGCGCCGTCGTTTGTGCGCTCGACTGCCAGCACGGAATTGAAAGGCAACCCGGTGCTGTTGACTCCGAGCTTCTCGCGCGCCTCATCTTCACCAATGGCTTGGCAGATCAAAGCGAATACGAACGGTTTGGACACGCTCTGGATTGAGAATTCATAATCCGCGTCCCCGGCTGCATAGGGAACGCCGGAGGTTCCGACCACACATACCCCAAAAAGTTCGCTAGGCACTTTAGCGAGAGCCGGGATGTAGTCGGCGTTCTTCCCGTCATTATTGGACTTAAACCGCTCGTGCGCCTCGATTACCAAAGCGCTAACAAGCTCAGCCGTTGGCAAGTGGCCAGTCGACACGGTTGAGGGGTTGGTCAACATAGACGAAAGACTAGCCTATACGACCTGAACGGAGACTTCCATCCGGTCAAATGCGTCCGAAGGTCCTTCCCAGGTGCCGGACAAGGGGGAAGCCTTCTCGTGCTCGCGGGCGACAGCGACAGAGACATGCTCTGAGCCGGCAAATTTATTGTTGGTTGGATCGAAGCCCCGCCAACCGGCGCCAGGGATATAAATCTCAGTCCAGGCGTGGGTGGCGCCGTGCTGGCCTTCGCCCATCATGATGTAGCCGGTCACAAATCGGGCTGCAAAACCCAAATGCCTTGCGGCCTCCATCATGAGCACCGCGTAATCGCGGCAACTTCCGGTCCCCAAGGCGATCGTTTGGCAGGGAAGTTGAACCCCGGCCTCCTCGCGCCGGGCGTATTTGAATGATTCGTAGATCCTGGTATTAAGCCGATTCAGTAGCTGGAATGTACCGACGACCTGGCCGGGACTGTAAAGTTCAGAAAGCCAGCTTTGCACACCCGGGCCGTCGTACGGATAGCTGGGGACTCGGTATGGAATGAGCTCCAGTTGCTCGTTCGGGGCATACTGGAACGGATAGGAACTGGCGTTTGGTGCGATGAGAAAGTCGAGGGGGTTATCATCGTAATGATCGACATTTACCTCGCTAATGAGACTCAGTTTCCGGGCGGGTTCGGCAAACGTGAGAATAGCAATTGAGTTCCCGTAGATGTCGCGCAACCAATGCACCTCGGCCTCAGGCTCGACCTTGAGAAGCGAACTCTGGATATGAACATCGTGTCCCTCGCGAGGCCGCAGCAATGCCTGATGAGGGCCGAACGTGACGGGCGTGCGGTAGTGATATTCGGTTTTATGGGTTATGCGGATGCGCTTCATAAGTGGGGAGGGGAGCTGTTGTTGGATGAAGCTGGGGGCGAGTCTGAGAAATATTGCGGGGCCGAGATTCCCATCGACACGTAGATACTGGTCAGTCCCTCGACTCCGAAAGATGCCGGTTTGACCCATTGGGCGGGGACAAAAAACAATGCGCCCCCGAATGGTACCGGCGCCGTGGGAACCATCACGATGTGACAGGGTTGGCCGCCTAGAAAAATCTGTTCAGGCGTCGGCAGCAGGGCCAGAACTGCTGTGCCGCTTTCGCCGCCAAAAAAGCACCAGACCGGGCTCATCGTCTTTAAATCAGTCTGTTCCTTGCGATCGAGCATCCCAACAAATCGGTGCGCTAAATCATACACGTTTCCGACTAACGGAATGCGCCCGAGACTCTGATCTACGAAAGTCTGCAACCGCCTTTGCAGGCCTGCCTCTACGAAAAGCCCGAGAATGTAAACAGCCGAAAGAACAAAGACAATGCCGATCGCGTAAGCAGCGATTCGTGTTTCGACAACCTTAAGCCCGATCGATGTGAGGACCTTGCCCAGCATGCTGTGAGGTCCGACAAACTGATCGATCAAACTTGCGACCCAGATAATTACCGCCACTGTCAATACCACTGGCAACACTGCGAGCAGACCGGCTACGAACGTGCGAATCGGAGCGCGAAAGAATTTGTTCATGACCCACAATCAAAGCCAAAACCCAATTCCAATACCGCTGCGCCAAAGGAATTCAAGAAATGAATCTGTCTCCGATTTCATGTATGTCATTGAACCCAAATTACGAAGCTGGCGATTCGTGCTCGTCCTCGAACTATTGGGCACGTGCGTCGAGAAGAGGTCCCGGCGTCTCCGCAATTACTTGTTTCGTGATTGTAACGCGGAGACATTCGCCGCTTTCGAGGACGACGACGAGCACGAGCACGAGCAGGACTTCTCAGCGCTGGTACTTAGGCTAAAGCGAGCAAGTGCCTGCGAGTGTGTTTGCCGGCTTATCAGGCTAACCCTTATTGGTTGTGTTGCGATTATTGCCGGCTGCTCGATCACCGGCAAAGAGGGGCAGCTTCCGTCCATTGCCCGCGCTGAGCGTCAGCTGGAAAAAACCGAAAGAACAAGCTCAAACCTGTCGCAGAAGACGGCGGAGCTTTTGTCTGTCGCGAAAACCGCCGCCATCGAAATCCCCAAGGACTCAGGAGAGGCCGACAGACAGGCAGCGATCAATACTTACGACCGCGCAGCGGCGGACTTGGCAACCGAGTTACCTGAACTGACTCAACTAGCTGGCGATCGCGGTCCCGGAGAGTCGATAATTGTCCAAAACAAACGCACTGGTGAAGCCTATCGCCTGCAACCGGGGCGAACGAGGCGCGGCGAATATTCCTGGACATATTTTCAAAAACTTTTAGACGCTCGCAAACTGCGGGTCAGGCGGGGAGAGAAAGCGGTTGTCATTCCGGGGCTTGGAGGAACGCTCGTTGGCGTTCGTCGCAGCGCCCCCCCAGGCTCGCTACCGCCTAGACTGGAATCCGCTTACGGTTATCGGGTTCCGGTAACCTCGATCATCGACTTTAGTTTTAGTCGCCCAAGAGACAGTGCGCTGGTCGAAGTGCGGCTCCAGCTCGTTGACCCCCGCCAAGATGATACGGCTCAAATCGGAGGCCAACGTTTCCCACTGGCGGCAAATTTTTCTGCGCCTTTGTTGTCTTACAGCCGCTTGAACGAGCTCTGGCTTGGATTCATCAATATGATTCGAGGCGGAAACATGCGGAACACTCCCGGTCTCCTCTTGACCGAACCGTATGATCCTGATCGGATACCGGTTGTTTTTGTACACGGCCTTCTTTCTTCGAGTTATATCTGGCGAAACACCGCTCTCACTCTATTGCAGGATCCCGAAATCCGGAGGCACTACCAGTTTTGGGCATTTTCCTACCCAACCGGCAACCCGATTTCTTTTTCAGCACTGAGGCTTCGAGAAGATCTCGCGTTCGCCAAAGAGCGCTTCGGTTTGCAGCGAGGCGTTGTGCTGGTAGGTCACAGTATGGGCGGTTTGCTATGCCGGATGCAGGTGACCAATTCCGGAAGAACGATCTGGGATGAAGTCTTTGGCCCAAGGGCTCAGGAGCTGTATTCGCAAGTTCCGGACGATTCTCGCGCGAAGCAAGCTCTCATCTTTCAGACAAACCCGGCGATCACGCGAGTTATCTTTGTTGCGACGCCACACCGTGGAAGCCGCCTGGCTGAAGGAGGAATTGGTGCGATCGCAATCTGGCTGATCAGGCTTCCCTTCGATTTGTTGTATGAGGTTCCCGAAACGATTACTTATGCCCTGAATCCTCAAAGCCGCGCTAGAACTCTCCCGACCAGCATTCAAGGACTTTCTCCAAATTCACCGCTATTGCATGCGCTCAACCGGCTTCCCATCGAGGCACCACATCACTCAATCATCGGCGATCGCGGACGAGGTGATACCCCAAACAGCT
>Ga0213877_10000125_pt1 | contig 10682 bp, 11 predicted proteins | sample VelepicoBEBS_R01_FD_160112 | JGI IMG/M metagenome (GOLD analysis project Ga0213877, IMG submission 160112) | Vellozia epidendroides bulk soil microbial communities from rupestrian grasslands, the National Park of Serra do Cipo, Brazil - BS_R01 | ecosystem: Environmental > Terrestrial > Soil >...
CAGGCGCAGGGGGCAGGGCGCGTTTGCTAGCGAAAAATGTAGGCTATACAGCCACGCCTTCTAGGACACCCATACTAGCGTGCAAGGGGTAGTGACAAGCGACGAAGTGCCAGCCGGAAGCCTCGAGAAGCGAAGCATAATCCTCTTCGGTCCGCTCCCGCCCGCTGCCCCAGCACATCATGTGGATATCGAAAAGTTTCGAGAAATGCGATTCAGACGGGCCAGGCACGATGTGCTCGGCAATGAAGATGCGGCCGCTCGCTTTGCCGTAGCGGACCGTTTGCAGAATCTGTATGCATTGATTGGTTGCTCAACCGATAGACTAGCGCTGCTCGACGGGTTCGACTTTCTGGACTTCGCATTTCTGCTCCGCAATCGCAGGCGCCCCATGGTAGCCGTGGCTACGATTCACGCTAGCCCTAGAAAGTCATGAACACCCTTGATGATTTCCATCGTGTCTCCCTTTCTGAGGTTAAGGTTATACATTGAGAGTTAACAAAGACAATTTCCTCCGCGGGCTTCCCTTTCTACTCTCAATTCAGGCGGTTTGTGGCACGTACACCTCCCGTCGACTCGGCTGGTTATCCGCGGAGTTTCTCAGCGCTTGGAGATCAAGGGGCTGAAATTCTTCCGGTTCGATGACCGCCGGCTCTTGCCGTCGGTTGGCGTTGTATGATGCGATTAACGCGAATAGTAATATTTCCTTTTTTTTTCTCAGCATCCTCGATCAGCTTCCCTTAAATCGAGGTAGCTTCCCAAAATGCCCAGACACCAATAAACGCTGTTCTTTGAGAGACCGACCCTTTTTTGTCCGAATTGCCGTTAATCATCGCCGGGCGTGCCCCTGCCATTAATTTGTTACTCGATTGGGCAGCCGTCGCTCCGCGTTGCGGAAGGTAACTGCATTTTGCGTTCGGCAGCTCTTGGCTCGTTGGCAACCTCGTGGCGAACAATGATCAAGTGTTTTTGCCAATCGATATCTTCCCGCGAGGGCTGTGCAGATTTCATGCGGCCAGCACTGTCGCCCAAGTTTGCGGAGCGGTGGTTTCTTTGCCGGTTAGGGGGGTGAGGTTGAATGGGTGTTTCTGGATTTTCCCGCCAGTTCAATGCCGCGGATGGTAACGACCGCGGTCTCGAATCGCTTGAACCCGAGCATCGGCCGGATCCGTTGCTTGATCCGGCGATGGTCCTGCTCAATCAGGTTATTCAAGCGTTTGCACCAGAACCTGTATGGTTACGGTGAGTCGAATCATTTTCCAAGTCTCCGCAGCCGCGAATCAAATCGGAATGGCTCCGGGTGCCCGATGACCAGTTTCCCAAATCGTGGATGTAACGGGTTGATCAGGTAATTCAACTCAGATCGGATGATGGCGCTCGGCACCTGCAAAAGGACCGACGCCTGACTGTCTGCCCACCGATCACCAACCGCCGCCGCTTCCACCGGTGGAGGATCTTCATGCCAGCCCTGAGGCAGCAGGGGTGGTTCGCTCACCAACTGCTCCTCAAACTCCACGGGTATCAATACGTACGGGATCCGATAGAGATCGTCAGGCTCACCGACATGAACCAGGATTTCCAAGGTGGCCAGGGCAGCACTGCCGGCGACATAAACGACGCGGATCCCTTCGGAGTTCCAGCGTCCTCCATCCCGAGACGCTCCTTCACCGTCGAAAGCGGTGCTGGCGAATCTTTCCTTACAGATTCGCCAGGCTCTCACGAAAAAACACCGTGCTCGATCCGTCCCAACAACTTCTCGACGTAGCGGGCACCCGGCTCGGTTTCCATGAACTCGAGCGGTGTTTTGCCTCCCAGCGCTTTCGGACGAGATGAGAACCATCTGGCGGCGCGGTCTTCGTCTTCAAATACCTCGACGGCCTTTTGATAGAGAGTGAAGAGCCGGATCACCCGCTCGGATTCATTCTGAGCCAAGCGGTGATGATCTTTCATCCGGCGATGCAGAGTTGTTTTGGGGATCTGGGCCAGCGCTGACAATCTGTCTTGGGAGATCCCCAAGCGTTTCGCCAGTTCGAGAGCCACCTCTGGCGCCAAACCGCGAACCGCCAAGGCCGCCATTTTGACATAATCCTTAACATCAGCCGAAGTGAGACCTCGTTCCATATTGCACTATCTAAACTCCCATTTGGGACGATGTCAAGGCAGAGGAGCTTACTCGTCTTCTTTTAGGACGACTCTGTACCATCCACGGTTACCGCAAGGGCTTAAACCGAAATTCCGAAATTGAACTGAAAAATGTGGTTCTGGACGCTTACCTGAGCGCCTCGACGCTTGCACAGTGGCAGGAAGCTTGCGCTCGCGCCGCGAAACGCGAGCTTTGCTGACAACCGGCCGGTCTCAATCTCGAGGGATGCGCGATGCCACCACAAAACAAGCACCCGCCATGACCGTAGAGAGCATGATAATCGTGATCGCAAGGGGCCTGGGTTCTGTCAATCTGCCGGCTGCCCGCGACCATTCGTCCATGATCAAGCCGAACGTCCCAACGTACATCTGCACGTCGCGCTGATAGATGCGGGAATCGTACTGCGAAAGAAGTGGATCGTCGTCATCGTTGCCCGAGCCCGCTTGGAGACTCCGCCAGTAGATGAATGTGCCGAGACCAAGCCCGGTTAACAGAATCAAGAAACCAAAGTAATTGAGCAACGCGCGGCGCGATGTCAGTGGTTGCATGATATCCCTTGTTTTTTCAGAAAAATAGAGGTCGCATAAGGCTAATTCTCTGCCAAATGGAGATGAGCCTATCATCTTGGCCAGGCGGAGCGGGCAAGATTTCAGCCATCTTAGTGCAGCGAAAATGGAGGGAGCTTGTTAGATTTTAGGATGGATTTTTCGCGTCCAGGACGTTGAACCGGCCACTGTGAGGGGTGACTTCGTATCAGCGATTAAGACGTGGTGACTCGCAGCGGGGTTACGGAGGGGCAAATCTTGTGCTTCTCATTGTCGTCAGCTAACCTGCTCCACTTTGCGGGAAGTGGGAATATGCCTTTAGTAATTTTGATCGGTGCCTCCGGTTCAGGAAAAACGACGATTGCTCGCACGATCCAGGAGCGACATGCCGAGAGTGTAGATGTTTTCTTTTTCGATCGGATTGGCGTGCCTTCTTGATACTTCGTTGATCTCCCTTGACCAAAGCGTACTGTACGTCTTCGGGCGACTGGGCGGTTGACGAGTAATGCAATGGCATCGAAAGCTCGCAATACGGTCGGCTACGGCGACGCGTGGGGTTTATTTGGCCGCTTTCAAGGAGTTTAATTCCGCCAGCAGACTGTCGAGATCGAGCGGTCGGGTGAACATGGTTACTCGTCCGTCGGGCGAACGCGGCCACTGTTCGGGGGGGCGATCCCAATACAGTTCGACGCCATTTTGATCTGGATCACGCAAGTAAAGAGCCTCGCTAACCCCGTGATCGGACGCCCCATCGAGCGCAATACTCGCTTTGATCAGTCGCGTGAGTGCTTCGGCCAACTCGGCCCGGGTTGGATAAAGGATCGCCAGATGGTAAAGACCGGTTGCGCCCGGCGGCGGTGGCGACCCGTCAAGACTTTCCCACGTGTTAAGACCAATGTGATGATGATAACCTCCGGCTGAAACAAACGCGGCATCACGACCGAAGCGAACCATAATTTCGAATCCTAGCACCCCACAATAGAACTCCAGCGCCCGCTCGAGGTCGGCAACTTTCAAATGCACATGACCGATGCGCACACTTTTCCCGATTGGTTTGTTACTATTCACTGGATGACGAAATAAGCACTGTAGTCAGGTTTCGTGGTCGAAACAACGGCTAACAGGACTCTGACACACCGCGATTTCAAGACGCAGATTTCAAACAAAAGACCGCAATATCGCGAGCGCTACGTTGTGTGCAAATTTCCATTGATGCTCAACATCATCTTACGGTCGACCTACGGCCCGGGGGCTCTGACGCCGATGCTCGAGCAGAGCTTAACTGATCGAACCTACACGCGGGACCAGACTTCGCCAAGGCTTCGTCGGGCAGGCTGCGTATGCTCCAGTACGCTGAGACCCTGATGCCAAGGTGGAAAGGATTAGCGGGTGGCTCCATACCAGCGCCTTCCCATTTTTCTAATTTCGAAGACCGGGTGCGGAGAGCCATATTTCCTGCTTGCCTGAAGTACGAAACATCGGACTGTCTTGTACGATCATTTCCTTGAATCTCGAAAATTCGTACTCTGAAGGAACCGGCGTATCCAGAGTGGCTCTTCGAATTGTAGCCCGAAACTGGATTCAGCAACACCTGTTGGCATGGCGTTTGCACACAGCGGTTGCCCAGACACTTGAGGCGATGTTAGCGAAAGCCGAAATCGCGTTGCGGCACCTGGAGAAGTCCCTGCGTCAAGCTAACCCAAGACCAATTCATATCTGTTAACAGAAAGAGAGACACAGTGAAGTACTCGACGAAAATTAATGTTCCCGCCGGGCTCCGCGGAATGGACCTGCTCGATACACCGATCTGGAATAAAGGGACGGCCTTCGATGATAATGAGCGCGTCGCTTTAGGCTTGCAGGGATTCCTCCCTCCGCACATTGAGTCGCTGCCGGAGCAGTCGATCCGCGCATACGAAGCATTTAAAGCAAAAACGAGCGATCTCGAGCGGCACATCTATTTGCGCCAGTTACAGGATAGCAATGAGACCCTCTGCTATCGCCTGCTGCTTGACCATGTTGAGGAAATGCTCCCGATCGTTTACACACCGACGGTTGGTCTGGCGTGTCAGCAATTTAGCCATATTTATCGGCGGCCTCGCGGTCTTATCATTCCCTATCCTTTACGAGACTCGATCCCAGCAATCCTGCGTAATCGTCCCAACCCTGAGGTAGACGTTATCGTAGTTACTGATGGTGAACGCATCCTGGGCCTGGGTGATCAAGGGGTGGGCGGCTTGGGGATCCCAATCGGGAAGTTGTCGCTTTATTCTTTGATTGGCGGGATTCATCCAGCGAGAACATTACCGATCGTTCTTGATGTTGGCACGAATAATCAGGAACGATTGAACGATCCGGAATACCTCGGTTGGCGGCACGAGAGAGTCGCTGGTCAGGAGTATCTCGATTTCGTAGATCGCTTTGTTCAGGCTGTTAAACAGGAATTGCCGGAGACCTGTCTACAGTGGGAAGATTTTGCTACACCCCATGCTCGTCCGTTGTTGGAGCGCTACCAGAGCGAGCTTCTAACCTTCAATGATGATGTCCAAGGCACCGCCGCGGTGGTTCTGGGAGCGGTCGTTGGCGCGTCCAAGGTCGCAGGAAAGAGCATGAAGGAACATCAGATTGTTTTCGTTGGAGCTGGTTCAGCAGCAATTGGGGTAGCAGACTATCTCCGTTTCGCCATGGTTGAAGATGGTCTGCCCGAAAAGGAAGCACGCGGCCGTTTCTGGATCGTGGATAAGGACGGATTGTTGGACAGCAATCGGCGCGACCTTTCGGATGAGCAGAAGACTTACGCGAGAGATCGCAACGAGGTTGGGGACTGGCCGCGTAACTTGCATGGTCAGATCGGCTTAGCAGAGGTAATCGCCAAAGTGGATGCCACGATCTTGATTGGTCTATCCACGGTTAAAGGGATTTTCTCCGAGTTGATCGTGCGCCAACTGGCAAAGAAGACCCAACGACCAATCATCTTTCCTTTGTCAAACCCCACGAGCCGTTCGGAGGCGGTACCAGCCGATCTCCTGGCCTGGAGCGAAGGTCGAGCCCTTGTCGCCACCGGTTCGCCATTTGGCCCCGTGAAATACGGAGGAAGGAGTATCGAGATCGCTCAATGCAATAATGTCTTCATTTTTCCAGCGATTGGTCTTGGGTTGTTCGCATCGAAGGCGCGCAGAGTAACCGACAAAATGATGCTCGCTGCAGCGAAAGCTCTTGGGAATCAATCGCCAGCGCTAAAGGACCCGGCTGCTTCCCTATTGCCGAGTGTGAGAAATATCCGGGACGTTGCCCGCGAAATTGCTTACGCGGCTGCGGCTAAGGCCAAAGAAGAAGGATTGGCTCCCGACTTCGATCTGGACAAGGGCCGTCAACAAATCGTCGAAGCCCAATGGAACCCGGAGTACCTGGCGTATGCGGTGTAAGCCGAATCGAATCTGGGCGTTCCGTTCCCGTTCGCTAAAATAAGGGAGAACACGCCGGGCGGATTCGGATGGTTAATGGGTAACCAGCTAACATTAACCGAATCGCGGGTTTTTGGAGGCGAGGTTCTATCGGCGGACGATGCTGTCCAAAATAACCGTTGATTGAGCAGGTGATCTGCTATTGAAGCGCCTTGGCAGCGCTCTGGAATGGCTTTTGGAGATGAGGTTCTGTCTGCGGAGGAGGGCGCCTGCGCACGCCCAGCTGATGCCGCGACAGAGTAACGGAGCATACGCGCTTGGGTCGACGAAGGCTCGGCGAAGGTGCCTCTCGCGTGTAAGCCTTCCGAAGTAGAGGCTTGGCTAGCTTGAGCGGGAAGGAAGCCAACGTCATTCCGCCGATGTACCACCGATGCTCGAGCAGAGCGCAACAGGCTCTAGCTAGACGCTGTTGCGAAATGGCTGCAAGCGCGTCCCGGAGGAGTACGATCGATGTGTCCCGACGGGACGGCCTTGCAACCACTTCGCAACGGGCACTAGCGACTCTTTATTTACATCGCTCGCGCATTTTGCGAGTATGGCACGTCGTGCTTTAGATAACATCATAGAAGACCTGTCCCAATGCTTGTTCACAGAAAGATTGTTCAGTGTGGAGGACTCGCCGCCATTCTTTGCTTTGAAGCCTTAGGCGGATCCCTCTCTGCCCAAACCGGCGCACCTTCCTCTTCTCCGTCGGTCGGGGCTTCTCCGACCCCTGCCGTTCAGGCCGCATCATCAGCGCCCACACCAACGTTCGAAGAGCGTCTCGGTGGCCTTGAAGCCTATCTAACCAACAGCGATCCCACCGTTCCCCTTAAGGATAAGGATGGCAATATTCCGAAAGACCTCACGATGGTCTCCGTCGGTACGCCGGGTCCTGGTCATAATGCCTGGATGATGACATCATCGGCACTGGTTTTATTTATGACGCTACCCGGTCTCGCTCTTTTCTACGGAGGTCTTGTCCGCAAGAAGAACGTGTTATCTGTCCTGGCCCAGTGCCTAGGAATCACCGGGATGGTGACCATTCTCTGGTGGGCTTTTGGATACAGCCTCGTCTTCGGCAAGAATTTCAATAACCCATTCTATGGCGGATCCGAGTTCTTCTTCTTTAATGGCGTCACTTCCGCGCCGAACACCGATTACGCTTACTGGGTATCGCAAAACGTCTACGCGATGTTTCAGCTGATGTTTGCGATCATTACTCCTGCTCTGATCGTGGGTGCCATTGCTGAGCGAATGAAATTCACAACGCTGCTGGTTTTTATCGGGTGTTGGATGTTTCTGGTTTATTTCCCGATGGCGCATATGGACTGGGGAATAACCGGATTTATGAATGGCATCTGGAATGCAAATGCGGGCGTAAAAGCAATCGATTTCGCAGGCGGCACAGTCGTTCATATGACTTCGGGATGGAGCGCTTTGATTCTTTGCCTGATTCTTGGTCGGCGACTGGGATTCCCGAAAGAGCCAATGCCGCCGCATAGCATGGTGCTTTGTATGATCGGGACCGGGATGCTCTGGGTGGGGTGGTACGGCTTCAATGCGGGAAGCGCGGTCGCAGCCGACGTCATTGCGGCCAATGCCTTTACGACAACCACAATCACTACGGCGACCGCCGCGTTTACCTGGGGAGTGATTGAGAAGATCTTTCGCGGCAGGGCCAGCGTCCTGGGCTTCTGTTCCGGAGCGGTCGCAGGGCTGGTTGTTATCACCCCCGCATGCGGCTTTGTGAGCCCCACCGGCGCTGTGATCCTCGGTGTAGCGGCTGCTGCACTTCCCTACCTGGCTGTATCAGTGTTGAAACCAGCACTTGGCTACGACGATGCACTCGATACCTTCGGTGTGCATGGAATTGGCGGTATGACGGGCGCGCTCGGAACGGGATTGCTTGCCACAAAAGCGGTGAATTCGAATTTGAAAGACGATCTTCTGGCCAAGCTCTTTCTGTCTCAATGTTTAGAAGTGGTTGTCACATTGATTCTCGCGACGGCCGCCACCGCCTTAATCGCTCTTGTCTTGAAACCGCTAATCGGATTGCGAACAACTCCAGAGGTCGAAACAGCCGGTCTGGATCTCTCCGAACACGGCGAGGAGGCATACATCGACTAGATATACGCAAATCAGGACATGAAAAAAATTGAAGCGATTATAAAGCCTTTCAGGCTTGAAGAGGTTAAAACCGCTCTTACCGAAATCGGCATCGAGGGTATGACGACGATCGACGTAAAGGGTTTTGGGAGACAGAAAGGTCACAAAGAGATTTATCGCGGGAGTGAATACACGGTGGACTTTATCCCTAAGGTGCTAATCTTAGTTGTCGTTGCTGACACGGTTGTGGAGAGCGCTGTAAGTGCAATCATAGCGGCTGCCAATACGGGTTCCATCGGGGACGGTAAGGTTTTTGTTTCCACGATTGACGAAGCAATTCGCATTCGAACATCGGAGAAAGGAGAGAGAGCAATTTAGGCGATGCCTCGCTGACGACGCAGGGATTGGTCAGCGGGCAGCGCTTAAAGGGGGATTGTATGAATTTGATTTTAGAATCGCTGGTTCCCTTGGCGTTCGTTATTTTTTTGGGGTGGTTTGCCGGTTGGCGGAAGATCATCGACGCAAAACACAGCACCAGTCTGGCAACCTATGTAATGAGTTTTAGCTTTCCCTGTCTGCTTTTTGCCAAAACTGCAACTACGTCGCTGCAAAACCTGATCAACTATCGCTTTATCGGTGGTTTGAGTCTGGGCTTACTTGGGATGTATCTGCTGGTCTTTCTATTCAATCACTATCTTCGACGAATATCCGTAAGCCACAGTTGCCAGACCGCGTTTGTCTCTTCATTTCCAGATATGGCATTCATGGGTATTCCGATCTTCCTGGTACTGTTTGGTGAAGACTCTTTGCTTTCGATTGTGATTGGAAATTTGGTAACCAGTATAATCATGATACCATTGACCGTTTCAATTCTGGAGGTCGCGCAGGCTTCGGAAGTCAAAACCAATATCATGGCGCTGGTGTTAAAAGTATTCAGGAAGCCCTTAGTTCTTGCCCCTATCATCGGTGCAATCTATTCACGCTTAAATCTTCAGATGCCTCCGCTTGCGATGGAGTCGCTGAATTTAATCGGCGGAACTACTTCGGGCGTATCTTTATTCGCCTTAGGCCTGATTATGTCTCAGGACAAGGTTAGCGTTAGCAGGCCGGTTTTGTTGAATGTATTTAACAAGACCATAGTGCATCCTTTGATTATGTTTGGAGCGGTTGTGGTTTTCGGTATCACGGGAGCATTGGCGAAAGAAGCGATTTTGCTGTGTGCCCTGCCGCCAGCAATTATGACCACGATGTTCGCGGCTAAGTACGATGTGCTTAGACTTGAATCAAGCAGCAGCACGGTCGTGGGTACGGTGGTTGCACTATTTACGATGGCCTTTATAATGCGCGCCTTAGGGATCGGATCGTGAGAGAGTGGGTGCGCCTGTTTCATGTGTTTGGGCAAGTTAAATCGGCTGGTGAATCGAGCGCGCCACGTTCTTGGGCAACAGGAGCAAGAAAAGCGATGAGAAGCACGAGCGCTGCCACCGTGAGAAGCGCTCGATCGAGAGGCACGACATTGGCCAGTAGACCGATCAGTGGAGACCCTATCGAAAACCCGGTGTAACCGAAGGTAGCTATAAGCGCGATTGCACGAGAGCCCCGGTCAGGCACTTCGCCGCCGGCCGAGATCGTTGAGGGGAAGACCACCGATAAGCCGATTCCCCATGCCAACGCTCCGATGATTGCAACGGGCAATGCGGGCACCAAACACAATATTGTTACCCCGGCACTTCCCAATGCACCGCCGACTCGCAAGACAGGCACTCTTCCAAATCTTTGAATGATGACGCCGCCCATTAGCCGGCCCAATGCCATTGTTATATTGAAACCCGCATAAGTTACCGCGCCAAACGCCGCTGGCGCACGTCGATCGTCAACCAGCATGAGCGCGAGCCAACTGTTCGCGGCTCCTTCACCAAATGCGGTAGCAAACGCTATCACTGCCAGGAGGATTTCGTCTATGCTCGCGCGGGAGCGAACGAGTCGCGGCGCAGACTCGATTTTGGACGGCGACGGGTAGACCTGCGAGACATCAAGAAGTGGCTCTTCAGCCGTTGTCGACGCGTCGCGATGGCTCGACGGTGAAATGTAACCTCTTGTTGCAAGCCACATCGGGATGAACATTGCTGCCGATACGACGGGCAGATGCCAAGTCACGGGCACCTGTAACGACGCACCGAAGCCGCCGATAAACGCTCCAGCTGCTGCCCCAAGAGAAAACAGCCCATGCCAGAGTGGCATCAGCACCTTTTGGCACCGATTTTCCACCAAATGTCCCTGCAAATTCATCGCAACGCCTGCTGCCCCCGCGCCGATCCCCGTAAGGAAAAGCAGGAGAGCCAAATGCACGACCGAGTTTGCGATCGCAGGAAGCACTCCCCAGCCGCCGAGGAAAACGCACGTTGCCAATCTACTGACCATCCGCGACGAGCAGCGCTCCAGGAG
>Ga0213877_10000126_pt1 | contig 10664 bp, 10 predicted proteins | sample VelepicoBEBS_R01_FD_160112 | JGI IMG/M metagenome (GOLD analysis project Ga0213877, IMG submission 160112) | Vellozia epidendroides bulk soil microbial communities from rupestrian grasslands, the National Park of Serra do Cipo, Brazil - BS_R01 | ecosystem: Environmental > Terrestrial > Soil >...
ATCGCCGATAGCAGCAACTTCCTCGTGTCGAAGACGATTGCGGCATCACGGGTTACGGTGAAGCCGGGCGGTCTGCGAGAGATGCACTGGCATCCGAACGCCGATGAATGGGGGTATTTTCTCAAGGGCACCGCGCGCGTAACTGTTTTCAACACCGGGCCGGCGGCGATGACCGCAGACTTTCATGCGGGTGATATCGGCTACGTGAAAAAGGCGCTCGGCCATTATGTCGAGAACGCCGGCAACACGGACCTTGTCTACATGGCGGTCTTCCGGGCCAGCCGGTTCGAGGAGGTTTCGCTGTCTGATTGGCTTGCACATAGTCCACCGGATATGGTCGCCGAATTGCTGAACCTCGATCCTTCTGTCATCGCGCAATTTCCAAAGGACCGGCCGCACATCGTGCCGGCCTGATATCGAGTTGCGTCTAGCTTAGCTATGCATCTTTGGCCGTCTTCCGCGGTTGATGGTTCTACGCCATCGTGCCCGTGCGCTCAGGGTTTCGAGCACCTACACGAGGACGAGAAGGAGCAGCAGGAATAATTCATTTCGCAACAACCTTTAGCTTGACCATCGCTCGAACGTCCCTACTCGAAATCACTTACCGCGGCTTCCGCAATGGGAACGTCGGTGGATGAATCAGCGCCGCTGACCCCGATTGCACCAACGATACCGCCATCGCGCAAAAGTGGAATACCACCCTGCATCTCGACCGCACCGGCCGTCATTAGCGCATAGCGCCCGTCATGGATCGTCGATTCGATCTTAGCGGTTGGTTCCTCAAACCGAAGCGCACTCCGAGCCTTGCCCTGGCAGAGATCGATGCCTGCAAGAAAAGCGCCATCCATTCGTTCAAAGGCCAACAGATTACCACCGTTATCAACCACTGCTATGTTAACGGCTCGACCGAGAGCGCGAGCTTTCGCTTCGGCTCTTTCAATGAGCAGCTTAGCTCCCGCCGCCGTAATCGTGGGTGGGTGTGCGATCGTAGGATCACATAATACAGGTGAGGCGAGTGAGCCACCTAACAGCGCGTAGATGAGGATCTTCATTTTCATAGTGTTTGGCCAAAGTTATGTCAGCACCCATCGGCGTTGATTCCCCAAAAGGGTGGCTCATGATCGCCTCAGAGCACGATGCCGCACAAGATTTAACCCGGCTTGTTCGAGAGCGAAGCTGTCGAAGGGTCGAAAAGATTTTGGCGGAATCCAGCGGGCAGATCCTTGGCAGATATTGCAACTTCTACCAAAACAGGACCAGCAGACCAATTTCGAAGCTTGGTAAGAGCAACTTCTAGTTCGTGAATTGTTCGCACCCGCATAAAGCATTCAACCCCCAATCCTTTGGCCAAATGACTGTACTCCCAGTCCGGCAGTTCATTATAAAAGGCCGGCTTTGCGGAGGCTTCCTTGAAATACTGGCTATTCACAAGGAATTGTTCGAATCCATAAATCTTATTATTAAACAAGAATATAACCGCAGAACGTTTGTGGCGAGCGAGCGTCGACAGCATCTGTGGGATCATGTGGAACCCCCCATCGCCGGTAAACGTAACTACAGGGCCTTCAGTGTGGGCGAAGCTAGCTCCAACGGTTCCTCCTGTCGTAAAGCCGATCGAAAGCCAGACCGCTTGCGCGATGTAGCCCGACCGCCGTTTAATCAGTAGATCGGCGGATGCGAAGAGACACAGGCTGGTGTCAGCCATCAATACCATCCTTTCATCAATGTATCCCGCAATTCTCCGAAAGAACGAGTCAAACGTTATCTCGTCTTCCTGTTTCGAATTGAAGGTTTTCAAAGCTGCCTCTGCAAGGAGCTTTGGCCGTCGCGCCGCAAATGACTCTGGGAGTGGAGGCGCCGTGAATTTTGCTTCAGCTAGAGATATCGTTAACTGACGGACAAAATCGTCAAGAACAATGTCCGGATAGGTGTGATGACCAATCCGCAGGCCATTCTGCACAGCAAGGATCATGTTTCCGAAATCGCGAGCCACAACGTCGCCAATAAAATCCGAGATGGTTGTACCAAGCGCAATTACGCAGTCCGCGGTTTCAACGATTTGTCGCGTTTCCGTCGGCGCGAATTTACTATCATAAACGCCGATAAATCTGGAATTATCCTCAGAGATAATAGACTTCCCCAGTAATGTGGTTGCGTATGGAAGCTGGGATGTGGAGATCAGCCTCTCGAAATCGTCTTGCAACCCGAACCTGTGGATTTCTTCACCGCCCCATATTACCGGCTGCTTTGCCTTCTGAATTCTACTTACTGATTCGGAAACAGCCTCTCTGAGAGCTTCCGGTTGTGAAGCTGGCGCCGTTGGGTTTAAGGCAGGCTCCGGCCATGGGCATTCCTCATTCCAGATGTCAAGATTAACCTCGATGTAAACCGGCCGCCGGCTTAGTATGCACTCGCTGAGAAGGCGATCGATCTCCGCCGGGGCATCGTCTGCACGGTCGATGATTCCTGCGGCTCCTGTCACACTCTCGAATAATTCGAAATCGGTACGCAATCGACCGGTTGAGTGAAGAAACACGATCCCTTTTTCCAACTCGTCCGCCCACTCCTTCGGGCTCGGTCCGCCGTTGATGAGCACCACAGGGCATCGTTCTACGTAGCTGCCTGCCGTGGCATTCAGCAGGCTCATGGAGCCGACGCCATATGTGACACATACGGCTCCAAATCCGGCGAGTCTAGAATACGCATCGGCAGCGTACCCGGCTTCCAGTTCATTTGTAGTGCAGATTACGGAGATTGCACCGAGGCGCTCAGTCGCCATCAGGAAATCTGCGCAATAGTTTCCAGGAACCGCGAACAAATGGCGAATCCCGATTTCTGCAAGCCTCTGTGCGAGGTATTCGGCAACCGTGCATTTACGAGTTTCTGCTGCCATAATCGTGTTTTGAGAGCTTCCGCTTAACGCCCCAGCCCCCAGCATGCTTTATCTCACCTGTGTAAAGCATTGTCGATGTCAGCTGCAACCTTTGCCGGCTCTTGCAGTTGTTGGAAATCGTAAATAAGTTCCCATTCTCCTTTTGGATTGACCAGGTATACGTTAGTCGAATGCATGACACTATAGGTGCCCGCGGCGTTACCTGCATTACCGATAAACGCATAGGACGCCCCAAATGCGCCCGTTGTACGATCGATTTCGTCTTTCGACCCGCTTAGTCCGACAATGGACGGATCAAAATAGCCCAGGTAATTTTTCAAATAGGCGGGCGTATCCCTTTGCGGATCAACACTGATGAAAGCGATTCGGACCCGCCCTCGCTCTGACCCCTGCAACGCACGCAAAACGTCGACCAGATTCGTCAGCGTTGTCGGACAGACATTCGGACAGTGAGTGAATCCGAAACAAAAGAGCACTACTTGTCCTCGCCAATCGCTCAGCCGCGTCTGCGCACCCTCCTGGTTAATCAAACGAAAATCATACGCGTCTTTTGCAGGAGTGATCGAGTGGCCAAAAAAGTGAATCGAGGACGTCGCCGCGTTGTGCCAAAGGATTGAAGCGATCACTGCGATACCCAAAGCCACCAAGGACACGGTATAATGTCTCGGCTGAGCCCGGCCCGCCTTCAAACCTTCCTTTTCTTTGGCCTTCGTGTCCACACTCATTGCTATCTGCCTGCGGTTTTGGACTCTTTACTGCCAAAATACTCTGTTAATCGCGCGACTTCTGGTGGCGTCAGTCGACTGGCGATCAGCCTCATCTGACGATTTATGTCGTTAGTCCGAGTCCCCTGCGAGAAGGCGACGAGCTGGACTGTAAGGTACTCGCTGGGCTGGCCAAACAAAGGCGGCGCCCCGGTCTTCTGACCTTCCGGTCCGTGACAAGCAGCGCATGCTACCACGTTGCGGAGCGGATCTCCGTCTGTGACTAAACGATTGATCTGCTCATCTGAAGATGCGTTTCTTTGGCTATTAAGCAGATCGTCTCGCGGACAATTGGAGTAATAAGCTGCTACATCTGCCATATCCTGATCCGAAAGGCCGGTCGCGACGGCATTCATGATTACCCAGTTGCGTTTACCTCTCTGATAATCGACTAGCTGCTTGTAAATGACTTCCGGAGGTAGCCCTGCCAGATTAGGAATGTAGTCGGCGGTACGGATCCCTTGTAGCCCGTGGCACGCTGCACAGCTAACTGCGATTGCTGTGCCCCGTCGTGGGTCCCCGCTCCGAATCTTCCTCCAGGTCGCATCGGTCCACGCCAATTCACTGGAGACGACCGGCGATGGCGTGGGTTGTGCAGCGTAAGCACGATTGTCAACAATGCCGAGCCCCCCACAGATTAGCTGGAGAAAACCACTCGGTTTGCCTCCACCCCCTATCGTCGGGTACCAAATAAATCCGATCAGTAGAGAAACAATCCAAAAAGCGACTATCAGACAGATGCCCCCTAATACCCAGGGGCTAAAGGTTGCAAAGGGGCCGTGCTCGCGTGCCATGATTCTATTGCCCTTTGAAACCGGTTTCACCCACCGCGAAGGGTGCCATCCGATGACTTTGCTTTAATGATATAACTTGAGTTAGAGGTATTCCGTAGTTCACGATCATGAGTACGAAAAGCAACGCGTTCCACACGGCGAAGCCATTCAGGACCCTGGGCACCCGCAGCGGTGGGTTGACTGCGAGCGCGAATCGAATACGCCGTTCCGATTCTTCTCGCGGCTGAAAGTGTGTGGCGAAAAGGTTAACAATCAAGAGGATCGACGAGAGGACAATAATCAATGCACCCAGGACCGAGACGGCCACGTAGGGTGCCTGGGGAGCGATCACCGGATTATGGTAATCGAAAAAGGCCATCCGCCTCGGCTGACCCATTAAGCCGACGAGATGCCATGGAATAGTCGTCACCATCATTCCGATAAACCAGAGCCAAAGTTGCCAGCGAGCAAGTCGCACCGAGTAAAGATGCCGCCCGGTCAGCTTTGGCCATAACTCGTATGCAATGGCAAAATACATAATTACGATCGCGCCACCATAGATCAGGTGAAAATGGGCTGTCACCCACTGCGTGTTGTGTACTGTATTATCCAAGCCATAGCTCATGTTGATCAAACCGCCAACTCCGCCGAGCCCGAGCATGATCAGAGATAATCCGCAGGCCAGAACCATCGGCCTTTCCCAGGGTAGCGCGCCAATCCAGCCAAAGAGCCCTTTCCCGCCGCGAAGGCGGCCGCCGATTTCCAGCGACGCACTGATGCTGAACACCGTCAGGAGGGTGGGCACTGCAACCAGAGACGTGAAGAGGGCGTGCACGAATTTCGGACCTCCACCGGCCTCCGGGTCGCCAAAGATGTGGTGCATGCCTACGGGGACGGAGAACACAAGAAAGAGGATAAAGGTGAGTCGGCCCATCGTGTCGCTGTAGAGCCGCGCATCAGCTTCTTGAGGAACCATGGTGTAGAAAGCGACATAACTCGGAATCAGCCAGAAATAGACGATCCCGTGTAGCGTCCAGGAAAACAGCACGCGCCCTAACCCGGCGTCAACAGTCGTCGTCCAGCCCAGCAAATAAGGTACGACGGAACCCAAGAGCTCAATCGTGACGCCCAGCGATGTCCAGAACCAGAGAAGACCGCCGGCGCAGGACGCGAACATTGCCAATGGCACAGGTACATTTCGGTTTCTTATCTTCCAAAACGTCAAGTTGGTCAGCATTACTGCTACCCACACCCAGGAACCCAGGAAAATAAGGATCAACCCGATGTAGTACCACGTGTTCCCCATCAACGGCAGATAAAAGGTGTAAAGCGTTGCAGACTTTAGGAGTACTATGGGAATTAGAGCGGCAAGACTCCCGGCGATCATTAAAATAAAGCCCAGCCAGGCGAACGGCTGTCCAATGATTCTCCGGGCCAACGAATTGGCGCAAACAGCATAGCCAAATCCCATGGCCAGGAAGGTCGGGAAGATGTACCCGAAGAATGAGCCGTGCATGGTAACTGAACTATAATAAATCCTTGGATCGTGTAACTCTAACCAAGGACTCCGGGCTAGCATTTGGAACGCGCCCTCACAAATCACCGGAATGAAAGCGACAAAAGCCGCCCACAAATGACATAAAACCAATCGTTGGCTTCGATACATGTTGCGTCGGATCAAAATCGGGTCTGGCCCGTGGGATCCACCGGGAAATCAGCCTTGCTCCCGACAACCAGTGTCGCCCACATATCCTGATGCCCCATCCCACAGTACTCGTGACAGGGAACTAAATACTCTCCAGGACGCTTGAACTGCGCACGAACCGTCGTGACATAACCGGGCACAACCATCGCGTTGACATTAGTCCCTTCCAACAAAAAACCATGGATCACATCCGCACTGACAGCACGAATAACAACCGGAGTGTTGACCGGCACTTTGACGATAGAGGGAGAAAACGAAAACTGCTGGAGCACCAGTCTGACTACGGCAGAACCGTCCGGCTGCATTGCGGTTCCCAGATTAGACTCAACGAACTCGCCGGATCGATGAATCTGATCCGACTCTATGGTTTCTACGCTCGATGGCAGGGCATCATGAAAAAGCGCGGCGCTCCCCGCAAAAGTTGCCACGATCAATATCGTGATCGCACAAACAACCAGGACCCAACGGTTTTCCGCCCGTGTTATTTCTTCTTCCGGTAACTCACCACTTCGCAACAAGTCGTCGCTCATATATTTGTACTTAACTTGCGTTTCTCATTCGGGCGGACGAACCGGAGACAAGAAAATCTCATAGGTTACGCATTCGTGGGGGGACATACAAGGTCTAGGTTCTTGGCATGTACGCGAAGAAGTAAAATGCGTACCAGATGATCAGCACGCAGAGGACAGCGATAGACGCTACAGCCACGGCTCCATGTGGCCCTCGACGAAGTGTCTCAATCGCTTTCGCCCTGCCACAAGGGTCGGCTACGTGTTCCGGCAGATGTGCCGCAGAGGTTATCAGCTCACCGGCTGCATTAGTCGTGCTATTGGTGGATTCATCCATAAGAAGCTGTATCCGATTGTTAAAAGGGTTTTCCGGGGGCTAATGAACGCCGGAGTTTGCGAGTTGTTCGTAATACGCGGCCACGGCTTGCATATCTTGCGCGCCCAAATCGGATGCGACGGAAAACATCAGATCAGCATCGTTATGGGTCGCGGCCAGTTGCTGCAGCCGCTGGACAATGTAATTGCTATACTGTCCTTTCAGGGCCGGAATATCAGGAAACTCGCCTGCGCCCTGCGGCCCATGACAGTCGTTGCACGACTGCACGGTAAGTTTATCGTCCCCGAAGTTGGCCAACTGTCTCCCGCGCTCCAGCACAGATTGCGGGATCTCGCTTTCCGGCGGCGGAAAGCCGGACCGCAGTGATGCGTAGTAAGCAGCGACATCCGCGCGCTCCTGGTCACTGAGTCGCTGCGCGAAATTCGCCATGAAAATGTTGTTGCGTTTGCCGCTCGCGTAATTATCCAGTTGCTGCACGAGGTAAGCGCTACTTTGCCCGGCTAACCTTGGAACCCGACTATATCCATTCCCTACGCCGTCATAGCCGTGGCAAGAGGAACAGGACGCTACACCCTTTGAAGTACCCCACGCCGCAATCTTCGCTCCGCGTCCGACGTTACCGTGATATGCTTCCGGGCCCCAGAAGGTCTGGGCAATGACAATGACCGAGACATTCACAGCAACGGCTCCTGCGATCGTCGCTTTGATCAGCTTTTTCATCCTCAACCCCTAGACCAACGGACCCGGGTTCTTGAGATATCGATTCCGAATAGCGTCCGCGGTGTGCAGATTGAGCGCCTGGAGCGTATTGGTATAATTGTAGGTGCCGTTCTGTGGAAACGATGATGCACCCAGCACGAACAGGTTCGGAACATCCCAGGATTGCTGGTATTTGTTTACCACGCTGGTACTCGGATCTGTACCCATAATTGCGCCGCCAGCATTGTGCGTGGACTGATAAATGGCCACATCGAATGGACGCTGCCCGTATATTTTGCTGGAAACCGCTCGACTGCCAGGCATCGCCTTCCCAATTTCCAAGGCCCGGTCTGTGCAGAAACGAATCATCCGGACATCGTTCTCCGGAAAATCGAACGTCATGCGCAGGAGTGGTAACCCCCAGGCATCCCGGTAGGTAGGGTCAAGGTCCAGGTAATTTTCTCGCGTAGACATGCTGGTGCCATGAACCAACATTTGGCCAACGTGGCCGTAGTGCTTGCGTACCGCATCCTTCCAACCCTTACCCCAGGGGGGCGTTCCCGGCGGAAGTGGATTCTGCTCAACGGGACGCCCTCCTGTCCAAGCCGCCAGGATGTAAGCTCCGCCAATGAAACCGTAGGGAGCATGGTCGAAGTTGTCTCCGCTGAAGTCGTCGATCATTGTCCCGATTGCACCGGAACCCATGAATGGATTAATGTTGACGTCTTCATCGAAAAAGCTCCAAACATTGGATGTCGTCTGATAGGAATAGTTCCTCCCGACCACTCCGGCGCCAGTTTGCGGATCGTATGGTTTCCCGATTTTGGACAGCAGCAGCATGCGCACATTGTTGAATGGGAACATGGAAAGAACTACCATGGAAGCTGGCTGAAATATTTCGCGACCGGCTGCGTCATAATAAGTCACTCCAGTGGCCTTCTTACCGGTCGAGTCGCGGTTCACTTGAACCACCTGGCATTGGGTGCGCAACTCGAAGTTGGGACTTCGTTGAACAATCGGCAATGTAACCGTCTGCGGACTAGCCTTGGCGTAGTGCGGACAGGCGAAGCGTTCGCAAAATCCACAGTAAACACAAGCCTTAAGCTTAAGACCATCCGGATTGGTGTAGGCAACGCTGAGGTTTGAAGAAGGCTGCGGATACGGATGATAACCAAGCTCGGTCGCTGCTTTCCGGAACAGCGCACCATTATACTGCTCCTTCAAAGGGGGAGTTGGATACTCGCGAGACCGTGGGGCTTCGAATGGATTGCCGCCCGGTTGAATTTGTCCCTTAATGTTGCCCGCCTTGCCACTCGCTCCACACAGATACTCAAACTTATCATAATAGGGCTCGAGCTCCTGGTAAGGGACTCCCCAATCCTGGATCGTCAGACCGAGAGCATCGACGAACTTCTTGCCGTACCGCTCCTCCATCGCCGTCTTCAGAACAAAGTCCTTCTCCTGGAAGCGGAAGTGCTGCCCATTCCAATGGACACCGGATCCACCCAGGTTTGTGCCCGGCAGAAAGGCTCCCCAGCGTCGGACCGGCAGAGCGGTTTCGCTGATAGAATGACGCAAGGTAATCGCTTCACGGACGTTGTCTTGCATCATCGCCTTGCGCACGGCAAATCGCAGTTCGTCGTGAATTTCCGGAGATTGAAAATCCGGACTCGTAAAACGAGGGAAGCCCCGTTCAAGGCCAACCATCTTCAAACCGGTGTTTACTAACTCTTTCGCAAGAATGCTGGATCCCCATCCAAATCCAACAAATACCACGTCGACTTCTTTCATTGCGGTTGGCATAGAAAACCTCGCTTTGCAAATAAGCCAGTAGCTAACTAGGCGGGCTATTGGTGTGGCGACTCAGCCGGGATATTCGGGTCGGGAATGAAATGGCCATGGCTCTGCCCCAAGCTAGTCGGCTCTCGCTCAAATTTGATTCCGTGTTGATCGATCAGGTCGTAGTAGGTGGCATAGGCTCCAGGAAATCCGATCATCTTCCATGCCACCATATCCTTATTGCCTCCATAAACCGGGTCCGAGAAGAATCCCTCGATCGTCATTCCAAGAAGCTGATCGAAAAACACTTCCGAAGGAATACCATTCAGGTCGACGCCGCCGGCTTCCAGCTTATGGAGATACTCATCCTGCTGGTCGGGAGACATTTCCCAAAACGGCCGGCCTGATTTGTTCAGTTCGGCATTGATAGCCTTGATCGCCGTGTGAAAAAGTTCGCCTGGTTTCAACGGGAGTTGATACCCCAGCCCTGGGCGGGTTGGTTCCCACGGACCACTCGTGTAAAGGCGCTCTCCAGCCCCCCACGCGCCACCGAGTTGCTTGTCGAGATAGTTAGGTACTCCGGCTTCGATCGCGCCGGCATGCTGGTCCGTGGGTATTAATCGAGCAACAGCCGCTTCGATAAACTGCGCCTCTTCCCGATTAAAAAACTGGTAGTTGGTTTCGCCCGATTCAGATCCTTCTGTTGGATCGCTCTTCCGGTTTTCGTGTTCCGAGCGCGCCGTCTCTTCTCCTCTACATATTGTCTCAGCCGAATGCACCGTTTCTTCTGCGGACGTTTTTGGAGCCACAGCCGCTGCAAGACCTGCAACTCCGACCTTGGCGAGTAATTCCCGACGTGAAATGGCTGACATGATTTAGTTGCTTAGTTATCAGTTCCTTGATCTTCCAAAGTTGAGGGGGATCTATGTTACCTGAGTTCGACCTCGGGACGCAACTCAACAATCAGCCCGGCACGATGTCCGGCCGGTTCTTTGGAAATTGCGCGATGACAGAGGGATCGAGGTTCAGCGTTTCGGCGACCATATCCGGTGGACTATGCGCCAGCCAATCGGACAGCGAGACCTCCTCGAACCGGTCCGCCCGGAAGACCTCCATGTAGACGAGGTCCGTGTTGCCCGTGTTCTCGACGTAATGGCCAAGCGCTTTCTTCACGTAACCGATATCACCCGCATGAAAGTCTGCGG
>Ga0213877_10000127_pt1 | contig 10630 bp, 9 predicted proteins | sample VelepicoBEBS_R01_FD_160112 | JGI IMG/M metagenome (GOLD analysis project Ga0213877, IMG submission 160112) | Vellozia epidendroides bulk soil microbial communities from rupestrian grasslands, the National Park of Serra do Cipo, Brazil - BS_R01 | ecosystem: Environmental > Terrestrial > Soil >...
CCAGCGCGATGGTCTGCATGGTGGGCTCGCCAATCGCCACGATGACGATGATCAGCAGGAATGTCGGTGTCGTTTGAAACAGCTCGACGATGCGCATCAATAAAAGGTCGACCCAGCCGCCGAAGAAGCCGCCCAGCGCGCCGATCGCCATGCCGATGGCGAGCCCGATCGCCGCCGCCGACAGGCCGACCAGCAGCGAGGCGCGCGCGCCGTGCACCAGGCCGGAGAGCACGTCGCGGCCGAGCGAATCGGTGCCGAGCGGGAACTCGGCGTTCTCGCCCGGCCACTGGGCGGGCGGGCCGACGATATCCTGGGGGTCGCCGGGGCAGATCAGGTCGGCGCCGAGCGCGACCAGGAAGATCAGCGCGAGGATGACGACACCCGCGACGAAGGTCGGGTTGCGCAGGAAGGCGCGCAGGCGGCGTCCCTTGCGTGGCAGGGCGGCGCGAATGCCGACATCTGCGAGCTTGTCCGCGAGCTTTTCCGCTTGCACGCTCATCAGGCCGCCCCGATGCGCGGATCGAGCCAGGCGTGCAGCAGGTCGATCGCCATGTTGGCCACGATCACCAGCAGCGACGAGAGCAGCAGCACGCCCAGCAGCACGGAGAAGTCGCGCGCCAGCACGGCCTCGAGCGCCAGCCGGCCCATGCCCGGCCAGCCGAACAGCGATTCGATCACCACCGCGCCGCCCAAAAGGTTGCCGAGATGCATGCCTGCCACCGTGGTCACGGGGATCAGCGCGTTCCTGAGCGCGTGGCGCAGCTGGACGAAGAACGGGTGCAGGCCCTTGGCGTGCGCGGTGCGCATGAAATCCTGGCGCTGCACTTCGAGCATCGAGGCGCGCACCAGGCGGGCATAGACGGCGATGAAGAACGAGGCCAGCGCCAATGCCGGCAGGATCAGATGGTCGAGGCGGTCCCACACCAGCGCGAAGCCCGAGAGGTTGGCGCCGACCGTCATGCTGCCGTCGCTCGGCAGCCAGCCGAGCTTGACCGAGAACAGCACGATCGCCATCAGGCCGACCCAGAAGCCGGGCATGGAATAGAACAAGAGCACGACGACCGAGAGGATGCGGTCGGGCCAGCGGCCGGCGAAGGCGGCCATCACCGAGCCGGCGACGATCCCCAGCAGCAGGGCGAGCGCCAGCGCCGTCACCATCAGGGTCACGGTGCCGGGCAGCCGGCTCATGATGATGTCCGCGACCGACATGTTGTAGCGCGGCGAGAAGCCGAGATCGAACTGCGCGAGATGGCCGAGGAAGTTCATCAGCTGGGTCAGCACCGGCTGGTCGAGCCCGAAGCGCTCGCGCAGCGCCGCCATGGTCTCGGCGGTGGCGACGCCCGACTCCGAGGCGATCACGTCGGCGGCGTCGCCCGGCATCAGCTGCAGGAGGAGAAAGTCGAGCACGATGATGCCGAGCACCGTCGGCCCGGCATGGATCGCCGTGCGGCGCAGAGTGGCGAGGATGCGCCGGGTCATGGTCATGCTTCCTCCCCAGCTTCGCTGGGGAGGTGTCGGCGTCTTACGCCGACGGAGGGGTCATGAGTCATGAGCTTGACCCCTCCGTCCGCTGCGCGGACACCTCCCCTTCGCGGAGCCCGCGAAGGGGAGGAAGCGCTAACCATCCACCCACACATGCGCCAGGTTGCCTTCGACGCCGTCGGCGGTGAGCGAATGGTCGTGGACCTTGGCGTTGTAGATGGTGAGGAACAACGGCGAGAACACCGGGATGTCGGGCACCTCCTCGGCGACGATGCGCTGGAACTCGAAGAACATCTCCTTGCGCTTCACCGGGTCGTTCTCGACCGCGGCGCCTTCGAGCAGCGCATCGACCTTGGGGTTGTCGTAGTGCGAGCCGTTGGAGAACGGCACACCCTTCTTGAAGTTTTTAGACCAGTAGATGCGCTGCACGCCGACCGTGGGATCGAACAGGTTGGAATGGCCGTTGTAGGTGAAGTCGAAATCGCGGTCGGTGTAGATGCGCTTGACGAACGCCGAGGGATCGGCCGCGCGCACCTCGACGGCGATGCCGATCTTGCCCAACGCGGCGCGCGTGAATTCGGCGGCGCGCCGGCTCTCGTCGCCGATCGGGTTGTAGTCCATCGGCACCTTGAAGCGGATCTTGTTGTCGCCGCGCGGAAACCCGGCCTCGTCGAGCAGCGCCTCGGCCTTCTTGAGGTCGAGCTTGTAGGGGCTGGGCGCGGGATCGTGGAACTCCTTCAGGCCCGGCGCGATCGGCGAGCAGCAGAGCGTGGCGTAGCCGTACATCACGGTCTTGATCATCAGCTCGCGGTCGATAGCGTGCGCCACCGCCTGGCGCACCTTCAAGTTCTTGAAGTACTGGCTGTCGAGATTGAACTGCAGAGTCGAGACGTTGTAGCTGTAGCTGGTGCCATCGGTGGTAAAGCGCAGCGACGGCACCTTCTTCAGCCGCTCGAGATCCGACAATGCTACCGGCGTGCGATAGCCGAGATCGGAGGAGCCGTTCTCGAAGGCGATCGAGCGCGCGCCGGGATCGGGCAGGAACTTGAACACGATGCGGTCGACGTAGGGCAGCGGGCCGCCCCAGTAATCGGGATTGCGCTCGTAGATGATATGGCTGCCGCGCACCCATTCCTTGAACTTGTACGGCCCGGTGCCGATCGGCGCGTTGCCGTTGGGGTTGGCCATCGGATCGGTGCCCTCGTAGACGTGCTTGGGCACGATCGGCGATTCGGCGCCGGCCAGCGCCTTGATCAGGAAGGGTGCCGGCTGGCTGAGCTCGAAGATCGCGGTCAGCGGGTCGGGCGTCTTGACCACCGTGACGTTGGCGAAGGTGTTGCGGCCGCGCGGATGCACCGTCTTCAAGAGCTGGATGGAGTAGGCGACATCGGCCGAGGTGAACGGCTTGCCGTCGTGGAACTTGACGTTGGGCCGCAGCTTGAAGGTATAGGTCTTGCCGTCAGGGCTTATCGACCATTCGGTGGCGAGCTGCGGCTTGGGCTTGATGTCGAAGTCGTATTCCAAAAGGCCTTCGCTCACCTTGGCGCCGACGGTGAGCGCCGGCGTCGCCGTCGTGGTGAGCGGCACCAGAGTCTGCGGCTCGCTGTTCTGCATGAAGTTGAGCGTGCCGCCCTTCTTCGGCGCCTCGGCCTGAAGGCGGCCGGCCAAAGCCAATGCCGACGCGCCCACAAGAGCGGCGCGCCGCGTGGTGCGGAATTTCGCGGTCATGTCGTGATCCTGTCCCAGATCGGCGGAGCTTAGAGCCGCTACCGGACAAGTGCAGCAAAATATGGGCCAGCAGAGATCAATGCTGCCGTCTCGCGCACGCCGATATTTTCATTCCGCTGCGAGGGCGAAATTCGGCAGCAAATTCGACCATGGCGCGGCGACGTCCTCTCGATGCAATCGTAAACCGATCCGTTTAGTATTGCGTGCGGAGGGCGCGATGAGGGAACAGGGTCGACGACAGATCCTGCGTGGCGCGACAGGTGCTGCCCTCGAGGACCGGACGACGCTGGCGTTTGCGAAATTGATCGAGCGCGAGTTCGGCGGATTCGTCGCGCCCCCGTAAAGACCATTTTGGTAGTCCATTCTCCAAATGGGGCGGATATTGGAAATCGCTTCCCGCCATGAGACAAAGCTTTGCGAATATGAAAAATCGTGGCGCGCCCGACGTGCCAAGATGGCCCACGGTGCGGGAAAAACAGGGGCGTTTCATGACATTGCCGGCAGCAACACTGGACCACGTGGTGATCAACGCGCGCGACGACATGGATCGCGCGGCTGACCTTTATCGGCGCCTGGGCTTCACGCTTACCGAGCGCGGCTACCATTCGCTGGGCTCGACCAATCACCTGGCGATGTTCGGCACCGATTATCTCGAGCTGATCGCCGTGCCGAAAGGCGCCACCAGCGGCCGCCTCGACCTTTTGGACTATCCCTTCGGGCTGAATGGCCTGGTGTTCGGTTCGGAGGATTCGACGGTCACCTACAACGTGCTCTCCAAGGCCGGCGTGCCGATCGAGCCGCCGGTGGAATTCACGCGGCCCGTGAACGTCGACGGCAAGCCGCACGACGCGCGCTTCAGGACCGTGCGCATGAAGGCCGGCGTGGTGCCGTACGGGCGCGTCTACTACTGTCATCACTTCACGCGCGACCTCGTCTGGCGCGACGAGTGGCGCCATCATGCCAATGGCACGGTGGCGGTGGTGCGGGCGCTGATCGTCGAGCCCGATCCCGCCAAGGGCGCCAAGCTCTATGCCGACATGTTCGGCGCCGAGGCAGTGCGCGACATCGAGGGCGGCAAGGCGGTGGTGATCGGCAATTCGCGGTTCGACATCCTGACCGCGGCCGCGCTCGGGGCGCAGGTCGGCGATGCAGCGCCCGATCCGGAAGGCCGGCCGGCCTACATGGCCGGTCTCACCTTCCGGACGCTGTCGCTGAGGAAAGCCGCGGGCGCCTTGCAGCAGGGCGGGATCGAGGGCGTCGTCGAGAAGGACGGCCGGCTGATCGTGCCGGCGAAGCAGGCGCTGAACGCGGTGCTGGAATTCGTGGAGTAGACGATGGCACGGAGTCTCCCTCCCCAGCTCCGCCGGGGAGGTATCCGCGAAGCGGACGGAAGGGTCATGGTCTTTCGGACCGCGAGCCTCGGGCTCGCTCATGTTCATCCGGCGCACTCACATGCGCCTGAAGCGCGCAGGATGCGCGCGGTCCAGAAGAGCACGACCCCTCCGTCGGCCTGTGCGGCCGACACCTCCCCAACTTCGTCGGGGATGAAGGCATGATCAAATACGACAACCAGGGCGACGCGATCTCGCGTGACGTGCCGAGCGAGGCGCTGGCGTTGATCGATTCAGGCGGCAACGGCGGCGAGCGGCGGTACAGCTACGGCGACATAATGCGGCTGAGCGGCGCCATCGCGCGCGGTCTCTTGAGGCGCGGCCTGCAGCGCGGCGATCGGGTGGCGATCCTGTCGGCCAATCGCGCCGAGTTCCTGCTCACGTTCCTGGGCACCATGCAGGCCGGCCTGGTGTCGGTGCCGGTGAACTGGAAGCTGCCGGCGGAGACGGTCGCCTACATCGTGGGCGACTGCGACGCCAAGCTTATCATCGGCGACGACACGCGGCTGGCGCTGGCGCCCGACACGGTGCCGAAGATCTCCTTCGACAGGGACTTCGCGTCACTCCTGGATGAAGGTCCCTTCACGCCGGCCAAGATGAAGCCCGAGGAGCCCGCGATGTTCCTCTACACCTCGGGCTCGACAGGCCGGCCCAAGGGCGTGGTGCTGTCGCACTACTCGCACCTGTGGGCGATGGCGCAGCGCGTGCGACGGCCGGTGCCGCAAGGGCAGCGCTCGCTGGTGGCCGCGCCGCTCTATCACATGAACGGGCTGGCGATGTGCCAGACCACTTTTAACCAAGGCGACACCGTCGTGCTGCTGCCGCAGTTCACGACCAAGGGCTACCTCGAGGCGGCCGCCGAGCACCGCGTCGGCTTTCTGACCTCGGTGCCGACCATGATCGCCATGATCCTGCGCGAGCGCGAGCTTTTGGCCAGGCTCGACCTCAGCTGCGTCGAGGCCGTCCGCATGGGCTCGGCGCCGGTGACGCAATCGTTGATCGACCAGGTGCGTACCGCCTTCCCCAAGGCGCAGATCAGCAACGGCTACGGCACGACGGAAGCCGGTCCCGTGGTGTTCGGCCCGCATCCCAAGGGTATCGCGCAGCCCGAGCTCTCGACCGGCTATCCGCATCCCGAGGTCGAGCTGCGCTTGGTACGCGACGGCAACGTTGTCGACGGAGATGATGCCGAGGGAGGCGTGCTGGAGATGAAGTGCGGCGCGCTGATGACGCACTATCACAAGCTGCCGGAGGCGACCGCCAAGGCGATGACGCCGGACGGCTTCTACCGCACCGGTGACGTGTTCCGCCGCGACGACAACGGCTTCTTCTACTTCGTCGGGCGCGCCGACGACATGTTCGTATGCGGCGGCGAGAACATCTATCCCGGCGAAGTCGAGAAGATGCTGGAGCGGCATCCCGGCATCCATCAGGCGGCCGTGCTGCCGGTGCCCGACGAGCTAAAAGGCTACAAGCCGATCGCCTTCGTGGTCAGAGCGCCGGGGACCGAGCTCGACGAGCAGGCGGTCAAGACCTATGCGCTCGCCAACGCGCCCGCCTACCAGCATCCGCGACAGGTCTTCTTCATCGACGAGATGCCGCTCGCCGGCACCAACAAGATCGACAAGCGCCAACTGGCCAAACAGATTCCAGCCGGAGGAGACATTACAGCATGAGAGCCGCAGTCGTCCGCGAGCATGGCGGACCCGACCGCCTGAACTTCGAGAAGGACTTTCCCGATCCCAAGCCCGGCGAAGGCGACGTGGTCGTCGCGGTGAAGGCCGCGTCGCTCAACTACCACGACGTCTTCACGCGCCGCGGCATGCCGGGCATCAAGGTGCCGATGCCGGCCATCATGGGCCTCGACGTGGCGGGCGAGATCGCCGAGGTCGGCCCCGGCGTCAGCGGCTGGAAGATGGGCGATCGCGTCCTGGTCGATCCCATCAACCGCGTCGAAGGCGGCCTGATGGGCGAGACGATCCATGGCGGCCTCGCCGAGCTCTGCCGCACGCGCGCCCATCAGCTGATCAGGATCCCCGACGGCGTGAGCTACACCGACGCCGCCGCCCTGCCCTGCGCCTACGGCACCGCGCTGCGCATGATGACCACCAACGGCCATGTGGCGGCGGGCGAGAAGGTGCTGATCCTGGGCGCCTCGGGCGGCGTCGGCGTGTGCTGCCTGCAGATCGCCAAGCTGGCCGGCGCCGAGGTGATCGCCTGCGCCGGCACCGACGCCAAGGCCATGCGCCTGATCGAGCTCGGCGCCGACAAGACCATCAACTACATCACCCACGACTTCCAGGACGAGGTCTACAAGCTCTACGGCAAGCCGACGCGGCGCGGCGGCGGCACCGACCGCGGCGTCGACGTCGTGGTGAACTACACCGGCGGCGACACCTGGGTGAAGTCGCTGAAAGTCCTGAAGGTGGGTGGCCGGCTGCTGACTTGCGGCGCGACCGCGGGCTTCGATCCCAAGGAGGACATCCGATTCATCTGGACCTTCGAGCTGAAGGTCCTGGGCTCCAACGGCTGGGCGCGCTCCGACGTCGAGACGCTGCTCAAGCTCGTGCAGGAGGGCAAGCTGAAGGTGCTGGTCGACAAGGTCTTCCCGCTCGCCGAGGCGCGCGAGGCGCTGCGCGTCATCGAGGACCGCGAGGTGTTCGGCAAGATCGTGGTGGCGCCGTGACGACGAAAGACAGCGAGACCAAGCCGCCGCTGACGGCGGACGAGCTGCAGAAGATGCTCGACCATTCGCCGTTCATCGCCTTCCTCGGCCTGAAGGTCACCGAGGCCGATGCCAAGAACGAGCAGGTCACCATGACCTGCGCCATGCGGCCGGAGTTCGAGCGCGGCGCCGGCACCGGCCAGTGGCACGGCGGGCCGCTCGCCGCGATCATCGACACGGTCGGCGATTACGCACTGATCATGCTGCTGCGGCGCGGCTTGCCGACCATCAACTTCCGCGTCGACTACCTCCGTCCTGCCATAAAGACCGGGTTGGTGATCACCGCGAAGGTGCGGCGCGCCGGCAAGAGCGTCGGCGTGGTCGACGTCGACGTGTTCAACGAGCAGAAGGCGCTGCTCGCGGTGGGGCGGGCGACGTACTCGACGTTGCCGGCGTAAGGTCCTCAGGTTCCTCTCGCCCGCTCGCGGGAGAGAGGAGAGGCCGGGGGAAAGGGATTCGAGAGGGTACGAAGTTTGCTACGAAGTCCCGGGGAGTGGGGTTTCGGAGGGACCATGAAGACCAAGGTTACACGGCGCACATTCGGCGCCGGTGCGCTGGCGAGCGGGCTCGTCGGCAGCATCAAGCCTTCGTTCGCGCAAGGCGAGCCCAAGCGTGGCGGCACCTTGGTCGCGACCTGGGGCGGCGGCGAGCCGCAAGCCTGCTACGTGCCGGCAGGCGGCGGTTCGAGCCCGACCTTCTCGTCCTCCAAGCTGTTCGAACGGCTGGGCAACCGGCGCATGGACGGCGTGTTCGAGGGGGAGCTGGCCGAAGCCTGGAAACCCGCCGAGGACTTCAAGTCGTACGCCATAAAGATCCGCAAGGGCGTGAAGTTCCACGACGGCAAGGACATGACGGCGGACGACGTCGTCTACTCGATCGACGAGATCTGGAAGAAGTACGCCGCCGCCTCGGCGATGACCGACTACGCCGGCGTCGAAGCACCCGACGCCGACACGGTGATCGTGAAGTTCAACAAGCCGGTGCCGGAGTTCTTCTTCTCCTCGCTGCTCTGCGGTTCGGTCAACTACGTGGTGCCCAAGCACGTCTATGCCGGCAGCGATCCGATCACCAACCCGGCCAACAACGCGCCGGTCGGCACCGGCCCATGGAAGTTCAAGGAGTGGGTGCGCGGCAGCCACTTCGAGTACGTCAAGAACGACGCCTACTGGCGCCGCGACCATCCCTACCTGGACAAGCTGATCATCCGCTACGTGCGCGATCCGGCCGGACGCGCGGCGGCCATGGAGGCGGGCGAGATCCAGATCGGCGTGTTCAATCCCATCGCGCCCCCCGACATCAAGCGGCTGAGCGCTACGGGAAAGTTCGTCGCCACGCCCAAGGGCTACGAGGAGAGCGTGTGGTCGACCACGCTCGAGTGCAACATGCGCAACCCGGTGTTCGCCAAGCGCGAGGTGCGGCAGGCGATGTTCTTCGCGATCGACCGGAACTTCATCGCCAAGACCGTTTACTACGGCTACGCGCGGCCCGGCACCGGCCCGATCTACTCGCCCAACACCGAGTTCTTCACCAAGGACACTTTCAGCACCGCGTTCGATCCGAAGAAGGCGGCGGCGCTGCTCGACGCGGCGGGCTTCCCGAAGAAGGGCAAGGAGCCGCGCTTCACGCTGAACCTGCTGGCCGCCGGCTGGTTCACCGAGAACGGCAAGATCGGCGCGTACGTCAAGCAGGCGCTGGAGGACGTCGGCGTCGGCGTGAACCTCACCGTCCCCGACCGGCCGACCTCGATCAAGCGCATCTACACCGACTACGACTTCGACCTCGCGATCTCCAACCAGGCCAATCCGTCGGAGCCGGTGCCATCGACCACGACGTACTACACCTCGGATGGCATCAAGAAGGGCATCCCGTTCCGCAACGCCTCGGGCTTCCACACCGACGAGGTCGATGCGCTGGTCGAGAAGATCAAGGTCGAGACCGACGCTGCCAAGCGCAAGGCGCTGGTGGTCGAGTTCCAGAAGATCATCGCGGTCGAGGCGCCCAACCTGCCGTTGGTCGAGCTGGAATCGATCACCGTCGCCAGCACCAAGGTGCAGAACCATTCGAACGATCCCAACTACCTCGCCGCCAGCTGGCACGATATATGGCTGGCGAGCTAATGGGCCTTTCCTCCCCGCGCGCAGCGGGGGGAGGTGGCGCGCAGCGCCGGAGGGGTCAAGGGCGGCAAGATGAGCGCATGACCCCTCCGTCGCCTTACGGCGACACCTCCCCTGACTACAGGGGAGGAGGATGAGGCGCCTCGCGGCGCTGCGGCTCCTGCGGCGGCGGCTGGTGCAGGCGGTGCCGCTGCTGCTCGGCGTGGTGGTCATCAACTTCGTGCTGATCCAGCTGGCGCCCGGCAGCTTTCTTGACCTGATGACGGCCGAGAACCAGGTGAGCGATCCCGCCACCGTCGCCTTGCTGCGCAAGACCTACGGGCTCGACGACCCGGTATGGCTGCAGCTCTTGAAATACATCTGGGCGCTGCTGCACTTGGACTTCGGCTTCTCGTACCGCCAGAACATGCCGGTGATCGACGCCATCGCGGTGCATCTGCCGGCGACGCTCCTGCTCATGATCTCGAGCATCACGCTCGCGCTGGTGGTCGGCGTGGCGGCCGGCGTCGTAGCGTCGGTGAAGGTGCGCACGGTGTGGGACAGCGTGGTGTCGATCGCGGCGATGTTCTTCTTCGCCGCGCCCTCGTTCTGGCTCGGCATCATGCTGATCGTGCTGTTCGCGGTGAAGCTCGGCTGGATGCCGGTCGGCGGCATGACCACGATCGGCGGCGGCGGCGGCATTTTGGACATCCTGCATCACCTGATCCTGCCGACCCTGGCGCTCGGCCTGTTCTATGCCGCCATTTACGCGCGCGTCATGCGTTCCTCGATGCTCGAGGTGGCCCAGCTGGACTTCGTGCGCACCGCGCGCGCCAAAGGACTGAGCCGGGCCCGCGTGACGATCTCCCACGTGCTGCGCAACGCGTTGCTGCCCGTGGTCACCATCCTCGGCGTGCAGATGGGCACGGTGCTGGCGGGCAGCGTGGTGATCGAAAGCGTGTTCAGCTGGCCCGGCATCGGCTCGCTGCTGTTCGACAGCGTGAGCTCGCGCAACTACCCCGTGGTGCTCGGCATCATGGTGCTGGGCTCCCTGGTGGTGATCGCCGCCAACATCGCGGTCGACCTGGTCTACATGTGGCTCGATCCGCGCATAGAGATCCGATGATGGCGCGGTTCGAATTCCTCGAAAGATTTGCCCGCAACCGCGGCGCCCTGATCGGCGCCGTGCTGATCCTGCTGGTCGCGCTCGT
>Ga0213877_10000129_pt1 | contig 10586 bp, 1 predicted proteins | sample VelepicoBEBS_R01_FD_160112 | JGI IMG/M metagenome (GOLD analysis project Ga0213877, IMG submission 160112) | Vellozia epidendroides bulk soil microbial communities from rupestrian grasslands, the National Park of Serra do Cipo, Brazil - BS_R01 | ecosystem: Environmental > Terrestrial > Soil >...
ATTCAGATACCCTCGGGCAACTCCTTCCCCACCAATCCACAATTCCCCTACGACCCCACGCGGCACCGGTTCACCGTGGCTGTCCAATACATACATCCGGGTGTTGGCAATGGGCCTTCCAATCGTCACCTCCTCCGCTGTGATCCGGGCGACCGAGGACCAGATTGTCGTTTCCGTCGGCCCATACATGTTCCAGACAGAGCCACATGTTGCCACGAGCTGGGCAGCTAAATCTTTGTCCATCGCTTCGCCTCCGCAAAGCACCTTGAGCCGCCGGTCACCACCCTTCCAGCCCGATTCAAATAGCATTCGCCACGTCGCCGGCGTCGCTTGCATCACTGTCGCGCCGGAATCGGACAGACTGCGCGCTAAGGAGACGCCATCCTGCAGCGTCTGCCTGCCAACAAGTTCGATTCGTCCTCCGGTGATCAGCGGTAAGAACAGTTCCAGTCCGGCAATGTCGAACGCCGGCGTCGTTACCGCCATGAGCACGTCCGTCTCTCGAAGCCCCGGTTCCCGCGCCATCGAGCACAAAAAGTTTGTCAATGCTCGGTGGTCTGTTTCCACGCCTTTGGGCCGACCGGTCGAACCGGAGGTATAGATGACGTATGCGCGGTCAAATGGACCGGCGACGGGCGCTAAGGGCTCATTGCTCTGCTGATCGATTTCATTTTCGCTGTCGTCCAGACATACGCGCACTACCTCGAGTCCCGAGCACGACCCCTCGGAGAACTGCCTCTGAGTCACCAGCACCTTAGCTTCTGAATGCTCCACGATATAACGCAATCGTTCAGCCGGAAGGGCAGGGTCCAATGGCACGTATGCGCCGCCGGCTTTGAGGATGGCCAAAAGTCCGATTACCATCTCCAGTCCCCGCTCCACACAGACAGCAACGAGTGATCCCGCTCCTACGCCCAGCGACTGAAGGTGCCGCGCCAACCGAGTGCTTCTGACCTCAAGCTCAGCATAGGTCAATGCGTTCCTTTCAAACCGAACGGCTATTGCACAAGGTCGTCGTGCCACCTGTTCTCTGATCAAATCAAGGACAGTTTGTTCCCGGGGATACTCCTGGTCAGTCGCATTCATCCCGACCACCAGAGCTTCCCGCTCTTCAGTCGTCATCAGCGGCAGGCGCGATACACTCGCTTCTGGCGCGGAGACGATCGCCCCCAGCAGCGTCCTATAATGGCTCGCGAATTCCCGCACGGTGGAGAGATCAAAGAGGCCGGTTTCGTATTTGACGACGCCTTGAAAAACCCCGGCGTTTTCAACTAACTCGAGCACTAACTCGAACTGGCCCTCCTGTTGCGGTATTGGAAACGGTTCCAGCAGCAGTCCTGCGAACTCCGCCCGTTCGCCGGATTTCGCGCGGGAGACAAGATTCTCCAGTCCGGCGACCTCCTTGAATTTCTGCAGAATAAAGACGGTCTGGAAAACGGGCGTACGTGAAAATTTCCGCTCGGGTTGTAACTTCTCAACCAGCAGCGAAAACGGGTAATCCTGATGTTGAATGCCTTCGACCACCGCCTTCCGCATTCGGGCAAGAATTTCCAGGAACGAGGGGTCATCCCCAAAAGCAGCCCTCAACGGTATCATGTTAATGAAGTCACCAATGACGTTGGCGAACTCTGCGCGGTCGCGCCCATAGCTCGGTGTTCCAACTGTCACTTCTTCCTGGCCGGAGTAGCGATGCAAAAGGACCTGGTAGGCCGTGAGCAGTACGACAAACGGGGTGGTTCCCTCTTTAGCTGCGAGTTTGCGGAGCGCGTCGCTCAACGGCGCTCCGAGGTCGATTGGGATCGATGCACCCCGGGATCGAGATAATACTTGCCGAGGACGATCTGTCGGTAACGACAGGAGTGGCAATATGCCCGCCAATCTGCTCAACCAATAGGTTTCGTGCGCACGCCCTTCAGGACCGGCCAGCATCTTCTCCTGCCAGCGTGAGTGGTCGAGAACATCCCGGGTCGGGCGCGGCGGCGGTGGAGCGCCGCCCTCCCGTTCGGCGGGATAAACTTTTCGCAAATCGTCGAGCAGCAGGAAGAGGGACCAGCCGTCGGCTGCAATGTGATGCACTGTGAGAAGGAGGATGTGGTCATCCGCCGCTCGTGAATAAAGGTCTGCCCTGATCGGCGGCCCGTTTTGCAGGTCAAAAGGAATAACTGAGCACGCCTGAGCTTCTTCGCGCAGCGCCTCCAGGTCGATGCCAGCCCTGTCATGTACGGTGAAGCTGATTGGCATGAAACCGTGCACCCGTTGGACGAGATGGCCCGACTCTTGGCAGTAACTGGTGCGCAGGGACGGATGCCTGTCCACAAGAGCCTGAAAGGCACGGTGCAACGCCGGCACGTCGATCTCAGAACGAATGCGAGCCGAAAACAAAACATTATACGCGCCGCTTTCAGGGTTTGACTGATTGAGAAACCAAAGCGCTCGTTGCCCATAGGAGGCCGGGTGCGAGACGATGGTTTTCGCCGCGCGCTCCCGCCACGCGGCCAGAACCAGATCCTTCTGGGAAGCCAATTGCGACCGGATCGCGTCAGTCATGACCCCTCTCGAAGCGCGAAAACGAAGGCTGCTACCTTCGCCCCACAAGGCAATCTCCTGTTTGACCAGAGCGTCGAACAATTCCATGGTCTCGCTCACAAAACGCCCTCCTCGAAATCAGGCGCCGAAGAATCGGTACCGAAGGCACCGGACACATTCGCGGTCTGAAGAAGTTGCATTACCCAATCTCTGAGTTCTTCGATCGTTGGACCCTGAATGAGCCGTGCCATCGAAATGACCAGCCCGAGGTCGGCCTCAATCTGGTTTTTGAGTTCGATTGACATCAACGAGTCGAATCCCATATTCGAAATCCGCGTTTCGAAATCCAATGAAGCCGGAGGCACTTTGAGAATCCGAGCGATTCGCATCACCAGGTAACTGCTTACCTGCTCTACGCGTTGTTCCGGTGGACCAAGCAGAATACGTTCGCGACATTCGCTGTCGTCCCGGTCATCCGGGATCGCGGATTTTCCTCCGGCGGTCAGGAGCGAAAGATAGGGCGTACTTGCGAGATTGCCGTACGACTGCCGCCAGGCCGCCCAGTCAATCGGCATCACCCCGGCTTGCACCGCGCCATCCTCCAGCAAGCGTTCTAAGGCTCCCAATGCACGGCCTGAGGGCAACACCCCGACACCCTTTGTGGCTCCCGTCCTTCCATAGCGTTTAGACTCTTCCGTGGCCTGAAAACTGATGGCCATCCCGACGTCGGCCCAAGTACCCCAATTGACACTGAGGGCCGGTTTACCGATCGCGCGGCGATGATGAGCCAGTGCGTCGAGGAATACGTTCGCAGCCGAATAACTGCCCATCAGCGGCGAGTTCAAAAGCGCTGACGACGACGAGAAAAGAACGAAGTGGTCCAGAGCAGTATCTGCCAAGAGCCGGTGGAGAAGCCATCCCCCGATCATTTTCGCGGCAAGGATCTTTCGCATCTGTTCGGGATCTTGGTTCGCGAGCGCCTCATACTGCATCACTCCTGCAGCGTGAAACACGCCGCGAAGTGGTGGTTGATCCGCTCGCAAACAGTGCCTGACGAGTTCTTGCACCGAGTGCTCGTCACCCATGTCTGCGACCACACTCTGGATGTTTGTCCCCAGGCTCTCCAAGGTTCGGATCGCAGTGACGCGGGCATCTTCAATGCCACCCTTCGTGCTACCATTCCAGGGTTGGCCAACCGGGAGCCGGTTGCGCCCTGCCAGAACCAAATGGCGAGCGCCGTGGCTAACCAGCCAGCGCGCAATGATCAGTCCGATTCCGCCGAGTCCGCCCGTGATTAAATATGTTGAATCCGGGCGAATGGAGATCGGCTTGGGTTCCGACATGACCTTGGCTCGCCGGCCTAGCCGAAGGACGTACCGACTGCCGGCACGAAATGCAGTTTGATCCTCTCCACTGCGCTCGGCTACTCTATGAATCAGGAGATCGGCTGCCGTTGACGGCATATCGGCCGGATCGAGATCCAACTGGCCGCCCCAGAAGTCTCCACTCTCCATGGCGATCGTTCTCCCCAGTCCCCAAGCTGTAGATTGAAGCAGGGAAAGGGGCGCCGGGTTTGTTCCGACCGGCTGTGCTCCCCGGGTAACGAGCCATAGTTTGGGAGTCCCTTCTATCCGCGTTGAATCAAGTGCCTGGACCACGCGCAGGATGCTGACCGGCCCAAGAGTCTGCGCTTCTTGCACCCCTCTCAAATCTGCCTTTTCGGGATCTGCGGCATCTAAAGACCAAAGATGAACGATACCTTTCAGCGGAGAACCAAACCGGAGGGCAGCGCTAAATATTGCGTCGTAACCGGCTGCACCCTCAGGGTCGATTGTCAACTCCGTGTCGTCAGTTTGCGAGTGTTGGCTGCCGTAGCCGACGCACAGACATCTGGCCCCCAGTTGTTCTAGCCGCGCACAAAACGCCTTGCCAATTCCAAGTCGATCGCAGAACACGATCCAGGTTCCATGCAACACAGCTTCGCGGTTTCTGTTGAGGGATCTTTCCTCCAGCAACCACTGAGGTTCGTAGAACCAGTCTTCGACCGTTTCGTTTACTCTATGTTTCTGGGCGGAATTCAGGTACCACAATCGCGCTCCAATGGTTTCGGTAAGGAGATTCCCGGAGTCGTCGAACAGCGTTACGTCACCGACCAGGGTGTTCTCCGCAGCGGCCTGGTCGCGGCGCACTTTTGCGTATGCGTAGAATTGTCTGCCACCCGGTCGCCGGTAAACGCGACTCTCTTTAATCCCGGCCCCCACGAACGCGCCACCGAGCGCCTGCCCGGATTTCTCCAGTGGAATCGTTGCAGTCAGGATGTGTCCGGTAGTGTCGGAAAGGGCCGGGTGGAACACGTACTGAAAAAGCTCGCGCTCAATACCGGCTGGGATAGTGACCTCGCTTAGCGCTTCTCCCTCACCCTGCCATACCCTTTTGACGCCTTGAAAGCACGGACCCCACTGATTGCCGCGCTCATCGTGGAGCCGGTAGAACTCGGGGCCGTCTATCACGCGTTTTGAGCGCTTTTCGATAGCGCGAATTTGAGCAGCGGGCAGATTCGTATCCGGAATAGCGATTCCGCCCGTCCGAAGTGTGCCTCTTGCATGCAGGGTCCAGGCCCCTTGCCTCACCGCAGCCCGGCTGTGGATCTGGAAGGCCACCAGACCCTCTACCTGTCGCATTAGCTGCGTCTGAATTTCAATTGACGTTGCGGGCTGTATTTGAAGCGATTTTTCGATCTCTATCTGGCTGAGTACCACCGGCAGTTCTGAACCCGCTTCCAACGCGGCAGCTATCGCCATTTCCACGTAAGCTGTAGCAGGCAGCACGGCCACGCCTTCTACGCGGTGATCATCGATCCATGGGAATTGTTCGAGACTGATTTCTCCAAGCCAGATGTGTTCCCCGGGGCGGGCGGCCACCGGCACGTGTGTGCCGAGGAGAGGATGGCCGGCCGGGAGAGCCCGTCTGCCGCCGGACTTGCCGGGCGCATCCGGTAGCCAATGCCGCTGGCGCTGGAATGGATAGGTCGGCAGCGCAACGCGACAACGCCGAAAATCTCGGTCAAAGGCGCCCCAATCCGGTTTCGCGCCCTGCACGAAGAGCGTTCCAAGACTTGAGAGCATTTGAAAGCTGTCTGCGCGATCCTTTCGCAGCGAAGCCAGCCACATTGTGTCAGAATCCTCAACACATTGACGGGCCAATTGTATCAGCACTGGCGAAGGGCCGATTTCCAGAAAGGTCCGAATTCCGCAATCTCGAAGCGTTTGAATCGATTGTGCGAACCGGACCGGTTCGCGGGCGTGCCGGCGCCAATAGAGAGCGTCCATTGGCAAAGTTCCATTCAGCAGGCGTCCCGTAATATTCGACGCCAGATCCACGGCGGGCGTGCGGTACCCAACGGCTCGTGCGCATTGTTCAAATTCATCGAGCATTGGCTCGATCAGCTGCGAGTGGAAAGGATGCGAGACTCGAAGCAGTTGTGCGTCGACACCTTCCTGCCGCAATTGCTCCAGTAGAGCGCGGACATCTTCCGCCCTCCCGGAGATCACGGTGTTCCGCGGCGAATTGATCGCAGCGATGGAGACGGAGTTCGCATAGGCTTCGATCTTCGCGCTCACAAACTCTTCACCCGCGAACACCGCCGCCATCGCGCCGTTCTGTGGCAAGGCCTGCATCAAACGCGATCTGGCTGCGACCAGTCGCAGTGCCTCCTCCAGGCTCAGCACGCCGGAAACACAAGCGCCAACGTATTCCCCTAGACTGTGCCCAACGATTGCCGCAGGTTCGATTCCCCACGAGCGCCACAAGGACGCCAGGGCGTACTCGACCGCAAAAAGCGCCGGCTGACTGCAACGGGTTTCATCGAGAATACCTGCACGGACAGAGGCTCCGTTGCCATACCCGATAATTTCCTGCAGCGGATGATCCAAGTCGCTCCGCAATATATCTGCACACTCGTCAAACGCGTCGCGGAATACACGTTCGGTCTCGTATAGAGCCCTTCCCATCTGCGGCCGTTGCGATCCTTGGCCGGTGAACAGAAATGCGACCCTGACGTCGGAGCGAACCCGGCCCGAACTGATCTCAGGCTTCGACTTCCCCTGCGCGAAGGAACCAAGTAATACGCTTGCTGCTGCACCGTCAACCGCAGCAAAAGCCAACCGGTGGGAAAGAGGTGTGCGACCTGCGGCTGCCGTGTGACATGCATCCGGAAAGGAACGTTCAGGTGCCTCTGCAAAATACTCGGAATATGATTGCGCAAGTTCCCGCAGTGCGGCCTCAGAGGCGGCAGATAGTACGACCAGGTGCGCCGCCCTGTCCGGTCCCCTCTGCAAGGCAGTAGCCTCGTTCGCCGCCGGAGCCTCCTGAAGAATAGCGTGAGCGTTAGTGCCACTGAATCCGAACGCACTTACCCCGGCTATTCTGGGTCGCTCCGACCGCGGCCACGGTATCGCACGGCCGGCAACTTCGATCGGCACACTATCAAGAGAGATGCGTGGATTGAGCTTATGAAAATGAAGCTGCGCCGATATCTCTTCGCGCTGCATCGAGAGCACAACTTTGATGAGGCCGGCAATACCGGCTGCCGATTCCAGGTGACCGACGTTGGTCTTTACCGAACCCACGCGCAGCGGAAGATCGGGAGTCCGATTCTCACCCAGCACCGCAGCCAGAGCCTCGAGTTCTATTGGATCGCCCAACGTGGTGCCGGTGCCATGGGCCTCAACATAATCGACCTCCTGAGGTGTCAAACCGGCTGCCTTCAGCGCGGATCGAACCACAGCCTGCTGCGCCAGACCGTTTGGTACCGTCAGCCCGCTGCTGGCGCCATCCTGATTAATAGCCGTTCCGCGAATTAGAGCCAGGATCCGGTCACCCGCTTTGGTCGCATCCCCCAACCGCTTCAGCGCGATAATGCCGCATCCTTCTGCTCTTACGAAGCCGTCTGCCCGCTCATCGAAACTCTTACATCTACCATCCGGAGCCATCATGCCCCATTTTTCGAAGCAGATGAACGGTTCCGGCGCGAGAAGCAGATTGACTCCACCGGCCAAGGCGAGATCACATTCCCGCATACGCAAACTTTGGCAAGCCAGGTGCACAGCCACCAACGATGAAGAACATGCCGTGTCAACCGCCATCGCCGGGCCATTAAAACCGAACAAGTAAGACACGCGACCTGCCGCCACGTTAAGCGCGCCGCCGCTCGCCGTGTAAGCATCCAGGGTGCTCGGATCGCCTGCGGCCGCCAGGCGGCCGTAGTCAGAACTCGTTATGCCGATAAATACTCCAGTCGATGACCCGCGCAGACGATTGGTCGCAATTCCTGCATTCTCCAAGGCTTCCCAGGCAACCTCCAGCACGAGGCGCTGTTGTGGATCCATGGTCTCAGCTTCACGGCCTGAGATTCCGAAAAAGGCGGCGTCGAATAGATCGACTCTATCCAGAAATCCGCCGTAGAGTGGCTGCATTTTCCCGGCCGCACATGAATCCGGCCCAGCAAATGCACTCTTATCCCACCGATCTTTCGGCGTCTCCTTAACAGCATCGGCACCGGTGCTCAAAAGACGCCAGAAGGCATCCGGATTTTGCGAGCCAGGGAATCGGCAGGAAAGGCCGACAATGGCGATTGGCTCCCTACGATCAGATTCGGACGCGTCGAGTCGAGCCTGAAGAGAGTCGATCGCCTGCAGCGCTTTCCGCAGCACCGATTTTCGCTCAACTTCCTGGCTCGCATCGGGCGTCTGCAATGCTGATTGATTGGCCGCAACCATACGTCTACGAGAGGTTCCCAGCCTTGGTACCCTTTTCGTACATCCTGTGTTCCATAGAATTCCGGAGCCGGCACAAGCCGTTGCGCTCGACTTTTCGATATCGGCTGCAATTGAACCGAATTAAGGGATATCGTTGCAAAATGAAATGGAGTCGCGCGAAGCGCGCGATCCGTGATCACATCGAATCGAATTGGTGCGCACACCGATACTGATCATGTCCGCCTGGGCGGAGACGGCTTTTTGGGGTGGCGCTGCCCCAGGCACTTCGTGCCAAGCCGCCTTCGCAGACTACGGCGCGCCCGACAGCCGGGAGTTTGCGCAACCACCTTCTGCGGTCGCGACGTGGGCTTTGCGGAGTCGGGCTACAATCGACTGTCCCTCCGGGACATTTCGCAACAGGCACTCTCCAGCCCGCAATAAGCGCGTCGCTGCAACTTTCGTGTGATTTTTGCGGGCTAGACCGGGGCTAGACCAGAGTGCACATAAACGCGGACGCAACTTCAAGCTGACATCATTGGGGCGCTCTCGGCGGAATCCTGCCTGCAAAATCGGTCCGGAGCGTGCATCGAGTTTGTCGCCACCGGTAAATCTCGCTTTCGCCACATCAAGTAGATGACCGGATAGATGAGCAAATTCAGAATGGTCGAGGTGATGACTCCGCCGACCATGGGAGTCGCGATTCGTTTCATGACATCGGCTCCGGCCTGATAATCCGGAGTCCACAGGATCGGAAGCAACCCGAAAAGTATTGCGCAAACGGCCATCATTTTCGGGCGAATCCTTTCTGCGGCGCCTTCCCGGATACAATCGACGAGGTCCGAAATTGTATTCAAGCGGCCGTGAGCTCGGAATTTTTCCCAAGCCATGTCGAGGTAAAGCAACATCACGACGCCAGTCTCTGCGTCCAGCCCAGCCAATGCAATGAGGCCAATCCAGACCGCTACACTGAGGTTATAGCCCAACACGAAGAGCAACCAGAATGCGCCGACCAGAGAGAAAGGCACGGCCAGCAGCACGATTAAGCATTTCGTGATTGATCGAGTATTCAGGTAGAGCAGAACAAAAATAAGAAGCAGAGTGAAAGGGATAATCAATGCGAGCCGCTTTTGCGCAGCCTGCAGATATTGAAACTGACCAGTCCATTCAAAATAGTACCCAGGAGGAAAGTTGACCCGTTCATCGATTCGCCGCGAAGCAGCCCGCACATAGCTGCTGATGTCATTGCTTGAAATATCGACAGAAACGTAGCCGACAAGTTGTCCATTTTCAGTGCGAATGTCGGGTGGCGCGGTCTGGTAATGAACGTCGGCCAAGAGAGACATTGGAATTTGCTGCCCGCCAGGAGTTGGGACAAGCACTCGCTTGAGAACATCGATGTTATCGCGAAAGTCGCGGGCATAGCGAACGCGGATTGGATAGTGCTCGCGTCGCTCCACTGTGAAACCGATCGTGTCTCCCCCAATCGCAGTTTCGATTATCTGATTGACATCTTCGACCCGGAGCCCGTAGCGAGCGGCCGCTTCCCGGTTCACTGCGAAATCGAGGAAGTAGCCTCCGGCAGACCGTTCCGCGAATACGGACTTGGTGCCCGGCAGATCGGTCAAAGCCTGCTCGATCGAAACTCCCACGTCTTGGATGCCTTCGAGCGTCGGGCCAAAAACCTTGATTCCAAGAACAGAGCGCAACCCTGTTGTGAGCATCTCGGTTCTGGTCTGGATCGGCATCCACAAGATTTGGGACATTCCCGGGGTCTTGGTGGCTTCATTCATTTGCGCAATGAGTCGCTCCCGAGTCATCCCGCCAGGCCATTGTTGCGGCGGTCTCAGCTGTATCACGGTTTCGAACATTGAGAGCGGAGCCGGGTCGGTCGCCGTCGCTGCCGCACCCGCCTTTCCGAAAACTGACTCGACCTCCGGAAATTTCTTCAAAATACGATCCTGAATCTGCAAGACTCTGGAAGCTTCTCGGACCGAGATACCCGGCACCGCAGCGGGCATGTACAAAATGGAGCCTTCGTCGAGGGGAGGCATGAATTCGTTTCCGAGTCGACTGAACGGTATCCAGGTCAGCGCGAGCAAAACCACCGCAACGCACAGCGTTATGCGTGGAAATTTAAGGATCAGATTGACCACCGGCGTATAAATCCCGATCAGAAATGCATTGAGCGGGTTCTTTCTTTCCGCCAGGATTTTGCCCCGGATCAGCCAAGCCATTAAAAGAGGCACAAGAACCAACCCAAGAATCGACGCGAAAAACATCGAGAATGTTTTTGTGAAGGCCAGC
>Ga0213877_10000130_pt1 | contig 10584 bp, 10 predicted proteins | sample VelepicoBEBS_R01_FD_160112 | JGI IMG/M metagenome (GOLD analysis project Ga0213877, IMG submission 160112) | Vellozia epidendroides bulk soil microbial communities from rupestrian grasslands, the National Park of Serra do Cipo, Brazil - BS_R01 | ecosystem: Environmental > Terrestrial > Soil >...
TTTAGCGTTACGTGAAATCGAAGGATGGTCTTACGAGCAATTGGCTTCAGCACTGAAGGTGCCCCTGGGGACGGTCATGTCGCGACTAAGCCGCGCCCGCCAGCGTCTGCGCCAGGAATTTGCGGGGGTTCGTCATACGGAGTGCCAAGATGAACTGTGAAGAAGCCCATCGCTTTCTGGATGCCTATGTGGACCGCGAGCTCGACCTTCACCGGCGCCTCGAAATAGAGGAGCATTTGAGCTCTTGCCCTTCGTGCCGGTCCCTCGCACGAGAAATTAAGGAATTCCGATCCTTCTTTGCGGCCAGCGCGCCGTATCAGGCACCTCCTCAACTGAGGGCCAAGGTTCTGGCAGTAATGCGGCAGGACCGGGCAAAGCCTACATTTAATCTTTTGCGGCAGCCGTGGGTCTACGCCGCAGGAGTGGTTGTTCTGAGCGTTTTTTTGGCGCTGAATATCCTTTTTCCGCAAGCAGAGGCAGAGCTTTTCCGCGAAGCGGTTTTACGGCATTCCCAATCGTTCGCCGCGGATCATGCGGTAGACGTTGCCTCAGGGAACCCTCACATTGTAAAGAGCTGGTTCGCTGCAAAACTCGATTTTGTTCCGCCGGTGGTGGTTTTTCCTGCTGCGGGTTACTCGCTCGTTGGAGGCCGGATCGATATGATCAAAAATCATTCGGTCGCGGCCTTCGTTTACAAAAATAACAAAGACGTTGTGACCATGTTTTGCTGGCCGCCAAAGAAGGAGCACCTGTCGAACAGCGACCAATTGGTCGAGGGCTACCATGTCTCGACCTGGAGCAATGCCGAGTGCAACTACGTTCTCGTTTCCAAGTTGAGCGACCGCGAAATGGAAGAATTTGTGGATTCTTTCCGAGTCCGCGTTCAGTCGGGTGCTTATTTCTAATCTGGACGGCTCTGTGTCGCTTCCGGCGTACGGTAGGGCCAAGTTCCGCCTTGGCGTGGCAGGCTGCATGAGTTGGCTAGTCTTGCGCCAGGACGCGGCGAAGCGCGTCCCTACCGAACGCTGGGCCAACATAGGAGCTTCACCCTACCGGGGAGATGCGGCGACTGATGTCGGCCGCGGGCGACGAAGCCGATAAAATGGGTTATTGTCGCCGTAGATTGCCCAGGGGCCGCGGGGCACGTTAAAAAATTCCACGAACTTCCAGTCGCAGACATCCACGCTGTCGAGAGCTAGATAATCACGAACCGCCGGAGAAACATCCAGGCCCGCGTCGCTGTTGGGGTTCGGTCTGGGGCGTTCATCGCCAAAAACGTACTGCCAGTGGTCTGTTTGGAAGGGCCCGACGTCTTCCCACTGTGCATAACAAACTTTGCGACCGTGCCGTATTGCGACCCAACGGCCTTTGCAGACCGATTGTCCATCCTGCACAAAGGCATTCCTGAACCATGGGATCACCTGCGCCGCCTCCGGTTTTGTATGGTGATCATCAACGTCGTTGTACGGCAACGCTATGTAGAACGGATTCTGGTGCGGGATGAAATTTGCCGGGACGAAATCATGTCGATCACTTGAGCTTGGGCTGTCGAAGCCGCCATAACTTGAGAACCAGCCGATGTCCCAGGCGCTTTTGTCATTCGGAACCGGGTTGTTAACCGTTGCTTGCTCGCCAATCCAAAAAACCGTCGTCGTGATTGCGAGCTTCCAGGAATATTCGCCGAGCCCGGTCCCGAGACCGTTTTTTCCGCTTAAGGCTGAGCCGGCTTCATTTCCTGCAAGCCTGTTGTTTGTGGGCGACATCGCGACCTTAGGCTGGATTCGGACCAGCGCGCTTTCGGGCAATTTCATGGCGTATCGCGCGAAATCGGTTGTGCCCTGAGATGAAGTCTGGGCAAACGCGGTCGCACCAGATCCGGCAAGAAGACCCAAGTACAAGACGACCAGGAAAGTCGATCTAGTCGAGCGCATGAGTTCCAAGCATACACACTCTCCGGCACTCTCCAAATGTTTCAGCTCCATCTCTTGTAGGGAATTCGGCAAAAAAGAACTCCGCTTAAAGGGAGTGATAGCTATCTGACAATAGCGGTGTCCGCACCATAACCATCTTCAGCTCAGCTCCGGCTTATTCTTGAAACTTTTGTCATGCTCCAAGTGTCTTGTTGAAGAAGAATGAAGCCCATAGAGAAAGAACGCAGAGAGCACGAGAAAGCCGAAGTTCTGGCGCGTCTCCGGAAGTTCGCAGAGCAGTCAAAGTGGAAAAAAGCGCGGATCTCTCGAGAGCTCGGTGTATCCATTTCGACAGTCGAAAGATGGCTCGGCGGGCACGATGCGATTCTGCTTGCTTCGATGTTAGAGATTCGTCGGTTTTTGAAGGGGAGGGAGTGAACGCTGGACCTATAGGACCCATAGGACTTATAGGACCTATTCGACCTATGGGACCCGCTTCTGCGCGATCCGCGCTTTCATTCTTGCACGCCTCTGCGCCCGTGATAAAACGCGTTGCATGAGCTTGTTCGCAGCCTCCTTTTGCAGTTTCAGGCTGCTCAAGAGACGATTCGCCCTTAACGCAACGAAAGTTTGCGTGTTGCTCGGATTTCTCGTTCTCGGTGCGGGCTGCACCACTTACGAGAAACAAGCCGGCCGAGCGCCTCTTGCCGACCCCGAACGCCGTCTCCGCAAAGCAGAGAGAGAACATGAGCACACCGAAAGTCAGGCCGCCGAATACCTCGCGGTAGCGAAGATCGCTGCAGGTGAGCTTGCCAAGCGTCCCACGACCGATGCTCCTCAGGACTCGGGTCAGGCGATCTCCCTTTATGATCGCGCCGTGGCTGATCTTGCGACCGACCTTCCCGCTCTGATCGGCCAGCAGCATAACTCCACAACCCTGACCCTTCGCGACCAGGAGACCGACGAAACTTCTCAATTGCGAATAGGGCCCCCGCAGCCGGGAGCACTTGCGCCAACTTACTTCGATCAGATCCTGGCGGCGAGAACTATCGATAAGAAGGGCCTTCAAGAGAACGTCGCTCGAAGCGGACTCGGGGGCCCTGTCGTTGGCGTTCACCACAGTGCACCGGCCGGGTCGCCTCCACCGCGCCTGGAGCCGCCAAAGGGATTTCGTATCCCGATGACGGCTGTGGTCGATTTCGGTGAAACGAATCGCGGCTCCTCTGCCACCATTCGCCTGCTGAATCCGAATAAGATCGAGAACGTCGAGCTCTATCACCAACGTTACCCGTTATCGAATGACTTCTCGGCTGTCTTAGCCTCTTACGGTCGCGTCAACGAGAACTGGGTCGGTCTCATGAACATGATCCGCGGCGAACACATGCGGACTGGCGCCGGCCTTTTGATGGCGGGCCCGTACGACCCGCACGAAGTACCGGTCATCTTTGTCCACGGGCTGCTCTCTTCGCCTTACGCCTGGCGGAACGTTGTGAACTCGTTAGCCGCTGACCCCAAGATACGCCAACACTATCAGTTCTGGGCGTTTTCGTATCCGACAGGTAATCCCATCGCGTACTCGGCGCTCGTTTTGCGTGATGACCTGGCCTACGCGCGGGAGAAATATGGATTTGGACGCGTAACCCTTATCGGCCACAGCATGGGCGGAATTCTGTCCCGGTTGCAGGTCACAAATTCCCGGAAGGTCATTTGGGACAATGTGTTCGGCGCGAAAGCTGATCAACTTGATGCTCAACTGCCGGCGGATTCCATTGTCAAACGCGCGTTGATTTTTCAAGCCAACCCGGCGGTGAAACGGATCATTTTCGTGTCTACCCCGCATCGCGGGAGCGCTTTAGCGAGCGGCGGAATAGGTGCACTTGGCGCCCGTCTGATTCGATTGCCGTTCAAACTTGTGTCCGCGGTTCCCAAAACCGTCTTCGCAGCGCTTGCACCCAACAGCGACCCAAACAAGGCTCGGCCTCCGACCAGCATCAGCGGGCTCTCCCCGAAAAATCCGGTTCTCCTGGCAATGGACAAACTTCCGATCGAGGCGCCGCACAATTCCATCATCGGGGACCGAGGGAGAGGTGACACACCAAACAGTTCCGATGGAGTTGTGCCGTATTGGAGCTCGCACTTGGATTCGGCGCAATCCGAAGTAATCGTTCCGACTGACCACGGAGCGATGAAAAGTCCGAAAGCCGTCGCTGAGATTCACCGGATCCTGCTGGCCGAGACGGCTAAGTAAGAGGAGGGGCGAACGACATACTCGGTCCGTTTCGATCAGCCTGTAGAAGAAACGCCAGTGAAGTTCGGAGTTTGGGGTTCGGGGTTCGGGGTTCGGGGTTCGAAGATATGCGGTGCGTAGGCGCGAAGTCAGAACGCCAAACCGCGCGCCCTTCAAGATGTAAACCATAAAAGTGGCGTGCCGTAATATGAACCCCGAACCCCAAACTCCGAACTCGCCTTACGCTACTTTCCTGCTCGAATCGGCTAGGCCGGTCCGCCTCAGCTCTACTCCGAGCAAGCACATGTCGTCGGTGAACTGTCCAGATACGCAAGAGCGCTGGATTTCGGCGACTACCTCCGCAAACAATTGTCCGGCCGGGAGGTGCATTCGCTTGCGCACGGCCGCCAAAAGGCGTTCTGCGCCGTAATAATCGTCGTCTGCCATCTCCACTTCGAACAAGCCGTCGGTGAAAAGTACAACCAGGTCATTCGCCGAGGCTTCGGCATAGCTGATATGATAGGCTGCTCGTTCAAAGATTCCCAGGACGGGACCCTGAGGTCCCTGGAACGGCAATGGCTCGGCCACGCCCGTGTGACGTCGAACATGGAATGGACGCGGATGTCCTGCGTTTGCGTAACACATCTTGCCGTCAACAGTGTTGACGACCAAGTAAAAAGCGGAGACCAGCATCGGCGTCTCGGTCTGCCGAAAGATCGCGAGGAGGCTGCTATTGATCTCGGAGAGGAGACGCCCGGGATCCGTGGCGATCGGCGTTAACTCTTCGAGTAGCCCGCGTACGATCGCCGTCACCAGCGCGGCACGTAGTCCATGGCCCAGCACATCGCAAATAAACACGCCCGCCTCGGTGTCTGAGAGAGGCAGTACGCAAAAGAAATCGCCACCGACTTGTTCGGCCGGTTGATACCAATGGCAGAAAGCCAGCCAGCTTTCCTGCAGACTCAAATTCCGCGGAAAACTCGGATATTTCTGCGTCAGAAACACTTGCTGAATGTCGCGCGCCATTTCGAGGTCGGCTTCCAGCTGCAAATTCTTGGAACGCAACTCCGCGGCGTAGCTTGCCAGATGATTTTCAGCCCTCTCCCTTGCTTCTTCGGCAGATTTGCGACGCGTAATATCTTGCACCATGCCCTCGTAATAGAGCAGTTCGCCAGTGACCTCGTCGTGTACGGCCCGGGCGTTTTCCGAGATCCAAATGACGCTCCCGTCACGACGATAAATCTGAGACTCAAACTCCAGCACTTTTTCATACTGCTGCATGGCCAGAGTGAACTCGGCCCGGCGAGCTGGCTGCACATAAAGTTGGCGACTGATGTCGGTCAAAGCCGCGAGCAACTCCTCGGGCGAATCATAACCATACATCCGGGCAAGAGCCGGATTGGCGCTCAGATAGTGACCATCCGGCGTCGTTTGAAAAATGCCTTCGGTGGCATTCTCGAAAATACTGCGGTACTTCTGTTCGGCCCGGCGAAGAGCTTCGATTGTCTCTTCATACTGCCTTACTGGGTCGGTCTCGGTCTGCCGTTCTGGGTAAGATGCGTTCTGACGGCTCATGACGTCCCTGAGCTTTAGTATTTGGCAATAGCATTTGTCATGCCGTGCGTGGTGCCACGACTAAAGTAGCATAGGCGTCCCGCCTGTCGGGAGTTTTGTGTGGCGACGTTCGAATAAAGGCCGGAAGCCTATGATACAATACAGGCTGGAAGCCTATGCTACTTTGGCTACTTTGATCGCCGCCGTTTCAGCGAAGATTTTTGGGTCGGCGTGCGCAATGGGTAAAGTCCGGGACAACAACCGAAGGTATCGTGAAACGCCTGGCTGAAGTGACTCAGGCTCATATATCCCACTTCCAGCGCGGCTTCGCTTACGTTGAATTGACCCGAGCGCAGCAAATCGGCTGCGCGTTCCATGCGAAGCTGGCGCACATATTGCGGAATCGTCATGCCCGTGGCCGCCGAAAACGTCCGGCTCAAATGAAATGGACTACAACCAACGGCTTGGCCGATTTCTTCCAGACTCGGTGGGCTCACTAATTTTTCCCGAAGTAGCGCAATGACTTTTTCCACCCGCCCAGCGGAAAGCCGCTGTTGGCGCCGGCAAAATAACTCCTGCTCATTCGGCGGTTCAAAAAAGAGTTCCGATACCAATTCCAGGGCCTTTGCCTGATACCAAACCGTTTGTGCGATGGCCAGGACCGGCGCGGCACGCAGACTTGCCAGCAACTGTTGCTGGCGGCTCGTTAGCCTGGTTGTGGGCGCGACGGCCGACTTCTCGGATTGACCCAAAACCACCTCGCGCACCAGCGGATGCAATGAAGTGGCGAATTCGCTTAAATGGCGACGCAAGAAATCGAAAGACATTTCGACCGTCAGAAACCGGTGCAGTTGATTCGCCTGCCGCGTGGCTCGCAAAGTGTCCTCGCCACGTCGGTAAAATCCGATACTCATCGGCGTGAACACAATTTCGCGGTTGTCGAAGGCGACGCGTCCATTTCCCTCGCGATTCAGGCAGACTTCAATGCTGCCGGGATGAAAACTCCTACCCCAATTCAATTCCTCACTCACCGTGAAGTCGTGCCACTCGAAGCTCACTCCCACACGGCTTACGCTGCCGTGCAAATGCCGCCAACCGTTACCGACGGTATGCCAGACAGGGCGTTCGGTGAAAACAGGTTTGCGGGTGACTTCGGGCGCTTTGTTTACCTCGATTCGGGACACTGCAGATGGGCCAGGCACGGCGATAATCTGCCGATTTGTGGAAATCCGGCAAACGCCTTCTCATTCACGGCTTGAAAATGTTCGGCGCAATTCACCGCCAATAAATAGCAAGCAGACAAAAGCCAAGTCGCCGGCTCTACACTATTTTCGCGGCGATGAAAGCTAAGCCGAATACATTGACCCGAATCCTGCAGTCGCCTTCTTTTGGTTCAGGAACTGTTCGAAATCGGGATCTACTAAAGGCTTTTGAAATTCTCTTCGGCTTTTGGTGCGTCGCTCTGACTGCGGCCCCTTCCGTTCGCGCCGGATCTGTGGCGGGTTACCAGGTTGCGCCGGCGTCCACGGGCACGGGGCCATCCGAAACAGTGCAGCCTGCCGGTGCGCGTTATGGACTCTTTGATTGGCTTGATCATCGGAGCGCGTACGGCGAAGGAGTATTCCCGGAGCCCTTTCTAGTGGATGACTCGGACTTGGAAACTAACGAGTTTCGTTTCGATTGGATTCATACCAGAAGCAACAACCAACATACCGATCTCGTCCGGGCGGAGGTGGAGAAGGGCTTTGGCCTGCTGACTCTGGAATTGGAAGTGCCGTACGAACGCGACGTCAGCGCCGGCACGGTATCGGAAGGCGTGGATAATATTAGCTTGGGCGCGCGTTATCCGATCTATCAAATCGTTTCCGGCGATGGATTTATCGACTCGACTTTTGGCGCCGCATTTGAAGGTGGTATTCCGGTGAATTCGACGGTTAGCAGAAACGCCGAGCTCGTGCCCAAGATTTTCAATGATCTGAGGCTCGGCGATCACTTTACGCTACAGTCCGTGCTTGGTTATTCGAAACTCTTAGGTGGAGGCGCGGATGGCGGCCTGGAGACATTCGAATACGGGTTCGTGTTTGGTTATACGATTCAACACGAGCAACTCTCTTTGCCCGGAGTGCTGCAGGTCATCCCGGTACTTGAACTGTCAGGCGAGACGGAACTGAACAAAGCTCATCGAGGTCATAACACACTCCGCGGGGATTTTGGGTTCCGTGCCAATCTCAAAACAATCGGTCGGGTGCAGCCCCGGCTTGGACTAGCGTTTATCTTCCCGATCGACAGGGGCGGTCGCGACGACACGCATTGGGGTGTAATTACGAGCCTCGTGTTTGAATATTGAAAAAAGCAGATGAAAACAGATGACCAGGAGGATGCGACCCCAGGACTGAACCGGAGGCAGTTCTTGATGCTGGCAGCAGCCGCAGTTGCCAGTCCCCAGGCCGTCCACGGGCGGGGCCCCACCGACGCGCACGCACAACGAGTGATTGATGTGGGGCCAATCACTAACTACAACGCGGACGGACTCTACGACGCCTACCGCGACTTGGGATTCTTCGTGGTCCGCAAGGGCGAAAAACTGATCGCTCTCTCCTCCTTTTGCACGCATCGGAGGTGCAAATTGGCTACGGCGCGTGATCGGTCATTCTACTGCAATTGTCATGGGTCGACATTCGATCCTAACGGCAAAGTGACCGCGGGACCGGCGAATCGCGATTTACCAAAGCTCCCTACCGTCACGGACGATAGAGGACATTTGCTGGTCAAGATTCCGACAGGGTGAATTCGAACGCTGCAACCCGGCGGGGTGTTGCTTGCCGACGCCCTAACATTGTGACATAGGCGTCCCGCCCGTGATCAGGATGCTTTCTGATCGGTTGCTGCGGCTCACCGATGCTACCGATTTATATTAGTCTTTTTGGCTCCAGAGCTGCGGGCATTGGTAAAGCCGCTCATGGCTTTGATCTCTCTGCTATCTATTGGCGGCGGGTATCTGTACGTTATGAGACGGCCAGCATGCCGCTGCGCAGAGGCTTGTCCCTTTCCGGAAAAATCGAACCCTTCGAATACGAGGCAAAACAGCGCAGCGAACAAAACGGATCTGGCCACAAAGAACGAGCGGCTCTTGGAGGAATTCAGCGGAGGCTCACCGGAAGAATAGAGCAAAATTCGAAGCTGGCGCCGCATCTGCTGAGGGTGCTACTTTGATACAAATTACTCCAAAACTGATTGTTTCCTGATTCAACGGGACAGTCCCACTTGAAAACAATGAGAAAGAAAAGGCGACTATGACCACAGAACGAACTCCCAAGAGCGTCTTAGCTGTAGGAGCACACCCCGATGACCTGGAAATCATGTGTGCAGGAACGTTGGCAAAGTATACAAAACTGGGGATCAAAGTTTCTATGGCGGTAGCGACGGATGGCAGCGCCGGGCACTTGCTGCTCCCGCCCAAAGAACTGGCCGAAGCCCGGCACCGCGAAAGTGAGCGAGCTGCAAAAATGATTGGGGCAGATTTTCACTGGCTAGGCTTCCAAGATCAAAGGCTGGTTGATGATCTTGAGACACGGCTGCGCTTTGTTGAGTTGATCCGAAAAACAAAACCAGATGTAATTCTTACCCATGATCCGCAAGATTATCACCCGGACCATAGGGCGGTGAGTCGTTTAATGTTTGACGCCTCCTTTGCTTCGGGGCTTCCAAATGTCAGGACTGAGACTCCTTTCCATCCCGGCATACAGCCTCTTTACTATTTTGACTCGGCGATGAGCGCCAACTTCCAACCCACAGAATATGTGGACATAACCGAAAGCTTCCAGGTTAAGCGGGAAATGCTCTCTTGCCATGTCACGCAAATAGAGTGGATAAAAGACCATGACAATGTCGACCTAATAAATATGATGGAGACTATCTCCAGATCGCGCGGGTTCCAATGTGGAGTCATGTTTGGAGAAGCCTTCCGGATTGAGCCGGTCTGGCCCCGCTATCGTGCTTACCGGGTGCTACCCTAGCCATGCCCCGAGTTTTCTGGATACAGCGGCATTCTTCGAATGGCGCCGGATTCCGGCGGCAGGGAAGAAAATATAAGGTATTGATATTTCTTCCGATCACAGCACAATTTTAGACCACCATTCAAAAATTACGCAGGAGCAAATTATGTTTCCCCCAAAACGTTTCTATCCCATAATGTGGACTCTTCTGATAGGTGCACTCTTCTTTAGCGCATACGCCACTCCGGCGAAGGCGCAAACCGAGCCGATCAAAATCGCTCTAATGTTGCCGGACGCCCACACCGCTCGCTATGACACCAAGGACATGCCCGCCTTCAAAGCCAAGCTGGCCGCGCTCTGCCCGAGCTGTCAGCTGATCTACAACAATGCCAAAAGCGACGCTAACGCCCAGTTATCCGCTGCCGAAGCAGCCCTGGCCAATGGAGCCAAAGTGATAGCCATCATGGCTGTCGATACCAAAGCTGCTGCCGTTATCGCCGACAAGGCCAAGAGTGCGGGCGTCCCGGTAATCGCTTACTCTCGCTTGCTGATGAACTCGGACGGAGTCAGCTATGCCGTCTTGGCCGATGTCCCGGCCATCGGCCGGGGGCAGGCCCAGGGATTGGTGGACCGCCTCAACGAGCTCAAGATCGCCAATCCCCAGATTGTGATGATCAACGGCTCGCCCGCCGATAGCAACATGCCACTGATGAAAGAAGGGGCGATGGGGGTCTTTGATCCCCTAGTCAAAGCCGGCAAGCTCACCATCGCAAAGAGCTACGACACCCCCGGTTGGGACCCGGCCAAGGCCCAGAGTGAGATGCAGCAGGCGCTGACCGCCCTGGGGAACAAGGTCGATGGGGTTTATGCCATGAACGATGGCACCGCCGGAGGCATC
>Ga0213877_10000131_pt1 | contig 10537 bp, 8 predicted proteins | sample VelepicoBEBS_R01_FD_160112 | JGI IMG/M metagenome (GOLD analysis project Ga0213877, IMG submission 160112) | Vellozia epidendroides bulk soil microbial communities from rupestrian grasslands, the National Park of Serra do Cipo, Brazil - BS_R01 | ecosystem: Environmental > Terrestrial > Soil >...
GATCCCTTCCGCAACGGCCTGCTGGTCGGTCACGTCGAACGCCGCGGTGTTCACGTGCAGGCCGGCGTTGCGCAGTTCGCCGGCGGCCGCTTCAAGCTTGGCCCCGTCGCGTCCGTTCAGCACCACGGAGGCGCCGGCCTGGCCGAGCGCCTTGGCGAGTGCGAACCCAATCCCCTGGCTGGAGCCCGTAACGAGCGCGAGCCGCGCGGTTAGATCGAATGGACTCATAGAACACCGCCACTCTGTGGTTTGGCGTCGGCGACAAGGCCGTCATGCGGATTGTTGTGTCTGGACCGTCGCCCCCGTTGCCGATAACGTACGACGGTTTCGCGAAATGAAGCAATGGGCCGGCCTGCCGGTCGCCCGGGCCGTGTTGGGAGCGCTAGCATGGAACTGCAATCTTCAGCCGGCGCCGAACGCCAGGGGCCCGCGCGCTGAAGCTTGCCGCCACACAGCGCGGCCCGACGAGACTCTCGATCCTATCGGAGGAGCAACATGCGGGCAGTCGTCATCCACTCGGCACGCGACCTGCGCGTCGAAGACGCCGAAATCCCCAACGTGGGGCCGGACGAGGTGGAACTCCGCATCGGCGCGGGGGGCATCTGCGGCTCCGATCTGCACTATTACCTCGACGGCGGCTTCGGTGCGGTGCGCGTGAAGCAGCCGATGATCCTCGGCCACGAAGTGGCCGGGGTCGTCACCAAGGTCGGCCCGGAGGTGACGCGGGTGCAGGTGGGCGACAAGGCCGCGGTCAACCCGAGCCTGCCGTGCGGGCACTGCCGCTACTGCCTGGACGGCCGTTCCAACCAGTGCCTCGACATGCGCTTCTACGGCAGCGCGATGCGCACGCCGCACGTGCACGGCGCCTTCCGGGAGACGCTCGTTTGCAAGGAGTCGCAGGTCTTTCCGGTCCCGCCGGAGACCGATCTTGCCGACGCCGCGTTCGCCGAACCGTTGTCGGTCTGCATGCATGCGGCAGCCCAGGCGGGCCCGCTGCTCGGCAAGGCGGTGCTCGTGACAGGCGTCGGACCGATCGGCGCGCTCGCCGTGATGGTGGCCCGCCACGCCGGCGCCGGCGAGATCGTCGCCAGCGACCTGCTGGATGAGCCGCTCAAGGTGGTGCGCTCGGTCGGCGCGGACCGGACGGTCAACGTTCGCACGAAGGCGCACGAGATGGATGCGTACACCGCCGACAAGGGCCATTTCGACGTGGTGTTCGAAGCATCGGGGAGTCGTGCGGCGCTCGCGACGGCCCTGTCGGTCGCGCGGCCCGGTGCGGTGATCGCGCAGATCGGGTTGGGCGGGGACATTCAGGTGCCGGTGAACACGCTGGTCGGCAAGGAGATCAATTGGCGGGGGACGTTCCGCTTCCACGAGGAGTTCGGCTGGTCGGTCGATGCCATCGTCCACCGCCGCATCGACGTCAGGCCGCTGCTGACCGAGCGCGTGCCGCTGGGCGACGCGGTTCGCGCCTTCGATCTGGCGGCGGACCGATCGAAGGCGATGAAAGTGCAACTGGTGCTGTGATGGAGGGTGCGGACGTGTCCGTGACTTCGTCGTCCCGCCGCATCGGCATCATCGGCGTCGGCGTGATGGGGTCCGCGATTGCAACGCGGCTGCTCGACCGCGGGCACAGCGTCGCGTTGCGTGACAACGCCGCCGACAGACTGGCGCCGTTTGTCGCGCGCGGTGCCGTGGTTCATGAGTCGGCCGCTGCGCTGACGCAGGCAGTGGATTTCGTCATCACCAGCCTCAACACCGCCGCGATCGTGGAAGCTGTGGTGTTCGGTCCAGGCGGCGTACGCGAGGGAGCGAGCGCCGACAAGCTGCTGATCGACATGAGCAGTATCGATCCGCAGGCCACCGCCGCCCTGGCCACGCGACTGGCAGAAGAGTCGGGCATGGCCTGGGTGGACGCGCCACTGTCCGGGGGCGCGCCGGCGGCGCGCGAAGGCCGCCTCACGTTGATGATCGGCGGTACCGAAGAGGCGATAGCGCGAGCGGAGACGGTGCTCGGTGAGCTCTCTGTCAACCGCACGCATATGGGATCGAGCGGCGCCGGCCAGACCACGAAGCTGATCAACCAGGTCCTGTGTGCCTGCGGATTCCTTGCGGTCGCGGAGGCGACGCGCCTGGCGCGCGATGCGGGTGTGGATGCGGCGCGCATCCCGGCCGCCCTGGCCGGCGGGCGCGCCGACTCCCGAATCCTGCAGGAGTTCATGCCGAAGATGGCCGCGTTCGACTACACGCCGACCGGACGGATCGACAACATGCTTAAGGATCTGGAGGCGGTGCAGCACCTGTCCGGCAAACTGCGGACGCCGATGCCGCTGACCGCACTGGTGGCCGAGCTGCACCGCATGTTGGTGCGTGCCGACATGGGTAGCGAGGACAGCGCTGCATACATGAAGCTGTTCGATTTCGGACGCGGCGAGTCGGGGAAGGCTGTCCGATGACCCGCAAACGGGTGATCGGTCTCGCCCGAGGAGCGCCTGAACAGATACGGCGGTACTTGATATGGCCACTGCGGGTGATTGGCCCAATCACCCGCACAGACTTTCCATCGTGATCCTGGGATTTCCGACCGTCAGATCCCTACGGTCTGCCCGGCGTCGCGTAGATCGTCCAGATCACGGCCGCGAGGCTCGGGCGTGTAGAACGTCGTGACCACACTTATGAGGCTCAGGAGCGCGACATAGGCCGCGAGCGGAATCCAGGAGAGAGCCGCCGCCTCTTTGGTTCCACCGTAGTGGCTGGTTGTCCACGCGATGATCGACGCGCCGATCAGCGGCGCGATGCCGCCGGCGAACACAGCCGACATCTCCCGACCGAAGGCGACGCCCACGTAACGATGGCGCGCACCGAACAGCTCGGGCAGCAGTGCACCTTGAGTGGCAAACATTCCCCACACCGCGATCAGCGCGATGGGGACGGCCACCACGCTTGAGACCAGTTCGCCCTGGCTAAGCACCCACCAAGCCGGGAAGGCGATGAGGAGCTGGTACATCGCGAACCCACGATATACGGAGACCCGCCCGATCCGGTCGCTCAAGAGCCCCGTCAACGGAACGACGACCGCACCGACGAGACCTGCCAGGAACAGCGACAAAGACCCGTTCTGCCCCTTTAGCCCCATGACGCCCACCATGTAGCTGATGGCAAGCGACTGAAAAATTGAGGAGCCGCCGTTCTCAGCCATGCGCAGGCCGAACACGACGAAAACGGTTCGTCTGGAATTCGTGAGGAGATGTGCCAGCGGATGGGCATCGACCTGATGACGCGCCTCAAGCTTGGCGAATGTCGGCGACTCCTTGAGCTTGAGCCGGATCCAGATCGCGACACCAATGATGACGACACTCAGCAGGAACGGGATTCGCCACAGCCAGCTTTGCGAGACGTCTTCGATCCGCTGCAGCACAAGGAAATACACGAGTGCGGCGAACACGGTGCCGAGTTGGATGCCCATGAACGGTAGCGCTGCGAAGTAGCCGCGCCGATGCGATGGTGCATATTCCGCCATCAGCACTGCAGCACCGGCTTGCTCGGCCCCGGCGCCCAGGCCTTGCAACAGGCGAAGCCCGACCAGCATGACCGGCGCCCAGACGCCGGCGGTGGCGTAGGTCGGGAGCACGCCGATCAGCGTACTTGCGGCGCCCATAAGAAGAATCGTAGCCATCAAGACGAACTTGCGTCCGAGCCGGTCGCCCAGAATGCCGAACACAACGCCACCCACGGGACGTATCGCAAACCCGACAAAGTAGGTCCCGAAGCTGGCGATAAGCCCCATGGCAGGATTCTTCGATGGGAAGAACAGCGGCCCGAAAATCAGGGCCGAAGCGAGATTGTAGAGAGCGAAGTCGTAGTATTCGAGGGCGCTCCCTAGAGACGCCGCCCAGGCCGCCCGGTACAAATCCCCGGTGGTGATCCCTATTTGCGGCGGACTCGTCAGTTCGGCACTACCGGGTCCGACCGACCCTCCGTTCAATGGACCTGCACCTGCCGATGCTGTCTTCATTTGGCCGCCCCTTCCCTTTGCCTCATTCCTCATGTGGCGCCGTTTCGCGGCTCGCCTCGAGGACGGGCAGTCTCAGTTGGCCGCCTATGTAGTACCCGATGACTACAAGAAGCCGGCGACGATAATTTTAAGTAGTAGCCTTATACTACTTGATCTGGTTGCAATAACAATAGTCGGAATAATTGTTCTGCGCAAAGTATATCGTCATGGCGAGACCCAACTCGGGAGGATTTCGGGAGGATGCCCTCACCGCCTCTCGCCAAACTCGGGTCTGGCGAGCTGTGCCAAAGCCTTCTCAGCCAGCCCCGTTCCCGGCTGAAGGACATCCCGCGCCGCTCAACACATCCGTCCCACCATGGCATCGGCACAGGGGCAGCGTTCCATCAAAATCAGCGTAGCCGAACCCAGTCGCTGAGAATCCCGCTTCGTCGGGAAGCGCATGGATAGCTGCGTCGTTTCTGGCGTGACGACTCAGAAGACGAAGCGTGTGCTGATGAAGTTGGACTTGTTGTGGGTCACGATGTCGTTGAGCAGCGCCTTGTTGGCCTCAGTCTGCTTCGCCGCTACCATCGAGCGGATCGAGAACGAGCGGAGTGCATCGAAGACCGATAGCGTGCCCTCCGCCGAGTCCTTCCGCCCAGTGAACGGGAACACATCCGGCCCGCGCTGGCACTGCGAGTTGATGTTCACGCGGCAGACCTGGTTGACCAGCGGGTCGACCAAACGGCCGATCTGATCCGGATTGGAGCCGAAGACGCTTACCTGCTGACCGTGCTCCGAAGTGATCACGTACTCAAGCGCCGTTTCGATATGTTCAAACGGCATCACCGGGACGACCGGCCCGAACTGCTCCTCGCGATAGAGCTTCATACCCTCGGCCACCGGAAAGACAACCGCCGGGAAAAACAGTGTTCCGGCAGAAACGCCGCCGCCTTCGTTCATCACCCGCGCGCCCTTGCCTTCCGCGTCGGCGATGCACTCGTGCATGTAGTCGACCTTCGGCAGCTCCGGCAGCGGCGTGATGCTGACGCCCTTTTCCCAAGGCATGCCAATCTTCAGATTGTTTACCGCGGTGGTGAACTTGCGCAGGAACGGCTCGGCGATCGACTGATGCACGAGAAGCATCTTCAGCGCAGTGCATCGTTGTCCGTTGAATGTCAGCGACCCCAGCACGCACTCGCTGACCGCCAGGTCGAGATCGGCGTCCGGCAGAATGATTGCCGCATTTTTTGCGTCCAGGCCCAGTACTGCGCGCAAACGGTGCGCCTTCGGATGCTGCTTCTTCAGATGGTCCGCTACTTTGCTGGAGCCGATCAGCGTCAGCACGTTGATCTCTCCGGAGTTCAGCAGGAACGGCACAACCTCGCCACCTTTGCCGTAGGTCGTGTTGATGACGCCCTTCGGGAACGCGGCGCGAAACGCCTCCAGCAGCGGATAGAACAGCAGGACGCCGAATCTGGGCGGCTTGAACACGACGGTGTTGCCCATGATCAGCGCGGGAATCAGCGTGGCAAACGTCTCGTTCAGGGGATAATTGTATGGACCCATGCACAGCACGACGCCGAGCGGTGTCCGCCGGATCTGGCCGATCGTGCCCTCGACGATCTGGAACCGCGAATTGTCGTTGTCCAGCTCGCGCAAGGCATCAATCGTCGCGTTGATGTAGGCGACTGTCCGATCGAACTCCTTCTCCGAATCCGACAGCGTCTTACCGATCTCCCACATGATCAGATTGACGATCTGCCGTCGCTGCCCGACCATCCGGCGCGTGAAATCCTGCATGCACGCGATGCGCTGGGCGACGGTCATGGTCGGCCACTCGCCGCGCCCTCTGTCGTATGCGGCAACTGCGGCCTGCAACGCCGACTCTGCCTCTGCAATCGATCCTACGGGAACGCTGCCGATTTCGAGTTGACGGAGTCCACCGTTGCCGTCCTGCACGCAGACCGGCGACAAGACACGGCGCACGCCGTCTTCGATCGCCTTCAGCTCGCCGTTGTGCAACGTGCTCGCCTGGTGTATCGGCGCGATCAGGCGATAGTCCTTCGGAATGTCGGACTCGCGCGGGAACAGGCGCTTCAGACTAGCTTCGTCCAGCATACGCTGCACTCCCTCGTTGATTACCCTACATGCGGAGACAAGCTGGTCGTATCTGCCAGGTACAACGGTCCGCCGCTTCGCCGGTCGTGTCCGCGTGTCGCAAGATCAGACATGGACGATTCGCAGCGTGTTCGTAGTTCCGATCTGACCGAACGGCGCACCTGCGGTGATGACCAGGCGATCTCCCGCCGCGCCGAAGCCATGCTCACGGGCGATGGACGACGCCGTCTTGGATAGATCGGAAAGGTCGCCGAAGGTAGTTGCGACCACAGGGTGCACGCCCCATGCCGCCGCCAGACGGCGCGATACTCTGTGGTCGGTCGTCACGCCGATGATCGGCACGCGCGGCCGCTCGCGCGAGGCGCGCAAGGTCGTCGTGCCTGAGGTGGTGAAACTCACGATCGCCGCCGTCGCCACCGTCTCGGCCGTATGTCGTGCGGCGGCAGTGATGGCGTCGGATTCGGTCTGATCAGGCGACGTCTGGCTCGCCCGGATTTCGGCGATGAAGCCGGGATCATCTTGAACGCGCCGCGTGATGCGGTCCATCATCTCGACCGCCTGAACGGGCCAGTCCCCGGCGGCCGTCTCAGCCGAAAGCATCACGGCATCGGCACCGCTATAAACAGCATTGGCAACATCGGAAACTTCGGCCCGCGTGGGCGCCGGCGCCTTGATCATGCTCTCCAGCATCTGCGTCGCGACGATCACCGGCTTGCCCACTCGCCGGCATTCCCGGATGATTCGTCGCTGCAGTACCGGGACCTCCTCCGGAGGACATTCGACGCCGAGGTCGCCACGCGCGACCATGATCATGTCTGACAGGCCGACGATGGCTTCCAGTTCGGTCAGTGCTGAAGGCTTCTCGAGCTTGGACAACAGCAAGGCGTGCCCGGCGATCAGCGCACGCGCCTCTTCGACGTCGGAGGCCCGCTGCACGAACGAGATCGCGACAATGTCCACGCCCAGGCCAAGCCCGAATTCAAGGTCTCGCCGGTCCTTCTCCGTCAGGACCGAGATCGCCAGCACCACGCCGGGAACGTTGACGCCCTTACGATTGGACACCGGGCCCGGCGTCACGACCACCGTCTCCAGGGAATCGAAGTGCCTGGTCGTCACGCGCAGCCGCACTTTGCCGTCATCGATCAGCAGGTCGTCGCCGGTGTCGACGGCGGCGAGAATCTCGGGGTGCGGGAGGCAACAGCGCTCGCTGCTGCCCTCAGCCGGATTGAGGTCGAGGCGAAAGGCTTGTCCCTGCTCCAGGGTCACGCGGTTCCCGGCAAACGTGCCGAGACGGAGCTTCGGCCCTTGCAGGTCCATCATGATCGCGATCGGACGCTTGTGACGGGCCTCCACGCGACGGATTGCGTCGAACCGGGCGCGATGATCGTCGTGGCTGCCATGGCTGAAGTTCAGTCGGAATACGTCGACGCCCGCCAGAAACAGCGCTTCGATCAGGTTTTCCGTCCCGCTCGCCGGTCCGATCGTTGCAACCACCTTCGTGGCGCGATGGCGACGCACAGCGGTGGGCATCGGTCGCTCAGCCATCCTTTCAGCCTCCTGTTCGCGGGATCAGCAACCGGCCCCAGCGTCATCTCCACTCGCGCGACGCGGCCAGCGCATGAACCCGGATCATCAGACGACGGCGGTCAGAAGATCTTTTCCGCCAAAGTGGGCGGCGAGATTGCCGACCACCAACTCGCCCATGGCGATGCGCGTTTCGACGGTCGCGCTCGCGCGGTGTGGTTGAAGCACCACGTTGTCGAGCTTGAGGAGCGGTTCGGGCACGTTGGGCTCGTCGACGAACACATCAAGGCCCGCGCCGGCGATCCGCCCCTCGACCAGGGCCGCGACGAGCGCCGGCTCGTCCACCACGGTTCCACGTGCCACATTCACCAGAAAGCCGCTTCGCCCGAGCGCGTCCAGTACCGCTGCGTTGACGATGCCGCGGGACTGCGGACCGCCCGATGCGGCAATGATAAGCACCTCAGACTCGCGCGCCAGTTGCTCGAGTGTCGGCACGTATCGGTACGGAAGACCCTCGATGGCGCGAAGATCGCTGTAGGCGATCGTCATGTCGAAACCTTCGGCGCGTCTGGCAATCGCGCGGCCGATACGGCCCATGCCAAGGATGCCGAGTATCTTGCCGCTGACTTTGCGCGCAAGCGGAAGCCCTTCCTTGCGCGCCCACCGGCCTTCCCGCACGAAACGGTCTCCGACGCAGACCTGCCGCAACAGCGCCAGGAGCAAGGCGATCCCGAGATCGGCTACGTCCTCGGTCAGGACATCGGGCGTATTGGTGACGCGGATACCTCGGCTCCGCGCCAGCTCAAGATCGACGGCATCGGTGCCCACGCCGTTTATGGCGATGATTTCGAGTTTCGGCAGTGCGCCGATAATCGCCGTGCTCGCGCCGGACCCACCTCCCGTGACGATCGCCCGGATGTTCGGCGCGACCTGCCTGATCAATCCGTCCGGATCGCCAGCTTCGAACAGCTTGTGGGTCACGTACGTCGCGTCGAGCGGCGCCTGGATTTCAGGCATCAGCGGCTCGATCTGCAGGACCTCTAGCTTCATGAGGAGCCTCCGTCAGGCGATTTGAACGGCGATTCCGCCGATGCCGGGGAATTCAGCTCGCACATGCGTTCCCGGCTGAACGAAGTCGGTGCCGCTGCACGATCCGGTGGTAACGATCTGACCGACCCGCAGGCCGCCCTGCGAGCGAGCACCGTGGTTCGCCATCCAGATCAGCAACCGGATATTGTCGCCGGCCGAGTTTCCGCCCACACCCTCGTGCCGGGCCACGCCGTCGAGTACCAACCGTACGGGCTGCTGCAGCGGGTCCACCCGACGCCAGTCACTCAGACCCGGCCCTACGACAAGGGCCCCGCTGTTCTGATGGTCAGCGCGGTGACTCAACGGATCCGTGACACCGAGCGCCGTGAATCGTGTGTCGAGGATTTCGATCACCGGGTGCAGCGTCTCGATGGCATCAAGCACCTCGTCGCGCGTGTACGGCGTGTCGCGCGGCGGCAGGTCGTGCGCAAACCGGTAGGCAAGCTCCGCTTCGACGCCGATGAGGTGCAGCAAATTCGCGGGGATGGACTCCGTATCGAAAATCATCGCCGCCTGAATCGGCCCACGAAACGGCTCGGAGTCCGGCGTGGCCGCGCCGACTTTCCAGCCCCCGACCTCGCCCAGAGCTTGCGCAACGCGATCCTGTATCGCGTATGCCTCGTCATCGGTCGTCGGTTGTGCACCTTGCGGCAATGCGGTCAGCCAGTGACGGGTGCGGCGCGCTTCAAGGAGCACTTCGGCCGCAGCGACGATGTCGGCGCTCATCGTGCGATCCGTTGCATGGCAAGCCTCGCTCGTGCGGTGATCGCATCCCATCTGCAAGCCTCGATATCAGCAAGCGGCGCCAACCAGGAGCCGCCGACCGCGACGACGTTCGGGAGCGCCAGATAGTCGGCGATGTTCTGCTCGCTGACCCCGCCCGTCGGATTGAACCGCGCGTCCGGAAACGGGCCGGCCAGCGCCTTCAGCGTGCCGATGCCGCCGACCTGCTCGGCGGGAAACAACTTTACCGTCGTGAAGCCGCGCGCCATCGCCGCGATCAGCTCCGACGCGGTGGCAACACCGGGGACGAACGGAACGCCGAGCTCTGCTGCAGCGTCGAGCAGCTCCGACGTTGCGCCAGGGCTGAAGGCGAATGGAAGATTCAAGCGCTTCGCCAGCTCTAGGTCACGAAAGGTGACGATCGTACCTAGGCCGACGACCGCCTCCGCGACGTCCGACTTGATGGCTGCAGCGGAATCTGCGCCAGCCGGCGTGCGCAACGTGATCTCAAGCGTCGAGACCCCGCCCGCAACAAGTGCTCGCGCAAGCGGAACTGCGCGATCGAGTCGCTCGATCGTCAGGACAGGTATCAAGCGGGCGGCGCGCAGTAACTCGGGGACGCTGTGACTGGCTGCACTCATTCGGTGCGTTTCCCTATAGCGTTTCAGTTGTGAGCGCGATCGGAGGCATAGCCGCGCGCGGGATGATGGCTCCCCTGTATCCCACGACAGCACCTGCGAGCTGATGTCCTATGCGGGCAGCGACTGCCGGGGCGATACCGGCCCGGCGTGCAGCGATATAGGCGGCCGCAAAACTGTCGCCTGCGGCGGTCGTGTCGACAACCGTCCCGACCGGTTCCGCTTCCACGACAGTAGCTTCTCCCCCGACCGCGACATGGCACGCCGGATGGGCGAGTTTCACGACCATTTCGCCGACATCTGCCGCAGTGAGTCGTGCGATGAGATCCGACGCAGCCACTGAGCCGTGCAGGAGGAAGTGATCTTCAACGCTCGCAAGCACGATGTCGCTCCGCGCGAACATGCGGTCATAGACAGCCCGTGCAACATGCAAATTGGGCCAGCCACG
>Ga0213877_10000132_pt1 | contig 10528 bp, 10 predicted proteins | sample VelepicoBEBS_R01_FD_160112 | JGI IMG/M metagenome (GOLD analysis project Ga0213877, IMG submission 160112) | Vellozia epidendroides bulk soil microbial communities from rupestrian grasslands, the National Park of Serra do Cipo, Brazil - BS_R01 | ecosystem: Environmental > Terrestrial > Soil >...
AAAAGGAGTGGCGAGACCGGTTCGGGCCACTACCGGAGGCGGTCAGCAATCTATTGTTGATGACCGAAATCAAGTTGATTGCGGGGAAGGCTCGAGTGGCGCGAGTGGAGGTGAAAGAAAACAAAGTGATGCTGCTGCGGGGAGGAGATTATTTGCTAATTGGAGATCGGTTTCCCCGCTTGACTTCACCAGACCCGCAATCTAGGCTCGCCGAGTTGTTGTCCCTCCTACGGAGGCTTTCATAATCATAGGCATGCTAGAGAAGATTGTTTGTCGCGTTTCGTTCGTCGCGTTGCTACTTGTGCCGGGTGTAGTGTGGGGTGAGGCCGAGGTAATCGATGGAATTGCTGCAGTGGTTAACGGCGACGTTATCACGTTTTCCCAAGTTCAAGAAGTTGCTGCTCCTGAGGAACAATCTCTGAAGCAGCAGTACACCGGCCAGGAGCTGATCGACAAGATCAAGGAAACGCGGTTGGCGGTATTGAACGATCTGATCAATCGGCAACTCATCCTGCAGGAATTTAAGAAGAAAGAATACAATCTCCCGGATTACGTCGTGGAAGAGCAAGTCCAGGAGATCATCAAGGATGAGTTCGGTGGCGATCGTCAGGCCTTTGTGCGAACTTTGCAGGCGCAGGGGTATACGCTGAACAAGTTCCGGGACAAGGAGAAAGAAAAGATCACCGTGCAGGTGATGCGTCAGAACAAGCTGAAGGACGACAATTTTACGCCGTCGCCGGAGGCCGTTACCGCCTACTACAATGCGAACAAGCAGGAGTTCGCGACGCCGGCGCAGGTCAAGCTTCGGATGATCGTGCTGAATTCCGATCCTCTGGTAAGCGATTCGGCGAAGACCACGAAACAGATGGCAGACGACATCCGGGACAAGGCGATACATGGCGGCGATTTTGCGACTCTAGCCAAGACGTATTCGATGGATGGAACCGCTGAGAACGGCGGTGACTGGGGCTGGGTGGACGAGAAGACCTTGAATCAAGACCTGACAAAGACCGCGTTTGGCCTGAAAAAAGGAGACGTAAGCCCGGTGGTCCAGATCGGTGATTCTTTCTATCTGCTCTTTTGTGAGGATAGGAAAGACCCGAGCATCACGGCGCTGAACGACGTACGGGATAACATCACGAAAAAGCTGTCACAGATCGAGAAGCAAAAGGCGACACAGCGGTGGTTGGATGGGTTGCGGGAGAAGGCGTACATTAAGGTTTATTAGCGGGCACGCGGTTCGCGGAAGGGCGAAACGGCGAATGGGCGACGTGGCGAAGCGGCGATTCTGATGCGATTAGGACGAGCTCCGGCTCGTCCTTTTTGTTTTCCGGCGTGCGCGCGGTTCGAGTTTATGGATGAGCGGGTGGTCATCCCTACCCGGTGGAAGGCTTTCAGTCGAGGACGAGGACAACGACGATTACGATGGGGGCCTTGCTATAACGCATGGATCAGGGGAATGGTTCGGGGATGAGGTGGAATCCTCGGGTTTATTTGAAGGCGTTCGACGTGGGGTTGCAGGACACGTTTGTTTATCGGTGGAATTTCTTTCTGCGGTCGATCTTTGAACTGTTGCCTTTGATGGGGACGGTACTGATCTGGGGGGTCGTGTTTGACCAGCGAGAGAAGGGAGTTGGAGGCTTCGATTTTCGGACGGTGGTTGCCTATTTCTTGATCGTCTTGTTCCTGGACGGTCTGGTTACGCCCAAAGATGATGAGTTTCGGATCGCGGCTGACATCAGGGAGGGACAGATCAGTGCGTTCCTGGTGAAACCGATCAATTATCTTCTCTACCGGTTCAGCCTTTTTGCCAGTAGCCGGTTGCTTTTCACGGCAATGACTTTGCCGGTTTTTCTGTGTCTTTTCTTTTTTACCGCCGGTTATTTTAGTTGGCCGTCCGACCTCGGATTGTGGCTGGTGGCAGTGTGGACAACGGCAATGGCGGCGCTATTGCAGTTCTTTATTACGATCTCGATTGCGCTCTTGGCGTTCTGGATGTTGGAGATTTCGACTGTCGTTTTTATCGTTTATTCGTTCGAGTATATGCTCAGCGGAAGAATGTTTCCGCTCGCCTTTATGCCGGAGTCGGTTCAGGAGGTGTTGCGGTGGTTGCCGTTTCCTTATGAACTTTATTTTCCGGTGTCAGTGCTGATGAACCGGGTGCATGGAACGGATCTTTGGTTTGGGGTGGGGATACAGGCGTTTTGGGTCGTGGCCGCCTGGGCCGCGGCGCAACTGATGTGGAAGGAGGGGCTAAGGAAGTATCAGGCCGTGGGCGGGTAGCGTAGCGCTTACAGCGCTACGCTAATGACAGATGACAAATGGCAGGTGACAGATGGAGTCTCCTGTCCCAAGCCGATAAGCCATTTGTCATTTGTGATCTGTCATTTGTCATCGCGCATGTGCGCGCTGTTAGCGCACATACGCGGAGGCGTAGGTCATGGTATTGGCGCTGCGGGTTTGGCGGACATGACGATGGATCCAGATGCTCTCCAGCACACCGAGAGCGAAAAGGATCAGGACCAAGAAAGAGCCGCCATAACTGATCAATGGAAGGGGGACACCGGTGATTGGGGTGATAGAAACGTTCATGCCAATATTCATGAACACGTGAGTAAAAATGAGCGCGACGATGGAGACGGCAGCCAATCTGCCTAGTTCATCCGGAGCAATTGCGGCAATGAGTAAACCAGTGAGCAGCAAGGCCGCGTAGGCGGCGATTAGAGTCACGTCACCAACAAAACCGAACTGCTCGGAGATACCGGCAAAAATGAAGTCGGTATGGACGATCGTCGAAGGAAGGAACCCAAGTTGGATCTGGGTATTGGGAGCGGCGAATCCTTTTCCATTAAATCCGCCAGAGCCGATGGCGATCAGCGCCTGATTGATGGTCCAGCTGGCGCCCTGGGGGTCATAATCCGGATCGATAAAGGTGGTGAGACGTTCGCGTTGATAGGTCTTCAGACCGAAATTCGCAACCACAGGCACAATGGCGACCGCCATAATGATGATCACCAAAAGGTATCTTTTTGGGATACGGCCGACAAAGAAGAGAGCCAAGAGTGGTGGCAGCATCACGAGACACTCGCCCAGGTCAGGTTGAATCAGGATTAGTAGCCAGGGTGGCGCGATGATCGCGGCGCAGCTCAGAATCCGGCCCACAGTGGGCCAAAACCCCTGCCAGTTCCCAGTGTTAGCGAGCAGCCAGGATAGCAATAGCAGGGTGGAAATGATGGCGAGTTGAGCGGGCTGAAAGCTGATCGGGCCGAGCTCTAACCAGCTCTTGGCGCCGTAAGTGGTACGGCCAAAAAAATGGGTCAACACCAAAAACCCGAGACCGGCTAGGTATAAAAGCAGAGGAAAAATGACGTTCGAAAGCCAGATCCGGTAGTTGATAAAGGAAGTGACGAAGAAGCCGACGACAGCGATCACCAGCCAGACAATCTGGCGTCTCCACATTTCTTGGAGATAAGACTCTTCCCGCATGAAGGTGACGCTATAGATGGCGATGACCCCGAAGATGGCGAGGGCGATTGCTACTATCGCCAGCAACCAATTCATGCCCAATAATTTCCGAAGAAACAAATTCATGAAACTGGCGAGATTCTAATCAAGAGAAGGAACGCTGGCGAGCAAGTTTCGAGTGTAGTCGTGCTGTGGGTGCGTGTAAATCGAGACAGCATCGGCCTTTTCAACAATCTGACCGCGGAACATGACGACGACATCATGGCTGATATGTTCCACGACTGCAAGATCGTGAGAAATAAAGAGGTAAGAAAGCCCGAGCTCATCCTGCAGGTCTTGAAGCAGGTTAACGATCTGAGCTTGGACACTGACGTCCAGGGCGCTCACAACTTCGTCGCACACAATTAGTTTTGGTTCGACTGCCAGGGCCCGAGCGATACCAATGCGCTGGCGTTGCCCGCCGCTGAATTCGTGAGGAAACCGGCGGCGGTGTTCGGCCGAAAGACCGACCTTTTGCAGCAATTGAGCCACCCGTTCTTCACGTTCCCGAAGGCTCAGCTGAGGGAAATGAATTTTGAGAGGCTCGCTGATGATTTGTAAAATGGTCCAACGGGGGTTCAACGAACTGAATGGATCTTGGAAGATCATCTGAATCTGCCGGCGCCACGGCCGGAATTCTAAACCTGAGAGAGGCGTGATATCCGCGCCGGCAAATCGGATCGTGCCCGAAGTGATGGGGATCAATTTCAGGATGGCCTTGCCGACAGTCGTTTTGCCGCTGCCACTCTCGCCGACCAAGCCGACGGTCCTCCGAGCGCCGACGGTAAAGCTGGCGTCGGTGACCGCTTTGATGAAACCGGTGGTGCGCTGAAGAATTCCGGTTCTGGTTGGGAACCAGACGCTCAAAGACTGGATTTCCAGGAGGTCAGGAGTGGACGGCATGGGGTTGGAGGTCTCGCTTCGTTCTCGTCCTCGACTCCGGGCGAGCGGCGTAAAGGAGTGGACCTAGTAGACGCCACGGACCGAGTGGATCGGCAACGTAGGAGGCTCTATTAAGCGTCGGCCAGCCTACCACCCCTTCAGGGTGGGCGTCTCTTCTATTAGTACCTGGGCTTAAAACCCCAGGCTGAGTCCTTAAGTCCCTTCGGGACAAAGAACCGACAGAAAACAATACCGCACTCCAGTGTTCCAACACTCCGTTACTCCAATACTCCACCACTCCGCGTAGCCGGTTTCGAGGACGAGGACGACGACGATGGTTGAGGCAGGATGCTACGCATTCTGGCGGAGGATAGCCTCGAGGGGGCTTGTGGCTGAGGCGGTGTCACGCTCGTGACCGAGGCCGACCTCGTAGGCTATGCGGCCGGCCTCGACGGCGTTTTTGAAAGCGATGGCCATCCGGACGGGGTCGGAAGCGATGGCGATAGCGGTGTTCACCAACACAGCATCAGCTCCGAGCTCCATGGCTTCAGCGGCGTGGCTCGGCGCGCCGAGGCCGGCGTCCACGATCACAGGCACGAGAACCTGATCGATGATGATGCGAATTTGGTCCCGGGTGCGCAGCCCTTGGTTGCTACCGATGGGGGAGCCCAGGGGCATTACAGTTGCCGTGCCGACTTCCTCGAGGCGTTTGGCTAGAACGGGATCGGCATTGATGTAGGGCAATACCACAAAGCCTTCTTTGACAAGCCGTTCCGCGGCCAAAAGGGTCTCAATCGGGTCTGGCAATAGGTAGTGGGGATCAGGATGAATCTCTAGCTTGATCCATTTGGGCAAGCCTGCGGAGGCGGCTAATCGGGCGAGACGGACTGCTTCATCCGCATTCATGGCTCCGCTGGTGTTTGGCAGAAGGAGGTATCGACCGGGATCGATAAAATCCAAAATGTTCGCAAAAGGGTCGTGGCGTCCCGACAGATTAGCCCGGCGCAGGGCCACCGTCACGATCTGGGTGCCGCTCGCTTCCAAGGCGTCCCGCATCAAGAGGTTGCTTGGGAACTTTCCTGTCCCGACCAGGAGGCGGGATTGGAACTCGCGATCGGCGATACGAATAGGAACATTCTGCATAGCTATAAAGATTTCGCTCCTACGGAAGCTATAATGATTTCACTCCTATAGAGCTGGAATTTAAATGACTTGCCCCTTGAACAGTAGCACGTCGCCTTTAATCTGACTCTTGTGAGGCTCCAGGGCGAAGACAAATTCAACGTCAGTGGAAAACTTTTGTTAGCCCACCCATCGCTGAAGGATCCTAATTTTCGGCGGGCGATCCTCTTTGTTTCGAGTCATGAGGAGAGTGTCGGCGCGTTTGGGGTCGTAATTAATCGGCCCACGAATCAAAAATTGGCGGATTTCGTCGCCGAAGCGGATTTACCCGGGTTAGCCGGTGTTCCTGTGTACGAGGGAGGACCGGTCTCCTCGAACGAGTTGATCTTGATGGGCTTTCTCGGGGAGGACGGCGGTGAGCCGACTCGTTTCCAAGTGCCGTTGTCAATCCCGGATGCGGAAGAGATCTTGCGGGAAAAGCGGGGTTTTGTGCGCGCGTTCCGAGGGTACGCCGGGTGGGAGGCAGGACAGTTGGAAGGGGAACTGGGTCAGAATGCCTGGTTCGTCCGGGAAGCGGATGCGGAATTTATGGGCGGGGACCCTGATCCGTCACTGTGGCTGCAGTTTATGAAGGGCCAGGGGCCGGTCTATTATTTGTTGGCGCTGGCTCCGGATGATCCCTCGCTGAATTAGTGGGCGGTTGGGAACTTCGTAATCGTCGTCGTCCTCGTCCTCGAAAGTTGGTCTACCGTGTGGTATCTCCGACCGGTATCGTTTCGCCCTGGAGACAAACAGATTCGAGGTAACTTCCCACACGCTGGGAGGAACGCGCTTTCTCGAGGACGACGACGAGGACGATTACGAGGCTGGCGGTTGCGGGACTGCAAACTGCTAACTTGCCGTAGGGGCTTGGAGGGGATAAACAGGGCAGCATGAAGATTGGGGTTCCCAAGGAGATTAAAGAGCAAGAGCACCGGGTAGCGGTGCTACCATCGGTTGTTTATCAGCTAAAGCGCTTGGGGCACGAAGTGTTGGTGGAACGGAACGCTGGCGCTGGGGCGGGGTTTCCGGACGAGGAGTACGTGCAGGCCGGCGCCAAAATCCTCGACGATCATAGTTCTGTCTTTGAACAAGGCGATCTCATCATCAAGGTCAAAGAACCGTTGCCATCGGAGTATCCGCTATTGCGAGAAGGGCAGATTCTTTTCACGTATCTTCACTTGGCGGCGAATAAGACGTTAACCGAGGCGTTGATGCATAGCGGGGTGACCGCGGTGGCGTATGAAACGGTGGAAATTAACCGCCGATTGCCGCTGCTGGAGCCAATGAGCGAGATTGCGGGACGAATGTCCATCATCGTGGGTGGATTTTTTCTAGCAAAGCATCGCGGTGGCAAAGGGGTTTTGTTGGGAGGCGTCCCAGGAGTATTACCGGGAAACGTGATTGTTATCGGGGGAGGGACTTCGGGAATCAACGCGGCACGTATGGCTACGGGTCTGGGTGCGGACGTGACGATCCTTGAGGTGGATATCGAACGAATGCGGTTTCTTGACATTACAATGCATACGGCGCACACGCTTTATTCCAGTGAGGCGCATCTGTTAGAGATTTTGCCGCGCACCGATCTTTTAATCGGTGCTGTGCTAGTGCCCGGAGCCAGGGCGCCACGGCTGATCACCCGGGAGATGTTAAGAATGATGAAGCCCGGCAGTGTGCTGGTGGATATCGCGATCGACCAGGGTGGATGCTGTGAAACCTCAAAGCCAACGACCCACGAGAACCCGGTGTATGAAGAAGAAGGGATCGTTCACTATTGTGTAGCGAATATGCCAGGAGCTTATACGCGCACCGCAACTCAGGCGCTGACAAATGTGACAGCTCGTTTTGTTGAGTTCTTGGCGGAAGGTCTTTCGGCGGCGATAAAGAAACAGCCCGCTATCGTCGGTGGGATCAATGTGATGGGCGGTAAGGTCAGGAATGAAGCCGTAGCGCATGCGCATGCGCTGCCGTATGTGCCAGTGGATTTCTAGCGCGATCACGCGCGCTTTGAAATGACAGATCGCGGCAGGTGGACGAATGGGCGCACCGGAGGCAATTTAATTTGTCATCTGTCATTTGTGATCTGTCATTACGCGGAGCGCCTTTGGTTATCCCTGGAGCGTCGATGGGACCGGTCCCTATCATTTGTCCTGAAATGCGTCAGCGCGGCTTAATAGAACCAGTTATAGCCTGGGTCGGGGTCTTGAACGGTTTGGTTAGTTGCGTGTTCGCGCGGCTCGACGTAGTTGGCGCCGTGATTTTGAGTCTTGGCCGTCAACATGGTGCAAATCGCGAGGGTTAACAAACTGCTAACCAGTTTGGAATAGAATGGATGGTTAGTAGATTTCGTGGTTTTGTTAGTTGAATAAATCGGATTGAGTAACTTCATAGTAACTTCTTTTCCGATATATACCGGACCAGGAACGGTTCTATTCCCGGGCCCAGGCGGAGCAGGTGCGTTGTCCGAAGGGACTTAAGGACTCAGCCCGACTACGCAAAGCCTTCGTCGCGCCAAGATCTTGGTTTGGCGAGGCTCACAGCACGGGCGCGCGCCAAAGCGTGGCGACGGCGGCCTGGGGTTTTAACCGGGTTTACTTCGTCCTCATCCTCGAATCCCGTCTGCGGGGAGCATTGGAGTATGGAGTGTTGCGCCAAGCCGGAAATGCATCCGCGCACCGGGTTGAGGATGCTGAAGCGGCGGAAGAGATTTGTGGTGGAAGTTCCGTTTCATCAATATCCGGATCGGTGAAGTCTTTCTGCCGCCCGTCAGTAACACAACCCGCGGTGGCAGGGTGCAATTCGGACCTAGCACAGTAACCCATCACTCTGCGCGGTCGGATTCGAGGACGACGACGAGGACGAGAACGAAGCGCCTGGTGAAGGCGGGCACGTTTTTTTGATCGATGCCTGGGGCTAAAAACCCCAGGCCGAGTCCTTTCGTCGCTTCGGGACAGCGATGCTGCCCTAAAACTGCACGATGTGGACGGAACGGACGTTGGGGGTCTGCAAAGCGGCTTGCAGGACCGCGTCGGGCGGGAGTGAATCCAGATTAAGCACAGTCAGCGCCTTGCTATCTCCATCACCGCGGCTGAGTGACATGTCGGCGATATTGATTTGGTGGTTACCTAACAAGGTGCCGATTTGCCCGACAATGCCGGGTACGTCGTTGTTTTCAAAAATCATCAGTGTACCAACCGGGCGAGCTTCAACGAAATGGCCGTTGATCCGGACAATCCGCGGCGAAGCGCCCACGAAAGTTCCGGCTACGGAGACTTTGTGTCCTTCGCCTTCGACTTGGAGTTCGATGAGGTCGGTGAAATCACCCGTCACATTCTCTCTGGTCTCAAGGACGCGCAGGCCGAGATTCTTAGCGAGTGAGGTGACGTTGACTTGATTAACGTCGGCACCGCCAGCTTCTTCGAGAAAGCCTTTTAGCGCGTAGCGGGAAACGGGTGAGGTTTCTACCTCGTTCACTTTGCCGCTGTAATTGATATGGAAATGGTCGCAACGTTTCGGTGCGAGCTGCCGTAACAGGCGACCGAGCCGCTCCGCCAAGTCTAGGTAGGGGCGAATGACAGAGAGGGTCTTCGCGTCGATGTTGGGAACATTGACGGCATTGCGAATGACGCCATCCAGGAGCACGGAACGGATGGCTTCGGCGATCTCGATCCCGACGCTCTCTTGGGCTTCTACGGTTGAAGCTCCTAGATGGGGCGTGCACACCACATTGGGAAGCCGGAGCAAAGGCAGATCTGGTGGAGGAGGTTCAGTCTCGAACACATCGAGGGCGGCGGCAGCGATGTGACCGCTTGTTAATGCCTCATAGAGCGCCGATTCGTCAATCAGTCCCCCGCGAGCGCAATTGATCACGCGCGCGCCTTTTTTCATGAGGGCAATGCGCTCCCGGTTGAGAACGGAGCGAGTCTCGGCAGTCATGGGCAAATGCAGAGTCACGAAATCAGCTTGTGCGAGTACTTCATTGAGATCGTCGAGGAGCTCGACTTGGAGCGAGCGGGCGCGCGTGGGGGAGAGATAAGGATCGTACGCAATAGGGCGCATACCGAAAGCGATGGCGCGACGGGCGATCTCGCTGCCTATTCTTCCCATTCCGAGGATCCCTAAAGTTTTGCCGCTGAGTTCAACGCCTTCGAAGCTCTTTCGATCCCAGCGGCCAGCTTTCACGCTAGCATCGGCTTGAGGGATACTCCTGGCAATCGATACCAACAGCGAGAAGGCGTGTTCAGCCGTGGATACCGTATTGCCGGCGGGCGTATTCATCACGATAATTCCTCGGCGGGTAGCGGCTTCGACATCGACATTATCAACGCCGACACCGGCGCGGCCGATGGCTTTCAGCGATTTAGCGGCGCTGATCACCGGCGCGGTCACTTTGGTCTGGGACCGCACCACGATGGCAGCGTACGAATCAATAACCTGAATGAGCTGAGGCTCTTTCAGGCCGGTTTGCACATCGACATCGAGCCGACCTCCGAGTCGAAGAGCTTCTATCCCACGTGGCGAGATGGCGTCGGCAACCAGGACTTTCTGGTTAACCATGATTCAATTTCGCGAAGAACCCCTTTAATAACCCAAATCCGGGCTTCAATCCCGAACCGGAACCCCGTGTAGTCAGGGCCGGCAGCTCGGTGTGCACGGAACCACGAGTAGCACCGGTCGAAACCTGGGCGCTAATTCGTTGCTGATAGAGTGAGAGTGCCATCAATGGCCAGTTATTCCTATACATATCGTACTTCAAGTAGAACACCTTCGGGAAACCCGTTCCAGTAATAAGCTCTTCATCCCAAGATCCATCCTTGTTTTGAGTTTTAAGCAAGAACTCGATTCCGCGGCGGATACTTTCTCGAAAACAATCCCGGAACGAAAGCAGGCCCATCAAAGCCCAAGCGGTTTGGGAAGGAGTACTTCTTCCCCGACCCCGCAGCGAGCTGTCTTCGTAAGAGGCGCAGCTTTCCCCCCAACC
>Ga0213877_10000133_pt1 | contig 10524 bp, 10 predicted proteins | sample VelepicoBEBS_R01_FD_160112 | JGI IMG/M metagenome (GOLD analysis project Ga0213877, IMG submission 160112) | Vellozia epidendroides bulk soil microbial communities from rupestrian grasslands, the National Park of Serra do Cipo, Brazil - BS_R01 | ecosystem: Environmental > Terrestrial > Soil >...
TTGGGGAAGTCCTATTAGATGTGTTACTTTTGACGGACTCCCCGCAAAGTTTGTTCGGGAGTGCCACCGAAACCGGGTAGTTGGCGCCAATTCGCGGAGAGGTTGGGTGGACGGAACGTGCTGGAGAACGATTTGGCACGTTTCGTAAAATAGGCTACTAATCAAGTAGACATTAGTTGGCCACTGGGCTATACATGTGCAAACGGCTTCCGGATTTTGTAGCTGTAGCAGGAGAAAAAAATGGCGTCGACTTCTTCACCTCCTCAAGTTGATTTTTCCCGGCCGCCCGCGCCGGCGTTTGAACCCCTAGAAAGTATCTCTTCTTATCCTTCGCATCTGGTTCGTTGGCGGGAGTGCGCTGACTCAAAGTACAAGTTATCGAGCTACGTTTTTATTGGACAACGGACTAATAATTTGCCCGTGCGGATGGCGTTTATAGCCGGTTTGCGGTCGCACGATGATTTGGCCCAACGAGCGCTAGCGAAGTTGCTGGTGGAATTGGAGGTGGCGCCCTTGGTAGGACGGGATTACGCGTTGTTCTCATACGCGGTAACGCGTGAACCCAGTGATAATGGGGCTGAAACCGCGGGCAACGATTGGTTGGATGAGTCATCCGGGGTGCAACCCGTCTTGCAAGTTCTAGAGTCGGATTTGGCTAGCAGTGACGTGGATGGGTTTGTTTCCATCGCCACGAATGAACGTCTGAGTGGGTTCCAATTTGAGACCGATAGCGAATTAATCGCGACGGAAGTGGCATGGCCAACGTTGGAGGTAGCAGGGAGGTTTGTTCGGCTAGCAGAGGAACCGGTTAAGGTTTTACCGAGCGCGGTTCTGCGCCGGCAAAGGGGGCTTGGGCGCGGGGTACCGAAACAGATGTTTGGTTTGACCCTGCGGACGCCGGAGGGTTCGGGTCCGGTCGAGCAAGTTTCAGCGATTGTTTTTTCTTCGATCCGGGTGTTGCAGGAGTATCGAAGGCTGCGGCGGGCAGCGGTGGATCTGTAGTAACCAGTAATCAGTTTAGGAGCTAGGAGCTAGAATTTAGGAGCTAGGAGGGCGGGGCCGTATTTGGTGGGGCGAGGCTCCCTACTAGCCCGACGATTTGACCAAGGAAAGTGGTACGAACGTTGAAAGACTAATGAGAAAGGTTTATCGACGCGCCGAGCTGCGGCCCACGATAGACCACGGCTCGGCGCGTTTAATGGCGTAGTAACGGTGCTCAACGAGGATCACCGGCAACTTCGCTACAACAATTTGGCCATTCGGGAGCCTCGCCCCACCAAATATGAGCCCACCCCTACTAGCTCCTAGCTCCTGAACTGATCACTGACCTACTGATTACTGATTACTGCAAAAGCTCAGAGGCGATGCGGGAGAAAGCGGCTTTGGGATCGGGAGAGGCGGTGATGGGGCGGCCAATGACGAGATAATCTGCGCCGAGTTTGATAGCCTCTGAAGGGGTGGCAAATCGTTTTTGGTCTCCCGCCTCCGACCAGGTTGGGCGGACTCCGGGCGTGACGATCACAAGGGATTTACCGAATTCTTGGCGGAGCGGCTGTAACTCAAGAGGACTCGCGATCAGGCCGGCGATGCCGTTGGCTTTGGCGAGCGTGGCCAAGGAGATAACCTGTTGGGTTACCGATCGATTGATTCCGATTTCTGCAAGTGTTGCTTCTGTTTGGCTGGTTAGAACGGTCACACCAAGGATAAGCGTGGAATTGGAGCCTCGACCCTTTACTGCTGCCTGACACATTTCGGAGCCGCCTGAGAGGTGGATCGTCAGCATGTCAGCTCCTAGAGCGCAGGCGGACTCAACCGCGGATCGCACCGTGTTTGGAATATCGTGGAATTTTAAATCCAAGAAGATTTTCGCGCCGAACGCTTTTACTTCTTGGACGAAGGCGGGTCCACCTAAAGCAAAGAGTCGGAGCCCGATCTTGTACCAAGAAACGTCGTTGCCCAGGGTCTTTACCATATCGCGTGCTGAGTCGGCCGAGGGCAGATCGAGCGCGACAATAATTTTATCTTTCGCTGTTACGGATTCTTCCACAGGGTGAGTCTGTATGAGGATGGTAACGCCAGCGAAGATAAATCTCACACTGGAAGTGCTCGGGCAAAGGCCAGACGGATATCACGAGCTGGCCACATGGATGATCCCGATCGGCCTCTACGATGAGCTGGCAATGGAGCTGTCGGGTGAGATGACCTATGAATCGAATCTTACGAGCCTGCCCTTTGACAGCTCCAACCTCATTTCCAAAGCGATCGATAGATTCCACGAAGAGACCGATCGGAGGGCGACTTACCGGATTGATTTGCGAAAACAGATCCCTATTGGTGCAGGGCTAGGTGGCGGTAGCAGTGATGCCGCCGCTGCTCTGCTTTTGTTGAATCAGTTACATCAGAACCCGCTAACTGATGAAAAACTGGCTAGGTTAGCCGCGCAGTTGGGATCAGATGTACCGTTCTTTTTGAAACGGTGCGCGGCTTGGTGCACCGGCCGCGGCGAGAAGATGGAGATGCGTGAGTTTCCGCACGATCGTTGGGTGGTTTTGATTAAGCCTGAGTTTGGGGTTTCAACCGCGGCCGCTTACTCGGCCTATAAGGTGTTGCCTTCCGAACTTAAGCGAGGCCAGACCAAAAAAACGGAGTGGGGCCTTCTGCGCAACGATTTGGAGCAACCGGTTTTTCAGAAATATCTGCTCTTACCCGAGATAAAGAGTTGGTTGGAACAACAACCAGAGACTGAACTCGCTTTAATGTCTGGGTCCGGATCCACGATGTTTGCGGTCGTAAAGAGCGTCGACGATGGAGAGCAGGTGAGTGGCCGGTTTTCGCTGTTTTTCGGATTTAAGTTTTGGGTTCAGGTGTGCCGGTTGAATCCGGGGTAGGGCGAAAATCTCGGCGCGCCCAGGATCATCGCTAATTGTGAGCGGTAGTTCGCGCCGGATTTGTGCCGCTGTGGCGGGTCGGCATTCATTGTGATGGTTGCGAACACGGCGTTTGGGGCCTAAGCAATGCGGTGGGTGGGGCACGGCGTGGCTCAAATCCGGCGCGGAGGATTCCCAATAGTAGCTACGTCCTGGGCGCGCCGAGATTTTCGCCCTACCTGGTTGAACTCCTTGAACTGCACGCGGTCTTCACCTAACGGTCTGGCCATGTCGAGTCCTCCTTCATTAGGATTAATTGCCGGGAATGGGATGTACCCGTTGCTGGTGGTGCGGGCGGCTCGGGAGCGAGGGGTGCAGAAGATTCATGTGGCCGCATTTGAAGGGGAGACGCGCCCGGAGATGGCGGAGGGAGTTGACTCGATCGAGTGGATGCGGGTTGGGCAACTCGGCCGGTTATTGAACTATTTCAGCAGAACAGGTGTTCAGCATGCGATGATGGCCGGGCAGATCGCGCCGAAGAACCTGTTCGAATTGCGACCGGATCTGAAAGCGCTAGTGCTTTGGGTGGGCTAAAGACCCGAAACGCCGAGACGATCTTTGGCGGAATCGCGAATGAATTGGCTAGGATCGGTGTCACCCTATTGCCGGCAACTACATTCCTTGAAGATTCATTGGCGGGTAAGGGCTGGTTAGCCGGCCCTAAACCGAAGCGACGGGCGATTGATGACGCAGAGTACGGGTACCGGGTCGCGAAAGAGGTAAGCCGGCTGGACATTGGCCAAACCGTGGTGATTCGGCATGGGACCGTCGTGGCGGTTGAGGCGTTCGAGGGTACGAATGAAGCGATTCGCCGGGGTGGAGCCCTGGCCAAAGGAGAGGCGGTGGTGGTGAAAGTATCGAAGCCGAATCAGGATTTTCGCTTTGACGTGCCGGTCATCGGGTGCCAGACGATCGAGGTAGCCGCCGAAGCTGGGGTTAAGATGCTCGCGATCGAAGCAGCCCGCACTTTGTTGCTTGATAGCGCAGCGGTTAAGGCTGCGGCTGGTCGGAGCCAGATCACAATTTACGGTATAGACGAATGAGTCAATCCATCCGAGTCGGAGTGGTTGGAGTCGGGAGTATCGGAAGAAATCACGCTCGAATTTGCTCTGCCCTGAAGGAAGCAAAATTCGCAGCGATTTTTGATACCAACAGCGATGTGGCGAGGAGTATCGGTCGTCAATATAACGTGCCCGTGGCCAGTTCGCTGGATGAGTTCATTGCGTTGGTGGATGCTGCGACGGTCGCAGCGCCGACTAACACACATTTCGAGATCGGCCGCCGTCTGTTGGAAGCCGGCAAACATGTTTTAATTGAAAAACCGACCACCGAGACGCCAAAAGAGGCCGAAGAATTAGTGCGTTTGGCGCGAGAACGCTCGGTAATTTTACAAGTCGGTCACGTAGAACGGTTCAACCCGGTGATGAGCGCGCTGCAGGAGCGATTGACAAGGCCGGTATTCATTGAGGTCCATCGACTATCTCAATATCCGTTCCGTAGTCTAGAGATTGGGGTTGTGCTCGATCTGATGATTCATGATCTCGAGATCATTCTGCATTTGGTGCGTTCGCCGGTGAAGAGTATCGATGCCGTCGGTTTACCCGCGCTCAGTAAAACGGAAGATATCGCGAATGCCCGGATCCGTTTTCAAAGTGGGTGCGTAGCAAATCTCACGGCAAGTAGGATTAGCCCGGAAAAGATGCGTAAGATCCGGGTGTTTCAAGCGGAACCCCAGACATATCTGTCGTTAGACTATCAAAACCAAGCCGGTGAGATCTTTCGATTGGCGAACGGGCAGATAACTCGAGATAAGGTTCAAATCGAGAAAGATGAACCGTTGAAACGAGAGCTACACTCCTTTATTGAGTGCGCGAGTCGCGGCCAGCAACCGTTGGTTTCGGGGTACGAAGGCACCGCTGCGCTTGAGCTTGCCATCCAGATCACGGAGTTAGTTGAGGAGAATTTGAAGTTGGTCAGGGCAGGAGGGGAAGGGGTGGGGGAGAAGTGAAAAGTGAAAGGTGGAAGGCCCTGCCCTGAGCAAGCGTCTAGCGCGTCGAAGGGTGATTGGTTAAAGGTGATTGGTGATGGGTGGGCGCGATAGAGGGTGGCTCGTGACGGCGGTGCATTTTTTGTTCTCGGCGATCCCGGCGATGACGGCGTTCTCACTTGCAAGGATGGAGCTCCACGCCAACTGATAGTTGTGAAGCTTTACATTATTGCTGGGGAGTCCAGTGGTGATGGCCATGCCGCGGTGTTGATGAGCGAATTGCTCGCGATGGCGCCGGATATTGAGTTCTGCGGCGCCGGCGGCCCCAAGATGCGGGAAGTAGGCGGCTCACATATCTTCGATTGGACCCAGGAAGCGGTAGTTGGTCTTTGGGATGTCCTAATGAAATACCCGTACTTCCGAGGGCAGTTCTATCGTATGTACCATGAGATTATTGAGTTACAGCCGAGCGCGGTGATCTTTGTTGATTATCCAGGGTTTAACCTTCGGTTAGCTCGTTATCTCCATTTGAAGGGGTTTCGCGGGAAAAAGATTTATTACATCAGTCCGCAGGTTTGGGCTTGGAACCGGGGCCGGATTCCGAAGATGTCACGCTTTCTTGATTTAATGTTGTGCATCTTTCCCTTTGAAAGGCCGCTCTATGAAGCAAGTGGACTCCGCACTGAGTTCGTCGGGCACCCGATGCTGGCGCATTTGGAGAAGAGGAGAATCTCAGTCAATCGGGATCCAAAGTTAGTCGGCTTACTTCCTGGTAGCCGCGAGCGAGAAGTTCGCCGAATCCTTCCTCCGATGTTAACCGCGGCATCGTTGCTCAAGCGGCGGGACCCGGAAATTCGCTTTGAGGTGTCAGCAGCCTCAGAGAAAATGACAACTTTGATAGAAAAAATCGCGGCTACGAGCGGATTTGCCGGGCTACCGATCAGTGTGGCTAATGCATCCGGCCTGATGCAACGTGCCGCCGTGGGAATGGTGGCTTCTGGAACTGCGACTATGGAGGCGAGTTTTTTTCGATTTCCTTTCGTACTGATTTATAAGGTGTCCTGGTTGACATTTATCCCAGGCCGGTTGCTAGTCCGAGTTCAACATCTTGGGATGCCTAATATTTTAGCAGGGCGTGCGATGGTTCCAGAGTTCATCCAACACCAAGCCCGTCCCGAAGCGATCGCGGACGCAGTCTGGCAACTGTATAGCGATGAGTCCTCCCGTACATCGATGATTCGAGGGATGGATGAGGTGATCTTACAACTCACCGAGGTAGAAGCAGGACACCGTGCGGCCGAAGTAGTTTTAAGGGAGTTGGGCGCGCCGGCACTGAAGTAATTATTAGTATTGAATTAATCTAGTTCGGCACTTAGGATGCCCCCAGTTTGGGCCTATGACGCAGTTACGGTTAGGTGGCAAGAAGGGAAGAGCGGGGAGATTGTGCGGCGTTGTTTATTGCAGCATTACTCAGGAGGAGTTTGCTTTGTGAATAGAATTGGCTGTTCTATCAATCGTGAAGTTAAGGTAGCGCGCGACGACGGTACTTTTTATCTGCAGCGTTCAATCTGTTCGATTGAGCTGCGGTTTGAGGTAGAAACCGAGGTTTTCATCGCGGTTGGCTGGCACACGGGAGCGAAATTATTGGGACATGGCCGGAAGGAGTGGCAGTCCGATAGCTTGACCAAGGCCATAAAAGAGCTTCGTGAGTATACGCCTTCTCCCGAAGTACCCTATCCGCACTGTCTCATGGATATCTTGGCTCAGTTGCCGCTAAATGTGGTGAAGTTCAATCCGGATGAGGCCGCTGAGAACGCCGAGAACCCGTCTCAGGAACAATCTGATATTCAGCGATCGTCTTCGGCTTCCTGAAAGTTCGATCGAACCTTAATTAGAGGAAGGCGTTGCTCGGTACCGGCCGGGCGCAAGCATTTTGCACGGATTAATCTGTGGACGAGTACAAGCAGTTTGTTGAGTCGCTATGGGCGCCCTGGCGGGTCGAATATTTCGAACGACGCGATCAAGAGCAAAATTTCCTCGAGACAGCGGCGCATACTTCGAACGACGCCGAGCATCTAGTGATCTACCGCAGAAAAAGCGGGTTTCTGATCATGAATCGTTACCCATACTCGGCAGGGCACCTGATGGCGGTGCCATATCGGAAGGTTGCTGACCTCGAGACACTGACATCAGCAGAGCGCAGCGAACTACTGGACCTGGCTCTTTACGCGCAGAGGTTACTTCGCGACGTGGTGAAAGCCCAAGGGTTCAATGTCGGTTTTAACTTGGGTTCAGCGGCCGGCGCTGGTGTCGAGGGGCATCTTCATCTTCATATCGTGCCGCGCTGGGTGGGAGACCATAATTTTATGCCGGTCTTAGGCCGGACACGGGTGATTTCCGAGGGGTTGCAAGGTCTCTACGAGAAGCTGATTGCGGCCGTCGGCAGGAATCCGTGGCCTTTGGAGTGAGAGGTGTGGAGCTGGGCAGCCAATCCTACTCGTCCTCGTCCTCGAATTTGGTGTAGCAGTATTCTTCATCGGGTAGAATACCGGCCGCTTTGCGAACACGTTCGGGTGATTCGGGAGCCTCGCCCCACCAAATTGGAGGACGAGTACGATTGATACTAAACAGAAAAGGCGAACATGCGTTCGCCTTTCTGGCAGGGACCCTTTGGCCGGGGAAGGATTCGGCGGCTGCCGGATGATCCTTCCTCCAAGTGCGGCCTAAAAGTCGAATTGGTCGATGTTATCTTTCGTAAAAACGGTCGGAGGACCGAGCAGCACCTGGCTACCGTTAATGATTTTGAGTTTACCGAGCTTACCGCATTCGACCTCGGTGTCACCCGGTTTGAGCTTTCCGTCAATCACGGCTCGCATTACGTAGGCCGAGGCGTAACCGAGATCGACTGGGTTCCAGAGCACATCGCTCTTCACGGCACCGTTCTTGATAAATGGTTTCATTTGGTTCGGGGTAGACTGTCCCACCACGGCAATTTTGCCGATCAGACCGGCTTGAGTAATGGCGTCAGCTGCGCCAGGGAACGCAACACTGGAGAGACCGATAATGCCTTTTACGTTGGGGTTTGCCTTGATGATTTGGCCGGTCACTTGAAACGCCTTCTGCTGATCTTCTTCGGCAGGAAGGATCGTTACCAGGTGCAGGTCGGGATAGGCCGAGGCGATGTATTTCTTGATTTCAGCAATCCAGGCGTTTTGACCTGCCGCGGTCAATGAACTCGTCACGATCGCGAAATCGGCTTTCTTCCCAATCTCAGCCACCAAGCAATCGATATCGGCTTTGGCAACGGCATCCGGAGTGCACATCTGCACGAACCATTCGCGCGCATCGGGTTGGGATTCGGCGTCATAACCGATCACGTGAATACCGGACTGCAATGCCTTCCGGAGGACCGGCGAAATTGCTACCGGATCGTTAGCGGCAAAAAAGATCCCATCGACGCCTCGGGACACGGCGTTGTCGATGAATTCAATTTGTTTCTGGATATCGCCCTCCGTTGGCGCGTCCGTACTGACTTCAGTCGGAATCCCGTTCTTGCTCATCTCGGCGCAGGCGTCCGCGATTCCTTTCGCAGTTGCGTTGAAGTATCCGATGCCGACAAGCTTCGGGATGTCGGCGAGTACGACTTTCTTGCCCTTTAAGTCTTTTGGATTGGTAGCTTTGCCGCCGTTGTACGCAGTATCGGCGCCGAACGCAGTCACGCTCAGAGCCGTCGCCAAAGCGAAGATCGATTTGGCTAAGGTAATGGGTTTCGCTGATTTCATGTGGATGTAGGGGGTGGGTTGGATTTGTTAAATCTGCGGCCGGAAAGGATAAAACTTTCCAGCAGCTGATTTAGCAAAATAGAGATGATCAGAACGGCTCCGATCAGGATGACGGTGGCTTCGCCGCGGAAGCCAGACAATTGGAGACCGTTCCTTAAAAATTCGATGGTGATGACACCGAGGGCGGTACCTACGATAGTTCCGCGGCCGCCGACGATACTGGTGCCGCCGAACACTACCGCTGCAATGACGTCCAGCTCCATTCCGGTGGCGGCATCGGCTCGGGTGCTAGTAACTCGAGAGGTGTAAATAAACCCGGCGATCCCGGCCATAAAACCGCTAAAGCTATAGGCAAACAGTTTGATCCGGTTCACTGGGATCCCGGCGAAGCGAGCGGCGGTCTCATTGTTGCCGATGGCGTAGATGGAACGACCGAGTGGAGTGGCAGCCAACGCAACCGCGCTAATGATCAGCACGACTATCAAAAGGTAAAGCTGGACGGGCAGCCCAAGGATTTCGCCGCTACCGAAGAAAGCGAAAGTATCGGGAAACCCGTTGACCGAGCGGGATTCGCTAATCCCCAATGAGAGACCGCGGTAGATGGCCAGGGTGGCCAAAGTGACGATCAGCGGAGGAACGCGCAAGTAGACGATGGCCAGGCCGTTCAGTAACCCGGCTAAAGACCCCGCTACGATACCGATGATGACAGCCAGCCAGAGAGGGAATCCGAAGCTCTGCCAGGAAAATCCCAGCGCGATAGCGCTGAGCGCCAACATCGATCCCACCGAAAGATCAATACCGCCAAGAATGATGATGAAGGTCATGGGCACCGCCAGCAAAGCGACTTCCGTCATGAAGCGAGTTTGATTCATGAGGTTTGCGACCGTGAGAAATCGATCGGATCTCTGGGCCAAAACGATCATCACGATGATGAGCACGCCGAACAGCAGGGTTTCTTGCAAGGTTAGCCATCTGATACCGAAAAGCGTCGGAGAAGCCGCTTCGCGGCCGCCTCCTGCAGCGGCCAGTGCGACTGAAGCACCCGGCGTGCGGCGTCTCCGGAAGACGTCGAGTAGGATCGTCAGAAGGATGAGTGCACCCTGGACTGCCTGAAACCATTCCGCCCGGATATGAAGGAAGACCAAAGCGGTGCCGATCGTCTGAAGAAGAATCGCTCCGAAGAGCGCTCCGATCACGGTTCCGGTGCCGCCGAGGATACTCACTCCTCCGATCACCGCGGAGGTGATGACAGTCAGCTCGAAACCGGGCGCGACATTTGACTGAATCGCCGTGAAATTAGTCGCGTACAGGATGGCAGCGACTCCCACGAGAAGGCCGTTCAGGAAGAAGACCCGGATGGTTACTGCCCGCTCGGAAATCCCAGACAGCCGCGCTGCTTCGACATTTCCTCCCACTGCATAGGGCTCGCGGCCGGTAGCAAAAAATTTTAGCCAGACCGAGAAGATGACGCCGAACACGACCATGGCGAAGATCGGTACGGGCATGCCCAAAAGGTATTCACGACTAATCCCGAACTCCGGGGGCAATCCGTAGATCCATTTGCCGCCGGTGGAGAGAATGAGTCCTCCTTTGAGGATGCTAGCCATGCCAAGAGTCGTGACGATGGCGGGGATGCGGCCATAAGCGATGAGCACACCATTGAGGAGACCGATTGCGCCCCCGGTTAGAATCGTAATGGGGATGACCAGATACATCGGTTGATGGGCGACCGCGAGTTGGCCGGCGACAGTCGCGCAAATACCGAGTGCAGCTCCGACGGAGATGTCGATATGACCGCAAAGAATAACCATGGTCATACCGACGGCGG
>Ga0213877_10000134_pt1 | contig 10517 bp, 14 predicted proteins | sample VelepicoBEBS_R01_FD_160112 | JGI IMG/M metagenome (GOLD analysis project Ga0213877, IMG submission 160112) | Vellozia epidendroides bulk soil microbial communities from rupestrian grasslands, the National Park of Serra do Cipo, Brazil - BS_R01 | ecosystem: Environmental > Terrestrial > Soil >...
TCTCTATGCGCGCGATTTCTCTGCGGCTAATCCGGATGACGCTCGGTTTCTCCGCGGCGCCAGTCAGTTGTTGCAATCGCAAATTGAACGTGTCTCTTTGCAATTCGTAGCGCCGAGCCACCAGCTCCTCAGTGCTAAGTTCGCGCAATTCTTTGATCTTCATAACCTAACGTTCCCGGCGCTCAGCTCGCGGTAGAATGCTGTCGGGAGATAAATCGGGTCTTGATCGGCAGTTTCGTCGCAGCCAGGCGGAGCGATTCACGCGCGACGGATTCGGTCACGCCATCCAATTCAAAGAGAATGTTGCCCGGTCGCACTGTCGCTACCCAGAACTCGGGGTTTCCCTTTCCCTTCCCCATTCGAGTTTCTGGAGGCCTCTTCGTGATGGATTTATCGGGAAATACTTTGATCCAGAGTTTCCCTTTCCTCTTCATATTACGAGTGAGCGCCACGCGAGCAGCCTCGATCTGAGTGTTCGTGATCCAGGCCCGGTCCAGCGTCTGCAGAGCATACTCGCCGAATGCGATCGAGATGTTTCGAGTCGCATTGCCACAGCGACTACCTCGCTGCGATTTGCGGTACTTCACCCTTTTTGGCATCAATGGCATACTCTGTCTCCCTTGTAAAAGTTACCTCGCTGCATGTGCCGGTTCACGACCGGCCTCGCGTTTCGGCGCCGGTTCAGCGACCGGTTCCGGCTTGCAAATCCAGCATTTGACGCCAATCTTGCCGTACACGGTATTCGCCTCTGCAAATCCGTAATCAATCGGAGTCCGCAATGTGTGAAGCGGGATCTTTCCTTCCCTGTACCATTCAGCGCGCGAAATTTCTGCACCCCCGAGCCGACCCGAACAGCGGATCTTGATTCCTAACGCTCCGAAATCCATCGTCGTCTGCACCACCTTTTTCATTGCACGCCGAAACGAAATCCTTCGCTCGATCTGCAACGCAACATTTTCAGCAACCAACTGCGCATCCAACTCCGGCGTCTTGATCTCCTGAATGTCGATCTTGACCTGTTTACCGTCGGACATGCGCGTAATCTCTTCGGTCATCTTCTCGATCTCAGCCCCTTTTCGACCAATCACAATCCCTGGGCGAGCAGTGAAAATGGTTACGCGGATACTGTTCCAGGCTCTTTCGATAACGATTTTCGAGACCGCAGCCATCGCGAGCTTTTGCTTTACAAAGCGGCGAATCTGCAAGTCGGCATGAAGAAATTCCGGGAATTCTTTCGCTGAGGCATACCATCGCGAGCGCCACTCTTTGTTGAGCGCAAGCCGAAATCCAATTGGGTTAACTTTCTGTCCCATACCTACTGTTTCTCCTCTGAGGGCTCGGCGTTAGCCGTCGGCTCGTTTTGAGCTGTTGGTTCCTCCGCTTTCGCTTCGGCATTCTCCGGTGCAGGCGCGGTCTCAACCCCGGGTTGGGTGACCATGCCCGGTTGCTCCTCGGGTTTTCGAGCTTCCTGGCGGCGTGATTGCGACCGTTTTGTGCGGCTGACCGGGACCTCGGGCACAAGCTCGTCGCTGAGCACAATTCGAATGTGACTCGTTCTTTTCCGAAGTGGGCTGGCTCCGCCTCGAGCCCGGGCCCGGAAGCGCTTGAAGGTCGGTCCTTCTCCAACCACAGCTTCTTTCACCAGCAAGGTGTCGACCCTGAGCTCAGAATTGTTCTCGGCGTTCGCTATCGCGCTCTTGAGCGTCTTCTTGACAAGCTGCGCGGCTTTCTTCGGGCTGAACGCCAGAAGATCCAGCGCTTCCGAAGCCGAATGCCCCTGAATCTCGCGAGTCACTTCGCGAGCCTTGAACGCCGAGATTCGAGCAAATCGATATGTGGATGTTACCTGCATGCCTTTAAAGTCAGAATCGAACGCTTATTTCGCTACTTTTGCCGTGTGAGCACCATGCTTCTTGAACGTTCGCGTCGGCGAAAATTCGCCCAGCTTATGCCCGACCATGTTTTCGGTCACGAATACCGAGTTGAATATTTTCCCATTGTGCACCAGGAACGTGTGACCGACGAAATCGGGCGTAATCATGGACCGACGCGACCAAGTCTTGATCGGTCGCTTGGCGCCGCTATTGGTCTTCTCGATTTTTTCGAGAAGCTTAATGTCCACGAACGGACCTTTTTTCAATGATCTGCCCATAGCTTACTTCGTCTTCTTTTTGCTCTTTCTATGCTCCACAATAACAGAGTCACTTGCCTTGTGTTTGCGCCGGGTTTTGAAGCCCTTAGCGAACTGACCCCACGGGCTGACCGGATGATGACGACCACCGCCGCCCTTGCTTTTGCCCTGGCCGCCACCCATCGGGTGGTCAATCGGGTTCATCGCCATTCCTCGCACGTGCGGACGCCGCCCAAGCCAGCGCGCTCTGCCCGCTTTACCGCTCGAGACATTCATATGCTCCACGTTGCCGACTTGCCCAATCGTCGCATACGCGTTCTCGTGGATGCGGCGAAATTCTCCCGAGGGCATCCGAACGAGAGCATAGCCCGCTTCCCGGTTGCTCAACACCGCCTGTTGACCAGCGCTTCGCGCGACTTGTGCACCTCTGCCCGGCACCAACTCGACGTTATGGACCGCCGTTCCAAGCGGAATAGCCTTTAACGGAAGCGCATTCCCAACATCCGGTGCGACATTATCACCGGCAATCACCTTCGCGCCAACCTTTAATCCGACCGGCGCCAAAATGTAGGTCTTCACTCCTCCGGGATATTCGAGAAGCGCAAGGCGGGCGGACCTACCCGGATCATACTCAATCGCAGCCACCGTCGCCGCCACGTCGCGAAGCCTGCGCTTAAAGTCGACGACCCGGTATTTGCGTTTGTGCCCGCCTCCGATGTGGCGTGCCGTCAAACGTCCATTGTTGTTGCGCCCGCCCGTTCGATGCAGAGGTTCAACGAGAGATTTTTCCGGGCCCTTCTTCGTAATTTCTTCGAAACCTGGCGTCTGCTTGAAACGCTGGGTTGGAGTAAGCGGTCTGAAGGTCTTCAATGCCATCGTATTTCCTTCCTCCTAGACGACCTCAATCTTCTCGCCCTTGGCGAGCGTAACGATCGCCTTCTTCCAGTGCGGACGCCGGCCAAAGTCAGCACGGCGTTCCCTCTTCTTCTTTCCGGCATATTGGGCAGTATTAACCCGGACAACCTTCTTGCCGAAGATCTCTTCAATTGCCTGCTTGATCTGAATTTTGTTCGCACGGGTATCCACTCGAAACACGTATTGGTTGTGTTTCTCACCCAGCAAACTCGCTTTCTCAGAAAGCCGAATATTCTGAATCAATCTTCTTGGCTCATTCATGCCAGTCTCTCCGCAAGCTGGGCTAAAGCCTCGTTTGTAACGATAATCTTTTGGAACGCCAGCAACTGCTCAGTGTTCACCTCCGCCGCCGTGTTCAGAAGCACCGGCCGAATATTTCTCGCGGCTTTGTAAGTGGCGGCGGTGAACCGTGCCGAGATAAGTAAGACTTTACGTGCGTCGGTTTGTGATTTCAGGAGCGTGACGAAATCTTTGGTTTTCGGCGCTTCGACATTGATATCGTCCGCAATCAGGACGTCACCCGCCAGAATCCTTGCACTCAACGCCTTCAGCAAAGCCAGTCGTTTAACACTCTTGGGAACCCGTATTGAGTAATCGCGGGGCTTGGGCCCGAACACAACGCCACCACCGGACCAGACTGGTGAGGAGGCGTATCCGGCACGCGCGCGGCCTGTGCCCTTCTGACGCCACGGTTTCTTGCCGGAATATACGACTTCGGCCTTGGTTTTCGTATTTGCAGTCCCGCTCCTTCTATTGGCGCGAAGAGCAACCACCACATCATGCAAGGCCTGCGTCCCGCGACCGTTTTGGATCACGTCAATCTTCGCCTGCCTGGCCGCATCAACTGTCAGCACAGTGGCGCTCATTCAGCCTTCCCTCCATTGGGATACTGCTTTTTCTTTGCCGGTCGCAAGACGACGTAGCTTCCATTCGACCCAGGCACGGCACCGCATACGAGGATGACGTTTTCTTCAGGGCGAACCTGCACAATGCGCAGATTCTGGACAGTTACACGATCGTCGCCAAGATGTCCCGGCATGCCCATGTTGCGCCAAACGCGGCCGGGTGTTGACCGGTTTCCAATCGCCCCGTTTCGCCGATGCATTTTGGACCCATGCGCAGCCGGCTGTCCGGCGAACCCATGCTTCTTGACGACACCCTGGAAGCCTTTTCCTTTCGAGCGCCCGATCACATCAACAAACTCGCCCGGCTGAAACTGGTCTACTCCAATCTTAGTCGTCGCATCCACCGGTGCGCCGGCCGAGGTCCGGAATTCTTTCACAAATTTTTTGGGCTCAGAATTTGCCTTCTTAAAATGCCCGAGCAAAGGCTTCGTGACCCGCGACTCCTTTTGCGTATCAAAACCAACCTGCACAGCGTCGTACCCATCCTTCTCTTCGGTTTTGATTTGTATGACCGTGTTGTCCCCAGCCTCGATAACAGTCACCGGCGTTGCCCTTCCGTTTGCTTCGTAGACCCTCGTCATCCCGATTTTTCGGCCTAAAAGTCCAATTTTCATTGTCGTGAGGGAGGACGGTTAAATCTTGATAGTGATATCCACACCAGCTGGCAAATTGAGTTTCCGCAACTCATCCACCGTTTTGGCCGTTGGTTCGATAATATCGAGCAAGCGCTTGTGAGTGCGCACTTCGAATTGGTCCATCGACTTCTTGTCGACATGTGGTGACCGGTTCACCGTGAATTTTTCGACCTTCGTCGGCAGCGGAATCGGACCGGCGACCTTGGCGCCGGTGCGCTTCGCGGTTTCGACGATTTCCACCGCCGACTGATCCAGCATGCGGTAATCAAACCCCTTCAACCGGATGCGAATACGTTGACCGTTCGCCATAAATCATGCTCCTTTCTGATCCAAAATCGCCGCGACAATCTGGGTCGGGACGGGTTCAAAATGCGAAGGCTCCATCGAGTATGATGCACGCCCTTTTGAAAGCGACCGGATCGCAGTCGCATAACCGAACATCTCGGACAGTGGTACCTCTGCGTGAATGATGGTGGCAAAATTTTTGGCCTCCATGTTCATAATCCGGCCACGACGCCGATTGAGATCCCCCATCAAGTCACCCTGATACTCTTCAGGGGTGACGCACTCCACTTTCATGATCGGCTCCAGCAGGATGGAATTTGCCTTCTTGAATGCGTCTTTCATCGCGAAGATAGCAGCAAGCTTGAATGCCAATTCACTCGAATCGACGTCATGATAGGAGCCATCCACGACCTCCACGTAAAAGTCGATGACCGGGTATCCGCCAACCACGCCGTTCAAGACGGACTCTTCGATCCCTTTCTTGACCGCCGGGATGTACTCTTTCGGAATCACACCGCCAACAATTTTGTTCTCGATGGTGATCCCTTTACCGCGTTCACGCGGCTCAACATTCACGACAACATGGCCGTATTGACCGCGACCGCCTGACTGCTTAATCAGCTTTCCTTCGCCGGTCGCATTCTTCGTGATCGTTTCTCGATACGCTATTTGCGGTTTGCCCGCGTTCGCGTCGACCTTGAACTCGCGCAACATACGATCCCGGATGATTTCCAGGTGGAGTTCGCCCATGCCGGCGATGATCGTTTGGCCGGTGTCCTCATGGGTGTAGACCCGAAATGTTGGGTCCTCTTCTGACAAACGCTGCAGCGCGTTTGCCATCTTTTCCTGGTCAAGCTTGGTCTTTGGCTCGATTGCCATTGAGATCACCGGATCCGGAAAGGAAGGTGGCTCCAGCAGGATCGGCTCCGATTCATCGCATAGAGTGTCTCCGGTCGTAATGTTTTTGATGCCTACGATTGCTGCGATGTCGCCGGAGTAACAGGTCTCAACGTCCTCACGCTTGTCCGCCTGAATCTGGATCAAACGGCTGATGCGCTCACGCTTGGCCGTGCGTGGATTGTAGACTGTGTCCCCCTTCGAAAGCTTGCCCGAATAGACCCGAAAAAAGACCAACTTTCCAACGAATGGATCGCTCCAGAGTTTGAACGCAAGAGAACAGAATTTTGCGTTGTCGTCCGTGTACGCGAGCGCTTCTTTGCCCGTTTCAGGATCGATTCCTTTGGCGGGAGGAATGTCGAGCGGACTCGGAAGATAATCGACTACGGCGTCGACGAGGTATTGAACTCCCTTGTTTTTAAACGCAGAACCGCCGGCTACCGGAATAAATTGATTGGCAATGGTAAGCCGGCGGATACCCGCCTTAAGTTCGGTTGGAGTGATCGGCTTTTCTTCGAGAAAGAGAGTTCCGACCTCATCGTCGAGGTTGGAAACTTGCTCGACGAGGTCGTTGTGGGCCTCATCGATCATCTCCTGGTAAGCGTCGGGGATGGAGGTCACTTCGTAGGTGGATCCGAAGGCGTCGCTGTCGGAATAGATGATAGCCTTCTTATTGATCACATCGAGTTGGCCTCTAATGTGGTCCTCTTTACCCAGGGGAATTAATACCGGCCAGGCGTTGGCCCCGAGCTTTGTCCGGATTTCTTTAACAACATTGTCGAAATTGGCACCGACCTTGTCCATCTTGTTGACAAAGCAGATCCTGGGAACGTTGTACTTATTTGCCTGGCGCCAGACCGTTTCGGTCTGCGGTTGGACACCTGCCACGCTGTCGAAAACTAGGATTGCTCCGTCCAGAACACGCAAGGAACGCTCAACTTCAGCGGTAAAATCGACGTGGCCGGGAGTGTCGATAATGTTAATGCGCTGCGGTTGCCCTTGGAAGAGCTTGAAAACCCCCTCTTCTTTCCGCTGATTCCAGAAGCAAGTGGTTGCGGCCGATGTAATCGTGATACCGCGTTCCTTTTCCTGTTCCATCCAGTCGGTGACGGTGTTCCCGTCGTCAACATCGCCGATCCGGTGAATCATCCCGGTATAAAACAGAATCCGCTCGGTCAGAGTCGTCTTGCCGGCATCGATATGCGCGCTGATTCCAATGTTCCGCGTACGTTCCAGGGGGTAAGCACGATTGGGAGAATTTGGATTTGTCGTCATAACAACAGCCCTCTCTAATTCCAGAACAGATCCAGACATGTCGTTTACCAACGGAAGTGCGCGAAAGCCCGATTGGCCTGCGCCATTTTATGTGTATCGTCACGCTTCTTGATCGTGTTCCCCTGTCCCGCGGCAGCATCTCTAATCTCCGACGCGAGATTGTCCGTCATAGTCCCCCTTCGATTCTTTGCGAAGTTTACAAGCCATCGCATTGCGAGTGACACTTGCCGATCTTGAGGAACTTCGATCGGGACCTGATACGTCGCGCCACCGACTCGGCGAGACTTCACCTCGAGCCGAGGCTTCGCGTTTTCCAGCGCTTTGAGCAGCGTATCAAGTGGATCGACAGAATCCGAACCTTCCCGGCTCCGTTCGATTGCCTCGTACACAATCCGCTCTGCAACAGATTTCTTGCCGTTGCGCATGACGGTGCTGATCAACCGCGCCACAACCGGGCTGCCGTATCTGCTGTCTACCGACTCAATCTTATGAATGACCCTGTGCCGACGTGACATAATTGCGTTTACGCGGTGATCGGACTTCGATCCGATCACCAGAAAATAAATTACTTCTTCTTGCCCTTCCCAGCGGCAGCCGCCTCTTGGCCTGCCTTTGGCCGCTTCGCGCCATACTTCGACCGGCTACGGCGGCGCCCCTCCACTCCGAGACTATCGAGGGTTCCCCGAACGACATGATATCTAACACCGGGCAGATCTTTCACCCGTCCACCACGCACCATGACAATCGAGTGCTCTTGAAGGTTGTGCCCCTCGCCAGGTATATAGGCGATCACTTCGTACCCGTTGGTCAAGCGCACCTTCGCAACCTTGCGCAGAGCCGAATTCGGCTTCTTCGGCGTGCGGGTCATCACCTGCACGCACACACCGCGCCGTTGCGGGCAATCAGTCAGTGCCGGTGACTTCGATTTCACCGCCATCTTCCTGCGACCCTTTCTAACAAGCTGGTTGATCGTTGGCATGTATCAAAAATCGGTTCAGTCCAATCGCTCAGAGATCAAAAAAAACCGCTCTGGCAGTACGGACCTCTCTACCGCCAGAAGCGGGGAGCGTGGACTATATTAGTTTTCCCACGCCACGCAAGAGAATTTTCCTCTAGGCCGTTTCCCGGAAATTCCTGGAAAATTGGACCACAAGGATAACACAAGATTTGTCAGTTTCATCCGAATTATTGGCGACTCGTTTGCGGCTCCCCTGGCGCGGAAGCTTTCTCGATGTTACTTTTCGACTGTGGCAGGCGATCGCTGGCGTGGTTGACCCCAGGCCAGAGGAAAGTCCGAACACCAGAGGGCAGCGTGCCCCGTGAAAACGGGGGGACCTTGGGACAAAAACCCCAGGTCACGGAAAGTGTCTCAGAAAATAAACCGCCCGGCACCATCCCGCCCCAGTTTGGCTTCGGCGAATAAATTGTTTCGTTTGGTTCCAATCCAAACTGGGGAGGGATGGGGCCGGGCAAGGGTGAAAAGGCGGGGTAAGAGCCCACCGGATCTTCGCGTAAGCGAGATCGCACGACAAACCCCATGTGGTGCAAGACAAAGCAGAGGTGTGAGTCGCCCGCTCAACTTGCCGCGCAAGCGGAGAGTACACCTCGGGTATTGGTCGCACCCGGAGCAACGGCCCCGGGCACGTGAAAAACGCGTGAGATAAATGATCGCCGGTACGCGAAAGCGGACACAGAATTCGGCTTACACCACTCCAAAGGAGGCTCGGCTGGGATTGCCAGCCGGGCCTCCACCTGCCAAGTTTCTTCGCCGATGAGGCCCGCCGCAGGCTGGTGGAAAACTCCTGAGAAACTTCGATAGGGGGCGTTTCGCCCGTCGATAGTGGAACAGGAAAAAACGGGCGAGACGCCCGTGCCACTTTCGTCTCCACCTGGATCGGAGCACAAAGTCAAGGTGAAACTTGATCCGTTTCGGCGTTCGTGTATGTAAGCAACCTCCGCCTGATCTTTAATTACTTCCTTACCGGTCAATGCAAACTAACGGTATCTTGTACAATAACATTGTGGAAACAGTCGGCCGCACCCCTTTGGTCAGACTGAACCGAGTCGCTCTTGGGGTCGAAGCCACTGTCGCGCTCAAATGTGAGTTTTTTAATCCTCTCGGTAGCGTTAAGGACAGGATCGGAATGGCAATGATTGAGGCTGCCGAACGGGAAGGCATCGTTGGCCCGGATACGGTTATCGTCGAACCAACCAGCGGCAACACAGGAATCGCGCTGGCCTTCGTCTGCGCGGCGAAGGGGTACAACCTGGTCCTGACGATGCCCGAAACAATGAGCCTCGAGCGGCGCACTCTTCTCGCGATGCTTGGCGCTAAACTCATTCTGACGCCGGGTTCGGAAGGGATGAAAGGAGCTATCGCGCGCGCTGAGGAGCTCTTAAAGACGACGCCTAATTCCTGGATGCCGCAGCAATTCAATAACCCCGCCAACGTGGCAATCCACCAGACCACGACCGCTGAAGAAATTTGGGCGGATACGAATGGCCAAGTGGACATGTTGGTGGCCGCTGTTGGAACCGGCGGCACAATCACCGGGGTCGCCGAAGTCATCAAAACACGCAAACCGGAATTCAAAGCGATCGCTGTCGAACCGAAAGACTCACAAGTCATCGCACAAACCTTGCGAGGGCTGCCATTGAAACCGGGCCCGCACAAGATTCAGGGTACCGGCGCCGGATTTATTCCAAACAATTTGCACCTGCAGATAGTGGATGAAGTAATCGCGGTGTCGAACGAGGACGCGTTCACGATGGCCAGACGTCTCGCAAAGGAAGAAGGAATTCTTGCCGGAATCAGTTCGGGAGCGAATGTTCATGCCGCACTTGAAGTCGCAAAGCGTCCTGAGAACAAAGGTAAGCTGATTGTTACAGTCGCTTGTTCGACAGGGGAGCGTTACCTCAGTACTGCGCTTGCCGACGAAGCTAGAGCTGAAGTTGGCGGTTAGTGTCCTGTCCCCGAAATACGTGTAACACCAGATCCAGACTTTCCCCAGCGACGAATGGATAGGAGAATGAGCAGTCAACCAGCAGAAACTCCCCAGCAGCCGGTTTCGACTTTCGATCCGGAAATCTTCTGGGCGCTCCACAAACAGAAAATTATCGCGGCGGCGCTGGTACTGGTAGTCGCACTACTGGGTGCAGGCGTTTTCTACATTCTGAAGACAGTCAAGACGCAGCAAGCCGAAGCCGCGTATGCTACTGCCGATTCCATCGAAGCCTGGGAAAAAGTGATACGAGAGTTCCCGAATTCAGTCGCGGCCGGTAACTCCTACTTGAGGCTTGGAGAAAAATTCAGACAGAATGCAAAGTTATCGGAGTCGGACACTGCCTACGAGACGTTCATCCGCCAATTCCCTCAACATCCCCTGCTTGTTGCCGGCTACATGGGCTTGGCCACGAATGCGGAAGTCGAAAACCATCCGGAAAAGGCTCTGGATGCCTACAAAAACCTGGTTC
>Ga0213877_10000135_pt1 | contig 10476 bp, 6 predicted proteins | sample VelepicoBEBS_R01_FD_160112 | JGI IMG/M metagenome (GOLD analysis project Ga0213877, IMG submission 160112) | Vellozia epidendroides bulk soil microbial communities from rupestrian grasslands, the National Park of Serra do Cipo, Brazil - BS_R01 | ecosystem: Environmental > Terrestrial > Soil >...
CTTATCATCATGGTGCTCGCCAATCGAGACCTGAACCAGGTAACCTGGGAGCAACGCGCTCTGGCGGGCGATCCGAAGTTCGAAACCTCTCAAACCGTTCCTCAATTTGGCTTCGCTCGGACGACGATTATTGTCGCAGAGCTCACAGCCGGCGATGCAACGGGTGTCGGTTACACTTATTCGGACAGTGTGGTCGCAGAACTGATCAACCAGAGGCTTAAGTCCTTTCTTGGTTGGCCGCGATCCCCTCGACATCGAGAGGCTTTGGCTTAATCTTCAGGTTCAGACAAGGAATCTCGGCTGGTCTGGCATCGTGGCAACCGCCGTCTCTGCGATCGATACCGCGCTCTGGGACTTGAAAGCGAAGTTGCTCGGTCTCCCACTGTGCAAGCTGCTGGGTGCAACTCGTGAGGAGGTTCCAATTCGGATATTTTCGGATACAGGTGAATCACTAGTTCATTGACTGCCTCGATCCGGTGCGGTCATGTTCTCCAAGACTACAAAGTGAATATCTTTAGGCCAGATTTACGCAGAGCATGTAATTGGTAGATGGACAGATCCATCCAACTTACGGCAATCGAAGTTCACCGTGTCGCGTTGTGATCACCATCATTTACCTCGCACCCAGGACTGTACCTTTGAGAGCGCATAAATGTTTTAGTCTTGAACGATTGCCTATCAACGGCTGAAGGCAAAAAGACGCCCCGGCAATGGCAACGAGCGTAAGATGAGTCCAGGAGCCAAGAATTCTCAGCCGTCCTCTAAGGCAGCTAGCTTCTTTCAAGGCGGTGAGATGGGCGAACGCATCCGCAGTTTTGACTGGTCGAAACACCCGCTTGGCCCTCTGGCATTGTGGTCGCAAAGCCTCAAGACCGCCGTCCGCATTATGCTCGCGTCACGGCAGCCGATCTGGATTGGGTGGGGACCCGACCTCAGTTATCTGTACAACGATCCCTACAAGGCGATCATTGGAGGGAAGCACCCTGATGCGCTTGGCCAACCAACAGCAGTCGTGTGGCGGGAAATCTGGCCTGAGATTGGCCCAATGCTTGCCACCGCCATGACTGGCGATCTAGGGACGTATGTCGAGGAGCAACTCCTCATCATGGAGCGCAATGGCTATCCGGAAGAAACGTACTACACGTTCTCTTATACTCCGATTCGGGACGACACAGGGAAGGCCGGTGGGATTATCTGCGCGAATACCGACGACACTCAACGGGTTATCGGGGAGAGACAATTAAGGCTTTTGCGGAACCTCGCATCGATTACGGCTGACTTACGCAGCGCTCAAGAGGTTTACGAGAAAACTACGCAAGTGCTGTCTCATAATGACAAAGACTTGCCGTTTTCATTGCTCTACGTCACTGAGAGGGATGGTCAAAACCTTTCGTTGGTGGGGACGAGCGGAACCACACGCGGAGATCGCGCAGCCCCCTATAAAATGACTCTGGGCACACCATCAATCTGGCCTGTTGAAGACGTGATGCGCAGCCACGAGCCGATGACGATGGAATCGCTACCCTTTGCTGCCGGTGAGTTACCCACGGGCGCTTGGACCGTATCACCTTACAAAGCTGCCCTACTTCCAATCAACGTGTCGGGCCAAGGTGGGATGGACGGCGTTCTTGTTGTTGGTCTCAATCCGTATCGTCTTTTTGATGAAGGATATCGCGGCTTCCTCTCACTTGTTGCCGGCCAGATCTCCGCCGCAATTGCGGTGGCTGAGGCGTACGAAGACGCCAGACGCCGAGCCGAGGCCTTGGCGGAACTGGATCGGGCAAAGACGACCTTTTTCAGCAACATTAGCCATGAATTCCGGACCCCCCTCACGCTGATGCTGGGTCCACTGTCGGACACGATAGCTCAGCAACACGGCATACTTCCGCGACAAGTTGTCGAAGAATTAACGGTAGTGCACCGCAATGCCCAGCGGCTTTTAAAGCTCGTTAACACGCTTCTGGAATTTTCCCGCATTGAGGCGGGTCGGGTGCAAGCTTCGTTCGCACCAACCGACCTTGCGGCCTTCACTACCGATCTTGCAAGCGCGTTCCGGTCGGCGATCGAACAGGCGGGGCTTACTCTGAGTATCGAGGCGTTGCCTCTTCCTGAGCCGGGCTATGTAGACCGGGATATGTGGGAAAAGATCGTCCTGAATCTCATTTCCAATGCCTTCAAGTTCACCTTAACGGGCGGAATTACGGTCCGCGTGGATATGGCAGGCAGTTGGATTCGGCTTACTGTGGAGGATTCCGGCTGCGGCATACCCGAAGAAGAGCTGCCTCGGCTCTTTGAACGGTTTCACCAGGTGCAGAGCACAAAAAGGCGCACGCACGAAGGTACAGGCATTGGCCTGGCCCTCGTCGGGGAATTAGTCAAGATCCACGGCGGACAAATTAGCGTTGAGAGCGAATTAGGAAAAGGAAGCAGATTCACCATAAGTATTCCTGTCGGAAACGGGCACTTGCCGCCTGAACAGATTGTTACCGCAGCGCAATCCGATTTCTCGCCAACCGAGTTCAATGCATTTGTTGAAGAGGCTATTCGCTGGTTGCCGGGCAAGGACCCGGCTCGCGAATTAGCCGACGAACCCTTCGAGCTGCTGCCTAAACCAGATGCTATCTTGGCCTCTGAGACGATTCTCCCGACAAAGGGCGACGGGAAGAAAGAGCGGAGTTGCGTGCTCGTCGCGGACGACAATGCCGACATGCGGGATTATCTTCGCCGGCTTTTGGCTGAACACTATGATGTACTGGTTGCTGCCGACGGACGAGATGCGTTAGAGAAGGCGCACGCCGAGCTTCCAGCACTCATCTTGTCCGACGTGATGATGCCTGACCTGGGTGGTTTTGAGCTGCTACGCGCGATTCGAGCTGATTCGGCCTTAGCCGCCACTCCGGTGATCCTCTTGTCGGCTCGGGCAGGTGAAGACTCGACGTTGGAGGGTATTCGAGCGGGCGCCAACGATTACTTAATCAAGCCGTTCGGTGCCCGTGAACTGCTAGCTCGAGTAGACGCGCAAATCCAACGCAAACGATTTGAAAAAGAGTTGAACGCTGCCGAACTAAGGCTGCAAGCAGCGTTGGCTGCGGTAAGAATGGTCGGTTGGGAATGGGACCCGATCACGGACAAAATGAATACGTCTACGACCAGCGCAGAGGTGTTCGGTCTTCGCCCTGGAGAAACACTTTCAACCGGAGAGTTTGGGTTTGCGCTGGTGCATCCCGATGATCGGGATCGCCACCGGGCGATCGTCGTAGCGGCATTAGAGGAAGGAGAAAATTTTCGGAATGAGGTCCGATTAATACGCCCGTGCGACGGTCGGGTTGCATGGCTCGAAGTACGCGGACAGGCGCTTGCAGATGAAGCTACTGGGCAAAAGCGAATGATTGGACTGTCGATCGACATCACCGACCGGAAAGAGGCGGAAGCTGCCCTCACCCGGAGCGAAGAGCGACTGGCGTTGTCAGTAGAGGCGGCCGATCTCGGTACCTTCTGCTGCCCAATGCCTATAGGAAATATTATCTCGAACGCGAAGTGCAAGGAACACTTCTGGCTTACTCCGGATGCCGAAATCGATTTAGACCGCTTTTATTCGATCATTCATGAAAATGATCGCGAGTTAACCCGGTTAGCTTTGGAGCAGGCAGTCTACAAGCACCAGCCTTACGATATCGAATACCGGACGGTAGCTCCGGACGGGCGTATTCGCTGGGTCCGATCCAGAGGCCGGGCGTACTATGACGACAATGAAAACCCAACCCGCTTAGACGGTATCACGCTAGACATCAGCGACCGGAAGAGAGCGGAGCATCAGCTAAAAGAGACTCTTGCCGCAGAACGCGCGGCCCGCGGAGAAGCCGAGCGGGTCAGTCGTATGAAGGACGAGTTTTTGGCCACGCTCAGTCACGAGCTGCGGACTCCGCTCAACGCTATTCTTGGTTGGTCCCAACTGCTTATTCTCAGTCCGGAGGCATTCGAGAAAGTTCAGGAAGGACTGCAAGCTATCGAGCGGAATGCTCGAGCACAGACGCAAATAATAGAGGACTTGCTGGACATGAGTCGGATAATCTCCGGCAAGGTTAGGCTTGACGTTCAGCATCTGGTTCTCGCGGAGGTAGTCAATGCAGCTGTACAGTCAGTTCGTCCTTCAGCCGAGGTAAAAGGCTTGCGGCTGCACACAGTGCTGGACCCTTATGCCGGGCCAGTTGCTGGCGATGCAAACCGGCTGCAGCAAGTTGTCTGGAATCTTCTAACAAATGCCATCAAGTTCACACCCCGAGGCGGTCAGATCCGGGTCATTTTGGAGCGAATCAATTCCCATTTGGAATTGAGCGTGTCAGATACCGGCGAAGGCATTGCGCCGGAATTTCTGCCTCACATTTTTGAGCGCTTTCGGCAGGCTGACGCATCGACAACCCGGCGTCACGCCGGCCTTGGTCTCGGACTCAGCATTGTGAAGCAATTAGTGGAACTACACGGGGGCACGATTCAGGCGAAAAGCCCGGGACTTGGCCACGGCAGTACTTTCATCATTTTACTACCGGTGGCGATTGCGGAACTGACAAACACCAGCTTAAGATCTGATAGAGAACACCCAAGGGCAGATTCAGCCGTACCCTTGCTGTTGGAACCGCGATCTCTACGCGATCTAACGATTCTGGTTGTTGATGACGACCCTGACACCCTGAATTTGCTGAAGCGAATTCTTAGTGACGGAGGTGCATCAGTCGTAGGCGCCCATTCGGCTCTCGAAGCGCTGGAGGTACTGCCACAGATACGCCCTGATCTACTCGTCAGCGATATTGGGATGCCCGGCAACGACGGATATGATCTGATTCAAAAGATTCGGTCTTTCAGTTCAGCTGACGGCGGTGCCACCCCAGGCGTGGCATTAACTGCTTTTGCCAGGTCAGAGGACCGTCTACGCGCATTACTGGCTGGCTATCAAATCCATGTTTCTAAGCCGGTGGAACCCGCGGAACTGATTGCCGTTTGTGCCAGCCTGGCTGGGCGCCTTGGAAGACGAAATTAGGTCTGGCGAAGACGGTCATTGAGGGCTGGAGGTGCTTGCAGGGGAGGGACTCGCGCTCGTCCCTTTCACTCCCGCCGCTCCCCAGATCTCGCCTGGGGAGCGGCTTAGGTTTCCTAATCTCTTTTCAGGAATTTTTAGAACTTTTCAATCATTCGTCGTACTTCATCCCTGGACTTTCCAAGCTTCTTTTGAAGCCGACCTAACAGTTCATCCTCTTTTCCCTCGGCGAACACCAGGTCATCATCGGTTAGGTTGCCGTATTGTTGTTTGAGCTTCCCTTTTATCTCATTCCACGAGCCTTTGAATTGCAATTTGTCCATACTATTTATTCGAATTTCGAACTCCTGTTAGAGCTGCCTCGGCTCTTTTTAAGGGCGTACCCTGACGAGCATGTTGGTTCATGTGGGGACCGGACGGGCGCGGCGGGCGTCAATCTTCCCTTGACTCCAACTCCTTGACCTGGTTATCCGGGAATCCCTTGCCACTGGTGTCCAAAATTGTTTCTCAGAATGCTTCAGGATGAAGTCTGGTATCGAGTGCTGGCCGCGCGACCAGGAATTGTATTTGAGAATCGGTTCAATGGTGGTAAAAAAATCAATCGTATTGCCGACAAATGACCATCCCGATCCCGAAACTCCTTCTTAATCAACGAAATGAGATTCTCCAAGAATGGCTGCACCAACAACTCTCTGCGCCGAATCTGAGAACAGACCTGATCAGTGAAGCAGAGCTGCGCGCCGACTCGGAGCGCTTCTTGAATGTCTTTTCCGGCGCTGTCAAATCTGGCAATGTCAGTGACATCCTGAGCCCTGAGTATAAACCGGTATTGGAGATGCTGGGAGATTTCTCGCGCTCGCGCGGGCTCCAGGGATTCAGTCCTTCGGAAACAGCAACTTTTGTATTCTCGTTCAAGCAGCCGCTTTTTTCAGCTCTCCGAAAGTCCGGCCAGCAGGATCCAGCCGAACTAGTTGAAAACATGTGGGTCGCAGATCTTCTCCTAGACAAGCTCGGCCTGTATACTACCGAGGTTTACCAGCGGTCGCGCGAGGACGTGATCCGGCGCCAACAGGAGGAAATGCTCGAGCTGTCTACTCCCGTTGTGCAACTGTGGGAAGGTATTTTAGCCTTGCCGCTCATCGGCACGCTTGACAGCACGCGGACGAGTGTCGTGATGGAAACTCTGCTTCAGAGCATCGTCGACACTCGCTCTGAGCTTGCAATAATCGATATCACCGGGGTGCCAACGGTCGATACCCTGGTCGCACAACATCTTCTAAAGACGGTTGCCGCCGCGAGATTGATGGGCGCGGACTGCATCATTTCGGGGATCCGCCCACAAATAGCGCAGACAATGGTGCATTTGCAAATCGATCTGAGCACCGTTACAACCAAAGCGACGATGGCCGAAGCGCTGCGCTTCGCGTTGAATCGCAACAGTGGCGCAAGCCCAAGTATCTTGAAGGCTCCCTTTGCGAAGGAGTAGACACCTTATCCCGGGCTGGTCTAATGGATCGGATTCCAATCCTCAAAATGGGAGACTTCCTGCTGGTTACCATTCAGGTTGACATGCACGACCAGTTGGCGTCAGCGTTGCAGGACGACCTGACGAGCAAAATTGTCGACGCTAAGGCTAAAGGTGTGCTCATTGACATCTCATCGCTGGATATCGTCGACTCATTTATCGGGCGGATGCTTGCCAACACCTCGGCAATGGCTCGGGTTCTTGACGCTCAGACAGTCGTCGTTGGAATGCAACCTGCCGTTGCAATTACGTTGGTTGAACTCGGCCTCAACTTGAGCGGCGTGCACACCGCACTCGATGTAGAAAAGGGAATGGAGATGTTGCGCCGCCGCATTGGCGTTCCAGACCTGGACAGGGATACCAGTGGTCAACGCTGAAACTATTTCGGTTGCCGATTCAGGAGATATTGTCGCTGTGCGGCAAGCAGTTCGGCGACAAGCTGTAAGTATCAGTCTGTCACTGGTTGATCAAACGAAAATCGTCACCGCTGCGAGCGAGTTAGCACGTAACATGGTCCTTTACGGTGGTGGTGGCGAAGTTACCCTCGAACTGCTCGAGGATGGAGTTCGCCGCGGGCTGCGGGTGCAGTTTACTGATTCCGGCCCAGGGATTCCGGATATTGATCTGGCAATGCGCGACGGATTCACAACCGGACGTGGAATGGGACTTGGCCTCGGGGGCGCAAAGCGACTCGTCAACGAGTTTGAGATCGAATCCGCGCCCGGTAAAGGCACACGTGTGACCATCATTCGCTGGAGGTAGCAATGCCATGAATTTCAGCCACCGCATCGTCGTCACTGAGGAAAGCTTGGTGGGCTTTGCGAAGCGGTTTGTGGTTGAGTTGTGCCGGCGGATCAGCGAAGACGAAACGTTCTGCGGAAAAACTGCAATTGTAGTTACGGAGCTAGCTCGCAATCTAGTGCGACATGGCAAAGGAGGCGAAATTGTTGTGCGCGAGATTGGAAGACCCGCCTTCTTAGGCCTCGAGTTATTCGCCTTGGATCGCGGTCCTGGGATGCGCAACGTCGCGGAATGCCTTCGCGACGGTTTCTCCACCGCTGGTAGCGCGGGCATTGGATTTGGATCGATCAATCGACTCTCGGACCGGTTCGAGGTATTCAGCCAACCGGGGCATGGCACCATAGTTTGGGTACAGTTGCATGCCCTTCACTCTCGTTCGGCGGCAAATGTTTTTGAAAGCAGCGGCATAAGCATCCCCGCTGAACGTGAGGAAGTCTGCGGCGATGCGTGGGAAATTGTCGAGGCAGCCGGATCCATGCGCATGATGGTTGTCGATGGTCTGGGACATGGCCGGTTCGCCGGAGAGGCTGCTCGGGAAGCAGTCGCCGTTTTCCGCTCGCAGCTGACCACAGGGGTGGCATCTACGCTTAAGCTCGTTGATCAGGCTCTTACCAAAACGCGTGGCGCTGCGGGAGCAATCGTGGAGATTTGTTCGTCGAAAGGCTCCGTCACAGCAGCCGGAGTTGGCAATATTTCGATGCGCCTCTTGCACAATGGAAATTCGAAAAGCTTTGGGTGTGATAATGGTACACTCGGAGTCGGTGTGCCCAGGATTCGTGAAGTTACGCAGCCATGGACGCACGGCAGCGTCCTAGTGATGCACTCAGACGGTTTAAAGACTCAATGGAGTGTCGACGATTATCCCGGACTTTCGCGGCGACATCCCGGCGTTGTCGCCGGCTTGCTTTATCGTGATTTTCGGAGGGATCGCGACGATGTTACGGTGGTTGCCGCCCGTCATTGCCTATGAGCCCTGAGGTACCCAAGAGAAGCACCCGACTGCTGTTGATGGCCGTGCAGCAAGAGCAGGATGTTGTGCTCTGCCGGAACCGCGCACGCACCATTGCCGCCTCTTTGCGCTTTGATCGGCAGCAGCAGGTGCGCATCGCGACAGCCGTTTCCGAGATCGCGCGTAATGCCTTTCGCTATGCAAGCGAGGCCACGGCTGAATTTTCCATCGCTCAGATCCGAATCGGAGCCGATCGAGGTACAAGGCAGAGTTTCGTCACCATTGTGCGTGACCGGGGTCCTGGGATTCGCGACCTAGCGTCCATTCTCGCGGGGACGCACCAATCTACACACGGTACGGGCATGGGCATTCTTGCTGCCAAACGTCTGATGGACAATGTGGAGATCGATACCAGTGCTAGTGGCACAACTGTGCGATTGGCGCAGGAATTGCCTAAGGGCGTGGATTTCAAGCCGCTCGATTTGCAAAGGATCGTTGGCGAGTTGAGCCAATCGTTTCTGCCAAAGCCACTTGATGAGCTTGCAGTGCAAAACCAGGAGTTCATAACTACGCTCGACCAACTCGATGGTCAACGTGTCAAACTTCAAAAGATCTCCGAGGAACTCGTTGAAACAAATCGCGGTGTCGTCGCGCTCTACGATGAGCTCGACACGGTTCAGCGGGTCAGCCGTGTCGTAGCAAGCAAACTCGATCTTACCGCGCTGCTCCAGGCGATTACAGATGCTACAGTCGAGATTAGTGGCGCGGAATGTGGCGGATTCTTTAGAAAGAAACCACAGAGCGCGAATTTTACCTGCCAAACTGTTGCCGGCCCGCTCGGAATCGCCTTACAAAATTGCTCCCTAATCAATGTCGAGGAGCTCATTCTTCCGCGGACAAATCACCAAGCTGTTCGTGTCGACGATCTCTCTTCTGACAGACGTGCTTTTTCCTTTAGCCTGCCTCTGCCCATTCGTAGCTTTCTTGCCTTAAGCGTTCACGATTCAAAAGGTGAAATTGTTGGTGCGCTTGCCTTTGGTCATCGCCAGCCGGGCATCTTCACGCAGCGCACAGAACGGATTTTGACTGTTGTTGCAACGCAGCTTTCAATCGGTCTCGAAAACGCGGAGCTTTACCGAAGCTCTCAGGCGGCCAGCGCGGCCAGGGATCAATTTCTTGCGATCTTAAGCCATGAGTTGCGAACTCCACTCATGCCGGTCTTCGCGATTCTGTCTACCATTGAGCGATATCCTGATGTTCCGGAAGAAATCCGGTCGGATTTGCATGTTATCAGGCGTAATTTGCAACTGGAGGCTCGATTGATTGATGATCTCCTTGATCTTACCAGTGTGACCAAAGGCAAGCTTTCGCTCCAACGCGAAACTACAGATGTCCATGATCTTATTCGAACTGTTTGTCGGCTCTTTCAGGATACGATGGAGAAACAGCAGGTTCGCTTCGCGATGCAACTCGAAGCTCCCCGGTATCATGTACTTGGGGACGCCGGCCGGCTTCAACAAGTGCTTTGGAACCTTTTAAACAATGCTATCAAGTTCACCCCAGCGGGCGGAATGATCCAATTGCGCACTTCTGTGGTTGCCGCGGGCCAGTTGTGCATTCGGATATCCGATACCGGCCGCGGCATCAGCTCGGATTCGCTTGAAAGAATATTTCAGCCGTTTGAGCAAGGCGATCTTTCAGTAGCGATTCAGTTCGGCGGTCTGGGTCTTGGATTAGCAATTTCAAAGGGCATTGTCGATGCTCACGAGGGACAAATTCGAGTGGAGAGCCCTGGTCTCGGCCGAGGCGCCACCTTCACGGTGACCCTGCCTTTGACAGAAACTCAGCAGATTCTCGAAGTACCGTCCCAAAGCCAAAAGCCGCAAATTGGAAACAAAACCGTTCGTATTCTGCTTGTGGACGATCACGAGGACACTTTAGAGTTCATGAGTCGTCTCCTTAGGCTGTATGGCCACGAAGTCGCTATCGCCCGCAATTACGAAGAGGCGTTAAACATTGGGCAGCAGCAAAAATTCGACCTTATAATCAGCGACATTGGCCTGCCTGGTAGCAGCGGGTATGATCTAATGCATGCGCTGCAATCCTTATCGCCGGTCAAGGGAATCGCACTCAGCGGTTATGGCATGCAATCAGACTTTGATCGAAGCA
>Ga0213877_10000136_pt1 | contig 10412 bp, 12 predicted proteins | sample VelepicoBEBS_R01_FD_160112 | JGI IMG/M metagenome (GOLD analysis project Ga0213877, IMG submission 160112) | Vellozia epidendroides bulk soil microbial communities from rupestrian grasslands, the National Park of Serra do Cipo, Brazil - BS_R01 | ecosystem: Environmental > Terrestrial > Soil >...
GAGGCAGTGGCTGAGTGTGTCCGCCAATTCGGCGGACTCGATATTCTGGTGAACAATGCTAGCGCCATTCAGTTGACGCGAGCAGACGCCACCGCGCTCAAAAGGTATGATCTGATGCAGGATATTAATGCGCGCGGCACGTTTCTCTGCTCCAAGTTATGTCTTCCTCATCTGATCGGTCGAGAAAATCCGCACGTTTTGACTATGGCGCCTCCCATCTCGATCGATCCTCGATGGTTCGCGCAGCATGCTGCTTACACGGTTTCTAAATTTACTATGGCGCTACTCACTTTCGGCTTGGCGGCGGAATGGAGAACCGAATGCGTCGCATTTAACTGTCTCTGGCCCAAAACGGTAATTCAGACCGCTGCGTTGGCTCTGCTGCCGGGAATTGACCTGCGGAGATGCCGAAAACCGGAGATCGTAGCGGATGCTGCTCATGCGATACTTCTTAAAGACGCCGCGACCTTTACCGGGCGTTTTTGTGTTGATGAGGATGTTTTGCGGGAATCCGGCCTAACAGATTTCAGACCCTATGCCGTTGATCCCGAGTACCCGTTGATAGCTGATCTTTTTTTGGGATAGCGGGGGCGCGAGTGTCAGGCTGATAGCCGCCAGCGACGTCGACGGCTATTGCGCTATCGCCGTCGCTCGCAAGGGGAATAGTTCGGTCATTGGGGTTGCGCTCGGCAAGCGCTCAGCGACCGAAGCTAATACAATGGCAATCGAACACTGCCTTAAGGTTGGGCGCGCCGATCCCAAAGTAAGATGGGCATGGTACGGTTAATTCCGAGTGTGACCTCTTGCTTGCTGCCAGACGGCAAAGAGCATGCTATCCTGGTTGGTGCTGGTGGAAATGGCAGTGCTCGCGCTCCAGCGCGCTAATGCCGTGCCGCAGGAGGCACAGTCCGGAACTGTCATGAGTCATGCTCCAAATTCCGCCAATTCATCTTCAGGCAAAGGAAGGTCCGGACTTGGTCGGACGGCGAGCCAGTCGAGCGCAGCAAGATTCCGGATATGGCTGGCAACCTCTGATCGTTCGAGTGGTGGCTTTCGTCGTTTTTTCCACTCCATGACTGCCCCCAAAACGTCAAGCTCCGAAGGCTTGTCTGCTTCGCGTTCAGCAATCTCCGTGTAGGCAAACAAGATTGTCGCCACGAGTTCGGCCTCTCTTGTAGCAACGCGCATGAATAAATCTGTGGTCTTCCGGATGGCGGGCTCAAACGTTTTTAGGTCAGCAGCATACGACTTCCTAGAGTCGTTGAATGTCGGTCCCGCGCGAACCTCGATCATTTTCCCAAGACGTCTTTCTTCCAATAGGCCGTTATTCATCAAACGACCAATTGCGGGTTTGAGTTCTTGCGAGTAGGGACCGTAACTGCCCCTTCGGAATCGCAGTCCAGTGTCAACGCCTAATTCCGTTAGGGTCCAGGCTATTTTCTGAGACGTCGTGCGCCCGACCGGTGGGTGATACGGCTGAGCTTGAAGCCGACTAATAGTATCCACGATTGCGATCCACCCGGCCCGGATAAACTGGGGTTCGGGCATCGCCGGAACCAAGTCTCCGGACGCCCCCATTCGACCCAAGAATGAGGGCGAAAGTTCGGCGTGTGGCGTCCCATACGGGGCGTACAACTCAACCGGAATATCCAATTTTTGGAGGTAGCGGTAAAGCGTGGGGCCAACAACCCGCCATTCAAGTTGACCGTTGCCACAGCCAAGCGGCGGTACCGCCAACGACGTCACGCCCCATTTTTTGTAGTGCGTCACCAGAAATTCCAGTCCGCTAATTACGTCACGAATGTTTGTTACTTGTCGCCAGTGCTGCTTAGTTGGGAAGTTGATAATCCACGGTTGGATCAAGCGTTTAAAGAGATAGGGGTGTCCTAGACGAACCTCGCCTCCTCGGCAACGACGCTCGTAGTCTGCGAACATTTCGGGGAAACGTTTCTTGAATTCAAGCGCGACGCCCTTTCCCATCACGCCAACGCAATTAACAGTGTTCACCAAAGTCTGGGCTTCTGACTCAAACAGGTCTCCAAGCAAGACGCGAATCATGTTCGTTTACAGGAAAATATCGGCGTTGATTTCACAAGCTAGTTCACAGCAACTCCCTTGAAAACTACGATGAGAGATTGGACCATTGGAATACGCCCCGAAGATAAATTTGGGTTCGATCTTGTGGGGAATTAGAAGCTCTGCGCAAACCTTGGAGCCAAGTCGCCACTCCCGGATTTGATCGCCCGGGCAAATCCAAGATCTCACAAAAACCTCCTCGTATGACAGCTTCTTAAGGCCGGACGGCGATTGCACGAAGAGCACATAATTTGACGAAGCATTCTGATCCGCAATGACGGCGCCTGGTAAGTCAAGCACGGCCGGATCCAAACGCAGAACGCAAATCTCTCCGTGTTGTGGCCGCCGCTTTGCCATCATTTTGTTCCGACCATTAAAGTAGAGGTTCGCATAATCGTGCAAAGGGAGTCCACCCGGAACCTTCTTTTTTGCGCGCCTGTCTTGAATATCTTGCATCGAGATGTCGCAGTGCAGAATACGCTTGGCTCGGTTGTGCGACAGAATACCATGCTGGAGGATGGAACTCACATTTGTTATCGGTGCGATATAGTGGAACTCCAGAACCTGGCTACGCTCCATGAAATCGAGAATAACAGTACCCAGGAAACGACTCCGGAGGCAACTCCAAAGCGCGCCGTCTCATTTTGATTTGAATAACGGCGCTCCATCCGAAGCGGACTACGGTTCTCGCTAGGTCACCGCCGGACCAGGCATAGCGGTCGCTGTGAAATTCGAGAGCTGCCTTCATTTCTGGATCGGCCACTCCTGCTGGCGCAGTCACCTCTAGAAAAGGCACAGCCGCAGCATGAGGACTATTGGAGCCGGGAAGGAGGTGACCCGGCGCGACCTGTTTTGCGTCGTGCGAAGCTTTCTGGAAGTCCTTTTCTAACCCGCCGACGATAGACGTCTCACCTTACCGCATGTTTGGACATCCTAGGTGCGGACAACTCGAGTTCTGGACGAATTAATTCACCTAAGGCGCGGGCCTCAACGGCGGGATGGGAAAGGAGGTACTGGCAGAGCCGAACCCAACCTCTACACAACGACCGGGTCTGCTTGCGCATATGTAGCGATGCCGACGAGCAACGCAAGGATTATGCTTTTCATTTTCCCGCTGTAATTATCTGGTCTGCCCGGCCTAGACCGCTAGCCGCGTATTGTCGCAGGTTTTGCGCTTTTTGACGCCCCAGAGCGTGCTCCGAGCTCATTCACACTTCCTCACATGGGACTTCCACGTTTGCGTTCTGGTTATTGTCGAAAGAAAAGGGTGTTTTGCGTGAAATCCAACGTAGCCACCAAAGCCGTTTTTTGGCATTGGTCTGACATGCACCAGATAACCTACGCAGTGTGCAAATCCGGAAGAAGGGTCAGCCCTTAATTTATGACATAACTGCAATAAGCGCGGGGCTGTCAAGACCTCGAAGGGCGCCGCAGACGCTCAAGAATTTAGCGCTGCAATGCTTGGGTTTCTCGGGACAGTTCTGCTGGGCGGCTAGGCACGCAAAGGCTAAACAATCCTAGGTCACAAGCGTCATAAGTACTGGGCTGACCCCATCTCGCGCATCCCTAGGGATATGGAAAATCCAAATGTCAGCCGATTTATGGGGTTTGCGCATGTTTGTGAGAAAATTCCGACCAAAACCGCCAGCACTCATCGCCGACCTCCTGCTTCAACTAGTCCGGACGAATCGAGCGGAGCACGTGGTCGATCTTGGTTGCGGCACCGGGAGATGACATGGGCCGCGCCTCACTACCGCAAGCTTCATTAGCTGACACATAATCGAAGTTTCTTTGGGCCAACGACTTCACGAATTACGGGATAAGGCGGACTTGTCCTTGCGGAGCAGCAGTCGATTGAGTCTTTTTCCTGCGGAACTTTCGTTGCCGCCCCGCGTGACGGATCCTTGCCTACTGGTGTACAATAACCGGATGGCCGGTCCCACAAACGTCCTAGGTGGCGAACTCGAATGCTGTTGCCTCGACCCGCGCACCGGGTTCTATCGTGATGGCTACTGCCGCACGGGTCCCGGCGATCATGGATTGCACACTGTCTGCGCAGTGATGACCGACGAGTTCCTTCGCTTCAGTGCCGCGGCAGGCAACGATCTCAACACGCCTGTTCCCGAGTGGGGTTTTCCCGGTCTGGAAAAAGGGGATCGGTGGTGTTTGTGCGTGAGTCGATGGCGGGAGGCGTTCGAAGCTGGATGTGCACCGCCTGTTGTGCTCGCAGCGTCCCACATCAGCGCACTCGAATATGTTACGTTGGAGGAATTGCGCGAGCACGCTTCGCAAGTCTAACGCCCCCCCGCTCGCTGCGTGTCGCTCCGAAGTGGCTCAGGCTTAGAGCAATCTTGCTAGATTCCACGATGTGGCCAGGTAACACAGCCGATGTCAAAACTCTGATACCGATAGTCAAGCGCATGAGAGAACGCTTCCGGTTGCGAGAGATCACGGTGGTGGCTGATCGCGGCATGGTCAGTCAAGCGACCCTGGAAGCCTTTGAGAAGAGCGAGCCGCCGGTGCGCTATATCGTCGGGGTGCAAATGCGCCGGCAGAAGGAACTTAACACTTCGGTGCTTGGGAGCCGAGCACGCTGGTTCGCAATGGCGTTACTCACTTTTGGCTTGGCGGCGGAATGGAGAACCGAAAGCGTCGCATTTAACTGTCTCTGGCCCAAAACGGTAATTCAGACCGCTGCGTTGGCTCTGCTGCCGGGAATTGACCCGCGGAGATGCCGAAAACCGGAGATCGTAGCAGATGCTGCTCATGCGATACTTCTTAAAGACGCCGCGACTTTTACCGGGCGTTTTTGTGTTGATGAGGATGTTTTGCGGGAAGCCGGCATAACAGATTTCAGACCCTATGCCGTTGATCCCGAGTACCCGTTGATTGCTGATCTTTTTTTGGGATAGCCGGGGGCGCTATTGCGCAAGGACGGAATCGATTGCGCTCCGCAGTGATAACCTCGAACAACGGCGCGCCTTTTGTCGTCGAGATAGCAGGTAAACATTCGTCGCGTGCGCCGCGGCTCTTGGCCTTGGAGAGTGCTGTATCCGTGGTCAGGATGCCGGGAGCGGATGAGATATTCACGGCTGCATCTGAAAAATCCGCCGGCCGGCTTCCAGCTGTGGTTTTTTAGAATTGCAAATTTGGCTATTTTATGTTCAAGTGAACATAAACAGCACCTCGATCCCTTGCCATCGCCCGTTTTCAATTTCTAGAGCGCCCTTTCTCCGGGAATCGGGAGTCAAACATTTGCTTTTGACTTCCGACATGGATTGTTTCGGCTTGACTGCGGTAGAGTACGCTGGTGTTTCTCTAGAATTTATCGGACCGCTTTCCCGGTCAGGCGCTTTGCGCACTTGGGCACTGGTTTAGAGGAGAAGAAACGTGGCGCTTCTGCCTTCAATTCATGATCATATTCGAAGTGAAGAAGGTGGTCCCACAGCCAGGCAGGGCTTCGCTTTTCAGGATCGCGTCGCCGCGATGTGCTGCCTCGAAATGCTCGAGGATGAGGTCGTCTTAGAAGTTTGGTGCGAAACTTATGATGACATTGTGATTCTCCGTAGAACAACAGAAGGGGAAACGGTAGAATTTATCCAAGTCAAAGGCGAACAACCTGATCAGCTGTGGTCAGTAGCGAAGCTTTGTGCTCGCGACGGGGGGAGATGTGGCACTTCTCTTTTCGAAAAGAGCTTGGCGCGAGATCGCTTCAAGGAACCAGCCGTTTTCCGCCTCGTAACTTCTAGGGATGTAAATTCGAAGCTGCAGCCATTAAAACTTCCTCGGGAGCACACAGATCGCTCGAGTTGTAATTCTTGGTTCCGAGAGGTCGTCGACGCTATCCAAGAGGCCTTGCCGGATGCAGAGTACTCGAATGGTAAAGATTGCTCATTCTGGCTCGCCCGAATGCTTTGGGGTGCCTACTCCAACAATGAGCTGGACTGCGACAACACAGTGCGCGTTCACCGGATCTTAGAACGGTTGGGATTCAGTCCCAGTTCCGACCTGTGTGATGAAGCGTATCACGGTCTACTTGCACTCGTGAAAAACGCCGCTGAACAACCCTGGAGCGAAAGAGAAAAGCGGAAAATCCGTAAGGAACCATTGAAAGCAAGGCTTCGGGGTTTCGCAGAGCCGTACCCGGATGCCAAATCCTCGGAACGGCTTATTCTAAAAATGGAGGGAGCGAATCTGGATCAAACTTACATCGAGAATGCTCAGACGATGGCGAGACGGTTTCGCCAACGCTTCCGCGAAAGCCAATACATCGGAAGCTTAGATCGAGGAACAGTTGAATCAGCGATCACAAAGTGTCTGCACAACCTTCGAGTGAAACTCGACTCAGGGGAACTCAAGGAAACTGGAATCCAATTCTATTCGCGGTGCGTCGAGGCTGTGGATAGTTTGGCGAATTCATCGATATTCGGCAATCCTGACCTGGGCGCTGACTTTTTCGCGGGATGCATGTACGAAATCACGGCCCGTTGCGGACATCGGTTCACCAAGATTATACAATGAAGTCTGTCCTTCGAGCCTCGGAAACGCCTCGCAGTTTTCCATTAGCTGCAGACATGTTTACGGAATTCCACGCGTCAAGATTGCCTCTCCTCCTTAAGATTTGCGGCGTTTCAGGAAGAATAGAGGGCCTTACCAAGCTGGCGAAGCTGGACTTCTTCGTACGCTATCCAGATTTCTTCGAGCGAATTGCTCTGCACCTAGGGAAAAATGTTGAAAGTGCAACCACCACCGTAGAGTCAGCGATGGTACGGCATCACTATGGGCCGTGGGATAAACGTTACTACCACATACTCCCATTCCTCTAGGCCCGTGGCCTCATAACAATTAAGAAGGAGGGCCAAGCCTATATCTTCGAGCTTACGGATGGCGGCAAGAAAGTCGCATACATCCTTTCCAAAGACTCCGACTTTGGAACCCAGGTTTCTCAGATGAAGCGGGTAAAAAATGTCCTAGGTAGCAAGAGCGGCTCAAGGCTAAAGAGCCTCATTTACGAAGTTTTCGACCAAGAGATCGCAAATAAGTCCCTTGGCCGAGTGATCTAATGAACGGAAAAACATTCGTTATAACCTCCTTGAGGCGCCTTAAAGCAGACGAACTTCCAGAGACATTGGAATTTAAACCCGGCGTCAACCTGATCGTTGGAGAGAAGGATACGGGAAAAACTAAGTGGCTATCCATGCTCGATTTTCTTCTCGGTGATAGCGGATCACGGCGACACAATTTTTAATCGTCTCCAAATCAGTGCCTTGCGAAGATTGCAGTTTTCTCGTCGCCCGAATATCGCTCCTACGCAATCGAATTACAGATTAGAGGATTTAAAGACACTACTTTACTTATAAAAGTCATTGCTGCAGGATTTGTGCCATGGATTGCAAGATCCGCGTCAAGGTCCGTGATATTGAAATCGAGTACGAAGGGACGGAAACGTACTTAAAAGAAAATCTGCCCGATTTGATTCAGCTTTTGGCAGAATTGCCCACTGTTGAGGAGCCTCCCGTTCAGCTTGAAGAGGAAGAGGTCCTTCCAGCTAGCGAAGACCCAGGTAAGAAGAAATTCGAGCTAACGACTAACATGATTGCCGCGAGGCTTGGTGCCAACTCTGGGCCAGACCTGATTTTGGCAGCCTGTGCACATCTGGATTTCGTCAAAGGGCAACAACAGTTTCATCGCAAAAACATCCTGGCAGAAATGAAGGATGCTAAGAGCTATTTTAAAACGTCGTATGCAAGCGGTAATTTGTCGACCAACCTCAAAAACCTTGTCAGAGGCAAGAAGTTGATGGAACAGGCTCAGGATGTCTATGCTTTGGATGCTGCGACACGTTCTGAATTGGAGAGCAAACTACGTTCATGAATTTGAAGGACGTGTTATCGAAAACCGACATAGACCGGAAGTCTAAAGTCCTGATCGTTCTGGACTCTGGAGAACAGTCGCCAAAGGCACTCGCAGAGATACGGCAAACTTTGCTCGGCAACGGGATTCGAGAAGCTAAGAACTGGAACATTTCGCAGATTCTGGGTCAACTTAAGGGTCAAGCAATTCTTGTGGATAAGCGTTGGGAAATTACTCTCGAAGGTCGAAAACGTTTAGCTAATTTAGGAATTGGCAAGAGCCTACCGACAACAAGTGAACTGTCTTCGCTTCGAGCGCACGCTGCCAGTATCAAGAATAACCAAATCAAAGCCTTTATCGAAGAAGCTATATCTGCGTTAGAGTACCGACTCTTCCGTGCGGCAGTCGTGTTCTCATGGGTAGGCGCCATGGGCTTGTTATATGAACATGTACTACAAAACTGCTTGACGCCCTTTAACCAAGAGGCAACAAAACGCAATCCAAAATGGAAGGCAGCCAAGTCATCAGACGATTTAGCGCTGATGAGAGAAAACGATTTCTTGCAGATTCTCCCTACTATTTCTGTAATCGGAAAGAACGTCAAACAGGAACTCGAACAATGTCTAACGCTACGGAATGCGTGCGGTCATCCTAGTTCACTGTCTATTGCTGAACACCGCGTCGCTGCGCATTTAGAGATCCTAATACTGAATGTCTACTCAAAGTTCAAGGCGTGAGTCGGTGGTTGGGGATAATCTCGGTTCCAACATTGTACACTCAAACCGGATACCAACCACAAAGAAGGTTTCAAATTAAAGAAAGGACAATATGTTCAACTTCCAGAACTTCTTCATTCGTCGGACTTTAAACAAGAGGCTCAATGAGATCGAAAGGCGTGCTCGTAGGAAGGCGACTGCCGAGGCTCGTAAGAAGCATGCACAGGCGCAGGCCGAGGGGCGAATCCTACTTCGCAAGATGGCAGAGGAGAATGGTATTTCCTATCGTACCGCATACGCCCACGCTCGGGAAATCAACGATCTGCGCACTGTTGGTCGGCTCAAGGATGCAAAGAAGCTGCTTGCGAAGTACTTCCCCAGAAGCGTTAAGCCCAAGAGGTTCACCATTCGTTCTTTTCTGTTTGGATAACTGTTAACTTCTAGTGTCGGAAACGATTGCTGAGTGTGAGCGTATCCGCAACAGTCGCATTGTCCTAGAATATCATAGCACGAGAGACCTTCCGGTAAATGTTCCACAAAATGCGGACTCTCTGCCCGGACGGCCCCCCCTTGCCTCCTCTGGCATGCCGCCTTGAAATGGTTCTTGCGAGAGAACAATCATCCGGGGGGCGTTCCAAATTCCAAATTACCTCCTATTTAGTTTCAGTCGAATTATTTAGTCCTTTTTGTGCTTAGGTTCAGGCACCTCGGCTAATTGGTTAGTGTACGTAACGTGAATATTTCAGACCGCCTCACCGAACTGGCAGGATACTATCACCGCGAAGCTCGCAAATGCGCGCGCGGAAAGGCTTATCTAGGTGCATGTATAATGCAGGTGGCTGCGTTGGAAGCCGCGTTACAGGCTATGTGCTTCCTTTACCCAGGACAAGTGAAGAAGACTAATGTATACGCGAAGAAGAAGTTTCGCGGCAAGAGGTACAAAGCTCTAAAAAATCCGAAAAAGGGTCAGCCCTTTACTTATGACATAACTGCAATAAGCGCGGGGCTGTCAAGACCTCGAAGGGCGCCGCAGACGCTCAAGAAGTTAGTGCCGCAATGCTTGGGTTTCTCGGGACAGTTCTGCTGGGCGGCTAGGCACGCAAAAGCTAACAATCCTAGGTCACAAGCGTCATAAGTACGGGGCTGACCCCATCTCGCGACTCAACTCGATCGGCTTCCCATCTTCACTCTTGGCCAGTTGATAGTGCTCAAACCGGTCCGCCGCGTCCTTGAATATCGGCTTGACCGCTTCCTCGAGGGAAGACTCGCCGGACTCCGCCGCGCCAGGGATAGCCGCGCGAAGCATGCAGACCGGGCAGAATTCCATTGCTCCAGAGAATTCGTTTCCGCAGTTAGGGCAGGTGCGCTGGAGATCTGCGCTCATAGTCCTAATCGCCCTTCAGCCGCAACCTGAGCTGAACGCAACACCACGCTCCGCCGAGCGGCAGCAACCGACCAGCACGATCCCTGACAAACTGTTGTCCCGTTCCACAAGCGATTGCGTAATATCTTACACTAGTGTCATGTCCCTTAATTACGTAGAAATAACTTCTGTAGCGGCAAGCGCTATCTGGCTCGTCGAATTTTTCTAGGATTTTAAGACCGGACGCTCGCCAAACATATTTCTTTGGGTCCTTGTTGCGGACTGCCAGATAGGATTCAATGGCACGCACCAATTCACGAGTGGATTGGAAGCTGCCTTCGCGGACAACGTCCGCCGTGAGTTCCCCGAAAAATCGCTCGACGAGACCAGCTTAAATTCATGGC
>Ga0213877_10000137_pt1 | contig 10393 bp, 6 predicted proteins | sample VelepicoBEBS_R01_FD_160112 | JGI IMG/M metagenome (GOLD analysis project Ga0213877, IMG submission 160112) | Vellozia epidendroides bulk soil microbial communities from rupestrian grasslands, the National Park of Serra do Cipo, Brazil - BS_R01 | ecosystem: Environmental > Terrestrial > Soil >...
CTGACCGGCAGGGCGGCACTGCCCCGGTCCTGGAGCGGAAGTACCTTGTGTAATAGATAAATCCCGAAATTTCGGCCTCCTCGATTGGACGGCGAGCTCCGATGGCTTCCAGCCAGTCCGGTACCTTCGAATGTCGTCCCATTGCGTCGATGACGAGGTCGGCAGAGACCTCCTCGCCGTCCACAGTGCGAACGCCAGCGATGTGCGGGATTCCCTTCGTAGCCGATGGGCCTGTCAACAAATCCGCCACGGAGGCGCCGCGACGAATGGGGACTACCCTTTCGGCGACACTTGCGAACGCGTACTCGATCGCAGGGCGGCGACCCGTGATCGTAATGAACCGTTCGTCACCCTCTCGCGGCGTGCGATCGGTGATAGACGAGGGCACAGTCTCAAGCACGTCGAACGTTCTGCAGCCAACGCGGAGCAACGCTTCTTTCACGTCTGGCAGATGTGAATCGAGGAGATGGCGTACGCGCGGGTGCAGAAAGTGCGGCAGTCGGAACTGGGTAACCCCTCGCCTTTCCCATGCGCGCCATGCTTCCTCTGGCGAGCCAGGAATAGGCGCGCTGTCGTGTTCAAAAACGGTTACCGAATGACCTTGCCGAGCTAGCATCATCGCCGTTGAGAGCCCAACAAGACCGCCGCCTAGGACCAGGATCCTTGACATCCGCCCCAACAGTAGAAGCACTAAAGGCGTAAGGCAATATCCTATTGAATGTCATAAGTCAATGCCTGACCCCAGCCGACTTTAGCCCAGGGTGAAGTCCCACGTCCGCGGGTCGGAACCCTGGGTAATAATGTTGTAGAGTTCGGCCCCTGAAGCTGAAGGGGCCACGAAGAGAATCCGCACAGAAGCACACGAAGATCACGAAGAGAGGAAAAACCCGGCAGGAACATCCCTAGGTCGAATGGGGACAGGCCAACTTTTCATTGAGCACATCACGTCACGCGCCGCGGCGCGCGCGGAGCGGCTCGACTGAGCTCGCCGAAGTCCTCGCCCTACCGCGCCGCTTCCTTTTGTTGCTGATCACGGGAAGAATTGTGTAAACTGCAGCCGGAACTCCCCTCGTGATCGAGCTATCGAGATATGCTTTAGAGGCACTGCGAAAGGATGAAGAGTTTATCCTTTATCGCGGGCGGAGTAAGGACGATGCGACCCAGGTTCTCGTGCTTTCGCCGGTGACGGAGCATCCGAGGTCGGAAACTCTCAAACGGCTGGAGCACGAATGCTCTCTAAGAGAAGCGCTGGACCCGGCGTGGTCGGCCCGACCGATCGCGATGGCTCGCCACTCGGACCGCACAGTACTCCAGTTGGAAGATCCAGGCGGCGTGCCTCTCGATCAATTGCTCGGTGATCCCTTGGACTTAGCCCCTTTGTTGCGTCTGGCTGTGGGCCTTTCCGGGGCGATCGATCATTTGCATGAGCGCGGAATCATCCACAAGGACATCAAGCCAGCCAATGTTCTTGTGAACCCTGTAACCGGCCAGTGCTGGCTCAGGGTGTTCGGTATCGCTTCTCGGCTTCCACGCGAGCGCCAATCTCTGGAACCTCCTGAGTTTGTAGCCGGGACGCTGGCCTATATGGCGCCTGAGCAGACCGGACGGATAAACCGTTCCATCGATTCACGGAGCGATCTTTATTCACTAGGCGTAACGCTTTACGAAATGCTGACCGGGACCCTTCCCTTCATGGCATCCGATCCCATGGACTGGGTTCACTGCCATATCGCGAGGCAGCCGGTGCCCCCTGGCGAACGGTCGAAGAATGTCCCGCCAACTGTCTCTGCCATCATCATGAAGCTGCTCGCCAAGACCGCTGAGGAACGCTACCAGACAGCCGTCGGCGTGCAGCGTGATCTTGGTCGCTGCCTTGCTGCCTGGGAAACTCAAAGTCGCATCGACGAATTCCCACTTGGCGAACACGACACCCCAGACCGGCTATTGATTCCGGAGAAATTGTACGGACGGGCGCGCGAAATCGATACTTTGCTCGCCTCCTTTGAGCGCGTCGTCGCGAGCGGCACGCCGGAGTTGGTGCTGGTCTCCGGGTATTCTGGTATCGGCAAATCCTCTGTGGTCAATGAGCTCCACAAGATGCTGGTGCTGCCCCGCGGCCTTTTTGCCTCGGGCAAGTTCGACCAGTACAAGCGTGACATCCCCTATTCGACGCTGGCGCAAGCCTTCCAAGGCGTGATCCGGCCGCTGCTTGGCAAGAGCGACGTCGAGCTGAGTCATTGGCGCGAGGCCCTTCAGGAGGCGCTGGGTCCCAACGGACAGCTCATGGTCGAGCTGGTCCCCGAACTCGCGCTCATTCTGGGCGGTCAGACGCCGCTCCCAGAACTTTCACCCCAGGATGCGCAACGCCGTTTCCAGTTGGTGTTCCGGCGTTTCATCGGGGTCTTCGCGCGGCCCGAGCATCCGCTGACGCTGTTCCTCGACGATCTGCAATGGCTCGACGCGGCCACCCTCGATCTACTCGAGGATCTGCTCACGCCCGACTTCGCTGACCAGTCAAGCTCGGATCCTGCAGAGCAAAAGCTACGTCGGACTTTGCAGCCGGGCGTGCAGCACTTGCTCTTAATTGGCGCCTACCGGGACAACGAGGTCAACGCCAACGATCCACTGATGCGCAAGCTGGAAGCGGTCCGCCGGGCGGGCGCGCACGTGCAGGAGATCACGCTGGCGCCGCTCGCCCACGAGGACCTGAAAGGACTAATCGCGGATTCGCTCCGCTGCGCACCGAACCGAGCGGAGCCGCTGGCCCTCCTGGTGCACGAGAAGACAGGTGGCAACCCGTTTTTTGCGATTCAGTTTATTTCTACGCTGGCCGAAGAAGGGCTGCTCACCTTTGACCATAACAGGGCGCAATGGTCCTGGGACCTCGCGCACATTCACGCCAAGGGCTACACCGACAATGTGGTCGACCTCATGGTTGGGAAGTTGAACCGCCTGGCGGTCGAAACCCAGAAGACATTAAAAGAGTTTGCTTGTCTCGGAAACAGTGCCGAGATCACTACGCTTTCCATCGTTCACGGGACATCGGAAGAGGAGGTCCACTCCAATTTGTGGGAGGCTCTGCGTCTGGGGTATATTCTGCGTTTGGACGGCTCCTATAAGTTTGTCCACGACCGGGTCCAGGAAGCCGCCTATTTACTGATCCCGGAAGAATTGCGCGCCGAGGCCCATTTGCGCTTGGGTCGTCAGCTTTATTCAAGTATGACGCGGGAAGAGATCACCGAGAATATCTTCAGCGTTGTGAATCAGCTGAATGCCGGCGCTGCCCTCATTACCGAGCGCACAGAGAAAGAGCGAGTCGCAGAGCTCAACCTCGCGGCAGGGCAGAAGACCAAGGCCTCGGCGGCCTATGCTTTGGCACGGAACTATTTTGCACTTGGAATGGCCATGGCCGGGCGAATTGGTTGGAAAAGGCGCTATGACCTAGCGCTAAGCTTGTGGCTGGAACGAGCCGAGTGCGAGTTTTTAACTGGAAACATTGAAACGGCTGAGCGCTTGATTTCGGAAGTGCTCCAGAAAGCCAAGTCGAAACTCGACAAGGCCGCGGCCTATCGGTTGAGGGTCCAACTCTGCGTGATGAAAACGCAGAATGCGCAGGCCGTTGAGATCGCGTTAGAGTGCCTTCGCCTTTTTGGAATAGAGATGCCGCCGCATCCCACCCCCCAGCAGGTCCAGAACGAGTATGAAGAAGTTTGGAAGAATCTGAAAGGGCGATCGATTGCAAGCCTGATAGAGCTTCCCAGGATGAGTGACCAAGAGATGCAGGCAGCAATGAGTGTACTGTCTTCACTCTCTGCTCCTGCAATGAATACCGATAATAATCTGTTCCGCCTCCTCATCTGCCACATGGTGAACGTGAGTGTCAAATTCGGGATAACAGCCGCCTCGACCCATGGTTACGCCTGGTTTGGTGTAGTCCTGGGTCCTGTCTTTCACCGCTACGAAGATGCGTATCGATTCGGAAAGCTGGCCATCGACCTGGTCGAGAAATACGACTTCCTCGGCTGGAAAGCGAAGGTGTATTACGCGATGGAGTCGGTACTTCTCTGGACACAGCCCCTCAACTCCGCCATAGACTTTGTAAGAGCCGCCTTCCTTGCCGGCCTTGAAACGGGAGATCTTACGTTTGCATGCTATAGCAGCCACCACTTGGTGAATGACCTGCTTTTGCGAGGAGAACACCTCGACCGAGTATGGCTGGAGTCAGCGAAAGCGCACGATTTTGCTCGGAATGCAAAATTCCGGGATGTAGCAGATGCTGTCCTGAGCATCCAGCGTTTCGTTCAGAACATTCGGGTACACAATGGAGGTTCCTCCACGGGCGCCGAGGATGAACGCGCTTTTGAAGCGCAACTGCATGAGAGCCCGATGCCAACCAAGCTTTGCTGGCATTGGATTCTAAGGCTGTGGGGGCACTTTATGTCTGGCGAATATGCGGCTGCCATCGCAGCAGGCCAAAAGGCAAAGGAGCTTCTCTGGGCATCGGAGGGTCACATTCAACTGCTCGACTACTCCTACTACACGGCACTGTCGGCTGCCGCGCTCTGGAAAGAGGCTCCGCCTGACAAGCAGAGCGAGTTGCTGGATCTACTCAGCCAGCACCTGGCGCAGCTTAAGGAGTGGGCTCAGAATTGTCCGTCTACTTTTCGGGACAAGTACGCTCTTGCGGCGGCCGAACATGCCCGCATTGAGGGGCGCGATCTCGATGCTGAGGGTCTTTACGAGCAGGCTATCCGCTCAGCGCGGGCGAATGGTTTTGTACACAATGAAGCGCTTGCCAACGAACTCGCCGCGCGTTTTTATGCGACCCGAGGCTTCGAGAAGATCGCGAATGTTTACTTGCGGGACGCCCGGTACGGTTATGTTCGTTGGGGAGCCGATGGTAAGGTGCGGCAGCTCGATGAGCTATATCCGCATCTCCGGGCGGAAGAGCCGCTCTCCGACAAGATGGGCACGATCGGGGCGCCGGTCGAACATCTAGATCTCGCCACTGTGCTCAAAGTGTCGCTGGCGGTGTCGGGCGAGATCGTGCCCGAAAAGCTGATAGAAACAGTCTTGAAGCTGGCGCTCGAACACGCTGGCGCTGAGCGCGGTCTTTTGATCCTACGGCAAAGGGGGCAATATCAGATCGAGGCCGAAATCAAGACGGACCTCGACCAGGTTCAGGTTCAGCTGCGGCATGCACCCATTACGTCTTTTGAATTGCCCGAGTCACTCTTCCGTTATGTGATTCGAACTCAGCAAAAGATCATTCTGGATGACGCGTCGACCCACAATATGTTCTCTGAGGATGATTACCTCCGGCAGAGATGCCCGAGGTCAATTCTTTGCCTGCCGCTGGTAAAACAAACCAAGGTGGTGGGTGCTCTTTACCTCGAGCATAACTTGGCTCCGCGGGTATTTACTCAAAAGCGATTGGCCATGCTGGAAATGCTGGCCTCGCAGGCGGCGATCTCATTGGATCACGCCCGGTTGTACTCGGAGCTAAGCCGCGCCAACGCAAATCTTGAGCACGAGATCAGCGAGCGACTACGGGCGGAAACCGCGGCGCGCCGGAGTGAGGCCTACTTAGCGGAAGCTGAGTCCCTGAGCAAATGCGGCAGTTGGGCGTTGAAACCCGCCACGAAAGAGATCACCTACTGGTCGCCGCAACGCTACCACCTGTTTGGGTTTGATCCGGACGCAGGCGTTCCATCCTATGAGGCCGTTCTCGAGCGCGTTCATCCTGAGGATCGGGCAAGATGGCTGGGAAACACCGAAGAGGCGGAAAAGCGAGATTCCGGCCTCGAGTTCCGAGTCGTTCTTCCGGACGGCGAGATCAAGCAGCTTCAGGGAGTAGGCCACCCCGTCTTCAGTGAATCGGGCGAGCTCGTTGAAATCATCGGGGCGGCGATAGACATCACCGAACGCAAACGCGCAGAGGAACAACAGCGAGAGGCACAGACACAGTTGGCTCATGTGACGCGGCTGACAACACTGGGTGAGATGACCGCATCGATCGCCCACGAAATCAATCAACCATTGGCCGGGATAGCCACCAACGCTAACGCCAGCCTGCGGTGGCTGGCTCGGGATTCGCCTGACCTCGCCGAAGCCCGCGAAGCCATTAGCCGCATCATTCGCGATACAAATCGAGCTAGCGATGTGATCTCACGCATACGGGCTCTCTTCAAAAAGGCTCCCGCGGCGACAGAGACGGTCAATATAAACGAGGTCATCGAGGAAGTTCTCACCTTTACCCAGGCCGAATTGCAGAGAAATCGCGTGTCATCACGGATCCAATTCGCAAATGATCTACCAATGGTGGTTGGGGATAAAATCCAATTGCAGCAAGTGATTCTCAATCTGGTGGTCAACGCCATCGAAGCCATGAGCGGAGTAGCCGGGGGTGCGCGAGAGCTGTGCGTTAGTTCGCAGAAAGTCGCTGAAATCCCTGCCGAGAGACACGCGGTCAAGGCTAACACTGTTTCCGAGCCTGCCTTTGTCTTAATCGCGGTCCGAGATTCGGGGCCGGGATTGGACGCGACGCAATTGACGCGAGTTTTCGAGCCCTTCTATACGACTAAATCTCAAGGGACGGGCATGGGCTTAGCGATTAGCCGTTCGATTATCGAAGCTCACGATGGACGCCTGTGGGTGACAAACGCGCCACAAGGCGCGGTCTTTCAGTTCACGCTGCCATGCATCCCGGCTTGATTGGGCCGCGCCGTGGAGCCGCGAAGACGTACCTATCCAGAGTGGCTGCGGGGGAAGGATTTGAACCTTCGACCTTCAGATTATGAGCGTTGCGTTTCTCTTAGGGGTTTTCAATTTTGGAAAAAAATCGGGTATGGCGCGAACCAAGGAAATCCCAGGAGTCAACTTTTCGGCGATGTCAATTGGTTTAATGGTTCATCTTTCTCGAGTGTTCCAGAGCTGATCGAACTGCCGCCATACTTCGGCGGAGTGTGAATCCGTCACCGGACGTAGTCTGGTGTTCTGAAATGCCTCGATCGCTATGAGCCCTGGGTCCTCTCTGAAAACGAAGAGCTGGACTGATTCACCCGTGCGTTCAACTACCGATCCGTTCGCCTTCATAATGCCGCCCTTTGTCCACACTAACCAAACTCCAGGGGCGACCAATCTGATTTCTTCAACATGGACATCAAGCGCGGTATCTTGAAGGTGACTATCGAAGGCTCTCTGATGGAAGTTAGCCCATCGAAGATCCTCCTGAGTCTAGCCGACCACGCAGGGGCGATCATGAATGCCGATGGAAGGCGCTGAAACTACGAATTGCATGCCTGTGACCCGCTCTGATTCATCCCATAGGCATCTTCCAACTGTTGCGTTCTTTGTGACAACAGGCTCGAAGGCGGCCGTCGGGTTCCCCTTGGCTTCGTGCCGACCATCGGGACCGTAATAACCACCCTTTCGGGCATTCGGGCTGGTTGCTGCGAAGAGCAATGGCAATGACCCCGCTTCGGCAGATTGGAACCTTGATCGGCTGAGCTTCATCAGAAAACGGAAACCTCGGCTCACGGACCGCCCGATGTCTGTAAGAGCCCAGCCCGGGTGCGCCGCAATGCTCGCGATGGGCGAATTCGCAGCACTCAGACGTCGATGCAGCTCGAAAGCGAAGATGAGGTCCGCCAGTTTCGATTGGGTGTATGCCCCACCCCAGTTCGTCACCCCACCGTGCGGAACATAGCGTCTTTCAGACTGCAGATTATCGAACTCCAGACGCGCCGAACGCGCGACTGTGCTCGACACGGTAACAATCCTCGACCCTTCCTCTTTCTTCATCAAAGGGAAAAGGAGAGCGGTAAGTAAGAAGGGTCCAAAGTAATTGGTCGCAATTTGCAGCTCAAGACCTTGAGAGTTCATGGTTCGCTTCGGCAACCCCATGATGCCAGCATTGTTCACAAGCAAATCAAGGCTTCCTGTTCCATAGCGTTGGCGGAGGTGCTCGCCAAATTCCCGCACCGAATCGAACTCGGCGAGATCAAGATTTGCGAGATAAAGCTGGGCCTTTGGCACCTCAGCCTCAATTCGTTCTGCCGCTTCTTTCCCTTTCCTCATGTCTCTGGCCGGCATGATCACTGTGGCTCTCTTCCTGGCAAGTTCCTTAGCCGTATAGAAGCCGATGCCCGATGTTGCGCCAGTAACTACGGCAAGCTTGCCCTCTTGCGACGGTATATCTTGTACAGTCCACTTATGCTCTACGTTTTTCATCTGCATTGGTGACTCTCCTGCATAAAGTCTTCAATCGACGCTAAAGAAAGGCGAGCAGTGCCACGAAGAGGATGAAAGCAAGAGCGATTTCGCTAATCCCGGTTTTGATCCGTTCTACCGGGAGCGACTCCGGCCAATCAAACTTCATTCCTTCGGCGACCTGGAACAGTGCCACATCCAAGTCATGCGATGTTGGTGAATCCGCAGGCCGATCCTTTTCTTCCACATTTGGTAGCAAGCTCATCGTTCAATCTCAGATATGGGGTTTCCACTCAAAAATCGGAGACGGGGAAACGTGCGAAAGGTTATTTGAGCATACACGTATGCTCCTTTTAAGTCGCAGCTGTTCCCTCCGTCTCACGCTTGGGAAGCCTATAGTGGGCCTTTCCCGCAGACTCGCTTTTATCCCCAATAGACGGAATCGTTGTCTGAATTGCCGTTGGGCTCTCGGTGTATCTGTTTGTTAGTGGCTTATGGTTTGTGTTTGCGACTGGTTTAGCTCGACACTTTTCTGGAATTGGCGGTGCATGGAAGCGACAAAGCACTTCATTCGTTAAGCTGCATTTTTCATCAGAAATGCAGCTTAAAAACAGCGTCCGAGTTCAACGCAGCGTCCGTCGGCTTAACTCCGCAGCACACAAAAACACCAACGAAGCGACTATCAGCGCGCAGATAACGCCCCAAGCCGACGGCAGGGTTTGCATGATCGTACCCAAAAGCGCTACCCCGATAGTACCGCCAACTTGACGGGACGAATTTAGCAACCCCGAAGCCAGGCCGGAGTTTTCCGGGGGCGAAGACGTCAACACACCGGCCGTCATGGCCGGCATGATAAAACCCGTGCTGATCCCTAGAATTCCGAGGCCGGCTGGCACCGGCCATAATATCGCGTCAAAGGCGGCAACAGCGAGTATGGCGGACCCAATCGCAGCCAGGGCCAGACCCACAACAATGCGTGGGCGCAGATAGGAGGCACCATTCCTTCTTCCCAAGAAGCGGCTGGTAATCGTAGGAAGGACTGTAAATGGAGTGATTGTCAGCCCGGTAGCAAGTGCGTCCATTCCCTGGGCATGTTGCAGGAAAACCGATTCGACAAAGAGAATGCCATACATGCTGAAGTTCAGAACAAACCCAACCGCAAGACAAGTTGAGAAGGTCACCTGCGAGAACAAGAAATCGGGCAGCACTGGATGATCGCTTCTACGCTCCAGGACGAAAAAAGCAGCGAGACAAACTGCTGCACCAGTAAAAGAAGTAAGTACAATGGTATTATTCCAGCCTCGGCGACCGACTTCGATCAAACCATAGGTCATCGCCAACAGGGCCAAGCCAATTGTTAGTTGTCCACCCCAGTCGATACGGCGCGGCCGATCTAATTTTGGCTGGGTCGGGAAAAGCGTGAGACAATAGCGCCAGTGACGCCGGTAACATGATCGCGGCACCCAACCCTTGAAATGCTCGAGCCAAGATCAGCAAGAGCAGAGACGGCGAAACCGCGGAAAACAGAGAGGCTAAGGTGAAAAGAGCCAGGCCAACCTGGTAAGAACGCTTTACGCCAGTCCGGTCTCCAACGGCTCCGGCAGCAAGCAAAAGACCGGCAAATACCAGGGTGTAACTGTTGACAACCCATTGCAAATCGCTGATCCCGTCGCCAAACTCCTTTCCGAGTGCTGGGGTAGCGATGTTCAAGGCGGTAGTGTCCAGCAGCACGAGAAAAAAGCCGAAGCAGATAATGAAGAGTACACGTTTTCGTGCTCGGGCGTAAAATCGATCCGAGGCGTGCGATTCCCGTATTTCGCTGATATCTGGCGTGTTCATCGTGAGCCGAAACTGGGGTTGGTTCATAGTCGGTGTCTTTCTGTGACAAGATCTAGACCAGACCGATCTGGCCTCAAGGCCAATTACTCCACGATTTGCGCCATCACGAATCCGAGCTTATCTAGTGTCCTGTCCCCGAAATAACATGTCTTTCGTTGCGATCAAAATGGGCCGTCGGCAAGGCGGTCCGAGCCGGACTGGCGGTAGAGGGCGATATCTGAAGCGATACGTAACTGACGAGCAACGCAGCCGCCGGCCCATTTTCATCGCAACCCTCCGGGCCGCGGCCAGTTGGCCGTTTTTCCGCGTTGCTCGCTCCTTACGTATCAATTCAGATAGGCTC
>Ga0213877_10000138_pt1 | contig 10385 bp, 6 predicted proteins | sample VelepicoBEBS_R01_FD_160112 | JGI IMG/M metagenome (GOLD analysis project Ga0213877, IMG submission 160112) | Vellozia epidendroides bulk soil microbial communities from rupestrian grasslands, the National Park of Serra do Cipo, Brazil - BS_R01 | ecosystem: Environmental > Terrestrial > Soil >...
TTCAGCCCTGACTTCCAGGCAGGCGGCGATCGCCTCGCGGATATTGTCCAGCGCTTCTTCACGGCTCTTGCCTTGACTGACACAACCGGGGATCGAAGGGCATTCGGCAACCCAAACACCATCTTCGTCTCGTTCCAATGTCGTCATGAACTTCATTGCTTCATGTTACTCGCTTTGATCCTTTTGGGAAGCCCCTGTTGCTCTGCAATCTCGGCGGATGAGTGGCCGAGCGATGCGGATCGCACTTGCACAGGCATTGGCCCCCGACGAGATCAACGCAAGAATGGATAAGAACGCGCTCTTTTGTGCCGAAACCTCAAAAAATCACGCAGTTTTCCCAAGCGGAAAAGGATCAAACAAGCCCGGTCTTGACGGGTACTAGGATTTCAGCAATGTCTGTTTTTTGTTCTGCGATGGAATCAGGTCACAACCCGAGCTCGCGGACTGCTTCGTCTAGGAATGGCTTCAGATCGGCGCTGCCGAAGGGCTTGACGAGGTGTCGCCGGAATCCGGCCGCCTTGCTCCTGGCGATATCGTCTTCGGTGCCGAATCCGCTGATCGCGATCGCGTAAACTGGCCGTGGCAGATTGATGCGCCGCAGCAGTTCGTGGCCGTTCCCATCCGGCAGGCGGATGTCCGAAATGAGAATATCGCAATTCGCATCGGAAATCTTCGCGAGCGCTTCTTTCATCGTGCGAGCCGACTCGACCTTGTGTCCGAGCAGGACGAGAAACATCGTCAGATATTGCAGGGTGTCGCGATGATCTTCGACTAGGAAGATCCGCACTTGACGGTTTGGCCTTGGGCTCATCCTAGTAAGAGTTTCCATCCGTCCGGAGGTCTGCGCGTCTAAAACTTGTCCGACCGAAAAACGTGCTTGGGAGGGTAAGCGCTTGCCCCGTCCCCCGCGGAGTGCAAGCGAATCAGTCGCCCTGCGACTGAGAACCGCCAAGCTGGCCGCCCTGCAATCGATCCGAGCGACGCGGCTCATTATTTCGCGCAAAGCGGAAGGATCACGGTAAAAGTCGAGCCTTGCATGAGCCCGGCGCTCCGCGCCCGGAGCTCGCCCCCGTGGGCGTCGATAGTGGCGCGGGCAATGGTGAGGCCGAGTCCCAGGCCGCCAAATTCGCTGGCGATCTCTGCGTTGGCTTGCATGAACGGCTCAAAAATCCGGCTTAACGCCTCGGCTTCGATGCCGATGCCGGTATCCGCTACTTCGAGAATTACACACCGGTCCGTGTTACGCGTACGAAGATCAATCTTGCCGCCCTCAGGGGTGAATTTCGACGCGTTTTTTACCAGGTTCCAGACGACCTGCTGCAAACGTCCGAAGTCGCCCTCCACACAGTGCTCTTTGGCCTCGAAGGCCGCAGACAACGACTGCTCCCTGGACTCAATCTCGGGCAGCGAAACGTCGATCCCGCGCCTGATCGCATCGTGGAAATCCGTGGGTGTACGGGTGATCTCGAGTTTCCCGCGTCCGATGCGGGTGACATCGAGCAGGTCTTTGATGAAATCGGCCTCCAGTTCGACGTTGCGCCGCATCATTTCGAGCGCATCACGCATAGGCTGATCAAGTTTTTTGGAACTTGAAAGGACGTCGATCGCCATAAGAACCGGCGTGAGCGGAGTGCGCAGCTCGTGAGAAAGCACGGCGAGGAACTGGTCCTTTGCGCGACCCGCGGCCTCAGCTTCGACGCGGGCACGCTCGGTTTCCTTCAAGGCTTCCCAAAGCTTCTGGCGGCTTTGCTCGGCCGCCTGTTGCGCCTCGAGGATGACGGTGTGGTCGCGAAAGATTTTCGCGAACCCTATCACTTCCCCGCGGGCGTCGTGGACCTTGGTCATAACGCCGCTGCCCCAGAAGCGGCTTCCATTCTTGCGTACGTGCCAGCGTTCGTCCATTGCGCGGCCGGTAGCCAGTGCGGTCTGCATTTCCCATTCGCAGGCATTGGCAGCGCGGTCTTCGGGGACGAAAATGATGTCGGCAGGCTGGCCGATAACCTCGCTTTCGGTGTAGCCGAGGAGCCTTTCGGCACCAGGATTCCAGGTGGTAACCTTGCGCTTCAGGTCCATGGAGATGATGGCAAAGTCCTCCGCGTTTTCGACGATGAGGCGGAGCCACTGTCGGCTTTCGTGCAGGGCCAACTCGGCGCGCTTGCGCTCAGTAAAGTCCACTATCGAAGCTACCCATCCAAAAACGTTTCCCTGCTCGTTTCTCTCTGGGGTGTAAACGACGTGGACCGAGCGGGTGCCGGCGCCTCGAAATGGGATGTCGGCCTCATATTCCACCACCTCGCCGGCCAAGGCTCTCTTGAAGTACGGCTCAATTACTTTTGAAGCCGCCTCACCTATTACCTCGACAATTGGCCGGGCGACGATTTCCTCCGGCTTGCGGCCAAGCATTTGCGCGTAGGACTGGCTCACAAAGACGAAGCGCAAGTCGCGGGTGCATCGAGTGAGCAAAAAAGGCGTTCGAGTGACGACTGTTTCGAGCTCCCGCTCTTTCTCTCTCAGCGCCTCGACATTGCGCTGCCGCTCAAGCAGATCGGCAGTCTGGCGGGCGAGCAGGTCCAGAAAGCGCAGGTTGCGCTCGGTGGGCTCAATCACCACGTGCCAGTGCGTGGAGATCACGCCGAGCGGTTCGCCGCCGCGCGACATGAGCGGGGTCGATTGGGTCGCGCGGATGCCGCTGCGCTCGTAGTGCTCCAAGTGCGGACTACCTTCGAGCCAGGGGCAGGTGCGCACGTCGGGCACAATGATTCGGCGCCCCGCTCGCAGCGCCGTGCCACACGAAGCATCGCCTTCGCTTTTGATCTCCTGCCAGAATTTCGCCGAATCGGGATCAAAGCCCTTCCATGCCAGGAGCCGCAGCATTTGGGTGCGCGGGTCGAAAAGCTGAAGGCTCCCACAATCCGAATGCACCAGCTCAATCGCGGTGTCGACGATCCGTTCATAAAACGTGTTATCCTCCTCCTCGCGGATCAGTTGGCTGCTGAGGCGCTGCAACACTCTGGTGGCGGTGAGTTCCTCGGCCAGTTCGCTTTCTACGCGCTGACGCTCGGCGCTCTCGCGCTTGGCGGCGTCGCGCGCCGAGACGGCGTCTTCGAGAAGGTTAAGCAAGGCGCGCTGCGTGGCGCGGTAAGCATTCGCATCGGCTTGCAACTGCCGCACGCGGCGGCTCAGTTCGTCGCCCTCGGAGCGAAGCCGGGCAGCTTCCTCGAATAGTTTCGCGGATTTTGCGATTTCATGGCTCGCCCGTTCGGCTGGCAACGGCGTCGCCTCCTGGCTCACGGCTTTGGGTAATGCCCAGGGCGCGTCCGCTGTCCGGTCAATGGCGTGAGGTTTAGACACACGACACCTTTATTCTGGAGTTTGCTCCTGTTTTTCAAGCTCCTGGCCATAGCGCCGCTCTTCGCCCAGCCGATTGGCAAGCTCGTTGACCTCCTGTTTTAGCTCGATCATTCGCGACTCGCGGCCCACGGCCACTTCATTAAATCTGATGAGCTCATTCACCTGGTCGCGTAGCTGTTTTTCGGATTGTGTGCGCTCGATAGCGTCTGCTGCCTGACGTGCAAGCAGATCGAGGAAACGCAGCTCGCGATCGCTGGGTCGGTAATGCCGGCGCCAATGTGTAGAGAGCATGCCGATGGGCCGACCCGTGCGGGTGATAAGCGGGGTCGACTGCGCGGATTTTAGCCCCTCCTGGAGATGCCACCGGTTCGACCGATCCGGGTCCGGGGCGCCAGGCACGTCGAAATCCAGGATTTCCCGGCGGCCACTGGCGAGCGCCACGCCGCACGGAGAAGCCGAGTGAGCATCCACGCGGGCAAAGTGTTCCATCGTTTCCCTTCTGAAGCCTTGGGTGGCCAGCAGCAGCAGGACCTCCGCCTCCGGATCGAACAATTGTATTGTGCCTGCATCGGCGCGCGTGAGGTCGATCGCCGCCGAGATGATTGCCTGAAAGAGCTCAGGGATGTCGCTTCCCTCGCGGATCAGCTTTTCGCTTACCGCACGTAGGCACTCGGTGGCCTTTAAATCTTCGTCGAGTGCCCGCTTGGCTCGTTGCCGCTCGGTAATGTCTACGAAAGTGAGCACCACGCCGGCGATGCGGTCATCGAGCGTTCGATAAGGGAGCAGCCGCGCAAGGTAATAGGCGCCGTCAGGCCCGTTGACTTCGCGCTCGAGCGGGACGAGCGTTTGCAGAACGTAGCGCGCGTCCTCAACTATCGCGGAGTAATCGACCCGCGGCTGGAGATCGGTGAGCGGGCGGCCAAGGTCGCTCGGGATGACATTGAAGATCGGAACCGCGGAGTCGGTAAAACGCATGATACGCAGGTCGCGGTCCAGGAAGACCGTGGCAATGGCCGTCGAACTCATGAGGTTCTGGAGGTCGCTGTTGGCGTGGCCTAGCTCCTCAACCTTGACCTTGAGCTCCTGATTCACGGTGGTGAGCTCTTCATTGATTGATTGCAGCTCCTCACGGCTCGTCTCGAGCTCTTCGGTCGCACTGCGCAGCTCTTCATTCATCGCCTGCAGTTCTTCATTGCTCGCCTTCAGCTCCTCGGTACTTGCCTCATACTGCTCGACAGTGTCGCGCAGGTATCCCTTCACCTGCTCGAGCTCATTCTCCAGATGCCGCACCGCCGGCTCATGTGGTGACGGTTGCGTCGGCGCATCATTCCGCTCACCGGGGCTGGCGTCGTGCCGCGTGAAGGTTACCAGCAAGAAATTCGGCGCCAGGTCGTTCGCCGGCATTACCCGCAGATCGACCAGTTGACGCTCGCCCTCCAGCTCGATGGGCAGGTCCAGGACCTCGGCAGGGGCGCCCGATTGCGCAACCCGGAAAAGCGCCCCGCGCAGCTCGAGCCGCAACTCCTGACGCACAAGCCGCAGCAGATTGATCGTGGGCTGGCCGCCCGCCATTTCCAAAAAGTGCCCGGCGCTTTCAGATAGGTGCTGGATATTGTGGTCCGCGTCCACGAGGATCGACGGGGGGCCTAAGCGCTCGATAAGCTTGAAGTGGAGCTCGCTCCACGAGATGCGCTCCTCTTCCCTTGCGATCGTTGCCCGCGCGCCGGCCAGCGGCAGCGACGCTGATTCGCTGAACTTCTGCGGAGGCACGATCACCGGCACCAGAGAATCCGATCCGCTATGCTCAAGAGCAGCCTGCTGCTCAATCTGGTGCACCAGCAGCGTGCTCGGCCCATAAGGCACCGGCAACTCTACGCGCGTGACAGATTTACGCCGGTAGATACGGCTCTTTTTGTCCACTGTGCGGAACAAAGGGCTGCCGTCCTCAACCGTCTCCGACGAACCGAGGAAGAGGCTGCCCTCGGGCTTTAGAGCAAAATGGAAAATCTCCAAGGCGCGAGTCTGCGCCTCGCGGTTGAGATAGATGAGCAGGTTGCGGCATGAGATAAGATCGAGCCGGGAGAAGGGCGCGTCCTTCAATAAATCGTGCGTGGCAAAGAGCACGACCTCGCGCACTTCACGCCGCACACGGTAGCCGCGATGCTCCTTCACAAAAAACTTCCGCAGCCGCTCCTCGGAGACATCCGCGGTAATCGTCTCGGGAAAGACGCCGGCGCGCGCCGCCTGGATGGCCTCATCGTCTAGATCACAACCAAAGACTTGGATCGCCGGCGGCGTGTCGAGCCTCCGCGCGTGTTCGATCAGCATTATCGCGAGCGAATAAGCCTCCTCGCCCGTAGCGCAGGCCGGCGACCAGACACGCAAAGTATCGCCCTGCCTCTTGCCTTCAAACAGTTCAGGGATGCGTGCTTCAAGAGCGGTAAAGGCATCGCGGTCGCGAAAAAAATTGGTTACCGAGATGAGCAGATCTTTCTGCAGAGCCCCAGCTTCACCTGGATGCGTCCGCAGGAAGGCGAGGTAGCTCGTCATCTCGGCCACGCCATTGACCTGCATCCGGCGCGAGATACGCCGCACGATGGTCGCGCGCTTGTAATAGGAAAAATCGCGCCCGGTGCGGGTGCGCAGAAAGACCAGGATCTCGCGCAATGCCTCCTCCGGCTCGGCCGCCACTTTACGCGGGCCAGCAGCCGGCTGCGGACCTTCCTCCGACGGGAGCTTGAGTCGGTCTTCCAGCGCGATGTAGTCGAGAATCCGCTCCGCCATCTGCGTCGCCGACAGCACCCAGTCGACCATCCCAGAATCGATCGCCGCCCGCGGCATCGAGTCATGCTCCGCTTCGTTGGGATCCTGCGCGATCGTCAGTCCACCCCGTTCCTTGATGCGCCGGATGCCGACCGCGCCGTCGGCGTCCGCGCCAGAGAGGACGATCGCCGCCGCATGCGGTCCGTGGGTATCTGCCAGCGAGCGGAAGAACAGGTCGACCGCTACCCGCCGGCCGTGGTCGCGATCCAGATCGGTGAGCTTGAGGTGGCCATTGCTGGCTGTCAGATGCTTACCCGGCGGAATCACGTAGACTCGATTGGCCTCCACCCGTGTCCCGTCAATCGCCTGCAACACCTGCATCTTCGTCCATTTCTGAATCATCTCCGGCATCGCGCTGATGTGATCAGGCGACAGGTGCATGATGACCACGAAGACCACCCCCGATTCGGGCGGCATCTGCTCGAAGAAGGCCTGCAACGCCCGAATCGACCCCGCCGACCCGCCGATCCCAACCATCGGCAATTGTTGATAGCCGTAGGTCGGGATGATATTGTCGATCTCTTCGCCCACTTCCTGCTCAACGAGGTCCGAAGTGATGTTTGGGAGGCCCGCTGCGATCGGGGAAGGAAGTGGGTCTTTCTGAGGAGAATCGCAATCCGGCATTAGAAAAATACTAAGCCCGCGGGGGCGGGAATGCGAGCACTTACTCGATCGAGGAGTTTCCAAGACTTGGGGGCGAGGCAGCCAGCTCGAAATTAATTGGAGCTTCTAGCCCTTCCCATGGTGGCCTTGAGCCGGGATCGCTTAGACCACTATTTTGTCTTTTTGCGTCTGGCTCCGGCAAGAAGCACTATGCCCCGCGCCTTGGCGAGTGCACTAATCGGCGTCATTCTGGATAGCGAGCAGACAGAGAGCTTTTCCTAAAAAAAATGAAAGCGCACGGTTTCTAGTCTACCTCTTCCCGAGCTACCTCCAAAACAAATAAGATCTGGCAAAACCGAATGCGAACATTCTTGGAAACCGGGATAGTCCCGAGGCTAGCCTGCTGAATAGATTCTCCCTGACTAGCGATATCGAGTTCGGGACAAAGAGCCACGTAGCCTCGGATTCCTCGGCATTCAGGACTGCACTTAGCGAAATGGAAGGCATACACCAACCATACGGTACATAGCGGCAGATCCAAGGTTCAAGGCCTGAAGTTCTAGCGATCCATTCCCATATCGCGATCTATTCGCGCTTGGCGCGTGGTCCAGAGATCCGGCATTTTTCGGTCCCTGGATTGCGGCTTCGACCTTTGTAACGCTTGAAGAAGCTCCCACACTGATTTGCGCTCGCCGGGCTGCATCACGGATTGACGCAACTCCAGCTTGTTGCGCGTGTAGACGTGCATCGAATCCCGAGTTCGTGACAGGCTCACGTACCAGCCTTTAGCATCAGCGCCGTCCGGCAACACAACAACCTGATCGACTGTGCGGCATTGGCTCGCATGTGAGGTGATGCAGATACCTTGATCGATCCGCGCACCATTCCTGCGCATTCGCCGCCCGTCCTGAAGGACCAGCTCGGTTTCGGTGACCTCTCGGAGCTTGGCAATATCGTTGTTTTTGAACACGTTTCTCCCTTCCCTGAACCCTGCAGTTACTCGGACCCTATCTCCGACGCTGACTTGCATCGTCCAGGGAACGAGGACGTCCCACCTGCCTTTGGCAGAGGGTTTGAAATGTCGAACTTCCCCATCGCGCTCGAGCGTAACAGTTTCGCAATTCGTTTCTCTTACAGTCCACCTTTCGCCAGGCTTGAATCCTCCCGACGTGCGAGTATGAAATCCGACCACTCGGCCTGGCGCATAGTGTAAAAGGTCCCGGTGCGACTCGCGGCCGATATCTATGCGCCGAAGAACGGTGACTGCGTGATCGGCTGCGCCAATCGCGCCTTCTGCCTTGAGTTGCTGACGCACGATCGCGGCGACTTTGCGCGCTTCCTCATGGCGAGGACAAATCATGAGTGATGATTTACCGGCCCGAAGCCCTGCGAGATGTTGTTCGACGGCTCTTTTCCGCAGTTCTGCAGCATCTGTGAGCTCTTTGATGACTCCATGGTGCTCCAATTTTTGCCAGCCGTTTTGAAGCCGGCCCGCTTTGAGATCCTCGATCGCCGCTTTGAGTGCAGGCACCTTTTGCCTTTGCGTACGGAGTAATTCCACGTAACGGACGCTACCGGACTGTTCGAGAATGCGCAGCGCATCGCCGCGCTCGACCGACCTGTGCTGAGCGCTATCGCCGACCAGGAGCACCCTGGAATCGTTCTTTTGCGCGTGTTTCACGAGCCAGAGCGTTTGCGGTATGCTTAACATCGAAGCCTCATCAATCACAAGCAGGTCCGCCGGTTCGGGCTTGAGCTGGAATCCTTGAAACGTTCGTGCTTGGAATCCGGTTTTGCGTAAGTCTTTTACGCTGGCGTCCGTCGGGGACAAGATGGCAATAGTTTTGCTCACAGCAATCGTCGCTTTCTCGACCTGTTTTGAGAAGATGCGATTTTCCCGCACCAGCAATCCCGAAAACATCCATCACGACATCTCGTGAGCCTACAATGTGTTCGAACACAGCGCGCTGTTCGTCAGTGAGTCCCGCCAGATCAAAAGCAAAAGGTCGCCCTATCGGCCCGCATGTATCCCAGCCGCTCCGCACAAGATCCAGGAGCTGTTCCTCTTCGAGTTTCGCCTGAAGGGTCGTGACATGCGCGCCGCCCAGCTGGATGAACCGATTGCTTTTGACGTACTGCTCCACTTCGTCGACGGACGACTTTCCACAGGCCCGTTTCAGAATCTCAGCTGTCAGTATCCGGTCACGTGCTACGGAATGCTTGGCGAAATAGGCTTCGACTGCCATCTCGCGCGGATCGATCTGCAGCTCGAGATGATGTCCTGTTTTTGCTACTTCTGGCGTAATTGAGTCCCAGCGCTCCGGTCCCATCTGCTGGCGCCAATTCTCGATCTCCGCCTGGCCGTGGAAAAGCTTTGTTGTCTTGCTATCATGCTCATGGCGCGCAATTCGGCTTTCGTCGTCCGGTGTCGATTCCCTCTCTTCTGACAGAGTATCGATCAGCTCATTTCTCTTAGAAAACAGTTCAACCTCTCCATCAGTGATGCACGCCATCTCCCACTGGTTTTCCATCGCACGCATCGTTTCATCCACCGCCGACCTTGCGATATTCTCAACAACCTGGTCGCCTGTGATTGCCAGGTAAACACTAAGCGACTTTGGAACTCCGAACACGAGCCCATAACCAACTTGCCTGTTGCTGACCGTTTCTCCGTTTTCCTGACGGTTCGTATTCATCCGCGCCGTCAGCCGTTTGCCGCTCGTCGGATCCTCATTTCGCAACAATGCGACAAACTGTTTTCGTTGAACCGAGCCACGAAGTCCTAAGCGTTCGGCACTGCGTCCGGCCCAGACACCAGGCTCTTTCATCAGATAATCGCTTACCGCCAGTTCGCGATCGAAGTACCGCTCAACCCCTTCCGCGCTCCTATTAACTTCGATGTTTAACATACTGCGTCGTCAACGATTATAAGCAGGTACACGCTTGCACCCTTACGCTTCGCTTAAGCCCGAACGACTCCCTCCCGACGCTGGGCGTCGACCTCCCTCCAAGGGAGGTTCGGAAGGTAACGGGGGATAACCAGTTCAACACGTTTCAACACTGTTAGTGCGTTCCACGTTGAAAGCCGTTGAAGGTAGTTGAAGGGGAAGGAGAGGTAACGGTCGCTCCAGGGTCGCGACGGGCCCATTATCATTTTTGCCAGTAGCATTGCAATTAGATCACCCCGGTCGCAAGCTCAGTTGGCAGCCGAAACGAGTTGGACTATTTGTCGCAGAGAGTTCTCATACCTCGCCAGTTGATAGGCCTGTGTCGCTTGCCTGTGGGCTTTCGTGCTGGATTTCTGTAGTTAGCATAAAACCTAACATAGCAAATTCGTTAGAGATCATTTTTCGCAAATTTTGACTCTGTAGCGAGCGTGCTATGCGCCGTAATGTAACTTTATGTCTGTCCAATCCGGCCAGAAGAGGCGAAATGGGTGTCAAACTAAATTTGAAAAGTATGTTTTGACTACCCTCGCGCGGGTGTACCGCCAGACCTTAAGGTTCGGGTGATTGGGACGGCTATATGGAGTTCAGCAGTTCTGGTTTCGCAACCGGGCAAAAGCAAAGCGGTCAGACGTAGGTGGATTGTCGCGGACGATATTAGGG
>Ga0213877_10000140_pt1 | contig 10281 bp, 4 predicted proteins | sample VelepicoBEBS_R01_FD_160112 | JGI IMG/M metagenome (GOLD analysis project Ga0213877, IMG submission 160112) | Vellozia epidendroides bulk soil microbial communities from rupestrian grasslands, the National Park of Serra do Cipo, Brazil - BS_R01 | ecosystem: Environmental > Terrestrial > Soil >...
AGCGCGGTGCGCACCACGATCTGTCTCGGCGGCGATACCGACACTCTTGCGTGCATAGCCGGATCGGTGGCCGAAGTGGTCCATGGCCTTCGTCGCTGCTGGCTCAGAAGGTTGAGAGGCCGCGTGCACATCGCGACTGAGTAATCAGGCCATTTCAAACGTGGCTTAGGCGACCTCGGGCACCAGGGTCCACGAAAAAGTGCGGTAAATCTGCGTGATTTCTAAAATGTACATTCGCAAGTTCCTACAGATAAATCGACTACAAATATCGCTCTATGGCCGTTTAAGCCGTAGTCTCCAGCGTTACCTTTGTCCGACAGCTGCTTAGGCGGCGTCTGAGTAACCACACGGTTTACGCGACCCCGAAAGGCGGCGGTTTACAGCTTTTAATTTCGCGCGACTAAATCGACGAAATTGGTTATCAACGCAGGACGCCGCAGGCCGCGAGCGCCAGGAATTTTGTTCCGAAATGCGACCTAGTGCGCTAGTCTGAGGTAAAACCCGATTACTCGTGCAACGGGACAACAGGAGAAGCTACGTGCTGTGCTGGTCGGTTTCGCACCGCCCGGTAGACCGTGACGTTGCCTTCGGCTCAGGTTGCGGCTGAAGAGGCGGTAGGAGGATCGTGAGCGCAGAGCCACAACGCACCTGCCCGAGCTGCGGGAATGAATTCTCTGGGGCAATGGAATTCTGCCCGGTCTGCATGCTCCGCGGGGCTCTCCCTGGCGCGGCGAGGTCCGGCGCGTCTTTTGGTTACGAGGATACGGTAAAGCCGACATCGGACCAGCCAGCGCAGCGATTTGACCACTACGAGCTGGTGACCGGTGAAGACGGCAAACCGGTCGAGTTGGGGCGCGGCGCGATGGGCGTCACATACAAGGCGTTCGATATCGATCTCCATTGTCCCGTGACACTAAAAATCATCAACGAGCGATATCTCGGCGACGAATCGGCGCGCCTTCGTTTTCTGCGCGAAGCACGCGCTGCAGCGAGAGTCCGACATACAAACGTTGCCTCGGTCTTCTATCTGGGCAGAACCGGTAGCAGCTACTTCTACGCGATGGAGTTTGTAGAGGGAGAAACTCTTCAGAATCTCATCAAACGCACAGGCCGACTGGACGTAAGGCTGGCGCTGGAAATCGCGATCCAGGTGACTGGCGGATTGGCGGCAATTGACGAAACGAAACTAGTCCACCGGGATATCAAGCCAACAAATATCATGGTGAGGCTGAAGCAGGGAGGCGCGGTAACGGCCAAAATCATCGACCTTGGTTTGGCGAAGACAGTGGACGCATCGGCTTCTGAAGCGGGGATTTCATCGCCTGGCGCGTTTGCTGGGACGCCGGAGTTCGCCAGCCCTGAGCAGTTTGCAGGAGTGCCCGTGGACATCCGCTCGGACCTGTACTCGCTGGGGGTAACGCTCTGGGTAATGGTCACCGGCCAAACACCGTTCAGAGGTCCATCCGCTGACGTCACGTATCAGCATCAGCACGCGCCCTTGCCGCTTGAGCAACTCAAAGATGTTCCACAGCCGGTCGTAGTTCTCCTTGAGAAACTCCTTGAGAAAGATCCGGCGCAGCGCTTTCAGACTCCGAACGAGGTTCTGAAGGTGATACCGGCGATAACAGGCGCAATCGACGCACAGCGTAAAATCAATCGTCAGAGCCTCCTGAAGACGCCCCAGACGGTTTCACGAATCGGATCTCGCAAGCCGCCAGCAAGACTTGCACCCGACAAGATTTCGTTGGCCAGATTGCCCGTTACTGGAAGCGAACTTTTTGGCCGAGGGGAGGATATCACTTTTCTGGATCGTGTGTGGGCAAACAAGGAAGTCAACGTCGTTACCATCGTTGCCTGGGCTGGGGTCGGGAAGTCTACGCTCGTCAACCATTGGCTTCGAGGGATGGCAGCTAAACACTATCGCTCCGCGGAGCTCGTCTTTGGCTGGTCCTTCTACAGACAGGGCACCAGCAGTGACACTTCATCCGCCGACGAATTTCTTGACGCGGCTCTCAGTTGGTTTGGAGACCCAGACCCAAGGCTCGGAACGGCGTGGGAGAAAGGCGAGAGACTTGCGAAACTCATCGCACATCGTCGAACCTTATTGGTTTTGGACGGCTTGGAACCGCTCCAATATCCGCCTGGTCCACAAGAGGGCCGGGTACGTGAGCCTTCTCTCCAGGCGCTCTTGCGCGAACTCGCTGCCTTCAATACGGGGCTTTGCGTGATTACCACGCGGACACCGATAGCTGATATTGCAGATTACGAGCGCTCCTCCGCCCCGCGGCGTAGCCTGGAACATTTATCCAGCGATGCCGGGGCGAAGCTGCTCCGAGCGCTGGGCGTCAATGGACATGAGGCGGAACTGCGAAGTGCCAGCGACGAGTTCCGTGGCCATTGTCTGGCGCTGACACTTTTAGGCAGTTATCTGACAGACGCTTACAATGGAGACATTCGTCGCCGCGAAGAAGTATCAGCGCGCCTTGCTCACGACCTGCGACAGGGGGCCCATGCCCGAAAAGTCATGGAATCTTACCAGAGCTGGCTTGGTGAGGGTCCTGAACTGGCGATCCTCCGGATGTTAGGTCTATTTGATCGGCCCGCGGACGAGCAGACGTTTGGTATTCTGCTGAAATCGCCTGCGATTCCTAGCCTTACAGAGCCATTAACGAATTTGAGCCCGACTGAATGGCGGACGATTCTAGCCAGACTAAGAAGAGCGAGACTCCTCGCGGGAGAAGATCCGCATAATCCTGGGTGTCTCGATGCGCATCCTCTCGTTCGTGAATACTTTGGCGAACAGCTTCAAAGCCAACGAACCGAAGCTTGGAAGGAATGCAACAGGCGGCTTTACGAGTATTATCGAACGCTTGCACCCCAGCTCCCCGAAAGTTTTAGGGAGATGGAGCCGCTTTTCTTGTCCGTTATCTGCGGCTGCAATGCCGGTCTGTTGCGAGATGCGTTGCATGAAGTTTACATTCCACGAATTCAGCGAGGGAAGGCCTGCTTTGCTGCTAATGTCCTCGGAGCGAGAGGACCGCTGCTTTCGACCTTAGCCCATTTCTTCGAACAGGGGCGTTGGGGGACATTGGTGGAAAATTGCTCAGAGGGACAAGATCTCACTGCGGAAGATCAGTTGTTGATCCTCATGCAGTCGGCGCAATATCTCACGGCCACCCGAGGTTTGGGAGCACCGGATGCGCGAATTTGTTACGAGCGCGCAGAGCCCTTGTGTCACTTGCTTAATCGTCCCGTGCTTCTGTACGTGGCACTGATGGGTCAGTGGCGCTACTCCCTCATGCACGACAAGCTCACAGCAACGATGCAGATTGCCAAACGAGTTTACTCGCTGGCGGAGGAGCAGAAAAATGCTGCGTTAACGATAGGAGCCTATCGCGCTTTAACAGCCACGTTCTACTTTTCGGGTGATTTCGAATCCGCACAAAAACACGCTGTGCGCGGTGTTGAGGTCTGGCGCTCGGGAGGCGTACAGACTCCGGTCGAAGAAGTCGGGGCGTCTAGTGTCGTTTGTCTGTGCTATAAGGCGCTAACCGAATGGCATTTCGGAGAAATCATTTCTAGCCACGCATCCATAACGGAAGCGATCTCACTGGCAAAAGAGCTGAACGATATGGACGCATTAGCCCTGGCGCTACAATTCTTAGCGTATATCGCCCGTTACAATCGGAATAGTACTCAAGCAGAACGCGTTGCATCGGATCTGATCGAACTGTCAACGCGTTATAAATTTTCCTATTGGCTGGCTATCGCAACCATTTTCCGCGGTTGGGCACGCAGCGCCTCCGGTGAGAGAGTTGGCGGCATCGCTTGCCTGGAGGACGGAATAAGCAACTATCGCTCGTCCGGCGCGGTCCTGGCGGCCCCGTTCTATTTAGGACTAAAGGCTGAAGCCTTGCATCTGGCGCAGCGTACCTCGGAAGCACTCGAGGTAATATCGGAGGCTGAAGCAAGTGCCGAAAGATCTGCAGAGGGCAATTGGCGTGCCGAGCTGCACCGGCTCCGCGGTGTGTTTCTCGCGGCTATGGGCGCGGAAGAAGCCCAAATTGAGGCTTCATTCTGCGCAGCTATCAGAATCGCAAAGGAGCAGAAGTCGGTTTCGCTGCAGAAACGCGCCGAAGCAACCTACGCGGAGTACCGCAGGCAAAAAGCTAATGCGTCAGGCGCACGCGGTTTCCGACTACCTCTTTGGTGACTGCTCGCAGCGCGCTGTCTCTCGGTTTGTGGAAGTCCAGCGCTATCAGACAGGCGCTCGTGATGCAAAGCGAGGGCGTTTGAGGCCCTACTGAAACCACCCGCCATTCGCGGTCTTACAGAGTCATTAACTGATTTGAGTCCGATCAAGTGGCTACGCTTCTTGGCCGACTGAGAAGAGCAAGACTGCTCGCCCAAGAAGACTCGCATAATCCTGGGCGACTGGATACGCACCCTCTCGTGCGTGAATACTTTGGCGAACAGCTCCGGAGTCAACAAACGGGCGCTTGGAAGGAATGTAATAGGCGGCTCTTTCTTCACTATCAAACGCTTGCGCCGCAGCTGCCCAATAGTTTCAGGGAGATGGAACGACTTTTCTCAGCGATAATCTGCGGCTGCAATGCAGGTCTGTTTCGAGAGGCGCTCCGTGAAGTTTACATTCCGCGAATTCAGCGGGGGGATGCCCGCTTTGCCGCTAACGTCCTCGGAGCCAGAGCGGCACTGCTCACAGTCTTAGTTCATTTCTTCGAACAGGGCCGCTGGGGTTCACTTGTGGAAAGTGGCGTCGAGGAGGAGCGTCTCACGCCGGAAGATCAGCTGTTCGTCCTTATGCAGGCGGCGCTATATCTAATGGTCACGCGGGGATTGCGAACACCGGAGGTGCGAATTTGCTACGAGCGCGCGGAGTCCTTGTGTCACTCGCTGAATCGTCCGCGGATCATGCATGTGGTATTGATAGGTCAGTGGCGCTATTCCCTGTTTACCGACAGGCTGACTGCAACGATGCGGCTTGCTAAAGCAATCTACTCACTGGCGCAGGATCGGAACGACTCTGCACTGTTGATGGGGGCGTGTCGCGCTATAGCAGTCACGTTCTACTTCTTGGGCGATTTCGAGGCTACGCAAGAGTACGCGATGCGTGGCGTTCAGATTTGGCGCTCGGGAAGCGTACAGTCTCCGGTCGAAGAGGTCAACGTACCCCCAGTCCTTTGTTTAAGCCATCAGGCCCAAGCCGAGTGGCATTTTGGAGAGATAGCCCGTGCCCATGCGACCATGGCAGAAGCAGTCTCACTAGCCAAGGAACTGAATGGCATGCATGGGTTAGCCCTGGCGCTATATTATTCGGCGGTGCTCAGTTATTGTGAGTCAAACCCCGCTGAAGTGGAACGTTTTGCATCCGCTTTGATTGAGCTGTCGACGCGTCAGAATTTTCCGGATCGGCTGGCTGGAGGAGAAGTCCTCCGCGGGTGGGCGCGCAGCGCTTCCGGTGACACAGCGGAAGGCATCTCATGGATCGAAGACGGAATGGAGGACACCCGAGCAACCGGCCCGATGATGGGCGCCCCATTTCTCTTGGCACTCAAGGCTGAGGCTTTGTACCTGGCGGATCGTACCGCCGAGGGGCTTGAGGCAATAAACGAGGCAGGAGCGCTCGCCGAAAGATCCGAAGCACGCTGGTGGTGTGCCGAGCTGCACAGGCTGCGCGGAGTGTTTCTCGCGAGTTTGGGAGCCGAGGAAACCCAAATTGAAGCTTCATTGCAGGCAGCCATCAGCACCGCAAGGCAGCAAAAGTCGGTTTCGCTAGAGAAACGCGCAGAAGCAACGTACGCAGAATATGGTCGCCAAAAAGGGAGCCTGTCAGGAGGACGTGGAGTCCGACTACCTCTTTCCTAACTTCTTGCAGCGCCCTGCCTCTCGGTTTGGTTGTGGGAAGTCCAGAGTTATCAAACAGACGCTTCAGATGCAAAGCGAGGACACTTCGGCTACAAGATATCCGCTAAAAGATGCGTGCTTAGCCAGGGGTGCCTGGGTGAACCCGCGATCAAAGGCCTCGCCAGATTGACGGCACTCGCTAAGCCCTGTTCGCTGCTCGTGCGTGACTCTGGCTTCATCGGCTCTCGGGTGCAAGAGACAGAGGCGCGCATCAATCGCAAGTATCGAAATCTCTAAGGCCTTTGGAAAGAGTGCGTGAAAATTGCGTGATTTTCGAATAGTTGATTTCTAAGTTACTTTAAATAAGGATATTATATAATACGATCTATGGCCGTTTAAGCCGTAGACGGTACTCTTACACCAGAGGTCACCAGTTGGTTCGAATTACATCTGGTGCTCATAACTTGACTCCCGACGACGTCCAAGTCACGGTGTGCGTTCTACTATGAGCAACGGCGAAATTACGAATACTCCAGCGACGGTTAATAACCATGAACGCCAGGTGATCGCCACCAAAGGGCCCGTGCATCATTGGATCGAGCCCTGGTACCTGGCCTACGCCATCCTTGGTGCGCTCGCCTCTGGTCTCGCGGCGATACTCATTCCGCTTGTGGTGGCCAATTCCGGCGGTAGCTCCACTCAACTGGGGGCAGCCATCGCTGCGCTGAATGTTGGCGCTCTATTCGCGCCTATCTGGGGCTGGGCCGCGGATCGGTCGCTGGCCTATCGCGCCATCTTCTTTAGCGGCTTCATGCTGATTGCAGCCGGCTTTCTCGGCTTCACGGTTATGCACGGATTTGGTGCCTGGCTGGTCTCCGCATTCCTGGTTGGCTTTGGCACTGGAGCCTCTAACACCGTGGCATGCCTGTTCGTCGTCGAGTTCACACCAGAAAGCGAGTGGAGCCAACGCATCAGCTGGCTGCAAACATTCAACGCGGTCGGGGCCGTTCTGGGGATGGCGATTGCCGGCCTGCTGCGACCCGCCTTTGGGACGTTCGTTGCGGCGCTTCTGGTCATCCCCGCGATCATAGTTGGAGGCTGGGGATTGCCAGTCCCGCGCAGTGCTTTTCACGTCCCACGTCTTCGCCTCCATGCGCTGCATGTGGCTCATTTGGTACGCCGCGGTGGTCCGAATGCAGTTACCGTCGTCGGCCACATTCATCGCCTTCGTCTGCGTGATTTGGCAAGATTAGCAACTATCTTCAAATCCGCCTTCGGCGTCTTCCTTGGGAGTTGGTTTTTCTTTTCCGTCGGAATTTCGTCCTTCTCGTCTCTCTATCCTGTACTGATGTTGAAGAGCTTTGGGGTAGGAGTCGCAACGTCCTCGATGTTGATGTCAGTCGCTACCCTGGTAAGTATTCCGCTCTACAATCTCGCCGGACGACTTTCTTTGCGCCACGGCCCGGTGCAGCTTCTCAGCGCCGGCATTTGCGTGCGGATGATCGCGCTGGTCACGCTTGGTTTTGTGGCCTATCTCCATCCGTTCTCCCCGGTGATACCTGCGCTTGTGGCATTTGGTCTCTTCCAGGGCATTTGGCCGCTACTTAGCGTTGCCTCCAATGATTTAGCGGCCGAATTGGCACCCACGGGTGAGGGAACCGCTATGGGTTTGTTCAATGCCGCAGCCGCGGCTGCCTCGGCCCTTGGCGCTATAACCGGCGGCGTCGTGGCCGATCGATTTGGTTATGAAAGTGTTAACTTATTCGCAGCGGCCGGCGCTCTAGTTTCCCTGCTTTGCGTCTTGCCGCTTCAAAATGCGATTACTGGGAGGGATATGGTCAAATCTTTAGGGCGTGCTGCGGAATAACAATGCGTCATCTCCAAGGGGTCCAAGTCCGCCCGAAGACGATAGGTGCGAATAGTTAGCTCGCAAAAAACTCACACCCAATATCCGGAAAGCGAGCACTCGCCTGGTAGTAAACGGTTCGCCTGAACCGATTTCGAATATCGGCGTCAGCACCGGCGAAAACATTTTAGTTTTCGGCGGGGTTACGCTTCTTTTGCACTATCCCGTCGTTGTTTTCTCGGCTTGTGTCATTGTCGTTGCGTTCACCTTCTATTTTCTGCCAAAGATCTGGCGATCGATCCAACTCCATTTTTGGATGATTGCTCGTAAGCTTAACCGGCTACCGATCGCCGAAGCCGACAGTAAGTTGCCGGATCACCTTCCCTGAATCCCGAGGATACTTAGCGGCTAGCCTGCATCGCTCACAAATCCTTAGAGATTTGTGCCCCGAAAGCCTTCGGGGCTAGCGGCGATCTCCTCCGAGCAGCTATTTCGCGTCTCCCGAGCGATGGTGGAGCGCGGAGATCCAGAATTGGCTGAAGAGTTGGAGCGGCGCGCGATCGAACGGCAGCGGGGAAAGGAACGGGAAAACCGATAGCGATCAGGCAATAACGCTGAACGTGAGCTTGTCGTAGTTGGCCGATCGCTATCTGGTTTTCCGAGCTTGCGATCTTCGAAATTTCAGGAACGCTCTGCTGGCGATGTTTACAATCGACGAACTTGAGCGTGCCGCCGAAACAGTGCACAGAGTATTGCCAGAAACGCCGCAAATCAGGTGGCCTCTATTAGATCAGCGCGTCAAAGCCCAAGTGTGGGTGAAGCACGAGAATCATACGCCCATCGGCACATTCAAAATCAGAGGGGCATTGTTCTACATCGCCGAGCTTCGTCGAAAAGCTCCTGAGGTGAAAGGTGTGATCGCGGCCACAAGGGGCAACTTTGGGCAGAGCCTGGCTTTCGCCGCAATGAATGGCGGACTCAGAACCGTGATCGTTGTTCCTCGTAACAACAGCAAGGAAAAGAATGCCGCGATGCGTGCCTTGGGCGCTGAACTAATAGAGTTTGGCAACGACTTCCAAGATGCCTTGGAACACGCCGAACGCTTGGCGCGGGAAGCGCAACTCCATTTTGTTGAGTCCTTTAATCTCGATCTGGTGCAAGGCGTCGCGAGCTACGCCTTAGAGCTATTTCGGAGCGTGCCAAACCTCGACTTCCTGTATGTACCAATTGGCTTGGGAAGCGGTATTTGCGGAACCATTGCTGCGCGGAATGCGCTGGGGTTGAAAACCAAAATTATCGGTGTGGTGGCGAGTGGTGCTCCAGCCTACGCTCTTTCGTTTCAGGCGCGGGAACCCGTCTCGGCGGCAGTAAATACGATGGCTGATGGTATGGCTTGCCGAGTGCCAAATCCCGCTGCTGTTGACATTATAATCCAAAATGTCGACCACATCGTTACGGTGCTCGAAAGTGAAATTATCGAGGCCATGAAACTCTATTTTAGCGCCACGCACAACGTAGCCGAAGGTGCCGCTGCGGCGCCTCTAGCGGCGTTGTTGCAAGAGCAGGAGGCCGCGGTTAACAAACGCGTCGCGTTAATCCACTCCGGAAGCAATGTCGATAGTGATCTCTTCGCTTCGGTCTTATCGAGCCGAACCTAAACGATGAGACTGCTCCAGCCAGGATCACGGGTGTTTGGGTGTGCGCTCGCGTCTATTCGTCGCTATCCGTTCGAACGATCTTCGCCATGACCGGAAATCACTTGATCCCGACGACCATTGAGTCCGGGCCACAGAGCGGTTCGACGCGTATTTCATTGAATCCGGCGTCGCGCATCCAGCTGCTGCAATCCGCGCCAGTGAAGTCGAACCCGGCTTGTGTCTCGATCAACATGTTCAGGCTCATGAGCAAGCCAAACGTGTTTTGTCGCCGTTCGTCATCAATGATCGCTTCGTACACGATCAGCGCCCCGCCTTTGGGCAGCGCGGCGTGGGCTTTGGCAATCAACCGACGTTTGCCCTCCAGACCCCAGTCGTGCAGGATGTGGCCCATAATAATGACATCCGCCGATGGCAGGGAGTCCTGGAAAAAGTCGCCTGCGTAAAACCTGAGCCGCTCTTCCAGTCCGAAGGACTGGACATATTCCTCAAAGATCGGCCCAACGACAGGCAAGTCGAAGTTGCCGCCGGTTAGGTGTGAGTGAGCAAGCGCGATCTGGACCGCTGCACAGCCTTGAGCACCGCCGGCGTCCAAGAAACTTTTGTAATTGGCCCAAGGGAATTTCAATGCCAACGCCTTGGCAACGCCCAGGCTGATTCCGGTCATGGCGGACAAGAATTGTTTCAGCTTGGCGGGGTCGGCATAGAGCTTGGCAAAAACATCTTCTCCTCGCTTAGCCTCGTTCTGCACCTCGCCGGTTTTTAGACCGGTGGTCAGGTTGCTCCAGAATCCATAAAGGCGTGCGTTGCACATTTCCAGAAGGCCGCCGATATAGCTCGACTTGGCCCGATCGAGGAACAAATCGCTTTCGGAGGTGTTGGCATACCGGCCGTTCTTGCGCTGTAACATTCCAA
>Ga0213877_10000141_pt1 | contig 10207 bp, 11 predicted proteins | sample VelepicoBEBS_R01_FD_160112 | JGI IMG/M metagenome (GOLD analysis project Ga0213877, IMG submission 160112) | Vellozia epidendroides bulk soil microbial communities from rupestrian grasslands, the National Park of Serra do Cipo, Brazil - BS_R01 | ecosystem: Environmental > Terrestrial > Soil >...
GATAGCTCTTTAACAGCCGCAGCGCGGCTGTTAAAGAGCCTGACTTAAAAGAAATGGATCGAAGCAGACTGTCTTTAAATCCTTCTCTGCAAAAAGCAGCGGAATTCTTCGGCGAAGCAGAAGAATTCCGCTGTTAGAGCCTGCAGGCTAAACTCTTCCGGCCTGGATCAGCGATGCTGCGTAGGCTGCCCCAAATCCGTTGTCGATATTGACGACGGTCACTCCGCTCGCACAGCTATTCAGCATGCTTAGCAATGCGGCGATTCCTCCGAAACTCGCGCCGTACCCAACGCTGGTTGGAACAGCTATTACCGGCGCTTTGACAAGGCCGGCGATTACCGTCGGCAGTGCTCCTTCCATTCCAGCCACCACGATGACGACCGAGCACTGCCCGAGCCGTTCCAGAGCCGCAAAGGTACGATGAATTCCAGCAACACCCACGTCATGAATGACTTCCACATCGTTGCCGAAAAGTTCAAGGGTAACTCGGGCTTCTTCGACAACCGGCCAGTCGGTCGTTCCAGCACTTACAACGGCGACTTTTCCCGGCAAACGAGGCAGCGGCTTCCGCTCAACCACAATGCAACGACCAATCGGTTCGAAACGTGCGTCCGGTAATATTTCGATTATCTTCTCAAAATGCTTTGGCCCAGCCCGCGTCGCCAAAGCGATCCCATTTCGCTCCACCAGCGCTGCAAGAATCTGGGCTAGATGCTCGGGAGTTTTACCCTCGCAAAACACCGCTTCCGGGAAGCCTCGCCTTGCCAGTCGGTCAATGTCAATTTTCGCAAAATCCAGGTCGACAAAACCAGCCATACAACATCTACCTGACACGTGGCGAACGAAGCTCGGCAGCTGCGCCCAGGTAGAGGCGCATCGGAACCATATCCGACCTCTGAAATCCATGCTTCTCGAAGAAGGTAAAGGAGACCGCACTTATTCGGTCCGTCAACAGCGTGATACGCAAAAAACCCTTTTGCCGGACATAGTCGAGCGCATGCCCCAAAAGCTTGCTACCCATACCCTGGCCCCGGAAATTCCTGGCGATTATTAAATCTTCAAGAACTATCACGAATCCTCCTTCCGCTGTACTGATCGTAAATAGCAGGTTGATCATTCCGATGATCTGATTTGCGCTCCGGAGCACGAAAATGCGCCCACGGCTTGGTTGTTCAAGGAGTAGGCGTAACCCGCGCATCTGATTGTTATAGTTCGGCCTGAAATCGCTCTCTTGCGAAAACAGGTCCATAAGCAGTTCAGCAAGGGACGGAAGATCCTCTACGGTCGCGGGTTCGATCCGTGTCAGCTCGATCATAGATCGGCTCATCATCGCAAACGATTACAATTTTCGAAAGTGAAATCGAGCCTGGATCGCTCATGCGCCCGCCCGCATCCGCCGCGGCGGAACCGATGCGTGCGCGACATCCTGTAGTTTTTGAGGGCCAGCCGCGGACTAAGTTAAGCTAGTGTCCTGTCCCGGGCGGGGCACTTACGCTAAATCTGAGCGATCAATCCCGTCAGGCGATCGGCCAAGCGCCGGCGCAACGAAATCATCCGGACCGCAAATCGGATTGCATTCAGTAGATCCGAGGGTCCCCCGACTCCCTTCCCGAGAAAGATTCGCGGAATCCGCTCGTCATAACCATCAGACACCATTCTTGCCGTTATAAGTGGAACTGAAAGTTTTCTGCAAATCTCGGCGAATCGGGCCGATTCCATGTCCACTGCGATATACTTGCCCTCCACGTTCCTCCTCATTTTGTCTTCGGGCTCCGCAATTTCGTCGACGCAATCGAATGCGCCGCATCCATCAAAAACGCGCCCTTTTGGAAGCCCAACCACAAGCTCAGAAGAACTGAGATTGTCCGCGAGGAGAAAGTCACCGGGCTCGAGCAGCGTCCGAACGGCGCCCGCAAACCCGGAATTTATCACGATCTCGGGGCGAAGATCCGTAATCGTCGCTTTCAATTGACTCGAATGGCTCAATCGGACACCGAGCCAGGTCACCGCAATTTCGAATCGATCCAGCAGTCCGACAATCGCTCCGCATCGACTAACACGGTGAGTCAGCTTTCTTTCAAATGAAACGCCCTCCTGACGGAGTGCAAACGTCACAATCAACTTGCGCACAGTTTAGCGATTCAGGCTGGCACGTATTAACTCTGGAATTTCAGCCGCACCCGGACCAAGGCCGTCCGATCATTGTCCGGCTTTAGCTCCGAAGCCGGCTGTTTCTCCGGGTGCCGTAATGCTTCCAGAAATTCGGCCGTAAATTGAGGCGAAATTTCTGCCAGAACATCGGTGCCCGTGTCCTCGGCTCCCCCTTGAACGGCGGTCCCGCCGAATTTCTCCGCTAACGATTTGATTCTCGCGATTTCCTCGTCGAGCTTTCCGTGCTCAATCGTGAGCTCCACCTCTGCATCGGCGATCGGCGGTAGGCCAATCGTCTTCTGAGCCGTGATATGCAAAAGTTCTTTTAGTCTCGAAGTATCCGGCGCAGGCTGCGGCTTTGTCTGCAGCACGATCCCCAGCAGAATCCCGACAATTAATCCGGCAAAGAAAACCGTGCAGACAATTATAATGGTGCGCTGATGTGCAAGCATTCAGGCTCTTTTTTTAATTGCGCAATCAACGTCGATCGGCTGGAGAATTCAAATCGTGAATGCATTAGAACAAGGGAGAATTCTCGTTACGGGTGGAGCGGGATTTATCGGGAGCGCTCTCGTCTGGGCTCTCAATCGCCTCGGAATTCAAAATATCCTCGTTTGTGACGAGCTCGGTACGGATGACAAATGGCGAAATCTTGTCCCATTACGTTTCGAAGAATACATCTCTGCTGCCAAACTCCGCGATGCCATCGAAGCAGACCGCTCCACTCTGCGCGAGATCCGGTGCGTGTTCCATCTCGGTGCCTGCTCATCCACAACCGAACGAGACCTCGGATACCTGATGGAGAATAATTATCGCTACACAAAAGTCCTATGTGATTGGGCCGTTCCGCGTGGTGTTCGTTTTGTTTACGCGTCCTCAGCCGCGACTTACGGCGACGGAGCAAACGGCATGAACGACGACGAAAACGGACTCGACTCGCTGCGGCCCCTCAACGGCTATGGCTACTCGAAACATCTTTTCGACCTGTACGCGAGACGCAGAGGTCTGCTTTCGGAGATTGTTGGACTGAAGTACTTCAACGTCTATGGACCGAATGAATGGCACAAAGGAGAAATGCGGAGCCTTGTGAACAAGGCCTACGCACAAGTCGTCGAAACCGGTCGCATCAGCCTCTTCAAAAGCTACAAACCCGAGTACAAAGATGGGGAACAGAAACGCGACTTCTTATATGTCAAGGATGCCGTCGACATGACAATTCATCTTGCCGTCACCCCCGGGGCAAAAGGTCTTTTTAACCTGGGCTCAGGACAGGCTCGCACATGGATCGATCTGGCCAATGCCGTCTTTGCGGCGCTTTCTCGCACGCCTGACATTCAATTCATCGAAATGCCGGAACTGATCCGGGGTAAGTATCAGTATTTTACTGAAGCGAATATCACAAGACTCAGAGCGACTGGATACCAAGGCCCAAAATTCACTTTCGAAAAAGCGGTTGCGGACTACATCCAGCATTACCTCCTACCACACCGACACATGGAACCATAGGGTAAAATATTGCTGTGCAAGGCCGCCAAAAGCAGCGAAACTAAGGCATGTCTCTCAGTGAGCGGGCTGCAAAAGCAGCGAAAATAGCTGCGGAACCGGGGCTGTATAAGGTTTGCGAAGGGTGCGACTCGATCGTAACCAAACGGGTTGCGACCTGTCCCAGCTGTCAGGGCTATCGGTTCGTTGACGATCCCGAAGCCGTAGTCGCGCAGGCAAAGCTACTCGGGTCGCGCGAGCAGCAGAGCGTTATCAGGGACGACCTGCTATAGTTGGTTTAGTGTTATTTCTTGGCGAGAACTCCGATTCGAGCGCCAGAGATGCCGCCCCGATTATTCCTGCGTCATTTCCGAGCGTTGCCGGAACCACATCGAGTTTTTCCCAGAATGTCTTCTCGCACCGTGTTTCTATCGTGTGCCTGATATAGTTGAATAATCGCTCACCGGCATTCGCAACGCCGCCTCCTATCACAATCCGGTCTGGATTCAGGATCCATATCACATTGGTCAGGCCAACCCCGATCTTGAGCCCTATGTCTCGCCAAACTTCGTCTGCAAGGGGATCTCCGGCCTCAGCCGCCTTCGCCAGGTTTTCCAAATGCGCCTCTTCGTCGGATAAAATCTTCCCGGCCTTGTGGAATAATTCTTTGGCGTAGGCCGAAATCTGCCGATGGCCGACATAGGCTTCGAGTGCACCTTTGTTGCCGTAAACAAAGTCGACACCCTGATAGTCTATCGTTGTCTGGCCAATTTCTCCAGCAACGAACGTTGCCCCCCGGTACAGCCGCCCATTCAAGATGAGAGCACCTCCGACAGCGGTACCAAGTGTGACGCACACCACGTTCGGGACCGATTGGCCAGCCCCATGCTTCCACTCGGCGTAAGCCATCGATTTGGCATCATTTTCGAGGTTACCAACGAGGCCTGTCCGCTCCATAATAATCGAGCGCAACGGAATGTTGCGCCACCCGTTGACGTTTGTCAGGTTCACAACGACTCCCTCCACAGGATTAATAATGCCCGGCACTCCGACGCCGACCGCTTCAACCTCTGGATAGGCCTTTTTCAGGCGTTCGATCTCACCAATGAAATCATCGATCAACGCCGCAGTGTCTCCGTCTTGCCGCGTCTCGATCACGTTCCCTTTCGCAAGAATTACTCCGTTCCGGATGACACCTGTCTTTGTACTGGTGGCGCCCATGTCAAAACCGATAGCCGTGGCGGTGCTCATACCTTAAAATTCCTGAGTGCTATTAATCGCAGCCCTTCGAGAGTGAGATCCGGATCGACGATTTGCAACTCTGGAAGTTTTGCTGCGATTAAATCCGCGTAGCTTCCCGTCGCCACAATCCTGGCTTTGCCTTCCAATTCCGACACAATTTCAGTCACGATTCGTCGAACCAAGCCGCGGTAGCCATAGACCGCTCCGGCGAGCATCGCATCTCGTGTTGTCTTTCCAATCGCGCTGGCTGGCTCGTTGAGGTCGATCTTTGGCAGGAGCGCGGTACGCTGATACATGTAATCGACCATCACGCCCAGTCCGGGTGCAATCACGCCCCCTTCGTAAACGCCCTTGCGCGAAATGATATCAAAAGTTACGGCTGTTCCAAAATCAACAACGATTGCCGGGAACCCATGCCCGGCAGATACGCCGACCGCATTAGCAAGTCTATCGGCACCTATGCCATACGGATCCGAAAAATCGATCCCAATGCCAAGGTCCAGATCGGGAGTGACTTCTTTCAACCTGCCCCCAAAGAGATTGCGAAATATCAGTGTCTTTTTAGGGACCACCGATCCAACCAGCACATGGTCGAATCTCCACGATCGCACTGCCCGTTTGATTGCCGGACTTGATACCGCTTTCGTCTGGATAACCTTCTTTGATAACAGGTTCTCACTGTCTGCGAGCGCAAGTTTCGTCGAAGTATTGTTCAAATTGACGAGGAGAAATTTTTGCATGGTGACCCGCGGGGAGTCCTAGACTATAACGAACGCCCTACCTGACCGAAAGAATGAAACGACGCAGCTTCACTCAATCCTGTTTGCGGCAGTGCCGAGTCCTCCAGTAACTTGCAGATATGCTTCCGCTTACGAATCGGCCTCGGCGGCTTCGTTCGACCGACAATATGAGACGCCTGGTCCGCGAAACCCGGCTGGATTCCAATCAGCTGATTTGTCCAGTATTCGTGTCAGAAAAACTGTCGGGGCGATCGGACGTAACCAGCATGCCCGGTGTTGCGCAGCTTTCCTTAAATGATCTGCGAGATGAATGCCTACTCATCGCGGATCTTGGAATTCCCGCAATATTGCTTTTCGGGATTCCCAACCAAAAAGACGAACTCGCCTCCCAGGCGTACGTAGAGAACGGAATCGTGCAGGAGGCGGTGCGCGCAATCAAAAGGGCCGTTCCAGACCTGATCGTAATCACCGACGTCTGTCTCTGCGAATATACTTCTCACGGGCACTGCGGCGTCGTCGCAAAGGACGGGGAAAAATTTACTGTCCTAAATGATGCATCAGTCGAGCTCCTGATGAAGACCGCCGTGAGCCACGCCGCCGCCGGTGCAGATATAATTGCTCCAAGCGATATGATGGACGGCCGGATCGGAGCGATTCGTTCGGCCCTCGACGCCGCCGGGTATGATCAGATTCCGATCATGAGCTACGCTTCAAAATTCTGTTCGGCCTTTTACGGACCATTTCGAGACGCGGCCGAGAGCGCTCCACAATTCGGGGATCGCCGCGCCTATCAGATGGACCCTGCGAACGCATTGGAAGCGCTGCGCGAGGTGGCCCTTGACGTGGAAGAAGGTGCAGAATTGCTGATTGTCAAGCCAGGCCTGCCGTACCTGGACATCCTATGGCGCATCAAAGAACGCTTCGAACTGCCGACTGCTGTCTACAATGTCAGCGGCGAATACGCGATGGTCAAAGCAGCGGCCCGATCGGGATGGATCGAAGAAAAGCGGGCAGTCCTGGAAATGATGACCGGCTTTCGCAGAGCCGGCGCGGACATGATCATCACCTATTGGGCGAAAGATCTGGCAGTCTGGCTCAAAGATTTGTGACAACTGTCATATGCAATTGAGGCATTTGGTTGATTTGGTCCTGGCAATGATCGTGTCGGCGGCGTTGGCCACTGCATTCATCACAAAGGCCGACTCTCCCGATGCATCTCCCGCTCCAACTGCAAGCGCGCAGATAAAGAAATTGTCACCAGAGGAGCTCAAGGCGCGCCGTTTAACAGCACTCAAAAATAAGGTAGGCCTCACAGCTGACCAGGAAGCGCACGCCAAGCCTATAATTGATCGGTATGTTGACGATCAAATCGCTGCGAAAGGTGATCGTAGAAAACAACATGACCTTCGCGCAAAATACGACAGCGATATCTACACCATACTTAATCCCGATCAGCAACAGAGGCTTCTCTCAGCACGGAGGGCAGCCCTTCGGCGACTGAAAGCAGCCCGTGAATCAAAAGCGCCAGCCAGTGCGCTTCCATCCGCTTCGCCCTCACCGGCTGCCGTGTCAAACTAGCTAAAGCCTGTTGCGAAAAATGTCCCGGAGGGACAGTACGATCGTAGCCCGACTCCGCAAAGCCTACGTCGCGACCGCAGAGGATGGTTGCGCAAACCGCTCGCGGTCGGGCGCGCCGTAGTCTGCGAAGGCGGCCTGGCACGAAGTGCCTGGGACAGCGCCACCCCAAAGAGCCGTCCCGTAGGGTACGGTATGATCAGTATCGATGTGCGCACCGATTCGATTCGATGTGATCGCGCAGTGGTAAAACGCTTCACATTTAGCCTTTTTAAAGAAAACAGGGCGCACATTTCGCCGAAAAATGCTGGGATTAGATGCGCCCAATCATACCGTGCCCTACGGGACGGTCCTTTCCAGGGCACGCTTTTCCAGGCACTCCGTGCCAGGCTACGATCGGTGTGTCCCTACGGGACATGCTTGCAGCCATTTCGCAACAGCCTTCAACTAGTGTCCTGCCCCTTCAGCTTGACTTTCGGAGTTTAAGGGCTTCGCTGTTCCGGAGGGACGCTGAAAACAGGTTGATTATACCGGGAGGAATAAGTCTACTCGCTTTTGTCAGCCTCGACCGGGGCTGGCGTCGCCGCCCTCACAGGCTCGGGCCAGCGCAATGTCGTTGCCAATCCAAACGCGAGCGCGGTCAAAATCCCGCCGGCCACAAACGGCGTGTTCCCATACTGAAAATTCGGACGTGAGTGATCCCCTGACAGGAGATAGCCGGCAATAACTGGACCAAAAACCCGGCCAAGGCTCCCGCTGGACTGGACCAATCCCAGCACCCGTCCTTGAAGTGAGGCGCTTGCGCCTTTCGACGCAATCGCGTTCACCGTTGGCTGCGACAGGCTATTTCCAACCGCGAGCAACACCGTAAAAAGCAGAAACAGCGGGACAGATCGCGCCAGCGGCATCAAGAGCATGCCAATCGCCATAATGGAAAACCCCGCTATGGCTAGATTCACATCACCAAACCGCTTGGATAACCTTCCAATACCTCCCCCCTGGATCGCGGCGCCAATCAAACCCACCATGACGAAAATATAACTGTTCTGGCTTTGGTTTAAGCCGAATCGCCGCTGACCAACCTGAGGATAGATCACGGTGACAATCGCGAACCCGGCGATCGCGATAAAGTAGGTAGCAATGATAACCCCTAACCGCCAGCTCCCCGCCTGCCGAAGCGTTTGGCTGAAACTCACCGGGCCGCGCTGACGAGCCGTGTGACGGTCTGGTTCTGGCAGCACAATCCACATCAGTACCGCATTGAGACTCGACAATACCGCGGCGAACCAAAAAGGCGCAACCACCGACCACTGACTTAGAATCCCGCCGATTGCCGGCCCAAGAACAAATCCAACGCCGAAGGCGGCGCCGATCAAACCAATCCTTTTCGAACGCTGCTCAGGCGCGGTGATATCCGCGATATAGGCGGATGCCGTTCCGACACTTGCTCCTGCGACTCCGGCAATAACTCGCGCAAGAAAAAGGACCAAAAGGGAACTCGCGCCTGCCATCAGGATATACCCCGTAGCCGATCCAACAAGGCTGCAGAGCAAAACCGGTTTGCGTCCATATTTATCAGAAAACCATCCGAGAACGGGCGACGCTAAAAACTGCATGAACGAATAGGAGCCGATCAGTAGTCCGATTTGCCATTCCGTCGCCTGGAAACGCTGAGCGTATAGGGGGAGAATCGGAATAATCATCCCGAACCCGATTAGATCTATAAAGACGATGGAGAGTATGCTGGCTAACGGTGATTTCTTCATGCTTTGCGACCAAATAATTCTACCCCTCAATTCATCCCGGCTACCGTAGCCCGAATCTGATAAGGAGCAAAGAAACGGCTGAATTAGGACGAAGAGTGGGACGGGCGTCTCGCCCGTCGGCGGGTTGAACAGAATGGACGGGCGAGACGCTCGTCCCACTCTTGGGGAGAACGAGCACGAGGGGATGAGATGCCAATGTTTCTAAGTGGCGCCGAAAGTTCGTTACAGATATGTTCCGGCTTGCCAAGGCTCGCCGGTTTTGCTTTTAAGACGCCGTGCGTTTTCGCCCCACTGCCATTATCTGGTTCATCGTGTCTGCGCCGTTCCTGACACTTTTGTTGCTGGCATCCGGCAGTTTGTGGGGACTGTTTGTCCTATTCGTCTCTCACGTCATACTCCTGGCGGTGGCGCTCATCCCGACGTGGCAGGGTTTTGGGCCGGTCGTGACAAGATACATCACGAGTACGAGAACGGCGTGGTTAACGATCGACGATGGTCCGGATCCGAGTACCACTCCCCAGATTCTAACACTTCTGAAGGCGTTTCGTGCTCGGGCGACTTTTTTCCTCATCGGGGCAAAAGCTGCCCAACACCCAGAATTGACCCGAATGATTCTGGAAGCCGGCCATACGATCGGAAATCACACACAAACGCATCCACAATTCAAATTTTGGTGTCTCGACCCAAAAACGCTCGCAAAGGAGATAGATGAGTTTGAGGCGACGGTTTCCTCGCTACACGCTCCCGTCCCACTCTGGTTCCGCGCACCTGCCGGATTGAAAAATCCGTTCCTGCACCCGATCCTCGCGGCGAGAGGACTGCACCTGATCGGATGGAATGCCCGAGCGTTTGACACGCAGCTCGGCGATTGCGCGAGAATAGTCCATCGCATCATGCAATCGCTTAAGCCCGGGTCCATCATTCTGTTTCACGAGAGCCAGCAGCCGAAAGTCTGCCTGGAGGCTCTGGAAAGCTTGCTGAGCACGCTGCGGGACGAGCAATTCGAACTAATTCTCCCACAACCACATGATCTGGTCGCAGGTCGCCGCAGGGCGGTGGATATTGGATCAGTTTCCTGCCCCGACCTTCGATGGTCTGCGTGGAGCGGTGAAGGAAACAGGTTGAACCTCCGCTCGTCGGAGCGACAATTTCAAGACAATGGATCAGTACTATGTCGAACTTGCCGAAGCTTTGCGCGATCGGCTCGCAGTCGTCGCCGACCACCAGCTTCGAGAACAAAATCCGGAAGCG
>Ga0213877_10000142_pt1 | contig 10202 bp, 8 predicted proteins | sample VelepicoBEBS_R01_FD_160112 | JGI IMG/M metagenome (GOLD analysis project Ga0213877, IMG submission 160112) | Vellozia epidendroides bulk soil microbial communities from rupestrian grasslands, the National Park of Serra do Cipo, Brazil - BS_R01 | ecosystem: Environmental > Terrestrial > Soil >...
AACGTTAGCACCGAGATTACGCGCCAGGCGATTATCAGCGGATCAATCGCCGCAATTGGAATGATGATTTTCGCATCGACGGCCCTCCCGATTATCGACTCCGCAAACGAACACCATTCGCGCGAGGTGGCGCGCAAAATCTTGAGCGCAATGCCCGCCCGAACCGATTTATGGGTTCTGGAGAACGCCTACAGGCCGTTCTGGTACTATCTCGAGCCGCGAGCCCGATACTTCCACAATATCTCCGATCTCCCTCCGAACACGCGATACATCCTGGTGCCAGCGACGCAGACGACAGCCTTCCTCAACGATCCGGCGTGGCAAGGTGCTCCACCACAACGCCTTATACGCGTAATCGATAACGAGAACAAGGCATTCGATCTTCTGTCGCGCAGCTCTTGAGCCTGCATCGGTAAACCTAACTAAATTCCTTGATGTCTACGGTTTGCGTCAGAACGGTCACAATCGACCCGCCTTGCGCTCTTCTTGGAGAAAGGCGTAGGGTGTTCGAACGCGCAGACCGTAGAAGGCGCCGCCCAGCAAGCCGCCGAAATCTGCTTTGTCCAGTGTCAAGAGCACGTCGGCAGAAGCGAGCGCGGTGAAGAGTATTGGACGGTCCTTGCTCGCGGCAAAGACCACCGGCCGATCTAGCACCAGAACATCATCGACGATGGACAGACACGGTCGCAGACGAAGCCAATCGCCTGTGGCCGCTAGCGCCAGGTCAGGCAAGTTGTGCAGCACTTCGTGGACAGCCCATGGGCTGCTCACCAGCGTCCACCGATGCCCTGGGGCGCAATCGAAGATAGCGCGCGAGCCGCCATCGGCTGACCCTGCGGCCGCGAGGAGAACGCTGGCATCGAGAAAGATTCTCACCGTCCCTCGCGGAAGCGGCGCATGCCTTCCTCATCTTCTTTGATCCACGCCTCAATCTGCTCACGGCCGAATTTGCGCGGTGGCGGCAATTCTCCCGCTTGGGCGCGCAGACGCGCGGCCAGGAAGAGCAGAAGCTCCTGCTTCTCCTCTGCTGGCAATGCATCGGCGGCAGCCTCGATCTCGGCGAGCGTGCTCATACAACCCAAAAATTGCCAGCCCACTTTCTGGCGGTCAAGCCTCCTCCCGCAACGGAAAGGCAACCAGCCACGGGTTCACGTGGTCAGGAATGCGCTTTGACTTTTTCCGCGTTGAGTGACGAACGCCAGTTCCTGGCACAAGTCACAAATCCGTAGGTACTTGTGATCGCTATCTAGCCCGCCGCAACCTTCGCGTGATTTTTGCGGGCTAGGGGCTGATCGCGATGGAAGTAGGCAAACTTCCCGTGGGGAACGGCGAGCCGGTGACGGGTGTCAAGGCGCCGTTTTCATCGACGCTGAACGCCGAGACATTGTTGCCCACCTGATTAGCCACATAGACGAACCGGCCCAAAAAGTCCACCGCCACAGAATCGGGGGTCAGTCCCGAAGGGAACGGCGAACCTGCAACGGGCGATAGGTCGCCGTTTTCACCAACGCTGAACGCCGAAACATTATTGCCCACCTGATTAGCCACATAGACGAACCGGCCCAAAAAGCCCACCGCCACAGAATCGGGGATCAACCCCGTAGGGAACGGCGAACCTGGGATGGGCGACAGGGCGCCGTTCTCGCCTATGCTAAAGGCCAAAACGCTGCCGCTGGGCCCATTGTTTGCCACATAGGCAAACCGACCCAAGAAATCCACCGCCACGAAATCCGGCGTGGAGAATGCAGCGTCCATAGGGAATGGCGAACCGGCGACGGGAGTGAGAGCGCCGTTGTAATCTATGCTGAAAGCCGAAATGCCGCCGCCGGTTGCAACATAAACGAACCTCCTCAAGAAATCTACCGCCACAGAACGGGGAAAGCTTCCAAGAGGGAACGGCGAACCGGCCACGGGCGTCAGTGCGCCATTCTCGGCGATTCTGAAAGCCGAGACGTTGCCAGGGACGGCGTTTGCCACGTAGACGAATTGCCCCAGAGAATCGATGGCAACCGCTTGAGGGAAGAGTCCTCCCGCTGGAAACGGCGAGCCAGCCACGGGCGTCAGGGAGCCGTTTTTGCTGATCCTGTAAGCCGAGATGTCATTAGTGCCCTCACTTGCCACGTAGACGAACCGACGCAAGAAATCTACCGCCACAGAAATGGGGCTTCCGTTCGAGGGAAAAGGCGAACCGGGGACTGGTGATAGGACACCGTTTTTATGGATGCTGAACCCCGACAGGTTACCGCTGCCAGCGTTGGCCACATAGACGAACTCGGCCCTCAAGGGCATCGCCAGGAACGACAAGCCTACGGCTAGCGCCGACCAAAGTTTAAAGCAGGCGCTCACAATCTCCTCCTTTTGGCCGATTGGCCGCGGTTAAAATTGGTTAGGGCCATACAAGGGTAAGGCAATGGATGCGATGTTCTTTGATAGCCTGCTCCCGTGGCCAGACAAGTCGGTTGGCACTGGAAAGAGCAAGCAGCTTCGTAATTGTATAGGATATAAAAAGTCATGGCTTAAGATCTCTGGTTAGGTCTTATCAAACTCGGAAACGCTGCCGTGAACCCAAAACTGTTTCCTCCGTGACGGGACACGCTCGGTCCTCTGATGGTCAGCACCTAACCTACAGGCTAGCACGCAAAAAGACAACAACAAACTTGGGTAGGCGCGTCTTTCGGGCTGACTTTCGGCCTGCGGTTGCGAACTTCAATCCGCTTTGTTGCCTGGCATCGTCAAGTAGCTACGATGAATTGATATTGAGCTCCTGGAATCGTCACCATTCCCGACCAAGGTTGAGAGTATAACCTCGTTACCGGGTTAGGATTAACAGTCAGAGGTCATAGCATTCCATCCCGACCTCATACCAAGATCTGCTAACGTTGACGGCCGACGCAGCGACATTGACAAACGTCCACAAAATTTCAGAGTTAGTTTCAGGGCTATCAAGACGCTCTGGTCGAGGCACGCTTGCCGGTAGATGCAAAATTAATCCAACCTGGGAATCTTCACATCGAACAACGACGCAGACGGACCCTTTTCAAGCCAACCCCTTGGGCCGTGGCCATTTGGCTGATTTTCTTCCGCCGCGGCGGATCACTCCTTACGTATCGATTCAGATATGCTCGTCGTTACCGCCAGTCCGGCTCGGACCGCCTTGAAAATCAGCCAAATGACCGACGGCGGTATGCCTCCTACTTATGACTCGATACACTAGTGACTCGCCCGAGGCGCGACGGCTACTCGCAGTTTTGTAAAGTCCCAGGCGTTCCCGCTCAGCTCCGCAGATTCGCCGTACACTCCAATAAACCAAGGACCCTTCGGCGGTTCACCACTCAAAGTGGCAACCTTGATGTCGTTGATCGACGCCGTGAACAGATCCCCCTGCGTTTGCACGCGCAGGCGGTTTACTTGACCAAGTCCGGTCTTTACGGCGCTGCTTCCAGTTTTCGCGGTAGGATTGATCCAGCGGCCAAAGAGCTTGCGGCCGATTGCAAATTTACCATCTGCTGATACAACCAGCGCATAACAGTCATTGTAATTCTTCGCCCAGAATATGAGCCCACCGAGTTGGTCCATGTCTTCCCCTTTAGACATCACGACCTCTGCGGAGATATCAGCATCTTTGAATTGATGCACTGTATTCACGAGGATGGCTCCATTCCCCATCAGGGGCGTCAATCGGATTTGATTATCTGGGTGCGACCAGTTTGCGTCCGTTGGACCCCAGCCCGAATCCGATGGTTCAATTTCTTCGCGCCGCAGTACGATCAGGGTGGGCGACGGTCTCGCAGCACCAGGAGGCGCCAGCATTGAAACATTGGGTGCCGGAGCTGTCCCTTGTACTGGCAACGGTGGTGTCGGCGTGACTGATCCCGGACGAGTGGATGGATTGACCAGACTGCCCGCGGTGCGCGCCGATTCAGGCATCTGACGTGATTTCTGCATTTTCCAGAACCCGACTCCAAAAATGATCGCAAATGGGACGATAGTGAGGGCTATTGCTCTCAGTCTAAACCAGTTAGACGCCTTGTTACGTAATTTTGAAACAGAATCGCCTTCCGCAGATTCGCCCCGCAAAATCGGCTTTCGGGCGACAAGAGGCCCCCTTTCAGGATGAGACCCTGGCTCCATCCGTTCGGCTTCGAGGTCATTGGCTGCACCGGCGTCCAGGCCTCGATCCGGGAAAAACTCATTTTGTTCATTTCTCGGCCCGGTTGGGTCATTGATGGGATAGTTCTCTGCATTGAGCCGAGGAGTTTTGTCCTTGCCGACGATGCCTCGGACCTGCTCGCACAAATTTTGGATCCGCTCCGCAACTTCAGGTGTAACAGCATCAAGCCAGTGCAACGGATCGGCGGGCTCCGACGACCCCGATGCGGCGGAAGAGGAATCCGCAAGAAACGGGATGACAACTGCTCCGTTGGCTAAAGCCAGCTCTATCTGTCTTTCAACACGGTCAGAGCGATTGGCATAGTCTGTCAGCACCACAATCACGACCCTGCACGATTTGATTGCATTTGAGATTGATCGATCCCACCCGGTGCCGCTCGTTAGGTCTCGTGGAAGGATCCAACAGCGTATCCTGTTGGCTTCCAACTCGCTACAGATTGCGTACGCAGTCAGCCTCGCGGCGTTAGAGTGACTAATAAATGCGTCGTGTGGCATCTGCTATCGGCTACCGTCGCTTCGCCGATGAGCGTCTTTTTACCATTCATTGAGGGGACAGGGCAACAGCCCGGAATTCTTTTGTCGAACGGATGTCCTGTCCCCGGAATACGCGCATGTTTCGTTGCGATCAAAATAGGCCGCCGGAGGGACAGGATACTGATGGGTGCCGGCGGGACGCGACTACTGTGGGCTAACGGCGCGGTTGCTGATTACTATGGGAACTGACCTCCGACCAAAGTCGGATCAACTCCACCCTCATCGTGATAATTTCGTCGGTCAGCAATCGTTCCGGGTCCACGCCGGCATTGTATGAGCTTCGAAATCGCTGGACAGAACGCTCAATTTCCGCCAGGCACTCGGCGACCGATGGAGGAATCAGGTGATGGTTGTGCATATGTTCATATGAACACTTTTAGGCTCCGTCTGCAACTCGTTTTTGGGCCGGCTAAAGAGTGGGACGGGCGTCTCGCCCGTCTTTTCTGTTCCACGCGCTGACGGGCGAAACGCCCATCCCACTCTTTGGCAACACGCCGAAGTTCCTCATAAGCAGACGCTTCGCGTCTGCTTATGAGGTATCTAGCCTTATGAGGTATCTAGCCCGCAATAATCGCGTCGCTGCGAATTACGCGTCATTTTGCGGGCTAGGCACTAGTGTAGAATCAGCGGTGGACGCGGCTTATCCGGAGCGCGAACCTCGCGTGAACCAACCGATGTCGCGCAAGCGCTGCACAGGTAGTCATAGAGCTCTCGATCGGGAAGGATCAGGAGTAATCTTTCGCGGACAGGCTGAGCCGTTTTGCACTTTGGACAGTATAACGAGGAAGCTCGGAGTGACTTGAATTGGTTCGTAACCCGTTGCATGAACGCTGAAAATTTAAAGGTTTCGAAACTAACCTTGACCAGAGCCGAGCGAACGTCAACGTACGATGTATCAATGTATTGTCCTGTCCCCGAAACATGTACGTATTTCGAGGACAGGACACTATGGCGTCGCACTGGGCGATGGACTGGCACTCGGCTCCGGGCCTTCCCCGGGGCTTGGGCTTTCTGCGGGATTTGGATTCTCCCCAGGGGTCGGGCTCTCCAGCAGCCCCGGAACCGGACTCACACCCGGGGCTGGGCCGAATGAGGGCGGTGCGGGCGTCGGGCCAGCATCGATGACCGGCTGGCTTGTCGGTATCAGCCCGGACGTCTCCGGCGTTTCAACTACACCGTAAGTATCCCTGATCGGGCGCCTGGTCAGAAAACTGCTGAGCGTCCAGAGATCGGAGGTGATGCCCGCCATCCGGATTTTTGACAGCCCGGCTTTTTTGTCCTCGTCGATGACTTGAACAAGTGCACCCGTAGTAAGGTAGTAAACTTTCACTTGTTCAACCATTTCCAGGGTTTCATGGTCGCTCAAATGACTGGCCACCCGACGAGCATCCTCTTTGGCCACAGCGGCGTAGGGTCCGTCAGCTGCCGACCAGCGGAATCCCTTTGCCACGAGATCCTCGTACTTGTCCGCAAAAGCGTTCGAACCGAAACTCACCGCCGCAACGACTGCCGCCACAAGAATCGGCCATATCATATTGCACTCCGTGAATTTCCGGCGGACTGACTGAGCCATTGCCAAATTTCAATCCTGTTTAGCCGATTCGTCTACAATTAAGTGAACTAAGACTGGAATATTCGGCATGAAAAAGAGAGAATCTGGAGAGCCTGGTCTACCTCGGGCGTTTTCAAAGTTGTAGTTATGCCGAAGTATCTAACGATCGTCTCCTACACTCCGGAAGGTCTTCGACGAGTAGCAACCCAGGGTGCAACAGTTCGTCGCATAGCGGTCGAAAATATGCTGGAGCGTCTGGGTGGTCGCCTGGAGGGATTCTATTTCCCACTCGGTAGCAATGATGCCTACGTCCTGATCGAGGGGCCAGACAATGCGACTGCTGCAGCGATCTCGCTCGCCGTCACAACGGGGGCAATTCGCACTAAGACTGTGGTTCTGCTCACGCCCGAGGAATTTGACCAGGCAATCAAGCTCCGGGTTGATCGCCCGCTTTCAGCGGAAAGTGATGTTAAAAAGCAGCGGAACTCTCCGGCTACGCCCTGATATCCAGCCGCCTTTTAGGTCCGGAATTTTCGGTTACCCGCATCAGAGACTTGATGCCCATAAAATCGGCCACCAACCGATCCAACAATCGTGTCGGCAGCAGTTGTGGGATGATCCAGTTCGGCAGCGGATTCGGAACGATATGATAACGCGCTTTCGGTTTACGGGCCGTGAGAGCGGTCAGGACAATTTCACCGACCGCCCTGGCCGGATAACCGTTTGCGCCCTCTTTTGCGGCATATCGCTCAAATTTCGACAGGGCGCGGGCGTATGGAGTCTCACGAAATTTCTCTGCCAGGCCAGTGTCCGACTTTTGCCAGATCGGGGTCACAATTGGCCCCGGCCGAATGAGGATAAGGTCGATCCCAAACAGGATTAGTTCCCGGCGCAGACTGTCCGAGAATCCTTCAAGCGCGAATTTGGATGCAGCGTATGCACCGCCGAATGGACCTGCAATCCGGGCACTGGTCGAACTGATGTTCACGATTCTCCCTGGCGTGCCTTGCCTGGCAGGATCGGCGCCGAGCAAGGGTAGAAATGCTTTTGTGACAATGAATGGGCCGAGAAGATTGACCTCCAGCTGGTAGCGGAACTCTTCTGTGGCGAGAAAAGCGAGCGGCCCTGCAACTTCGATCCCTGCATTGTTGATCAATCCGTCCAGCGTGCCGGTTCCTAACATTTCGCCGACCCTTGCGGCCTCCGACCGGACCGAGGGCTCATCCGTAACATCAAATATCAGGGGAACAAACGAATCCCCCAGGTCATTTTTCAAACGGGCGGCGTCCCTCTCGTTTCGGACGCTGCCGAACACGCGGAATCCATTGGCAGTGAGCACCTTGCTGGATGCATACCCAATTCCAGTTGATACGCCGGTGATTACGACCTGTTTCATGGAGAGAATTTTTCAGAATTTCCGTGGGCCATTTCGCTCGCAACTTTCTCGCGTTATTCAGATTCGATTCGCAAATCGCAAGTGTACATCCCAGACGCAGCCGGTTCACATGGTCTCCCGGCCTTGAAGTCGCCGGGCGGCGTCTCAACGAATTTTACAGCATCCGCGTCGAGACGGAATGATTTGTAGATCTGATCTGATTCAGGTTCAATCAACACGACGAAAAGCGGCAATTGGATCCCGATTTGTGGGTGCAACGATGGATAAAGGGCTGACCTTCGGTAGCGCAGTCCTGCGATCGATTCGTCGGCCGAGAGCGCCCGGAACGGAAGTTCCCGTCCATTGACATGGACAGCATATCGCCGCTGAAATTCGCGGGACGCGAGCAGTTCGAGACGCTCAATGGATGTGTCCACGAATCTGCTCGTATTTCCACCGACGGTGGGCGTTTCGGCTAATAGTGGCCAGGCTTCCAAGGCCTTTCGTATAGTAATGCCCTCGTCACTGAGCACTGTCGGGAAACGCCACTCCCAAATCTCACGAAATAACGTCGGATCGATTGCAAAGCCGAACTGCGCCAGTTCGGTTAGCAACTCCGTCAGATCGCTCCAGAGCGGCGTAGGCAGGAAATATTTGTCATGCAAATCAGAGCCGTAATCTTTGAGTTTTTCCCGGAACGGATGGGCAAGAAGATGGGTTAATACTGCGCGCCACAATAATGCTACGGCTCCCGTCCAGTTCGCGTTCGGCAGGCTCTCGACTGCGCGAAACTCGATGAGACCCAGCAAGCCGGCCGGAGTGCTCCAGAACTTGTCAAAACTGATTTCGCTGCGGTGTGTATTCCCCGATGCGTCGGTGTGAAGGTGTCGGACCAGTTCCTGGATTTCTTCACGGCGGTCGCCCGGACTCAGATTCTCAAGCTGGCGATAAGCAAGTTCCAGATCCAGGAGCGAATTTCCACTTTCATCCGGCCTCGGTGCCTGCGACGAGATGCCGACGTACGACCCGGTAAACAGGTAGGAGAGGGAAGGGTGGTGCTGCCAGTATCGAAGGATGGAGGCCAGCCAACCGGGCCTGGCAAAAAATGGATTTTCAGAGTTTGACACGCCGCCAAAAAGCAGGTGCGAGCCACCGCCCGTTCCGGTCTGGAATGATCCTTGGCGAAAGCTGCGGAGACCGACTTTTCCGGCGATTTTATCCAACTTGAGAAGCCATTCGTGATAACCGATCCATTCTTTGCAGGGTGGGAGGTTAACTTCGAGCACTCCGGGGTCAGCCGCCAGTCCAAGCCGGGTCCATGTCGACGGCAGATCGATCGGAAGATAGCCTTGCCAGTCAATCGCGCACATGTCGTTGGCCGCCGCACAAATCCTTCGGATTAACTCTTCCCATTGCGCAAAAAGCAATGGTGGCAAAAACGCCGTCAATCCTTTATCGTTTTTCTCGACAACGACGGCACGCCTGAACGAACCGGGCGGAAGCTTATCCAGCGGAAGTCGAAGTCCCGCGGGCCCGTCTGCCTCCGACAGCTCGACTTTGCTTAAACTCCAATTTTCTGTGGTCCATTTTCCATCGCTGAAATCCAGCGGGATCACCCACACCGGCGTTCGCGGCGCATGCGGATCCTTGGCTTGCAGCCAGCAATCCTCAATTTGCAGCTCGCGGATGAGATTCTCCCGGAAAATCTCGAATGATTTGTTGGCAAACGGTTGCTGAGTGTTGTTTGGCGGTAAATCGAGCGGCTTTGCAGAATCCGCGCGCAGCACATTAAGAACCCAACGCGGATTGACTTCTCCCGGATATAACTTGCCGGGGCTGTACATAACCAACGCCCCGGTCGAAGCCGTCTCCACCAGTTTTTCGGCGAAAGCTTGCGCATATCCAAGTTTCGTTGGTCCGACGGCAGCGAAGCTCCACTCGGCTCCCTCAGGCGAAATTGGTACAAAGGTTGGCTCACCCCCCATGGTCAATGTCACTTGCTGGCGCGCCAGGGCCTTTTCGACCTGCGTGGCGATCTTGTTCAGGTCACTTTCCACGACAAGATTCAAGTCGAGATGTGAATCAAATCTGCCGTGCTGTCTGCCAAAGTAAGACCCTTGGATCGGAGCAACATCAGTCATTCGCGCCCCGACTGCGGTTGGAATAAATCGATGATCGCAGAAGGTGCCGTTTGTCGGGTCGACTCCCACCCAGCCCGCACCAGGGAGGAAGACGTCGACCCAGGCGTGAAGCCCGCTCTGGACTCGATGCTCGTTCGTGTCGACTCGAAATTCGCAAAGAAACCCACTGACGACCCTCACGGCTAAACCAATCTGCCGTAATATCGTCGCACAAAGCAGGGCGGTGTCCCGGCATGCGCCGGAGCGCATCTGAATCGTCTGGGCCGGCGGTCGCGCTTCGCCTTCTTCTCGAACTTCGTAAGCAATTTCGCGGTGCAGAGTGCTGGCAAAATCCACCAATGCTTCAACCGTGTTTCGTTTACCTGTCAATCGCCAGATGGCGCTGCCGTCAGCTTCTTCTTCCGGGGCGACTGCCCGAAATGGAGCGAGC
>Ga0213877_10000144_pt1 | contig 10187 bp, 7 predicted proteins | sample VelepicoBEBS_R01_FD_160112 | JGI IMG/M metagenome (GOLD analysis project Ga0213877, IMG submission 160112) | Vellozia epidendroides bulk soil microbial communities from rupestrian grasslands, the National Park of Serra do Cipo, Brazil - BS_R01 | ecosystem: Environmental > Terrestrial > Soil >...
AATGTGGGTGAGGGAAGGGGAGAATGGAGTAGGGCGACGAGACACTGCGGGCGGAACGGCCGGTGGCCCTCGATATCGCAGTGACCCTGTAAACGATGGGTCGCCCAGAGCATTAAGTAAAGTTTATCGCACGTTACTTGCGATTGATGCGCGCCTCTATCTCTTCCACCCAAGAGCCGATGACGCCAGAGTCCCGCCCGAGCAGGTTGATCGCGAGTTCACCCGGACACCCCTGGCTAATCGCCTGCCAGGAGCCCGTAAGCGAAAGCTCCAACTTACGCTGGCTGAGACAGAATAAAAGCTAGAGCTCTTGCTTACGCCTATGCAGGCTAAGGCGCAGCTAACAGTCGCCAGTTCGTGTCTGCCTTTACGATGTTGCTGTCAATATTAGTCTTGAATTCTTTCAACGCGCCTTGATTCCCACAGAGGTAAAGCTTGCCCTTGTAGACAGCAAACGCATCCGGGCCTTCGAGGTCGGCCAATACTCCCATGGTTACGCCGTAAGAACAAAATGCGCCATAGCGCGGCGCATACTTTGCGGGATCTTTGTCAAAATCGGCTTTGTCCACTGACGAGGCAAATAAGTATGTTGCACCTTGATACGTGCTCTCGAATGCGGGATTCCCTTTGACCGGTCTTCCTTCTTTGAAGTAGGCGACCACGTCGTACCCCTTCACTATAACCCCTTGACTATCTACGTTTACTTTGGTTGTCGAACCACTTTTCGCCGCATTTTGAAAATCATCTTCAGTTGCAATATCTGGGCGTTTTTCTGACGCTCTTTTGGCCGGGTCCAACGCTTGCGTGTCGGAGGCGCCAACGCTACTATTTCCAGCGAGGATGACCACGGCTGCAATGCAAGCCGTAGTTATAAAGCATAGCAGTCTATTCATTTCTCACAGTCTCTTTTTCGGTGCCGGAGCGTGGGATCAGCAAAGCCGAACGTGCAAACGTTCTCCGCAACCTTGTTCAATTTTACACGTAAAGCATCGCCGCATAAACTGTTTTGTTCGAGCCGGATCATCGCGGCATGGCAGCCAGGACTTTGACACGAAGATGCTGAGCGGACAGGTCCTTTGGATCGGCGAGGAGCGCGTTGTCGACCGCAGCAAGCGCAAGTTCGGGACACTGTTGTGCTAGCAACATCTCACCGGCGCGCGTGCAGACAGCGCTTTTTTTCGGAAGCCTCGCTAAACCAAATGAGCGAAGAAAATCGGCTCGTTTGGAGTCAGTTTCAAACCCGGCGAGCGCGATATGAAGCAAGGGATGATCCGGGAGCAATACCAAAGCGTTTCGTACCCATTCTTCGTTCACATTTGGATTCGTTAGGAGTGCATTCTCCACCCATTCGAGCACTTTGACCTCGCTCGCGGGAAAGATCGTTCGATCATCACCGGAACTGCAAAACCACCTTATAAAACGTGCATTCGGAGCATTATCTCTCGCTAAGCTCTTTAATTGAGTCGTTATCTGCGATCTGAGTTGCTCATCGACCGTTACGAGCGAGCCGTCGTCTGCAAATTTTAATCCGCTCGCAACAATTGAGAGCGATTCGACTTGTGGCGCCGCGTAACCGGTTTTCGCTCCGGGCGAGTCTGTCCCGGCTGTTTCTCCACCCGATTCTTTCACACTACGGGCTAGGATCACCGGAGTCGCCGCATCCCAAAGTTTGGCGGTTTTGTCCGCGCTCGCGGTCAGGACGCGAGCTCCGTCCGGACTAAAGGCCAACCATCGAACGGTGCCCTGATGGTCAAAGGAGGCGATGAGCTTGCCGGAGGCCGCATCCCAGAGCTTGGAGGTGTTGTCTGCGCTAGCCGTAAGTATCCGAGCGCCGTCCGGGGTAAAGACGCCTTGGTAAACACTGGCCTGATGAGCAAAAGAGACTATTAGCTTGGCCGAAGACACATCCCAGAGCTTCGCGGTCTTGTCCAGGCACGCTGTTAGGATCCGAGCGCCATCCGGACTAAACGCCGCATCGTTGACCTCATCCTGATGTTCAAAGGAGGCGACGAGCTTGCCCGAAACCGAGTCCCAAAGCTTTGCGCTGCGGTCCGCGCTCGCGGTCAAAATCCGAGCACCGTCTGGACTAAACGCCGCGTGATAGACCGCGTCCTGGTGGTCGAAGATTGCGATGAGATTGCCAGAGGCCGCATCCCAGAGCTTCGCGGTTTTGTCCGCGCTCGCGGTCAGGATCCGAGCACCGTCCGGACTAAACGTCGCGTCGTTGACCTCATCCTGATGTTCAAAGGAGGCGACGAGTTTACCCGAGCCGGCATCCCAAAGCTTGGCCGTTCTGTCTTTACTTGCTGTCAGGATCCGAGCGCCGTCAGGACTAAACGCCGCGACGCTAACCGCATCCTGGTGAGCAAAAGAGGCGATTAACTTGCCCGAAACCGCATCCCAAAGCTTAGCGGTTTTGTCCGCGCTCGCGGTCAGGATCCGAGCACCGCCGGGACCAAACTCCGCGTCCATGACCCCGTCCAGATGATCAAAGGAGGCGATTGACTTGCCCGAAACCGCATCCCAAAGCTTAGCGGTTTTGTCCGCGCTCGCGGTCAAAATCCGAGCGCCGTCTGGACTGAACACCGCATGATAGAGTCCATCTTGATGCGCAAAAGAAGTGACGGCCTCGCCTGAGCGCGCCTCCCAGAGCTTCGCGGATTTGTCCCAGCTTGCCGTCAGGATCCGAGCGCCGTCCGGACTAAATACTGCGGCGTTTAGCTCATCCGGGTCTGGAAACGAGACAATAAGTTTGCCGGAGACCGCGTCCCAGAGCTTGGCAGTTTTGTCCCAGCTTGCCGTCAGGATCCGAGCACCGTCCGGACTAAACGCCGCGTCTACTACCTGATCCTGATGGGCAAAGGAGGCGAGGAGCTTGCCAGAGGCCGCATCCCAAAGCTTGGCGGTATTGTCCACGCTCGCGGTCAAAATCCGAGCACCGTCTGGACTAAATACCGCCCGCCGGACAGCATTCTGATGCTCAAGGGAGGTAATAAGTTTACCGGAGCCCGCATCCCAGAGCTTTGCGGTTCTATCCAAACTCGCGGTCAGAACCCAAGTACCATCTGGACTAAACGACCCGTGGTACACACTAGCCTGATGGTAGAAGGAGGCAATCGCCTTGCCCGAAACCATGCTCCAGAGCTTGGCGGATTTATCCGCACTCGCGGTCAAGATCCGACCGCCATCCGGACTAAACGCTGCGTCGTTGACCACATCCTGATGGCCAAACGAGGCGATAACTTTGCCTGAGACCGCATCCCAAAGCTTTGCGGTTTTGTCCGCGCTCGCTGTTAAGATCTGGGTGCCGTCCGGACTAAACGACGCGGCGTTCACAGAGCCCTCATGGGGAAAAGAGACGATTAGCTTGCCTGAAACCGCATTCCAGAGCTTGGCAGTTTTGTCCGCGCTCGCTGTCAAGATCCGAGCACCGTCCGGACTGAATGCTGCGGTGTTAATCGGACCCTGATGGGCAAAGGTGGCGATGAGCTTGCCGGAGATCGCATCCCAGAGCTTGGCAGTTTTGTCCCAGCTTGCCGTCAGGATTCGAGCACCATCCGGGCTAAAGGCCAAACCGTAGAGCGCATCTTGGTGGTCAAACGACGCAATCAGCGGGGGCAGCGCCTTTTCACGATGGATGATTAGTTCCTGGAAGAATCGTTCTGAAGCAATTTGATTTGCCGGGTCGAACTTGATCGCACGCGCAAGAAGAGCGATGGCTTCCTTCCACTCTCCCAACTGGAACTGACGCTCTGCTTGGTTAAAGTTTGCCCAACTTGCCTGTCGCACCGGGATGGGCGTGCCGGATTTCGCTGCCGACGCCGAAGATTGAACCTCCGGACTGAGCGGTTTTGATGCCTGGTTTGCGTCCAGAAAGGCCGAAACTACCAAAGTCGCTCCGCCCACGATGAGCATCGCCGCAGCAGGCCAGAGAAAGAAGTGGACCTTTGTGGAACGCAGGCGTGAGCCGTCTGCCGCAAGACGAGCAGCTCGCAAATCGATTCTCCAACCAATTATCAGGGCCGCACCAAATCCGATGAGAAGCAATGCCAGGATCGCCTTAAGGGTCCAGTTGGGAAGGCCCAGAGCCGAGCAGAGAAGGGACGCGATCTGCAGGATCAGCCAGGAAGACACCATGTACCCGGCTGCGATGCGGTAAATATGCTGGGTTCTGAGCTCCTCGAGAAAGGCTTTCACAGTGCTTAGGGTCAACCTGTGTGCTGCGAGCCGCCGAGCGCGCTGATGACCTTTTGAAGCCTTAAAAAATCCAGCTTCGAAATATTGCTAAGATCTCTTTCTGTGATCTGGCAGAGCTGGCCTTGGACGACCTTGTCTGAATTCTTTTTAATCTTCTCGTACTTCTCCAGAACCGTGGCTTTCGTTGGTGCAAGGACACAATCGAATGGCCTCAATACCGCGAGAGGCAATATCACCTTGCGGTACTCGTTTCGCTGGTACGATCCTCGGAGGAGGTTGCAGATATTCCAGGTAAAGGAGGCAAGTTGCTGGTGCGTTTGGACAGTCATGGGGCACAAACTTAGACGTAATTAACCTAGAACCGCCCCAAGCCGCAGCAAAAAAGCGCCTTGAGCGACTGAAGCGAGGTCTAGTCCCCCGTTTCAGCCAAGTAGATCGAAATACGGGGCGGCCTCCGCCCAAGAGTGCCGTCTATGGCTTAAACGGCCGTAGAGCGAATTTTGTAATAGCTTTATCTCTAGTAACTTATGAACATGCTATTTAGAAATCACGCAGTTTTAGCGCACTTTTTTGCGTTGAGCCCTGGGCCCCCAAGGTTTCTTAAGCCAGCCTTGAAATCGACGCACAACCCCGGCTGAAGCCTGGGCTCAGTTCTCGCTAGGTTAAAAGCTGAAACTAAAGCCGCCTGTAACCGCATTCGCGTTGTAATTGCCTCGGCCTAGCTGGCCTTGGTACCCCAGGTAGGTTGAAAGCCTTGGGGTGAATTGACACGCGGCACCCGCATTTACGATAGCGCTGTCGTGGCCCTCACTCGGACCGGAAAACGTCGCAGAGCCCGGAAATTCGGCAGAGCTGACGGTTATCGGCAGATCGCTGTAAAGGTACTCATGCTCCCAAGCAACCGTCAAAGTGGGAATGACCAAGACTTTCCCAAGATGCCAAGTATACGTAGCCCGTGCACCAAGATCCGTTCTCAGAGAGGCCTCCTGATTCGAATGGATATGTAATGGTAACAATGAACCTTGTTCGCTGAATCCATCGACGTGCACGAGACTGTATTGAAGCGCCCCCATAGGACCGACTGTGAAATTACCCAAGTGAAAGTCGTAGCCGGCTTCGGTCCACGTGCTCAATTCTCCACTGCTGGTGCTGCCGTTGGCAGATCCGAGCAGTCCTTGGCGGCTAGTATTATAACTATTATGACCGCCGTAGGTCACCGCATTGATATAAAAGCCGTTACTAAAGTAGGTGAGATACAGACCGCCGCGGCCGGTGTTGACGTCAATGTCGCCTGAAGGTTGAAGATTGGTCCGAGTATACGCATAACTGCCCATGAGACCCACTGCAAAATGATCGGTAAGCCTATAGTCAACCCCTATAATAAAACCTCCGGTGGTAAAATTGTAACCTTTGGCGAAGCCGTCATTGTCAACGGTTACCCAATCTCCCCAGCCGTTCGCCCAGACGCCCCAACGGTTTTCCGGCGGGGGTGGCGGGGCTACCGGTTGTTTGGGGGCCACCTCTTTTCCCGTTGTAACCGGGGTCGGAGCAGGAGGGAGATTCGAGACAAAGCCCGTCGACCCTCTTTGGATCTCGTCGAAGCGCTCATCGAGTTTGAATCGTTGCGTATTGGCTCCTGAAAAGCCGATCTCAAACATCGAGGTTAACTGTTCCGCCGTCGGATCCAGAGCCGCGAACAAGAAACTGAGTGCTAGCGGCGCTTCGGGCTCTACCGGTGGAAGCGGCGTGCGGACCACAATGTTAACGGGTGGCCGCGGGTTCGGCGGAGGAGCGGGCGTCACCGCCGTTACGTAGACCAGGGCCACTCCGTTTGGCGCGTAAACGTCTATCCGTTGGAGGCTGGGATTGTTATTCAAAAAGTCGTTTACTGTAGCGAACTGGCCGCTCCGGCTACCTCCGGTCTCTAAGACTCCGAAGGCATTTCCAGCGACGGGGTGAAAATTATTCAAGGAACTTACGGCCAAAGTTCCGTTCAAGCTTGCATTAGCTCCAACCTGCACGTGATCATAATCCGCCCCGTTGATGCCGGCGACTCCGAGCGCCAGCGTTCCGCCTGATGCTTGTGCGTAATTGCCGCCGACATTGATGACCAGCGGGTCCAGGCTTGGCGCACGCAGGGTGCCGGCCTGCAGAAAAACGTCACCTTTACCGAGTGCGAAAGATGTTGCCTGCCCGGCAGCCCGTGCCGCTTTTCGTGAGGCCGAGGACACTGGTTCCATCTTTGAGTATTCCACCGAAGCTGGTATTGGTATTGTTGTTACCGACAGTCAATACTGCTGGCGCCGCACCATTGTTGGTCACTGTTCCCGTGCCGGACAGCGAACCAATCGTATTGCTGAATCCGTTCAGATCCAGGACCGAGTTAACTGTAAATGCTGAACTGGCGCTTAAGGCTGCCGATGATCCGGCCCGTAGCGCTCCAGCAGCTACATTTGTAGCGCCGCTGTAAGTGTTATTCCCACTGAGTGTCAGTGTCCCGAGGCCATTCTTGGTGAGTGAGCCAATGCCGCTGATATTTCCGCTTAAGGTCGAGCTGGTTCCCGCATCGGCCAAAAATGTGCCGCCCCCGCTATTGAGCGCGATCGCTTTGCTCGAAGTGACCCCGCCCCCAGCCGCAAGCGCTTCCAATGTGCCTCCGTTAAAGCTAAGGGCCCCGGTCCCCAAGTTCGCGTCGTTCTGTACCGCCAGGATGCCGCCGTTGAGGTTTGTGCCACCCGAATAGGCGTTAGCACCGGTCAAGGTTAATGTGCCTGTACCGTTCATGGTCAGTGGGCCTACACCGCTGACTATTCCGCTCAGGGTGGAGCCGGTGCCGGCGTCGGCCAAAAAAATGCCGCCGCCGGCATTGAGCGTGATCGCTTTGCTCGAAGTGATCCCGCCGCCGGCCGCAAGGGCTTCGAGGGTGCCGCCGTTAAAACTGAGCGGCCCGCTTCCCAGGTTGCCGTCGCTGTTTACTGCGACAGTACCCCCGTTGAGGTTCGTGCCCCCACTGTAGGTATTGGCGCCTGTCAGCGTCAGCGTGCCAGCGCCGGTCTTTGTAAATGAGCCTGAATTAATAATGTTGCCCGACAATATCGAATTAAACCCGTTCGTATCGATAGTCCCTCCCAGGGCCAGCAGCGAGATAGTGCGCGCAGTGACCAGGCTCCCGGTGGTTTTCAGTGTGCCCCCGTTGAAATCCACGAACTGTCCAAAGCCCAACGGAGTTAGCGCAGCATCATTGGCTATTAACAATGGGCTTCCTGGAGCGACGATAATGTTCGGGGTAATGAAAGATCCAAATGCAAACGGATTGGCTCCCACGGGAATAGCCGTGCCGACCACGCTGTTCGTCGCCGTGTTAATCACCGACACCGCGTTGCTATTAAAGTTCGTAAAGTAGGCGAAGCTCCCGTTGGGGGTTAGCGCAATGCCACCAGCCCCTGAGTGAGGCGTGCCTCCCACCGGAATGGAAGCAGCCACCGTGTTGGTAACCGTGCTAATCACCGAGACCGTGTTGGTAGCACTGTCCTCAACGTAGACAAACCTGCCGTCCGGGGTTATGGCCAATCCATTAGGTGCGCTTCCCACAGGTACGTCAACCACCGTGTTCGTCGCCGTATTAATTACCGAGACCGTGTTGCTGGAGTCGTTCGTGACGTAGGCAAAACTGCCGTTAGGAGTTACGCCAATCGCTGAGGGCGAAGTTTGCACCGGAATGGAAGTAGCCACCGTGTTGGTGGCCGTGTTAATTACCGAAACCGAGTTGCTGGACTGGTTCGTGACGTAGGCAAAACTGCCGTTGGGAGTTATGGCGATACCAATAGGCCTGGTTCCAACCGGAATGGGTGAGCCTACCACCGTGTTGGTGGCCGTGTCAATCACTGAGACGGTGTTGCTGTTGGCATTTGCAACGTAGGCAAACTCATTGTTGGGGGTTACGGCAACGCCAACAGGACCACTTCCAACCGGTATTGGTGAACCAACCACCGTGTTGGTGACAAGGTTTATCACCGAAACCGTGGTACCACCGGCGTTGGTAACATAGACAAACCTTCCGTCGGGAGTTACCGCAACGCCAAGAGGGTTACTTCCAACCGGGATGGGAGAGCCGACCGCCGTGTTCGTCTCGGTTTTGATCACGGAAACATTGTTCGCAGAAAAGTTGGGAACGTAAGCCTCCACCTGGATTTGGCCATCGCAGGCGCGGGGAACCCAAATGCAAGCGATAGCCAGTGCCATGACCACGCATGCCAACCTATTCGGCGATGAAGCGAGGATCACGGTATTCGCCTATTGTGCAGAGTGAAATCCCCACGTGACGGCCTAATACATGGCCGACAGCCAGCGTCCTCCCTGGAATTCTCACAACGAAAGCAGGACTACTGAAAATGCAATCACTAGTCAAGGCAAACAATGGTTCAGAAAAACGATCATTTCTTCCCATCGCGTACCGTCGTCCCCCGTTTGGACGCTGTCGGTAACGACGAGCCGCGATTCTCACTCATTGAGCGAATTTGCCGACGCGATTTCCAGATCAGCGAAATCGGATGCATCGCTCCCGGTGTCGATCGTGTGTATTTATCAACTAGATTAACAAATGACAATGTCGCGGTGTAAACAAGTTCTATTAAACACGTGTCAAACGATGTGCAAACCGCAGGCGCTTTAGGTCTGGCTTCTGGTTATTTCAGTCGCCGCGAACAATGCGGGTATGGCCACAAATTCTAAACATGGTACTAGCTCCAGGTCGGCCTTCCTTCTAATTGTTTTTTGGGACCGAGGATTGCCGAAAAACCAAACCGCCCTTTGGTTTGAGAAGCTTCGGAGCAGGGTTCACGAAAAAAAGTGCGCTAAAGTTGTGTGAATCAGATGTTCGCAGGTTCCTACAGACAAATGGATTACAAAATACACTCCCTGGCGTTTAAGCCGCAGACGGTACTCTCGCTGCAGGGGCCGCCCGTGGGTTCGAATCACATCCGGCGAAGCCAGACACAGGTTTGAAATCGACGCAGAAGAGTCGGCTCACACTCCCCGCAGATCCGGGCCTCCGGGTAAACTGGGACAAGGCCAGCTCACTGTAAGCGTCTCACCATCCGCACCTATTCGTCGGCGGGCTGAGCCAATAACTAACCATGAGACCACCAAACATGCCGAGGCGAGGCTCGGAGACCAGCAAAGCCTGCTCGCAGGAAAGCCCCAGCCCCGCCAGCAGTTCCCGGGCGTATCCGCGCCAGTCATCCGGTTCCTCCGGCAGATCCACCGGATGCACCCGGGACGCGAATCCCTGCGTCCCTGAAGGCTCCGGACCTGGCGCGAACACTCAGAGCAGCGAAGCAAGACGCAGCTGCCAACGCCGAAGGCTAGCAGGGAGGCTCGGATATCGCGCCGACTGCAAAAAGTAGTTTCCATGTCGTCCGCTTCTGCGATAAGGCTCGAAAGATGACTAAAACAGAACTTCAAATTGCACTCGCTCAGGCCACTCAAACAGACAAGAAGACGGCTGGAATGTTTCTCGATGCACTCGGTATCTTGGCCTACAAAGAGACCAAAAAGAACGGCGAATTCGTCCTGCCCGGCTTTGGGAAATTGGTGAAACAGAAAAGGAAAGCGCGGACAGGTTTCAACCCCAAGACGCAGGAAAAGATCAGGATCCCAGCTAAGACCGTTGTAAAATTCCGGGTTGCCAAAGCGGCAAAGGACGCTGTTCTTGGGGTAAAGAAGTAGTTCCAAAGCGTGGCGATGAGGTTCCATCTGCGGACGAGGGTGTAGCCTGCGCGCGCCCAGCTGATGCCGCGACACAGTAAAGGAGCATACGCGTCTCGCGTGTAAGTCTTCCGAAGTAGCGGCTTGGCTAGCTCGAGCGGGATGGAAGCCGACTTCATTCCGCCTAGTACCACTGATGCCCCAGCAGAGCGCAACTGGTCGAACCTACACGCGGGACGCGTATGTTCCCGTACGCCGAGACGTGAACCTCCCCTGATTTGGCG
>Ga0213877_10000145_pt1 | contig 10186 bp, 10 predicted proteins | sample VelepicoBEBS_R01_FD_160112 | JGI IMG/M metagenome (GOLD analysis project Ga0213877, IMG submission 160112) | Vellozia epidendroides bulk soil microbial communities from rupestrian grasslands, the National Park of Serra do Cipo, Brazil - BS_R01 | ecosystem: Environmental > Terrestrial > Soil >...
GCACTCCTGCTGCTGGGATTTTTCGTCGGGTTAGCTGTCCTGGGCGTTGATCTTACCAAGGTAACGATTCTGGCCGGAGCATTTACCGTTGGGGTTGGATTCGGATTGCAAACCGTGATTAACAATTTCGTTTCTGGTTTGATCTTGCTTTTCGAGCGTCCCATCAAAGTTGGCGACGTTATTCAGATCGACACGGACGTCGGTGAAGTCCGGCGAATCGGTATCCGAGCGTGCATCATCCGCACGACCGACGGCTCTGACGTCATTGTACCCAACGGAAGCATTATCGCTAACAAGGTAACCAATTGGACGCTATCGGACCGGCACCGAGCGATCGAAGTGCCCGTGACTGTGGCTCGCGGCGCAGCCCCGCAACGGGTAGTCGAGGTGTTGAAGCGGGTCGCTGCCAACCAACCCGGGATCACCAAAGAACCGGCGCCCCGAGCTTACGTTGTGAGCTTTGGCTCCGCCGCGGTTAGCTTAAACCTGCGGGTTTGGACCGATCAATATGAGGACTGGATCGAGGTGCGAAGCAATCTGGCTGTCGCTGTCGATGAAGCTCTGAATCGCGAGAATATCGCGGTCGCCTGATTCGTTCGGTACCCCTATTTACCCGTAAGGATAAAGATCATTTCCGGCGATCGCTTGGGCTCGAATGGGCTTCGATCCCAATCTCCGAATACTTCACAAGTGACGAGGCCCGCACGGTTAACTAAGCCTTCAACCTGGCTCCGAGACAAAAACCGCAGCGTGCTGGTTGAGGCAAGAGTCACATCGGAGAATTCGAATTGCTGCTGAAAGGAAATCAGCTCTCCGTGCTCGCTCGTAACCTGTAACGTCTCGCGTACCCGGCCAGCCGGCAACATGTGCTCTACCGGATCATAGGTCCCCCAGACATGAGTCCAGTCAATGTTGGGATTCCGAGTCTCAAATGCAGCCTTACCGCCCGGCTTTAAGTGCCTTCGCATCGTGGCTAACACGGCTAACACTTCTTCGTCCGTCAGCAGGATTTGAAAAACGTGGCCCATCATCACGATGAGGTCGAACCGGCGCTCCGACTGGTAGTCCTGGGCAAGGGATTGAATCCATTCCACCTTATCTGCGTGAGGCTTAGAGGCCGCGATCGCCAGCATTGGACCGGCGGGGTCAACCCCTGTTACCTGGTGACCCCGTTGCGCCAGGCCGCAGCAAAGCGTGCCCGTACCACAACCAAGATCTAGCACGCGGCCTGGGCCGGGTTCGGCGAGAGCTAAGTAAAAATCGGTGTCTTGCGCCCATGGGTTGTCCAGGTCGTAAATTGCGGCCAGGCGCGGATCCTCGTAATTCAGGTCTCTCGTCATTTGCCGGCCTCTAGACTTTTACGCCAAGTCGGTAGCGGCCAGCCATTTATAGCACGAAATGTCGGTTACAGGAACAGCTCCAAAATCGCCAAATAGACTGTGGAAAAAGGCTCCGTAGGAGGCACATCTTTATAGCGGCGAACGCGAAGCAACGAGCGTAGCTCCGTAGGAGCGGCGTATCATTTGAGAGCGTTGGCGAGCCATGAAAAACGTTCCACGATGCCGCTCCTAGCGGAGCTACCCGGATTTTAGGTTGTCGTACCTATAAAGATTTGGCTCCTACGGGGCTAGTGACCCGGGATGCCCCGCGGCTCAGTGACCGTCTGGCATTTTTCAACAGCCTGCTACGAAAATTGGGTCTTCGGCGAACCCGGGTATCACGGTGAGTTCAGTTGCTACTCGCTTAGCACTCTCGTCGGGTTAATCCGGATCGCTCTCGCCGCCGGTAAGAGACAGGCGAGTAGCGAGGCGATCCCAAGGAGCAGAACGGTCAGTCCTAGAGTGATTGGATCGTACGTAGATACGCCGTAAAGGAGCGTTTGGATAAAGCGGGCAAGCAGGAGCCCGGCAACAATGCCAATCGCCAGACCAGCCGTCACCGGCCACAGTCCTTGTTCGGCCACGAGCCTCACGATATTCTTAGCCTGAGCCCCCAACGCCATCCGGATGCCGATCTCTCGACTCTTCTGGCCGACAAAATAGGAAAGGATGCCGTAGAGACCGACCCCCGATAGAAGTAGTGTCGCCGCCGAAAACAAAGCCACCAACAGTGCGCTGAGTCTGCGGGTAACGAACTGTTCCGCGATCATGTGGTCATAAGCATAGGCATCGTAGATCGGAACACCGGGGTCAATGGAAGCCACGGCCTGCTTAACCGCCGTCAGCAGGCTGGACGTACTGATACCCGAACGGATGATCAGATCCTGCGAGCTCTGAGCCCATTGCGCATACGGCTGATAAGCTTGAAACGGAATTTCCTCTTCGCCGGGAGCCCGATCAAAAACGTAGGGAACGACCCCCACAATTGTACACGGGTTTTCCCACCCAGAGTAACGAATACGGATCGATTTACCGATCGGGTCTTCCCCCGGAAAAAAATGCTCCGCTAAGCGTGCGTTAACGATGACAACATTTGGCTTGTCCGCGGTATCTTCCGCATTGAAATCGCGCCCCTCAATCACTGGTATTTGCATCGTGCGAAAGTAGCCGGAAGAAACCGGGTTCGGGATCATAACCGGTTCCTGACCGGGCTCAGGTTTGGGCTGACCGTCCACGATGAACGGACTGATGTTCCAGCGTTCCCCGTCAAGCGGAGGATCCTCAATTACGGCAGCATCCGTGACACCGGGTATTTGGCGAATTTTCGTCAGCAACTCGTCCCAGAACCCAACGATTTTGGCGTCGTCGCTTTCATACTTAACGCTGGTTAAAGTAATTCTCGCTTTAAATAGTTGGTCCGGCTTGAATCCGAGCTCCACTGTTTGCGTCGCGTAAAAACTACGGATTAAAAGTCCTGCTGCTAACAGCAAAATACAGCTAAGCGCTACCTGCGCCGTGATCAAACCGGTTTGGATTCGGTGGCGGTAAGGTCCACCAGTCCCGCTCCTGCCGGCTTCAGCCTGAATCGCCTGCGCCAGCGTCACTTGACAAAGACTCCAAGCAGGAAGCAGGCCCGCAATCAACGCGGCTATGATAATGGTAATACAGGTAAAGCCGAGGGCGTTCCAGCTGACCTCCAATTCTTGCAATCGATAGAGATCAGCCGGAATTAGACTTTTAGTGGCCCGGACAAAGACATTGGCAATCACGATACCAGCGATTCCGCCGACCGACGTTAACAAAAGCGTTTCCAGCAACAACTGACGAACGAGTCTCCAACGGGACGCTCCTAGGGTAGCTCGTATCATGATCTCGCGCCGGCGGTACAAACCGCGAGCAAACAGCAAGTTCGCGATGTTCAGACAGGACACGATCAATAGCACACCAACCGCGGCCGCTAGCAGCCAGACCGTCGCCGCATAATCGCCGACAATAAGGCTCAGGAGCGGGAAAACCTGTAGGCTGCGCCCTCGATTCACGTCTGGGTAGTGAATCATCAAGTTGCTCTGAATCGTCTTGAGGTCCGCTTCCCCTTCAGAAACGCTAACACCCGGCTTTAGCCGGCCGAAGCAGGGGAAAAGGTGATTGTCTCGCGCCGCGAACACATTGTTCGTCATCAGGTGGAAAGTGGCAAGGGCGTGAATGGGCAGGTAAACATCGATACCCGGCGGCCCCCAATCGTCCATTTGCAATGGAACGATTCCAACCACTTGCACACTAAGCTCACTCAGAATGACAGTCTTGCCGATAATATTCGGGTCCGACTGGAATCGGCTTCGCCAACAGCGCTCGCTAAGCACTGCTATCAACGGTCCGTTTGGGATGTCTTCTTGCTCGGTAAATACCCGGCCAAGAACCACCGGTAGGCCAGTAACTCTGAACAAGCTGGGCGACACAAACTCAGCTTCCAGCAATTGAGCTTCGCCATTGGTGCGCAAATCGACGGTCCGCTGCACCTTTAACGCCAAAGAGTCGAACGTGTGCTGCGCCGCTGCCATATCGACGTAGTCCGGATAGTCGAAGACGCTGAAAGGGTGATGTTGGTATGGTTCGCAAACTTCGACCAAACGTTCGGAGTTTGGAAAAGGTAACGGCTTCAGAATAACCGCATCGATCAAGCTGAAGATCGCCGTACTCAAGCCGATGCTAAAACCCAGGATCACTATCGCGGTGATGGTAAATCCGGGCGCCTTGAGAAGCTGTCTTAGTGAGTAACGGAGCTGGGAGAGCATGGCCAACGGTTGGTACTGATGCGCGATAAACGACCGGTCAAAGCACGTTATACGCCATGCTTCACCAACTGTAGAGAAGAAGGCTGCTGGTCCGTGCAGCTTTGGACATTCGCTCGCTGGGTCGACCGAGCCGTTTTCGTCTGACTGAAAGACACGCTCCGTAGGAGCATAATCTTTATAGCTCATAGAACATCCAAATCGTGTGCAGCTCCGTAGGAGCGACATCAGATAGGCATCCCCCGCGGCGTGCCATGGCAAATCCCTTCGACGCTAAGACCGCCTCGCCTCGCTTACGCCCCGAATATGCCGCTCCTACGCAGCTTCCGCCTTTTTGAACATCGATTGCTATAAAGATTTTGCTCCTATGGAGCACGGTCTCAGACTGAGAATTACTTTCTCATTTTGGGAGAACCCCGGCTCCAGGCGCGATCCGAGTTATTGATCGCTCGACAGTTGCGCCGCCCGCGTCAGAAGGTAGTTCCGCTCCGAAAGATTGCCTGCCTTGATAGCAGCTGCCCGATAATGATTTGTCGCCGCTTGGCGATCGCCGGCGAGTTCAAGCAGATGTGCTCGCACTGCATCTAAGCGGTGACTTCCCGTCAGGCGAGAGTCGCCTTTAATCGCATCCAACAGTTCGAGCCCCTTTTCCGGTCCGTGCACCATTGCCGACGCAATCGCATGGTTTAACGCTACCATTGGATTGTCGGACATACGCTTCAATAGGTCGTAGAGGGCGACGATCTGGGGCCAATCGGTGTCCTCAGCCCGGGTAGCTTCGTCATGGAGCGCAGCGATCGCGGCCTGCAGTTGATAAGGGCCTACCGCGCCCTTCGGTAGTGCCTCCGAAATGAGTGCGATTCCCTCTGCAATCTGTTTCCGGTCCCAGAGCCCCCTGTCTTGCTGGGCGAGAGGGATCAGGTCACCGCCTGGGTTCGTGCGCGCGAGTCGCCGAGCATCGGTCAGTAACATCAGCGACAGTAACCCCGCGACCTCGGGGTTGCCGGGCTGCAAATTATGGAGGATCTGTGCGAGCCGGATGGCCTCACTGGAAAGATCGCCCCGGAGCAGTTCAGATCCAACACTACTCGTGTAACCCTCATTGAAAATCAGGTACAAGACTTGGAGAACCGCGCGCAAACGCTGTTCCCGTTCCTCTTTCGTTGGCAACCGGAACGGTATACCCGAGTTCCTGATCGCCTGTTTGGCGCGGCTGATCCGTTGAGCCATGGTTGCTTCCGGCACAAGAAACGCATGCGCTATCTCTGCCGTGGCCAACCCGCCCACCGCCTGCAACGTGAGTGCAATCGCTGAAGCCCGGGTCAACGCTGGATGACAACACATAAAGAGCAGGATCAGCGTGTCGTCTTCCGCCGAAGCTTCGAAATCGGCCGGCGCCGACACGTAGGACGACTCTAGAGCAACCTCGTTCTCGCGCCGGCGCCGGGCAGATTCGCTACGGATATGGTCGGTCATCCGTCGACAGGCTACCTGCGTCAACCAAGCTTGCGGATTAGCCGGTACCCCTTGACGCGGCCACTGCATCGCCGCGTCTACCAACGCCTCCTGCACCGCATCCTCTGCTGCCGCAAAATCAGCAAATCTTCTTACGACAATCCCGAGCACCTGCGGCTTCAAATCACGCAACAGATTTTCGATCGGAAGATCGGAAGACTGGCGGCTCACTGCAACATGTCCTCTGGCGCTTCGCTCATCACTTGCCGTACCTCGATCGGCATGCTCCCGATCGTCCCTGCAGGTGCCGGCGCTCCCGAAGCTCGGGCAGCGATTTTGTAAGCTTGCTCCGGGCTCTCAACATCAATGATCCAATACCCGGCAAGGAACTCCTTGGACTCAGGGAAGACACCGTCAGTAATCGGCTCTCCATCTTTGCCGGCGCGAACGATCTTGGCTTGCTCCGGAAAAGCCAACCCTTCTGTGGCCACGAATACGCCCGATTCCTTAAGTTCCTGGGAAAAGGCGCGCATGAACGCAATGTTTCGCTGAAGGTCTTCCTTAGGCCACTTGGTGAACGCCTCCCAGTCCGCCTTTGTCCCATGCATCATTAGAATGTATTTCATTTCTTCTTTTCGGTATTTCGATTCGGGCACCGCTTTGGTGCGTTTTCAGACACTAGTCGGAGCCGATTCGGATTTCTCGACATTGGCTGATTAAGAATCTTTTTGCCGAAATCAGTCCTTCGAAGCGCCAAAGAAAATTCATCGGGGATGTCGAAAACACGGGATTCGCTCCGACCATCTCTTGAAAACGGTTCACGCCGCTTATCCCGGCGGAGGAACTCAAGCAAACTGAAAATGGAGCAAATCTATGTTCATCATTAACTATTTTGTAGATCCCGCGAACTCACCGGCGCCGCTGGCAAAAAAGAAATCGTTCGTACTCTGGATCGAGCCAACCGGTCCAAGGTCGTTCACGACACCCGAGCCGGGCCTCCGTTACCTCTCCAAATCCCAAGTTTCAAGGATATCTTCGAGAGTCGAAACACTCTTCTTCATGGTCATGTTGGCGGCGACGCTAACGGCGGTATCCAGCGCTCTGCCTGAATTATTGCGTTTCCTCCAAAGTTGATTTCCTTGTAGGCGCGCGGCGCTCTAGGCTGAAAAGTACGGCACAGCCACGTCTGCCGAAGATGCCGAGCTAACAAAGCGATGGAGAAATAGCCCGATGAAGTGAGGCGCCTCTCATCAACCGGTTTTAGAAAATCCTTCGTGTCCTCTGTGCCTTTGTGGTGAAATCAGTCTACTCGTTCAATTGATCAAACGAGCGCATCGCAAAGGGAACGTTCGAGGCAGTCTGTCGCTGACAGTTTCTTGTTTTTGTCCATCCAACCGAGGACGTCCTCTGGTTGGGAGCCTGAACGCTCAGCCACCAGCCGGGCCAGAAGTCTAGTGACCAGGCGGCCGGCTACCGGCCTGGAGAACATTATCGATTCAAACTTAAGGTAGGCTCCCGGCCGCATTAAAATCTGGTTGAAGCCTAGGGCGATCAATATCGCGTCGGCGGAGCACTGGCCCGCAATTAGAACCACAGATCCGTAGCGTGCTTTAGGAGCCGTTTTAAGAAAATGGTAGATTCCCCACGAGTCCACCGGGGATCCGCCGGCCGAATCCAAAACACTATAAAGCAGATCGTAACTTCCAAGGCCCTTGAGCGTATCAATAAAGGTCTTGGCGCGGAAGTCCGATGGCCAGCCCACATTGCCGTTGAGCTCAACCACAGCCAGATTAAGATTGTTCTGGCTTATAAGTTTTGCCTCCAATCCTCCGGAATTCATTTGGCTCGCAACACGCTTCCTTCTCTTAAGATGCCGTTTAATATTGAAGCGACTCACTGACTAACCTAATCCTGCCGATAATTCGCCTTATTTTTCGAAATCTCAGCGTGCGCAACAAAGTTTTAGAAGAGTTGCTGGCCGACGATCTCGTGCAATTGCGCGGGGTAACCGAGAAAGCAATGTTCGGCGGCAGGGCTTGGCTCCTGTATGGAAACCTGCTCTGTGGCGCCCGCGATGACGGTATGCTGGTGAGACTTGGCAAAGGTAACGACACATGGGCCCTATCCACACCGGGCATCGCTCCCATGATCATGCGGGGCCGGCAAATGCACGGATGGGTCAGAGCCGCCCAGGAAGCTTATGAGGATGATGCCCTGCGCCGCAAACTGCTGAAAGCTGCCCTCGATTTCGCCCGATCCTTACCAAGGAAATAGGTGCTCATGAATCGACGGGTTTCGCGGGGATTTTTCGTACTCGTCCTCGATTAGACGCGTTGTTTGGCCCTTTCGTGCTGATCGGGCTTAGACCGTACGCACGTCTATCGCGGTCATGCCTCTCACTGTCGAGAACGAGGACGATTACCGAAGCTCTTCGTTATGCCGCAGTGGTAAGGTAAAATACAAGTGTTCCTGTCACCGTTACTCCGATTAGCAGAACGACGGCATAGGCAAAATACAACGCTAGAAACTTCAAGGCTGTCGTCCCCCAGGATTGACCGTAAACCCTGCGCTGAGCGAGAAATAGATAAACGACCAGCCAAAGACCCAGCAGCCCAATCGCCCATTTCATCCAATCCAGGTGCGGGACCTGCGATACTACGCGCAATAGAGTTTGGACCAGAGCGCAAACGAAAAAGGCGCTATGAAGATGGAAAGCGAAAACCAGATGCGCCAAGTAAGGGCGCGCCTTGCGGAGATAAATGAGTTTCAGGAAACCTGCATAGATAGGCACGCATAAAAGGATCATCCATTGCACTCGCTCGATGAACTCCGCCATCAGATGAGAGCCGAACCCCTGCAGGCTCCCGTATTTGCCAATCATTTTCGCCTCGAACTGCTGATCTTCAGCAGATTCCTGCCGGTTGGAAGACGCGCTTTCATGCTGCCCAACCGGTAAATCCGCTTTTAACACCACGAGGGGCGCATTCGGTCTAGCAAAATGAAGAACCAAGAAGAATACTAAGCTGACGCTGACATACAATCGGATCGGATTCAGAAACCGGATTTGTTGTCCTTGCAAAAACCGCAGAGTCAGTTCACCCGGCCGCGAGAGCAAAAGCCATAGTGTTTGAATTACCTTTCCATCGAAGGCCAGAAACGAATCCAAAAGATCGCGAAAGACTGTTCCGATCGATTGATGGTAATCAATGTCTCGCTGACCACATTGCGAACAATACGCCCCGCTCAAGGGCGCACCACAATTTCTGCAGCTTTCTGCGGTCGGATTCGACACGCCCAAAGTTTACCTAACGGTTGAGCATTCGCACGAGCACGCTTCATGCGTTCTAACCATCAGCTTTGGTAGCACAAACAGGAGTCGTCACGCAAAAAATCCTTTACAGAAGGCTTCGACCTGAGCTCAGCCGAACGGTAACGAAGACAACGAAGGGTCTTTCGACCTGCAGATATCCAGCTCGCGGTATCGAAGACATGCTCCGTAGGAGCAACATCTTTATAGCTACGGACCATGAGAATCGGGGCAGCTCCGTAGGAGCGAAATCTAATTTCCGGTTATCACGGAAGAGCATACGGGAAACTATGATATGCCGCTCCTACGGAGCTCACCGCGAATTGGGTGCTGGTACCTATAAAGATTTAGCTCCTACGGAGCACGGTCCCGTTGAGCGTTTCTTCTTCACAGTCTCGCACCTGATTACCTTTCGAGCCGAAGCTTAGGTGTTCCTCAACCGAGGTTGTGAAGGTCAAAGTTCCGTATACCTCAGAAAGATGTTCGCCCTGCCGGGTAGATAACGCGATCAGCACAGTGGCGGAATTGCCCCTGGCGACGCATCGGCCGTTCTCGATCTCGGCGTAGTGAAAAGGCCGCCGCTGGATATCCCCAGAGATAATCAATGCTCGCAGATCCGAACGGGTCACAGGCAACCTGATAGCTCCGAATTCATTGCGCCCGTCCGTGGTTTCCTCATTGTACGCTTTGATGATCTTGGCGATCTCGGAGTCTGCCGTATTCGCCTGCTTGACGAATTGAGAGATAGCCTCCGCCTTAAGATTATCAAAATCGTCCCCGCCGAGTACCAGAGGCGCGGAAAGGCCTAAAGTGCAAAAAATGAACGCGAAAATTTTCACCGAAAGGTATTCCATTACCAAAAATGGGTGATCGCGTCCAAACCGTTCCGCTACGGCTTTAACGCGAAGTACATTGCTCGACCGAGGGAAGCCAATGAAACGGAGTTGTGAGTTTCATCGGGAAAGGTCGCATATGCTACAGAAAGGTTCTGAGGGCTGGCTGTCGCCAAGCGGCTGGCCAGTTCAGAGGCATTATCAACCATACGATAGACCTCTTCCGCTTGCAGTTTGGGGTCCGAACCCCGGTACTGTTCCTCACTGGCGGAGGTGATTAGCACCTTCAGCCGTAGATTGTCTGTCTTGATTTTTTGCAAGAAGTCCTTTTCGCCGGCGAGTACTGAACTGTTATCCCAATAGATCGCCGGGCTCGCAGCGATATAAGTTTGAAACGCTTCCGGGTGAACAAAAAGCAGGTGC
>Ga0213877_10000146_pt1 | contig 10181 bp, 7 predicted proteins | sample VelepicoBEBS_R01_FD_160112 | JGI IMG/M metagenome (GOLD analysis project Ga0213877, IMG submission 160112) | Vellozia epidendroides bulk soil microbial communities from rupestrian grasslands, the National Park of Serra do Cipo, Brazil - BS_R01 | ecosystem: Environmental > Terrestrial > Soil >...
ATGAGTATTTGCAACACGCGATCGATTTTTTGATTACGCTGAGCCTGTATAAGAAGTGAGAGGCAGGTCCGGGCAATGACCGAGCGCGACGAACGGGTGAGAACTGCTTGGGGTGGCTCGCATGAGACTCATGGGACTCATGTGTCATGTTCGCCGGATACCTACGACTTTGGTCGGAAGAGAACTTTACCACAGCCCGGGACGGCGGCGATCAGCAGGGACAGCAGCATTAACCAATAAACCCGGCCCCGAGACACTTTTATCCTTTGCCCGGAAGCGGGGACCGTTTTCAATTTGGCAAGTGTTTCTATCCCGATCAGAACCGGTAACGCGCAAGCGAACCGCACTCTGAATGGACGGATTGCTTGTACATATTGAGCTCCGGATTCAAGATAGCGCGACGCAACGGCGCGCCACTCTTCGAACAACGGCTCGGCCACTTTGATATCTTCGGACAAGGCCCCGGTAACGGGGAGATAAGATCGCCCCAGCCGCACGTCCTGCGGGTAATCGCGCAAGATATTAACGAGTTGCAACCCTTTGCCGTATTCCGTCCCTAGGATGACGATTTTTTGGGCGTCCACCCGCGAATATGGGGTCCAGGCCTGCAGACAAAGCTTAGTCCAGAATTCACCTACGGAACCGGCAACAAGGTAAATGTACTCTTCGAGCTCTTCTGGTGATCGCAGAGCATGTAGTGAGGAGGCGAGCTCGAATCGCTCGATGTCGAGGATTTGACCCCGCATGATGCGTCCGAGGACCTCCAGCAGCAGGTCTTGATTATTCTGGGGCAACCGGCGAGCGCAAGCTAAGATCTCCTCGACTCGCTCCAGCAATTGCCGTTCGGCGCCATCCCCTTGCTGTTGAGCGCATTCTTTAAGACCACGCTGTAAACTCGGGTCCATCGTGAAGAGTTGCGCTCGCAGCTGGCTAAGAATTTTTAGCCGATCGGTGGCTGCAAGCGAGTTCGCATCGGCAATGGTGTCACTGGCCCGGGCCAATAAATATCCCAAAGCAATAGCTGGCCGGACACGACTCGGGAGAAAGCGGACACTGAGGTAGAACGAACGAGAGACGCCCTTGAGCAATTGCCAGAGTTCGAAATCGATCATTTCACAACAAGATTCGAAGAAGGCAAAATTTCACAACAAGGCCGCAAAGATAAGACGGAAAAATCCTACAACGAGGAGATCTAAGCGATTCACGCTAGGATTTCGCCGGGGTGGAGGCTGCGGAGTGATTCTCACAGAAAGGTCGCGAGCGAGGATTTTCTCTCATCTTTGCGGCCTTTGTGGCCTTGTTGTGAATGATTCTTCTCCCTGTGATCTTTGCGGCCCTGTTGTGATTGATTTTTATCTTACGTCTCGAATTTCGATCCGCCCGATCTCAGCGTTCCCTAACTGCATGGAACCAGCGGTTTCAACGTATTTCGCTGTTTTAGAAACCGGATCCATTTTGGCGTCAACCCGCCATTTATCGAGTTGTTTACAGGCAACCGCGTCAATCGCGACCGGATCCTTACTGGCATAAATGGTGCCGAAGTGAATAGCATAGTTTGCATCACCAAAGGGCGCACCAGCATAGAGCGCGACCAACCCGTCCATGATAGTGAGCACTATCTTCTGGCTGATCCTCGGGTCGGAATACATTTCCGGAATCGACGGATCGCCTCCATCAGGCGGTTGCACCAAACGGCGCCAATTGTCCACGTTCTGCACGGTCATGTTAAAGAGCGCTCCGGAAAGGCCGCAATAGATGTTGTCGGCCATAACCGGAACATTGATAACCTTAGTCACTACTTTGGTCAGGACTTTACTGACATGACTTTCGTTACTGATGTTGGCGGGCAGTCCTTTTTTTCGGTTGTCCTCCAGTTTGAGCTCCTCTTTGAGATTGGGGAGGTTTTTTCCGACGAAAAACAAATCCCCATAGATCAACTGGCCGGATATTGGTGAGCTTAGTGCGACTTGAGGATCATAATTGCCCTCCGACCATAGCACGCGGTAATCACCGACGCGCGAATGGAAGCCAGCCTTTTTCAGGAGCTCTTCGTCGCGATCCCAGACTACAATATTTTCTGCCGGCACGCCGGCTTCTCTGAGACCATTGGCGATGGCCTGGACTACTGCCGGCCGGGTACTGAAAAGCGGCGCTCCATTGGCGGAAACCTTAATACCAACGATATCAGTCGGCTTTACGAGAGACGCCCAGGCGGCGGCTACGCTGCCTTCTCCGGTCACCGACATGGCCACCGCGTTCACCATTCTGGCGACGACAGAATTATTCGTCTTGTAATCAAAAATTGCATCCGCACTTTCGGTTCGAACAACGACCGAACGAGCCGGCACGGGCGTAGGCATCGGCGCAGGCGCCGCTGGGGCTTGGTTCTCGGCACCACAGCAGAACGTTGTCGCAAAAACGACGGTTAGGGATATCTTGACGAGCACTGATCTCGACACCAGGGAGGAATATTATTGAACCCGGTTGAAAGCAAAGCCGGAATTGACCCGTGGTCGGCGGCTGAAGAGGAATAGCCGCAAAAGAACGCAAAGAGCGCAGAAAAAATCTAAATTCAGTAAACTGAACGATCCAAGCTACACGTGGAAACATTTGCCCCATTTTTCTTTGCGATCCTTGGCGGCTATTTTTGGTCTTTTGAACGAAGATGAATTTGGAACCGACTGCAATTAGACATCTTTACGTTCATATTCCGTTTTGCCCGAAAGTATGTCCGTACTGCAGTTTCTATAAGGAGGCGTCGGACAGGAACAAGACACAAGCGTTCCTTGACGCAGTCTTATTGGAGCTGGATACCTTCGGACCTGATCAGGTTCAACCGCACACGATTTTTTTTGGCGGCGGAACGCCATCGGCCTTGTCGACGCGCCAACTTAGCTATTTGATCAACGGACTCCGGGACCGCCTGGACTTGAGCGCCTTGCGAGAATGGACGCTCGAAATGAACCCGGCCACGGTCTCGGAGGAGAAAGCGGAACTCCTTTTGTCGCTCGGCGTGAACCGGATCAGCATGGGAGTACAGGCGTGGCAAAGCGATTTACTAGTCCGGCTCGGGCGCGTTCATTCAGCTGCGCAAGCCCTGCGATCGTATCAGATCCTGCGCCGAGCCGGTTTCAAAAGAATCAATCTAGACTTGATCTTCGGGATCCCTGGACAAACCCCCGCTCAGTGGCAGGAAACGCTTTTGCAGACCATCAATCTAGGCCCGGAGCACATCTCGGCCTACTGTTTGACCTACGAAGAAGACACCGAATTTTTCCGTCAGCTCGCTATCGGGCAGCTTTCCCAAAACGAATTCCAAGACGCTGACCTGTTCGAGCTGACGATGGATACCCTCATCCGCCACGGTTATTCTCAATACGAGATCTCGAATTATGCTCAGCCGGGCGAGGAATGCTCGCACAATCTGGCTTATTGGAGCGGCAACGATTATCTCGGCCTCGGACCCTCCGCGTTCTCCACCGTTTCCGGGCGCCGCTGGCAGAACGTCGCGAACACCAGTCGTTATGTTGAACAAATCGAGCGGGACGGGAATGCTCGCGAATTTTCTGAGTCATTAAGCTCGGAGACAAAGCTTAGTGAGAAAATCGTGTTCGGTCTGAGAATGAATCGTGGAATCGCTGAGGAACTAGTGATGCCCTGGTCCGCCAATATCAAGGATCTTGAGAGCGCCGGATATCTGCGACGCGAGGCCGGCACTATCAGTCTGAGCCGTTCAGGCCGGATGGTGGCCGATGCGATCGGCGAGCTCTTTGTATGACGGATTGGGATGTCACGGTGATAGGAGGTGGACCAGCCGGTTCTGCCACTGCCACGTTCACCGCGAAAGCCGGCCTCAGGACCTTGCTGATTGATCGAGCAGTGTTTCCCAGGGAGAAAGTGTGCGGAGATTGTCTCAATCCAGGTTGCTGGGAAGTATTTGATCAGCTTGGTGTCGCGGACGAGATCGCAGGACTGCCATCCGCTCGCTTAGAATGGGTCGCTTTCACGAATCTTCGCGGACGCCAGATCGAACATCGGTTTCCTAACGGAGGTCCGCCTGAGACAGGTATCAGACGGAGTGTGCTTGACCACGCGCTTCTCTTGAACGCAGAGAAAGCAGGCGCCAAAATCTGGCAGGGTGAACCGGTCACCGGTGTCGAACGCGGCTGGCTGATCAAGACCGATCGCCGGCAGGTTCGTACCAAATTTTTGGTGGCGGCTGACGGAAGAAATTCGTCCGTTGCCCGATTTCTTGGTGCTTTTCCTCGGACCCGAACTGACCGGGTCGCTTGCCAGACTTATTTTTCGGCTGATCGCCCGTTGCATGTCGCTCTGGAGCTCAACCATCTCGGCTACGTGGGGATAGGATCGGTGGGTCAGGACGCCGTTAATTTGTGCATCGTGGCGCGGCCTAAGCAGATCGAGGAACTCCGATCAAGGATATCAGAACGGTTCGGGTTGGCGCCCAAACAGCGCTGGAACACCGTGGCACCTCTGTCTCGCCAGCCAGTTGGGACTGACGATCCGACCCTCTTTTACGTCGGCGATGCTGCGCGCGTGGTCGAACCCTTCACCGGCGAAGGCATTTTGTACGCGCTGAAATCGGGATGCTTAGCTGCCGGATCGATCGTCGAATCTCAACGGAACGGTCCCTCGTTCCGCCACCGCTACGCAGAGCGCCATCGACAGCTATATGCTGGACGCTTATGGATTAATCAATTGGCGCGTCTGTCGGTCTTGCACCCGGGCATCAGCAGCACGTGCCTGGAAATGTTGCGGTTTTGGCCATGGCCGCTGGAGGAGCTCACGCGCCGAGTGGTGGGGTGAGGAGTGAGAGGTGATTAGTGATTGGTGATTGGAAGCTCGGGGGGCGTTATCGTGTGGCCGTCCTGAGCGCTCCGTCAACCACCCTCGGCTGTTTTTGGGCAAATGATCCTCGAGGTTTCTGATCTACATCTGTCATTCGTTTTGTTACGACCAATCACCAATCACCAATCACCAATCACCTTTCACCTTTCACCTCCCCGCCCGCCGTTCGCCAAAAATAGCGGTACCCACGCGGACCATCGTGGCTCCTTCTTCGACTGCGACTCGGAAGTCGCTGCTCATGCCCATCGAAAGCTCCGGCAACGGAAAACGGAACTCTGTGGCTAATTTGTCGCGCAACTCGCGAAGGGCGACAAAATAACGACGCGAATGCTCTGCGGCGGGCGCCAATGGCGGGATCGTCATCAAACCTTCAATCTGGACCCGGTCGAACTTCACAATCTCTTCGACCAAGCCTAGTAGCTTGCCTGGCGCGAAACCGAATTTCGAAGCTTCTCCGGCCACATTCACCTGTAACAGTACCCGCGGAAATAGTCCGAGATCCGCCGCGACGCGATCGATATGCGCCAAAAGCTCAAGCGAATCTACACCGTGGATCAGCTCAAATAATGGAAGCGCCAAGCGAACCTTATTGCTTTGCAGATGGCCTATCAGGTGCCAGTGCAGTTTGGCCGGCAGCGCGGTTATTTTTGGCTGAGCCTCTTGAACACGGTTCTCACCAAAAATCAATTGCCCGGCATCCACGGCTTCCTGGATTACTTCAACGGGGTGCGTTTTGCTCACGGCAATTAGGGACACCAGGTCGGGTGAACGACCCGCCTGCCGGGCGGAATCACCGATCGCAGAAAGGACCTGAGCGAGGTTTTCTCTGATAGCCTGCATGAATCACAAATGCGCCCGCGTTTGTGATTCGTGCGGGCTATGGGCCGTCAGAGAGAGGCCGAGCCTCTCTCTGACGGCCTGACGTAAGAGAAGGTCTCCAAGCATACTATTTACAAAGTTGTATCAGAGAGCAGAATTAACCGGCGTGGGCCGGATATTCTGCCATAGCCTGGATCGTTCACACATCTCCTACAGATTTGTGAACGATCCAGGCTAATGCAAATTGAAACCTTCAAAATCTTCCGCGACTTGGTCGAAACCGGGAGTTTCTCAAAAGCGGCCGAACTGAATGCGATAACCCAGAGTGCCGTCAGCCAGCAAATCCGGGCATTGGAAAAAAGGTTCAAGACCGCCTTGATCCGGCGTCGGAAGAAAAACTTTTCCATCACGCCAGAAGGGAAAGCTCTGCTTCAAGCGAGCCAAGAAATTCTAAGAACCTACGAAACCTTGGGCGATCGTTTAGAAGAGCTGAAGAACCACGTTTCCGGGAACCTGATTATTGCGACCGTACACAGTATCGGACTCCACGAGTTGCCGCGGAGCTTGAAGCTTTTCCGGCGAAGCTATCCCTCTGTTGATGTTAGTGTCGAGTATCTCCGATCCGCCCAAGTGTACCAAAGCGTGGCAGCAGGAACCAGCGATGTGGGGCTGGTGGCTTACCCCGCGAGGCACCGCGGTGTAACTGTTGAAAGTCATTGGAAGGATAAACTGGTTCTGATTTGTCCCCCCAATCACCGCCTGGCCAAACGCCACAGCATCGAAATAAGCGCACTCTCCGGAGAACTCTTCATTTCATTTGCGTTCGATCAGCCGACCAGGAAAGCCATTGATCGGATTTTCCGGGCGAACAGTGTCACGATTCGGCGATCGATGGAGTTCGACAATATCGAGACGGTAAAGCGAGCGGTCGAGATCGAGAATGGTATTGCCATCGTACCTTTAGCCTCGGTCGACGAAGAGACTGAAAACGGTGGTCTTTATGCGGTTGAGATCGAATCGGTGGATATGTGGCGTCCCATTGGGCTGGTTCAACGCCGGGGCGAACCGAGCGCGGCGGTACGGGCTTTTGTAAGCCTTTTGCGAAAGCGGGATGTGTTATAGGGTGAAAAATCGTGCTCGTGCTCGTGCTCGTCGTCGCGGGTCGTAATCGTCCTCGTCCTCGAAAGACCTTCCCTGATGTGGAGTCGAAAATGCGGACAGGTATCAAAGTGGATTTATGTCCCGAGACCTGTCCGCAAAACCGACTCCACATCAAGGAAGGCGTGTCGAGGACGAGGACAGCCTGCCCGACGTAGCTTTTGCTCGTTGGGCGCAATGTCTATTGGGTAGCGAAGTCGGGACGACGAGGACGATTACGACTCGCCACGGGGACCAGGACGATTTGAGATCACCCTCAATTCTCGCTCTCCAGCGTGGTGAACCCAAACGCGCCGGCCACTGCTAGCAGGCTGACTTCGTATGCGGTGAGGGATCCTGTCGATTCGTCTAAAATGCCATCCGATAGCTCACGCCGAGTTAGCATAATCGGAGAGAGGTGACGACTAATCTCGGGCGCCTCCGGAAGCATTGTCGGATCCAGGTATCGATCCAGATCTGGTACCAACGCCGATCCAAACGCCAGCACTGGCCGTAGCATCGAGTAACCCCGATCAAACAGGGTCGGCGTATCCACATACAAACGGAGACCAGAGATTCCCTGTCCGGTGTCATTGCCTACGGGACCTCCAACAATCGGTAGGCCCACTTTTTGTTCGCTGATTGCCTTCACTGCGCCGATGAAAGCTGCCTCGCTGGTGGTGGCAACCAAATCCTGTCCTGCCACGCCCAAAACCAACGATGTACCCTCCCGGTTCCGAAAGGTGTAGACGGAAAGACCATTCAAGGTTTGCTGCCGGTAACGCTCGGAAAACTCAGCCGCCAGAATCATTTTAAGGAACTCATTCGCACGATTTCCATCCTTGGTTTCGATCAAGAAAGTTCCAGCAATGGAATCGTCTGAACCGACTCGATTGAGAACCACCTCGACGCCCTTGACCAGATCGCTAAGCTCCGCGAAATCGACACCTGTCCTATTGACCTCCTCGAAATACTGTTTGGCTGTCTGGGCGATGCCCGATTGTTTAGATAGTGCGTCTGCGGCGCTGCGAACCCGGAGCAGGTCTAAGCTTGTCGCAACATATAAAAGCGTTTTATCGGAGGTTAGAAATAACCCTTTGCGATCGAGGTCGTCAGACGGAGGGGGATGCGAACAATAGGCGAAGACTGTGTCGTGGACGTTAGAACCATCGAGTTTGGCCGCGAAGATCAAGGCCGAAACATCCGTCCGCGGAAGAAATGGCTTCAGGCCTCGTTCCATGAGACTCAGTCCTTCGCCGGTCGCGAAACCGTAAAAGTCCGCATCGTCCACCACTCGATTTCGGCATCTGACGAACAGCTCCGACGTATCGAGTCCGCTGTTTACGGTGTTGGTACGGCGAAGCGCATCCTGGAGATAGACCGGCTTTGGACTGAAAAGGAGCCAGGAACCAGTCCTGAGTCCAAAGAGCATGCCCTTGGCCGGTTGAGTCTGCTTCAGGTCATTTTGATTCGATTCGGAGAATGCTCTGAATTTGGAATCAAACAATGCCGCCAGGGGAACAGCCAACTGGTTTTCCCAACTCCTTAGATCGCCGGAACAATGAACCCCACAAATCCATTCATCTCGACTCAGCGTATAACTGGAAAAGAAGGCTGAGCTCGGACAAAATTTGACCAGTCCTTGTGCGACCGCTTTACAAGGCGCCGGCACGTTGTTTGAAGAATAGTTGATAAACCGCTTAACCGATGGTTCATCCAGGATCCTCGCCAAGCTGGCTGCGGAAAACCGTTTCTGCGTCGCAGTAAAATCGCGGCATTCTACAAAAAAAATACTGTTGGCCGGCGCCAGGCGAGTGGCAGGAACCGCGCTGCGGTCCCTTCGCGAAAATGCAAACCAGATAACGCCCCCGACAAAAAGCACGAACACCAGGCACAAAAGGATTCGTTTCATCCAGGGCTCTAGCAAAGACCGGCTTGGTCTACGTGTCGAGAGAAAGGGCGAGTTCGGGAGCGCCTTCGCCGGGATGGAGCACATGGCAACGCCAAACACGCATCGGCGAAACAAAGATAGGACTCCAAAGTAGGCCCGACCTAGGACCGGTCCACGGACTGGAAGCCCTCAAACCACCTACCCTCCCACCACAACAGGCCTCTCGTTACGGTATGCGCGCAGTGCGTCGACCCAGAAAGGGTTCATTTTTTCGGCTGGGGTTTTCCAAATCAGGATGTGAAGCTTGGCCAAGGCTGGTCCGTCGCTCAATAGAGCGCGTTTCTCCTCGGCAGTCAGGGAGGCCGGCCCTTCGCGAAAGAGTTTGTCCCCTAAGCCGGCCACGTGTTCACTTTGCTCCTGCGTACGCCCCGGCCGTCTCCTCTGCAGAGCAACGTGAATCGCGTTGTAGAAGGGATCAAGAATGGCGTGAACAAATTGGTCGCCGGCTCGCAGCTGGAGTGGCTCCGATTTCGAAAGCTCTCTTGGCGGATCAGTCTCCTCCGGTGTTTGAAAGAGATTGCGTAGTATGCCGGATCGGCCGCTAAGCTGGGCAATCGGAATAGCCAGCCATAGACCTAGAAGTAGCGGCGTTATCCAAATCAAGTACAGAGGTGAAATCCACCAAGCCAGCAATCCGCAAAGAATACCCGCGACTGGTACCGGCCAATACTCGCCCAAAGTTTGGATCCATCGCGGGCTACCTCCGCCCCCCCGGGTTTGAGTATTCCAAACCACTTTTTGGCCCGCAATATTCTTTAAGACGAATCGAGTATGGAACCATACGAGTAACGGGGCCGTCAGGATTGAAAACAGAGTTTCCATGATTGCTCCGGCTAACGCTCGTTTAGCGCCGCCAAAACGCCGGAGCAGATCTGGTTGAGAAAACAGATGGAGCAGGCTGAGACACTTCGGGCCAAACAACAAAAGCAGGGTCAATAGCGCAAGCACAATGGCTGAAGCGAGCGGGATCGAGGAGACGTGTCCACGGAAGTGGTCCAGCGCGGCCTGGATGCCTCCTAAGCAGACAAAAAGGACCAATATCGGCGCCGACGAGTATGCCAAGATGCCCTGCATCAAGTGCAATCGGCTGATGGGTTGCACCCGGTCCGCCAAGAGAAACCACACGTGCTGCAGATTGCCTTGGGCCCAGCGGCGGTCACGTTTGATGTACTCGGTCAGGTTTGGTGGTAGCCCTTCGTAACTGCCTTCCAGGTCATAAGCAAACCAGACTTCCCAGCCCGCATCTCTCATCAACGCGGCTTCCACGAAATCATGGCTCAAGATTCTACCACCCAACGGCTCGCGACCCGGCAGGACGGGTAAGCTACAGCTAGCCAAAAATGGTGACATCCGGATGATCGCGTTATGTCCCCAATAGTTGCCAGCCCCTTGCTGCCAGTAATTT
>Ga0213877_10000147_pt1 | contig 10118 bp, 11 predicted proteins | sample VelepicoBEBS_R01_FD_160112 | JGI IMG/M metagenome (GOLD analysis project Ga0213877, IMG submission 160112) | Vellozia epidendroides bulk soil microbial communities from rupestrian grasslands, the National Park of Serra do Cipo, Brazil - BS_R01 | ecosystem: Environmental > Terrestrial > Soil >...
GGCTCCGGTCCTTTTTCTGGATGCCGCTTTCGCACTCATGCTCGAAACCGGACGACGAGGCACTCAACGACCGTTGCATGCACTGCGCGTCGAGCTGACGAGACCAGTGAGCCATCAGGAAGTCTACGAAGCTCACTTTGGATGCCGCGTTCGATTCAAGGCTCGCCGTAATGTCATCGTGTTCCGGACCGGCGATCTCGCGCTTCCTTTCGCCACTTATAACGCCGAACTGCTGGCTAGGCTCAGGCCTCAACTCGATCGTGAAATCGCACGGCTACAAACGCGGGAGACCACTTCTTTCCGTGCAAAACGGGTGCTCAAGCGATTACTCGGCGCCAAGGGAACCGGCGTTCACGAAGTTGCAAAGGAGCTGGGAATGAGCTGCCGCACATTACAACGCCGAATCACCGAAGAGGATAGCACTTTCCGGCAACTCTTAAGTGATGCGCGTAGAGAGCTGGCCCGCCTCTATCTTTTGCACCCGTCATTGGGCCTTAGCGAGACGGCTACCCTGCTTGACTATGAAGACCCCAACTCCTTTCTCCGCGCGTTCCGGGTGTGGGAAGGTATCACACCCACCGAGTGGAGAGCGATGCAAAGGTCGGGACTGCAGAAACCGTCGGAAGCTCTCAGGCAGCCGCCGCACTCAAATGTGCGTTCCTTTCCCTCTCACGAGCGCAGCTAGCGGAGATTTGATATGCCGAACCGGACAGTAAACGACATTTTTTCACAACCCGGAAAACTAGCCATTGTCACCGGTCTTATCGGCGAACTTGGTCATAATCCAGCTCTTGCGCTGGCAGCAGAGGAAGTGGTGCAATGAAGCTGTTCTCTCGCAGTTCCGTCGCCCCCCGCACGTCTCATTTTAACAATCGATTCCGGGGCTTTGGCGATGGATACTATTTTTAATGACGTTTGCGTACTAGTAACGACGGCATTCACGCTCACGCTCGTGCCGGGCTTTAGGCAGCCAGAGCGTTCTTTGCTATCGAGGCGCGATCAGGGAACGGCCTTGGTGGTCTTCCTAGTCCTCGGCCTCGTCGAAGAAGCCACTGTTTCGCACGCCGGTTTGCTTAACGAACGAATCCTGGCGGCATGCACAGCTGGTCTCGTGGCAGGCCCTTGGGTTGGACTGGCCGTCAGCCTGTTTGTTACCTGGTTAGGCGTCGTGCACCACGGCCTGCCGTTAGGCTCCGTCGCAACATCCATGTTGTGTGGTGGTTTGGTCGGAGGGTGCTTGTACCGCTGGCGACCCAACCTGGCGCAACACCCGCTGACGGGATTCTGTCTGACTTTTTGTGTGTCGTTGCTACGGAGTGGCCTCATCTTCTTGCTGGCTCCTCATTCGGCCGCGGCACTTCACCGGATCGTGGAGATCGGAAAGGCCCCTGTGCAAGGTTTGGGCGGGGCGTTGATTCTGGCTATCGTCTGGCAAGTACGTGATCGTGACAAGCAAACCCGAGCAGCAGCGAGTTTCGAGAGGGCACCACGGTGACTATCCGCATCCCCTTCGAAAAGCGTTCCGAGGTTCCTTTGAATTGCCGGGAGGCTATCGCCCCGGACCGCTGCGAATTGGCATCGCGCTAAGATCTTCTTCTGCCCTTTGAGGCTGGGTTTTCCGGCTTGAACCCCTTGGCCAAGGTTGCGAGAAAAGACGTATCTGTGTGATGCCTGCTCTTGGCCCATTTCTTCGGACTTGTAGCTAGCACGATGCGCGATTCTGCCTGCAGATCGCGCCAAAGCGCAAAAGATCCACGTAGTCTCGCAGTCGCTAGCTTGACGAATTACGCGTTAACCGTCGTCCACGAAACAACCAACAACTAACATAAGACTACGCGATGAAATTACAGACCAAAGTCAAATGCTATGAGTGAGCCTATGATCTAATGACCGGATGATCAGACGGGCCGGCACTGATCACGACCGGGAAGTGCCCGACACGCGATCACAGCAAGAATCAGCAACTATTCAGCAAGACCTCGGCGCTGACACTCGGGCATTGGCGGATTAGGTATCCGAAGAATGAAAACAAATACTTCGGTGATTGTCGGTAAAATGACTCAAATTCGGAAAGCATCCGATCTTGTAAAAGCAGTGCCTCTACCAGAACTCCGGAAATGGGGAACAGGTGAGGGAGAAATAGTCGATCCATTCGATCTGTCGTTCACTTGGAAGGTCAAGGGTCAGGATACGGGATTTATGTTTGCGGTCTACGAGATGACCATCAAACCCGAAGCAAAAATCCCGATTCACATCCATCCCTATGCGGAATTCTTCTATGTTCTTGAGGGGCAGGTGGAGGTTATGGGGATTGACGCCGGCGGAGCCCTGACGTGGACTCCGGTGTCTGCTGGAGAGTGTGCCAACGCGCCGGCCAATGCGCCGCATGGCATTAAGAACCGCGCGACCCAGCCTGCGAAGTTCCTGAGCGTCTCCAATTTTGAACATGAGAAGCCTTTCAACGACTATCAGGCCCTCGTTAAAACCCCGGAAGGCCAATCTATGTCGGAGGGTGAGAAAGCGGACGCTATCATGGAGATCTTCGCTGGTTACAAAATCACGTTTTTGGATGGGCCGGAGCTGGAGAATGAACACTGAAATGCAGGGCGGGTGGCCTCAATACAGTTTTCCAGCGCTCGCGAGTTGCCGGAAGCCTCGTAGGGCGCCACAGGCAACGCCAGAGATTGCAAAAAAGCACGTGTCAGTAATCAGGCATCCATATTTTAACACGGGTGCCGGACTTGCGGAGACGCCGTGCGCTGAAGCGTGTTACGTATGCAGTTAGCGCTTGACACAGGCGATACGATGCAGCACGCTGCGGCATTCAGTGAATGCCCCCCGCATAGTGCACGGCTGGAAGCTGCTGGTAGAGCTGTTTATCTTCTGGGTCGCGTTGGGTACGCTCTTGACGTTTTGTCTGTGGCAGTTGGACTAGTAGCCCCGTATGTCTCTTACCGTTGCACGACTCTGCGCTTGACAGCAGATCGGATTCGGCAATAGCGAGCCTGAACACGGTCAGAACTTCCGGCTGGCACACCGTTTTTAAGATGGACACACCGAAGTCGACCAACAATTTGGCCAAGGCGTCGCGGGTCTGTGGTACCGGAGCGGCGGTGGGATTAGGTGTAGGCCTTGTTTTCTTGATATTAGACATTTTCACTTGACTAAGGTACGACTCAGTACCATGTGTTCATCGTAGGTACGATAACGTACCGTTAACTGAAATGCCGTCCATGATTAACCCAAAAATTCTGGTCACCGGCGCAACCGGAAAAACCGGTGGCGCCGTAGTCACCCAGCTGCTGGCCAAAGGTTACCCCGTACGCGTCGCCGTCCGGGTGCGTGACGCTCGCAGCGATCTGCTTCAGCGCCGCGGCGCCGAGGTCGTTGTTGCGGACATTTTCGATCCCGGCCAGCTGATTGACGCCCTGCGCGGGGTGCAGCGAGCGTACTACTGTCCGCCCTATCATCCCTTCGTCATCCAGAGCGCGTCGGCGTTTGCGGTCGCTGCGCGTGAGACCGGCCTGGAACAAATCGTCGGGCTTTCGCAATGGCTCGCCGGGCCCAATCACCCTGCGCTGCTGACGCGCCAGCTTTGGTTTATTGATCGGATGTTCGCTGCGCTTCCGGGCATCGCGCACACCGTCGTCAATCCCGGCTTCTTCGCTGACAGCCCCTATATGGAGATGATGCCGTTCGCGGCGCATGTCGGAGTCTTTCCGCTGCCAGTCGCGGGAGAGAGCCGTAACGCCCCGCCCTCCGTCGACGACATCGCCCGCGTTGCAGTCGCAGCGCTCCTCGATCCGGCACGCCATGCGGGTAAGCGCTACCGGCCGACTGGGCCGAAACTCCTCAGCGTTGTCGAAATGACCGCAGTCATCGGCCACGTCGTCGGGCACAAAGTGCGGCATGTGAGGTCGCCGCTCTGGATGTTCTACAAGGCAGCCAAGGCGCAAGGCCTGGCGCCCATCCTGCTCAGCGGCCTCAGGCATTACTTCCAAGACTATGATCGCGGCGCGTTCGCGGTCGGCGCACCCAACGTTACGGTACGCGAACTCACCGGGAGAGACGCCGAAGACTTCGAAACGATCGCACGGCGCCACGCGGCATTGCCAGAATCGCGCCAGAGCTTCGGCGCGCGGCTGGTTGCTCTCGGGCGCTTCATGGCGGTGCCGATCCTACCGGGGTTCAATCCTGCGATCTACGACAGGGCGCAAGAGCAGCCCGAGTCGCCGACACCGCATCTCGCGCTCGACGACGCCGCCTGGACAGCGAGCCACGGCATCGAGGGCTCAGTGGTGGCGCATAGTCCGTTGAAGGAGGCATTCGCATGATTGTTACCCTGCTCATCGCCTCGCTTGCTGTCGTTCTGCGTATCATACGCCAAGCAGGGTGGAAAAGAACGCGGTAAACTCAGCTGGTTAAGCTGCTTGCATGCTGCAGACAACGGAGCTGAGCGCTTGATCCGTGAACTTTCGGCAAAGGTGCATGAAAATGGTCAGACATAGCTGTTAGCGGCGTTCTTGATTCTCAGCGCGGCTACGATTTGGTCTTTGTCTCCCAATTCAGTTTTATGAAGTATGCCGCCCTTTTTGAGCGCGTGATTCTGTTTTCTCTTCGTAGATCCGGCTGTCGGCGAGTTCTCGGTATAGAAGCATTAGGCCATGCGGAGTAAGATCCTCGGCGCAGAGACGTTTGACCTCCTGTTCGAAGGCGCCGAGCGGCACAGCACGGGCCGCGTCGCATTCGGGCAAGGCGGGTGAGGAAAATTGCACAATTCCCAGGAGGTTCTGGCCGGCGTTCATGAAAATAAACGAAACTACGAGATCGATTGAGAGTTTGGTATCGGGACCTCACCTGATTTTGCAGTCAGGCATAAATGTACCGTCGGCGCCCGAAGGGAGAAAACAGAACAACCCAGGGGCGGCGAACGAACTTTGGACGAGCCAGAGGTCGAATGACGGCCTCTCGCCGGCAGGCCTCCTGCCATTGTCCGTCGGTCAAGTCCTGCCAGCATTTGCATTCCCAAACAAATCGCCAAACGGCGAGGCGGCCGCGAATGTCTCGGTGTTCAGCTAAACCCGGTAATGAGGCCCTCTCTCGACTCACTGCTGTCCAAAATAATCGTTAGTTGAACAGGTGGTCTGCTATTGAAGCGCCTTGGCAGCGCTCTGGATTGGCTTTTGGAGACGAGGTTCTGTCTGCGAACTAGGGCGCCCGCGCACGCCCAGCTGATGCCGCGACAGAGTAACGGAGCATACGCGTCTCGCGTGTAAGCCTTCCGAAGTAGAGGCCAAGCTATAATAGCTCGAGCGGGAAGGAAGCTAAGTTCATTCCGCCGATGTACCACCGATGCCCGGGCAGAGCTCAAGTGGTCGAACCTACACGCGGGACGCGTATGCTCCCGTACGCCGAGACGCTCATGCCGAGGCGGAAAAATCAACGGCTGCCTTCCATACCAGCGCGTTTCCATTTTTGAAGAATCTGTCTTGCACAGGACTGCTCTCGACTAGGCTAAACCCGCTGCTTTCTCGCTAGTCGTTCGGTGGTATGAGACTGGCCAAGCATTCGACGAATCGCCCCCGAGATTGCCAAGAACTAATAGCGACCCCGGGCACGCTCCTTTGCCGGAAGGATTTCGTTGCAGGTTGTCCACCAGCCGGTCCGAATTGTCTCGATAAATTCTTCAGGCAACCCTTCTGCAGCCATCTCGCAGGCCAAGCGTTCATAATCATATTCAAGGCGTAGAAACTCTACTTTTACGCCGGAAGGCGCGGCATTACTGCAGGTGCTGAAAGGATTCTCGCTATTAGACGGCTCCCTGATTTCGACCGAGAGGATTGTATACACGACGGTTGTCTGGCCATCATTCGGTGGCCGGCCGATTGCGCCACAATTAATAAAATGTTTGCCCGGCGACGGCTCTCGATGCCAGTGAAGGCCGGTGTGAGTGCCGACGATTATATCGGTGTCGTACTTGTCGAATAGCCAATTCAAAAATGCGTCAGAGGTCGTCGTCTGCCAGAGGAATTCGTTCATCTTCCTGGGGGAACCATGGCAGAGCAAGATACGGTATCTGCCGATCCTCAGCATGAGCCCCGGCGGTAAATCCTTCAGCCATGCTTTATTTTCACTGTTCGTGTTCTGAAAAGTGTAGTCGTAGGAAAGCTTGGCGAAATAGTTATCGCGTGGATCGGTGTATCCACATCGGCAATCGGCAAAACCGTTGCCGACTGAGTTGTCATAGTTTCCTTGCACGATTGGCATCCCGGTATCTCGCAGAATCTGGCAAACTCGATTGGGAAACGGTCCGAACGCGCCGAGATCACCGAGGCAGTAGAGGCTGCTGAGTCCTCGGCTGCTTGCATCGGCCAGCAAGGCCTCTAGAGCGAGATAATTACTGTACGCGCCACCGAAAAGACCGATTCGGTACCAGGAACTTTGACGGCCGTATCCTTGAGTTAGTTCAATCGCTTCCATGCTGATCCCATTTTTCAAGACCTGCTGCGGCAGACGATGCATTCGAACAGAGAGCGCCATATTGATAGCAGGTCATGCACGCCTGGTATTTCAACACGAATACCGGTTTTGCATCTGAAAGATGGTTCCCCAGGAGTGAATCGGGTTGATCAACCAGGATCGGGCAAACATGAACGCCGCGCATGCTGACAATCCGGCTGTTAGAGCACATCAGTTGGCTCGTATCGTAGCCTGATATCATCGATCTGGTGACATAGTCGTGCTGCGAATAGCCATGGTCCCGCAGAGCTTCCTGGCCGATTTTGAGCGAGGGCAGAAGTTTGATCCGAGGATGCTGGTACCCTGCCCTGGCCAGGCAGGTTTTAAAGCTCTCGAGCCGAGCTTCATCCTCCTCAATCGGCCAGCTCCGCATCGCAGTGATAATCGGCAAAAAACCGGCATCCAACAGAAGCCTGACTCCGCGCATAGCCCGCTTGAAGGTGCCAGGTCCACGGATCGGGTCGTTTGTCTCGGGTGAAAATCCGTCGATGCTGACGCGGAATTCAAGGGAGTAAATCGAGGCGTCCCGCAAAGCTGCGAGCCGTCTAACGAGCTCAGGACTGAACAGGGTGGCGTTTGTTAAGACCGTGGCGGGGCCGATCTGAAGCGCCGCTCCCAAAATCCTGGGGAGATCGGGATTAACGAATGGTTCACCCCCCGTGAAATAAAACTCCTTCACGCCAAGCTGGACCGCTTCCTCGAAATAGGGAACAGTCTGCTCAAAGCTCATCAAACGGAGTGTGTGGTTCTCCGGTGAACACGAAATGAAGCAGTGGTTACACCGCAGATTGCAAATCGTTCCGGCAACCTGGAACCAGAGAGCATCCAGATGGTCGAGTCGGAGTGCTGGATGATCAGAACCCATTGTCTTACCAGGCACCTGTCTCACAAATTCGAAGATGCCGCCAGAGAGTTCAACTCAATGCCTGCAGGAACGCTTGAAGCAATGGTGGACTGACGGGTTAGATATCTTTTGCATGACCAGTGACCCGGTGCGCCAGCAACACGATCGGCTGGCCGGTGTTTACGACCGGCGCTGGAAGCACTACATCGCTCAGACGTTAACTTTTTTGAAAAATTGGGCTTGCGTCCCACCGCAGGCGACGGTTCTGGACATAGGGTGCGGGACCGGGGAGTTTGAGCGATTAGTACTGGGCGAGAATCCTGAACAACGCATCGTTGGTCTTGATCTGTCTTCGAAAATGTTAGAGATCGCCCGGCACAAGTGCCAATGTTACCCGAACGCGACTTTTTGTGCTGCCAGTGCCGCAGCCTTGCCATTTCCAGACTGCACTTTTGACATAATTGTATCTGCGAGCGCTCTGCACTATTTCGATCAGCCGGATGTTAGTCTCAGGGAAATGCGCCGAGTCCTGAAACCCAGCGGATCCGTCGTGATCATGGATTGGTGCAAAGATTACTTTCTATGCGGGCTCCTCGACTTCGTCCTTAAGCTGATTGAGACAGCTTATCAGCAGTGCTATTCTCAACGCGAATTTCATCGGCTACTGATTGCAGCACAGTTTGAAATCCAGTCCTCCAAGAGGGTGCGATTTGGTCTACTCTGGGAGTTAATGATCGCTACGGCGGTTTGCGCTCCGAAATCATGATCTCAAGCGCGATAGTTGCGTAGCCCGACGCCACTTTTCGTCCCGGGGACAGCACTAATCAGCTTCCAGAGCTGATTGGTGCTGGGTTAGCCTGTGTTTCGAGCATGAGGGTACCAGCGCGAAAGCCAGTTGGGTGAGGCTCCGCACCAATACAGCAGTTGCAACGCCGTCCAACGCAGCCAGACGAGCGCGAAATTTCGGTGCTCAAATCGGCGCGAAGAGGTTATTATGCCGCAGTTGAGATGGACGAAACGGCCAACCCGACGCAAACGTCGAAGCAAGTCCAGATCTTCGAAAATTGGTAGAGGACCGAAGCCGCCGATCTGATGATAGATGTCTTGCCGCACAAAGATGGCTGAATCGCCATAGTACAGGCCAAGGATGCGCAACATGGGGTAGATCGCAGTAAGCTGTCTGGCGGCACGTGACGGGCCATCGAAGAGCAGACTGAAATTCCCGCCGACAACTGATTTCGTTTCGAGGCTTTTAGAGATGTGCTCTAAGGCACTTGGCGGAGGAATGGTGTCAGCGTGAACAAACCAGAGAACATCTCCCTTCGCGGCAAGAGCTCCAGCGTGCATTTGCGAGCCGCGCCCCTGAGGCGCCTGGATCACTCGAACCGGTTGCGCCGAGGCAAGTGGAACCGTTTGATCGGTGCTGCCACCATCGACGACGATGATCTCCTTTTCCCCCCGAAGCCGCTGGAGGCTTTGGATTGTGTCAAGGATATGAGTCTCCTCATTCAATGTCGGCACGATGACGCTGACGCGCATGTTTCACATGTTACGCCGGTTACAAGGTCCGCTCATTGATTTTTGCCTACGGCAAAGAACAGCGGGTGCTTGTCCTAAACCCTTTCGATGAGACTAACCGGCCGAAAGTTGCTTACGCGGTTCTGGCAACGAAGGCGTTCCCCCATTGGTTCCTCGAGCACTAGTTTCATTGGCCACAATGCTCGTATTCTTGAGGTGTTGCTTATAAATCTCTTGTCGCACTCGGTTTTCTCTCCAATGCAGCTGCTTGCTTCCTCGTATTTGCTTTATAGTTGGTGTCATCCTGTGACAAGATCTAGGCGAAACCGATCTAGCCTCAAGGCCAATTACTCCACGATTTGCGCCGGATAAGCAGGAACTCATCCCTACCGGCCGCTATCATCGGAGCAACGATTGCGGCAGCTGGTACAACTTACGGCTAATGCGCCGCCCAGTACTGTTAGTTGCATCATAAAGGAGCGACTGACCTATGAACATCACTTTCGCACCGGAAATCGATCCAGAACGGACGAAATCCGACATTCAATCCGCGCGGACGGCAGTTCGGATATTGTCTCCGATTGATACAAGAAAGCTACTGGGGTTAGGCCAAGATTGTGGCGTTCTGCTAGGATCGATTGGAGCCGCTTTGTACGTTTTTACTGGTCGAAGTTGGTGGAGCGCGTCACCGTCTCCCATTGAGCGAATTCAGACCTCAGGGCGTCCAAGTCCTTATCCACAAATTCGAATGCGTCTGGTCCCAGCAGCAAATGCGCTGGGGGACTGGCCTTGGCAATCCGGCTAAATGAGAATTCTGCCGTTGTTGACAATTTCCAGAGGCTGGCCTCAACATATCGTGAAGTGTAGAAGGCTTCCCTCCAATTTCAGAAGAAGCTCGTTTACCGCGTGCGTTCGTGTGATCCGCTCGCCGCATTCGATCGCGTTACCAACAACGGGCCACCGCGATTCCTATCGAGTGATTATCTTCCAGATAGGCGCGGATTCGTGATGGCGCAAATCGTGGAGTACTTGGCCTTGAGGCTAGATCGGTTTCGCCTAGATCTTGTCACAGAAAGACACCAACTATGAACCAAATACGAGGAAGCAAGCAGCTGCAGATCGGCGCTCTGATCTTTCCGGGCGTTGATCAGATAGATTTCACCGGCCCGTTCGAAGTTTTTTCGAGAATCCCCGGCGCTACCTATCACGTTATCGCCAAAGACAGAAAACCGACAAG
>Ga0213877_10000148_pt1 | contig 10113 bp, 12 predicted proteins | sample VelepicoBEBS_R01_FD_160112 | JGI IMG/M metagenome (GOLD analysis project Ga0213877, IMG submission 160112) | Vellozia epidendroides bulk soil microbial communities from rupestrian grasslands, the National Park of Serra do Cipo, Brazil - BS_R01 | ecosystem: Environmental > Terrestrial > Soil >...
TGCTTGAACGACAGATTCACCCGCGCACGGAAAGCGGTGACTTTGCCATCCACGATCACCAAATCGAGTTTGCTCACTTCCGCCACGCGCACGTCGCGCACGGTTTTTGTTGCGGTTTCTACTGCGTGTTTCGCGGCATCCTCCCAGGAACTCTCGCTGGTGCCGATGAGCTCGGTGACGCAGTAGACGCTGCTTGTGTGTACAGTCTTATCCACTTATTCTCCTTTACTGTTTGTGGGTTGAATAATCAGTCGGCAGCGGCAAACCCCCCTCCGCTACCACTCCCTGGGCGGACCCATCGCCTGATATCTCCATCTTGCGCCGTATTCAGCTTGAATGCTCTACAGCACTTGTCGAATTTAACCCATCCGTTGCGATGTGATCGCACCCGCTGTCCGCTCTCCAACCTCTCTTGCCAGTTGAGAAACATGGCCGCACGTTCTAGCACCCTTGCCATGTTCTTCCGAGTTTACCTGGCAAAGCCATTCTGAAAGCGCTCTGCATTCCCAGCCATCTAAGACCCGGTTTGTCCACCAGACACGCTTTTTGGAGCCCGCGAGCCGATGCTGGCCTCTGGCCTAGAGACGGGAGCACATATCAGCGGAGGGCCATAATGGCGGCTGGAATGTTACAGCGAAGGAGCATTAAGCCGGATAGCGGCTGTCGATCATTTTGCGGATATCGTCGTGCTCAACAAATTCGCCCCGGTCCGCCGCCGCCAAGCCCTTATCGACTTCGCGCAAAAACCAATCGTCGTAATTCAGCAGCCGCTCGACCGCCTCCTGCACAAGCGTTTCTGCGGCGCAGCCTTGCGCTGCCGCCAAGCGCGACAGTTTAGCTTGTTGCTCGGGAGTAAATTGCACTTCCATGGGTTTCATCATACCGGAAGACCGCTTTCCGAACAAGGCCCGCCGACGTCCACCGGCGGCAGTTTTGCTCGAAGACCGATTTCACAGTCGATTCTCGCGCCCTTCACTCGAAAAAACTTACCCATCGAAGTTTTTAGAGACAGGCTTTCCCGGAAGTAAGAAACGTTGATTCCTCAAGCGGACTCCCGACCTTTCTTACGAAACCTCCCAGCATGAGGGGAGCGGCGCTCGAGTCAGGGCGAGCAGGACGACGATCACAACCAGCACGAGGGCGAGAATTACCCACGCCGCTTTGGAGATAATCAACTGCGGCCGATTTCGACTTTGCTCCCATGGAAACATTCGGCAATAATACGCTTCCAGATCGAGCGGCCCTTTTTCAACTTCGGATTCATCCGTGACAGACGGTTCAAAGGCGCTCTCGCACTCGGCGCAAATTGTCGAATCATCGCCGGTTACGACGCCGCAAATTCTACAATGACCGTCATTTTGCTCTCCATTCATCGGCTTGCTGCTTTGTTTCTCATCACTCCGGAACCCTGCTTAACTCGAGGATCTTTAGGCTTCATACTCCCCGTACCACGAGAAACGGTAAACACCACGAAGTCAACCGGCCTCATCCCACAAAGAGATTTCCTCCCGGGGCAAACTTTCAGCACGCGCAAGTTCGGATCGTCGCAGACGCTTCGTATAGCTTCCTCCGGTTCGCCTGAGTCGCTGCTCCCCCGTCCCTAGTGCAATTGTTAGCGTACTAGTACTTCGTTGCGCATATTCGCGTTATAATGACCTCAGTACGCTCATCTTCGCGGATGGAGTCTGGCCCGAAGGGCGAGAACAGAACAGCCCAGGCACGAAAGCATTCGGGCCTGGGGACGACATACACCATCACAGCGCCCTGTAGGGGCATCCGAATCGGGTGACGCCTATTTTCCTCGGCTGCCCTCGTGAGGCAGTCCTTCCGGAATACCGATGCAGAAAAGCGCCCGCGTCGCGGGCTGGAGGTGCTTTCAGGGCGGGTGGGGTTGGGTTAGCTCCCCAGGCCCGAATGCTTTCGGGCCTGGGCTATTTTGTATTCGCCCTTCGGGCGTGTCAGTTCGCCGAAGCCGGACGAGTGATTCACACGAATAAGAGCGGCAAGAGTGCCTCCAGAGCTTGCCCCCTTTTAAAAACTAGAATCGCGCGCGAGTGTTCAGGGGGCGTTCTTCTGACCCAGTTCGCGACGCAAAGCGTCAAGAGCAGCAGAACGATGCTCTTTGGGCCAGACGAGAAACGTCGTGGATTCCGTAAACTGATTCGGTAGCGGGAAAGTGCTCACCTCTCGCTCTGCGTGCAACGCGAGAACGACCGAATAAGGTACAAGAGCAATTCCAGAACCCGCAGCGACACAGGCGACGATCGCGTGGTAAGACCCAAATTCCAAGACGCGCTCAGGAGTAATTTTTGAACGAGCCAGCCATTCCTCGAGAGTTTGCCGATAGGAGCAGCCCACGCCGAAGGCAATGACGGTCATACCCCGAATATCCCCCGCCTTTTTAATCGCGGTGATTTCCTTCGGGGCGATTACAACAAGCTTTTCGCGAAAGACCGGCATCATCTCTAAGCCGTCTGATTCAAAACGCTCGGCGACGAAGGCGGCCTCGATGGCATAGCGAGATACTTGCTCGAGGAGCGCGCAGGTTGTTCCGGTCACCAGCTCGATCTGAACATCCGGGTTAGCCCGATGATACTGCGCCAGAACAGGTGGCAAGCGGGTGGCGGCGGTGCTCTCGAGGGTCCCAATGCGCAGTTTTCCCCGAGGTTTACCGCTGCGAAGAGCCAATTCTGCCTCGGCCGAAAGCCGGAGCAGCTGTTCAGCATAGGTCAGCAACAGGTTTCCTTCGCTCGAAAGCAGGAGTTTTCGACTGTGGCGATGAAACAACTTGGTGCCCAACCCTTCTTCCAGCTGTTTTAACCGCGTCGTAACGTTTGAAGGCACCCGATGGAGGTGCGCAGCAGCCCTTGTCACTCCGCCAAAATCCACCACTGCTTTGAAGATCTGCAAAGCCTCCAGCTCAATCGTTCTTGAAACAGAAACAGCCATTCTTGATAATTCATTTTTAAAGAATACGATGTCAATCGAAACTATCGGCATGCTTCGCTTTTCTGATCAGCTGTCTACGCGTTCAGCCCATCCCCTTTCAGCGACCAGCCAGGTCTCTGCTGGAATTGTCGCGCTCGCCGTAGCCATGGGAATCGGACGGTTTGCCTTCACGCCGGTCCTTCCAATGATGCAGCACGAGGGCGCTCTTTCGCTCACCGGCGCTGCCTGGCTGGCATCGGCCAATTACACCGGCTACCTCGCGGGCGCACTGTTACTGTTGATTATAAGGATCCCCACTAAACTCGGAATCCGCTGGGGACTAGTAAGCATCTGCATCGGCACAATCACTATGGGTTTCGTGCAAACTCTCAGTGGCTGGATTGCGTTGCGAGCCGTCACCGGAATCGGCAGTGCCTGGGTATTAATCTTTGTCTCGGCCTGGTGCCTCGACCACTTCAAACAGGTCGGACGCCCGGCATTGAGCAGCGCGGTTTTCGCCGGAGTCGGAGTCGGGATCGTCCTAACGGGTTTGCTTTGCCTTACATTCATGAACCTGGGAGCAACATCCAGGGAAGCCTGGGTCGGTCTGGGCTCATTGGGCATACTCTCAACCGCGCTCATCTGGCCGCTTACCAGCATCATCCCGACGAGAGAACGCAAGCTGCCGAGCGTCCGCAGGTGGAACCTGGAGGCGTGGCGCTTGATCCTTTGCTACGGAGCTTTCGGCTTCAGTTATATCATCCCGGCTACCTTCTTGCCGTCAATGGCACAGCGAATCGTTTCTAACCCGGCAGTTTTCGGCTGGATGTGGCCGGCTTTCGGAGCTGCAGCGATCGTTTCAACACTTGTTGCCGGCAGCGCGAGTAAGCGGATGGGCAATCGCAAACTGTGGATCGCTTCTCAGCTAGTCATGGCGGTTGGGGTGGCCTCGCCCGCGCTATTCCATCAGCTGTGTTCAGTGGTCGTGGCGGCACTGCTGGTAGGTAGCACATTTATGGTCACATCCATGGTCGCGATGCAGGAAGCACAACAGATTGGAGGAGACGATCCGACGCCGCTCATGTCCGCAATGACAACATGTTTCGCGATCGGACAAGTAATCGGGCCCTTGTTCGCAAGCAAATTGCCACACCTGGCAGACGAATTCGGCGCATGCCTCTTGCTCGCTTCCTTCCTCTTGGTCCTAAGTGCCTGCACCCTCATCCGGAGCAGACCTGCGCCGCTCGCAAACTACCGCCGCGCGAACCCGGTCGACTGTGGCTGCGCTACGGCCATCGAGTAAAGTCAGCACACGCGCGCCATGCTCTTTGAGGCGCACTGATTTGGCGCTCCCCATCGCTCCAGCCGAGAAGATAGCAATAATGATGTTCATGGAAGTTGCTCCATTTGCCAGTGTCTATGGGCGTCGATTTTTTCGGCAGTATCCGCTGCCCTTTGCATCCGGCGCACGTTAAGCAAAAGTAAAAAAGGCACTCAGCGCGAAAGGAGGCCGGCAGTCATGAAAGTGTATTTGGTCCAGCACGGAGAGGCGAAATCCGAAGAAGAAGATCCGCAGCGCAGATTGACGGACAAAGGAATCGGTGAGGTGCAAAAGGTTGGCAATTTTTTGCGTTCGCTGAAGCTCACGGTCAACGCCATTTGGCACAGTGGCAAACCGCGCGCACTGCAGACCGGAGAACTGCTCGCAAAAGCGATCGGCGCCCTCGATCGTATTGTACAGCGCGAAGGTCTTGGGTCAAAAGACCAGGTTACAGCAACGAAAGAGGCACTCCAACAAACCAGCGGCGACGTAATGATCGTCGGCCACTTGCCGTTTCTCGGCAAGCTCGTTGCTCTGCTTGTTACGGGCAACGAAGAAGCTGAAATCGTGGAGTTTCACTTTGGCAGCGTCGTTTGTATAGAGCATCGCAACGATGGAAAATGGAAAGTCGCCTGGATGATCAGGCCAGCGTTGCTTCACGGTTGAGTTCCGCGCAATCGGTGCCTTTTTCCATTTCTGGCGTATCTTCCCAAAGTGCCCATCACGATCGACACTCCTGCCACTAAACGCTGGCTCCAAATCTGCACCGATCCCGCCTTCGCCGATCGGCCGGAACGCTTCGAGATCGACGCCGCTGGCCAACTCATCATGTCTCCACCTCCTGGCTTCGACCATCGGCAACGAGCTCGCGCTATTGCCAATCTCCTTGACCAACTTCACGCCGGCGAACTCGCCACTGTCGAGCAAGCTATCCTTACTCGCGACGGCCAAATCAGGATTGCCGATGTCGTCCTGCTTACCAACGCTCAGAAACGCTGGTTGCTCGCTAATCCAACGTCCCCTCTTCCAACTGCCCCTCCTGTCTGCGTAGAGATCCTTTCCCGATCTAATACCCCCGCCGAGATCGAGGAAAAACGGGCTCTCTATTTCGAGGCCAGCGCAACAGAGGTCTGGATCTGTAACCTCGATTGCTCTATGTTGTTTTTTTCTGGCGTTAATCATCAGCTATCTACCTCTCTCCTCTGCCCGGCCTTTCCAGACCGGATTCCCTGACGCCCCCGCCCTCTCCGCAAGCAACCAGATTTGAGGTCGCAATTTGCGACCTCAGGCGCGCCCTCCCACGACCCTGACGTACGCTAAGAGTTCGTTTGCAGAGCTTCAAACCAGCGAACAGCACCCTCCCGCGGCTGCCTAAGTGTACGGAAATGACCTTTCACGACCCGCCGATTCGTGTGCCAGACGTAATCGCCAGTCAAATTTACCCTCGAATGGCTGCAGAGTCCCGATCTGCGCCGGCGGGTTCAGATCGGTCTATTACTTCAATGTATCCGTCTAGCGAACCTCACGTCGATGTCGCGGCCCTTCACGAGTTTATATGTGGGCGTGTTTCACGGGCACTACGACCGGACGTTTGACTATTCCCGTTGACCGAAGAAGAGCGTGTCGGTAGGCTCGCGGGAGCGGGAAAAGGACAAAACTATGGGGAAAAAGCTACCAACTGACCAGCTTCAACTTTACAAAGGTATCGACGACATTCTTTGGGAAGACTGGGACCCCATTGGCGTATCCGGCCTTAACGGGCCACGAGATGAGTATTATGCGTATCTTCCCCAGGTTTTTAAGCTCGCGCTCGAAGGCGCAGCGCCTGCGAAAATCGCGGAATATTTGCACAAGGTGGTTGCAGAAAGAATGGGGCTCTCTTCGTGCGTAGGTAATCATTTGGCGGTTGCCGAGAAGGTACGAAAACTCAAACTCGAACTAATACCGGAGAAGTGATAAACAAATAGTCAATGTCGCACCGGGGCACCGTCGTACCAAAAGTTTTCACTATGTCAGTTAGTGGTGAAGGTGTTGAATCAGGGTGGCCAGGATACCACTCGATGGCAGCAAGAGCGCACGGAATCCCGGTTGCTCCCAAAGGTATGCGAAAGCGCCCTGGTGAGTGGACTGAATCTCCTCAATTATCGTATCGGTTGCCTCTGGCGTCCTTCGCTCAACCATGAGCGCTTGTCGCCTCCGCCGCTTGAGCCGTGCCAGGACTTTGTCCCGGTATTTCCTGGCCCCTCTAGGAAGGCGCCATGCTGCGAAAAGAGCTAAGGCAAAATGAATGGAGAGCGCCACAAGCAGTACGGGCGGCCAAGTCCAGTTATCAAAGTAGCTCAACCGGGCCAGAATCAGCAGCGACAGGATGATGAAAGGATAGTAGATCTGGTTCCCGACCGCCTCGGTGCGCTTGGCAATCAGCAGGATGTCCCAGAAGTCAGCAAGCTCGTCTTCGTTACTTGGCCGTTTGGGCTTGAAGGGGTATCTGTATTTCTCAAACGTGGCGTCAGGCCAGTAGGACCTCTTGCTAGCGAGCTGCTTGAGGAAGCCTTCGTGTAACAGAATGGCATCAATTACGACGAAGCTAAGTAGGAGGAAGGCTAAGAGCGCAGGCAGAATCAGACAGCGAAGAGAAAAATTGCCCCTGATGGACGGGGGCGGAAAAGTGCCTATCAGAGACAAGATGAAGCCGAGGGCCGTGATGTAAAGGATAGTCATCGGCGCCGCACGTCCCAGGCGCATCCAGAAATGGCCGCGGCAAAGATAACGTTGCCACAGAGTTACAACATCAAGCTTCTCCTGCCTGCCAGCCGGCCCGGCCTTACGAGCTTGCCGCCCGGGGGAAATGCCCCGGGCGCGGGCGGTCACACATCTCGAAGGAGGTGCCTCCCAACCAAAAAAGGATGCTTGCTCCGGAGTCGGACTCTCGGATTTGTCCGCCCCGGTCAATTCCAGCTTAAACTCCTTGGTCAGTTCGGCTGCATTTTGCTTAAGATCGAAATTTGTCTTGATGATGAAATGAATGGCAAAGAGAGTGGCAAAGAGATAGATCGCAATCGAAGGCCACGCGCTGGCACCATCGAACCAGCCAAACGGCTCGCCAGTGCCGTCGCGATTCTCGAAGGCGTACAGCAAAAAGGCGAATGCGGCTGTTAGAATCGCGCAGCCAGCCACCGCAAAGCAGCTTGAGGTAGCGACTAGAGTACATCTATTCCATACTTTTGCCATCACCGTACGCATCTTCGCTTCCCGAATGAATTCTCTTACTCTTCCATCTCTTCCGCTTCGAATTTTGTATTTGGGGAGACTGACTCGACTCGTGAGACTGACCAGGTCCAAACCAAGAGCAGACATCCGAAAGCGATGAAGCAACTGATGTGCAGCAGGTACCTTTGAAACACGTTAAACAGCTCATTCGTGTCTTTCTCCCCTCTCAGGTGCAACTCCCTGGCGCCGTTTTGACCGATCTCGAAGAGAAGTGGGGATTTGGGTATCTGAATGTCATCGGGTTTGATTTGCCCTGTGGCCACCAGGGTTGCCTCAAAAAGTGCCGTCTGCCCACCGTCTCTAAAGGGAGCGACTCTCTGAAACTCCTCTTTGGAACTTTCCAGCGACAACCCGCGCGCTGAAACAACTATAAGGTTGTGGGTCTCTTTCCACTCGTCCGGATGGGTGAGGCGGGCGTCAAGGTAGTTTGTAAAGAACACTGCTCCAGGAAACATCGGGCGGAGCGCCTTGAGAAGCTCGAGTTTGTCGTAGATATCGCTGCCGAGTAAGCCGATCGCTCTGAGCCCTCTGCTCTTCGCTCGGCGCAAGATCCCGTTGCTCGAGTTTTCGTTTCGTGAGTTCCCGTTGCGCAGGTCCCTGTCCAGGTCCTGCAGCATCTTCGCCAGACGGCGGATATCGTCTGCCTGAGAGAGACCTTCAGTGCCATCGGCAGGTCGCAAGGAGGACTGGGTCTGTTGGTTCTTGTCACTAACTTGATCCGGGACTTTAGTTTCCTTCTCATCTTTCCCGGCTGAGGGGATCTTTCCGTCAATACCTCGAAGATACGTGTACGCGTGAACGGTAGCGAGAGCGGGACCGATGTCCCCATCGACGTCTGGAGCTACGAAGCTGGAACACAAGGCTCGCGCATAAAACGTGTCTTCTTCAGAAAGGATGGCGACGTCATCATCTTCCGTCACATCGCGAAGTTTCAACTCCTCCCGCAGCGCCTTGACGATTTGATTATCGAGCGGGATCGTCCGCTCGAAGCAAAACCCGCTATCCGGTTGCCGCGATTTTACGCTTTGCTCGATCAGATGCTTGCAAGTGCGAGGATAGCAGAGCTCGGGCAGGTCAAACAATAAGCGAGTTTCGGCTGCTTCAGCCTGGCTTGAATAGATGTGCGTCGTTGCGAGGCACTGTCTCGTTTCAGGGTCCCATGGCGCGCCTCTAGCCTCCATGACCATGCTGCGGAGCGTTCCCGAATTGTCCGGGCCAAGCACCGCAAAGTCAGGAAGAGACGTTTCGGCTTCGGAAGTGGCGTTAGCGTTAATCTTGAAGCGAAACCACGAATTGAGGTCCGCGAGCCGCGCCAGCGGAGCGTCACGGAATGCGTCGTCTATCAGCCAAAGTACCAGCAGCTGTGAGGGTCTATCGCCTCGGCAAAAGCTGCTTGCCTCGAACCACTCGTAAGGAACGAGCAGTTCTGGCGGATCCGTCTGCGTGCAGTCAGCGCTTTCCCTGTCGTTGCTAGTTTCAATGAAATCGCTGGTCTCCCCGAGGTTGCTACGAATTGCCTGAATCGCCAGCTCCGACCGGGAATTGAACGCTTCTTGTACCACCCGCTCTTTCTGCAGCCTGAAAATACAATCGGCGACGTTCGGATTGAAGGCTTTCCAGGGGATACAGAAATAACCGAGCTCGTGATCCTTTTCCGGATCGTAACCTGCGACTCCCAAGCCCTCAATCACCGCCCGGCGGCTGCGGAGCCGGCGTTCAACGTCCTCGACATACGGCCCTCCAGGGATCATCACCGCCAGAATCTGCACTCGTTGTGTGAGGGCTGGTTGCTGGCTCGCTTGCGCCACTACACGCAACTCCTCTTTCGGCAGAAAGTTTGGTGTTGCTGCAAGGCATCTTTTGATCAGACTGTCCTGAAACAGGCAGATCGAGTGCGCTTTGCGGGATTCCATGTGTCTTTGCCAGTTTTCAAACGTCACTCCCAGCGGATCCTGCCACAATCTGGCATCGACGGTCTGAGGATCGAACGTGTATTCCGCCAACCGGATGTCTCCGCCTCCGGGCCTGGAACTGATAAGCTGCGGAAAGAAAAAGAGAACCCCGCTGCCTACCCCGATCAGCGTGAGCAGCGGCAACCATGGAACGGAGACCGATTTTTCTTCCTTTTCAGCCACGGATTTGTCGATGGTTAAGCCGTTTGATACAACCTTCCGGCCGTCATTATTCTTCGCTCTTTTGCGATTAACAGTGAGTAGATCACAACGATCGGAATCTGGCTATACTCCAATCGGGTTAGAATCGCTTATCCGGCGGGATTTCTGCGGACTCTAACATGTCACCAATTATAGCATCCAGCGGTTTCGACCGATCTCACTCCTGTCCAAGACAGCCGTTATTTTGCCACCTCAGCATGAGCGTCTCGGCGTACGGGAGCGAAGAAGAAGTCGGAAGTAGGAATTAGGAAGTAAGACAGCCCTGTCCAAGGCACCCGTTATTTTGCCACCTCAGCATGAGCGTCTCGGCGTACGGGAGCGAAGAAGAAGTCGGAAGTAGGAATTAGGAATTAGGAAGTAAGACAGCCCTGTCCAAGACACCCGTTATTTTGCCACCTCAGCATGAGCGTCTCGGCGTAC
>Ga0213877_10000149_pt1 | contig 10110 bp, 11 predicted proteins | sample VelepicoBEBS_R01_FD_160112 | JGI IMG/M metagenome (GOLD analysis project Ga0213877, IMG submission 160112) | Vellozia epidendroides bulk soil microbial communities from rupestrian grasslands, the National Park of Serra do Cipo, Brazil - BS_R01 | ecosystem: Environmental > Terrestrial > Soil >...
GTGAAATCACGTCTCCTGGGCGAATCACGTAATCTCGTTGGACCCACTCTGTTCCTGCGGCGAGCAAGAGATTCTTGTTCCAGACAGCCAGGCCCGGCGACTGTGCAAAGAGTTTCTTGAGCAGAACGCCAATCGTCGCTCCCGAGTCCAACTCAACTGATTCAGGCCCATCCAAGTCGCGAAGCTGGGCAAAGTATTGTATTTTAACCAACACGTTCAGGTTTTCAGAACCCCGATCAAAGGCAGGTTTCGATATCGTTCTTTATAATCTAAACCGTAGCCGACAACGAACTCATCCGCGATATCGAATCCGACATAATCCGCTTCCACTTCCCGCGCCCGCTTCTTCAATTTTCGCACAAGAACGCAGATTTTCAGGCTCAGAAGTCCGGGTTCACTACGCAGCGCTTCCGTGATCGCGGCCAGGGTGTGTCCGCTATCGAGAATGTCATCAAGCAACAAGATGTGCCGCCCGCTTAAATCCGGCAGCGTCTGCGGATCGAACTGGACCCGGCCAGTCGTTTCCATGCCCCCAAAGTAACTCTTTACCCGCAGGCAATCCAAACTCAGCGGTAGAGGAATTCGCCGAAGAAGATCTGCCATGAAAATCAGGCTCCCGTTCAGGATCGCCAGGACGGTAAGATCTTTGCCTCGATAATCTTCTGTTATCTGAGCAGCCAGTTCGTCCAGCCTGGCAGCGATCTCAGATTCCCGGAACAGTATCTTCTCCAAGTCATCTTGCATCGGCGAGATTGCAATACCCGGCTAATCTCCAGAGCCGGGAACGTTAAATGCCGCCCGCTGAGCATAGCGGCGAATAATCGACGCCAGCCGAGGCTTGCTTGTTTTCTCGGTGAAATGAATCCCATTCACAGCCGCGACCCGATGGAGGTGTGCGATGGACCGAGAATCCATTTCCTTGGCATACTCATCGTCCAGCAGGCGACCAAGCTGGATAAACTCGCGTTGAAGGTCTGTTTTCTCCTCACCGCACGCATCGACATGGGCAGCTTTGGCAAAAGCACCTTGCAGAAACTCTACTGCTTCCTCCTGTTTTCCGGACTCATGAATCGTTTCAATGAACTCACGTTTTGCGGTGGTCAACTCCTCGGATTTCAGTCGTTTGCCGCAGACCTCTTTCAGGCCCTGTTTGAGTAAATCGACCGTAAGATGTCTTTTGGAGGACGGAGATCGGAGCAAGACCTCAAGAAGGAATTCGCCTGATTTTCGGCTTGCGAGAAAGCTCTCAAGCTGATGCTCGAACTTCTCCAAGGAGGCCGTCAACTGGCGCGCTGACCTCCCAAGAGTTTCTCCATCCAATTTGTGAGCCTGCTTAGCGAGCCGTTTGCCGACCTGTGTGAGCCGCTCGGAGAGTTCGTTGTAGTTCATTTTTTACTCTCGAAATGGTCAACGAATTTCCGGGTCAGATCCGCATAATCCTGCGCACCGATACTGCCGGGCGCGTACAGAATGATCGGCAGGTGCTCGCTGGTCGATTCGGCGACTCGCACGCAATGCCGGATATAGGGCTGAAACAGTGTCACCTGATCGGACAGTACGCCTCTTTGCTGGAGATGAGCCATGGAAAGTTCCAGTTCATTAACTGCAAGCCTGAAAACATTCCCTGATTGCCGGTAATGGCTGATGATCAGCCCTCCAATGTTCGGCTTCCGGCGTGCGGGCAGGTACGGTGCAAACTTCTCATGCATTTCTTCGATCTGCTCCGCGAGGATCTGAAATCCTGAGAGCGAAAGATAATCCGGTACAAACGGAACAATGCAGCTATCAGAAGAAAAGATTGCTGTTTTTGTGGTGCTATAAAGATTCGGCGGACAGTCCAGAAGGACATAGTCGTATTGCTTGAACTGGTCCCGGAGCGCCAGATCCAGGGTCCGGTACAGTTCCGGAGCTCGCAACTCATGAAACCTGTCCTCCACTCTCAGCAAGTCGACGGCAGCCGGGAGCAGGTGAAGCCTTGGCAAGTCGACGAAGCCCGTCCAGGTAACTACCCCTTTTACAACGCTCTCCTCAAAGTCGAACCTGTTCTTTCCGCGAAGAGCGTCATCAAAGATCTGATAGGTCGAACGGCGCCCGTTTGCGATATGCTCACGCCAACGATCGGGCCGCATGAGCCAGACAGTCGCATTGGATTGAGGATCAAGGTCAACGACCAGCACCCGCTTCTCGTGCAACTTCGCAAGCGTCGCTCCGATGTTCACCACCGTTGCCGTCTTTCCGACACCACCTTTGAAATTAATGAAAGCGAATACTTTCGAACTCATCGGGTGTCAGACTCTATAACGCGTCAAAAGAACGTCTCGAGAATCAAAGAGCCTGACGAAGCAGTCAAGCCCTAAGCCTGTTCAGTGCTTGACTGCTCTGTCAGCCTCTTTGATTCTCATCGATTCCGGTTTGGCCCAAGATGAACTATCTCAAGCTAACAGACGCCGATTATGATGAGAAGCTGCGCGAAATGGGAAATTACCTTTGGGACCTGGAACAGCGGGCCGATATCGCGAGCGCCGAGGGCCAGGTTTCGCTCGTTCAGGAGCTCGAAGCAAAGATCTTGCGCCAGGCGGACCGTGCGCACAATTTTTTTGAGATCGCCGGCGCCCATCAAACCCTCGCCGCTTTTGTAGCGGGCCTTGGGTACCGAATGACGAGACGTTGGCAGCAAGCTGCCGAACACTTTCAATTTGTCGTCCGACTTTCTCCGAGGAACGGTGAAGCATGGCTGGAGCTGACCTGGTGCTTCGCCGAACTGGGGCAATGGCACGAATGTGAGACGGCTGCCAGGAAGTCGGTCGAGATTTTTCCGAAAACCGCGGCCAGTTGGGGTAACCTCGCTCTGGCGCTGGCGCAACTGGACAAGACAGAGGAAGCAAGGGAAGCGATTCAACGCGCGATCCAATTGGATCCTGGGGACCCGCGGAATCGAGCCATCGGGGAGCGACTTGATCAGCCTGAGGGATCCTGAGCCTGCATCGCTCATCCGCCGCGGCGGATGAGCGATGCAGGCTCAGGATCCCTCACAAACGGTCGCGATAGCTTGTTCGATCGCTCTTATGGCGAGATCGATTTCTTCAAGGCTTGCGCACAGTGGCAGCATCAGAACGATGACGTCGCGGATCGGCCGCGTCAGAAGCTGGTGGCACCGAGCCGCAAGACAGACTTGAGCGCCGAGCTGGTCGGTCGCATCGAAGGGGGTTCCATCAGGACGCCCAACCTCGATTCCGGCTATAAAACCGGCTCTCCGGATCTGGCTCACGTTTGGCCTTTGCTCAAGTCCGTGAAGCCGCATGCCAAGATAAGCAATCTTTGGTTGGAGACTTTCAAGAACATGTTCAGTTTCGAAGATATCGAGATTTGCGAGCGCCGCGGCGCATCCCAATGGATTCCCGCAGTAGCTGTGCCCGTAGTAGAAAGTCTTTTGCGCAGTGCCGAGAAACGCGGAGAAGACCCGGTCGGTCGTCAAAGTCGCCGCCAATGGAAGATAGCCGCCCGTTAATCCTTTCGCGATTGCCATGAAATCCGGGAACACATCTTCGTGCTGGCAGGCAAAAAACTTGCCGGTGCGCCCGAACCCGGTCATGACTTCGTCGAAAATCAGGAGGACTTCGTTTTCATCGCACCATCGGCGCAAGGTCTTAAGCGTGCCTGCCGGCCAGAGCCGCATTCCTGCGGCGCCCTGAATCATTGGCTCAATGACTAAAGCGGCGACATTCGAAGCATCGATTGCGGCGAGATCTGCGGCCGAGGCTATCCGAGTGACAGGAAAATGGTGTGACCGGAATCTGTCGTGGAATGTCGAGATCCCGCCGAGACTGGAAGCGCCAAGTGTGTCGCCGTGATAAGCGTTTTCGAACGAAATGAATCGAATTTTCTTCGGACGCTCCGTTTGGAGGAAATATTGTACGGCCATTTTGATGGCGACCTCGATCGCCGTCGATCCGTCATCGGAGTAGAAGACTCTCGTGAGCCCGGAGCCGGGCAGCAGGTTTAGGAGCCGGACGGCCAGTTTTGGTGCAACCGGATTCGTAAATCCCAGGAACGAGGTATGCGCTACCTGCTCCAGTTGGTCACGGATTGCCTGGTTCAAGACCGGATGATTGTGGCCATGGATATTCGTCCAGATGGAAGAGTTACCGTCCAGATAGCGTTTGCCGAAGCTGTCTTCGAGCCATGCGCCGCGACCGGAGACCAGCACGATCGGCTGGTGTTCCGGCGCAATCCACTCTGCCATTTGCGTGAACGGATGCCAGACGTGGGCTTTGTCGAGTTCGGCGCCGGATGACACGGAAGGCGAAAGTCCCGGTTTCATAGGCGACACTCCGGAGGCGCCGCGCGAAAAAGCGAATTGATCTGACGCACCAGGGCGGGTCCGCGATAAATCAGCCCAGTATAAATTTGAACCAGATCAGCGCCTTCGTCGAAACGGGCTCTAGCGTCCTCCGCGCTCATGATTCCGCCCACAGAGATGACCGGTAACCGACTGTGCCGCTTGATGTAAGCTAATATCTGCAGCGAGCGAGTCCGAAGGGGTTTGCCGCTCAAGCCACCGGTCTGACGTCTATCAGCTGGAATGGTACTATGATCAGTCGTGGTGTTCGTTGCTATAACTCCTGCAAGTTCGAACGCTTCTGCTGAAGCAAGCATGTCATCCATCTGCTCAAAAGTCAGATCGGGCGCGATTTTCACCAGTAGCGGCTTACCATATTTGTTCTCCCGAATTGCACTGAAAAGCTTCTCAATCGCCCCCTTCTCCTGCAACTTGCGCAATTCAGGAGTGTTAGGTGAGCTTACGTTCAGCACGAAGTAGTCCCCGAGAGCGTGTAACTGGTCGAACGATCGAATATAGTCGACCGCTGCCTGCTCGAGGGGCACTACCTTCGATTTTCCTATATTGATTCCAACCGGAATCCTCGGCCACCGAGGCGAGGCCCGGAGCATTTTTAGACGAGCCGCGATCTTGTCCGCCCCCTCGTTGTTGAATCCGAGCCGATTGATCAATGCTTCGCTCTCCGGGAGTCGAAAAATCCGCGGACGCGGATTTCCCGGCTGAGCCAGACTTGTGACCGTGCCGATTTCAACAAAACCAAACCCTATGGCCGCCCAGGCCGGCAGGGCCAAACCGTTTTTATCAAGACCGGCCGCGAGTCCCACCGGATTCGGGAAGTGAAGCCCGAACAGTTCTTTCCCTGATTTTTGTGCGTGATTCCGGGATATGAGTCCGAGCAGCCATGGCATTTCGGATAGCAACCGCAGCACGGCGATCGCGAAGTTGTGGGCCTCTTCAGGGTCCAGAGAGAAAAGAATCGGGCGCAGTACGCGTTCGTAAAGTGTCACTTCCCGATGCAGAATTCGCTGAATATTTTGCCGAGAATGTCTTCTGTGTCCAGTTTACCGAGTACCTCCCCTAAGGCATCCAGCGCGCCACGCAATTCGATTGCGATGAATTCAGGAGACTCGCCTTTTTCGAGCGTCAGGTGCCCAGCGGTCAGAAACTGTTTCGCGTTCCTGAGACATGCCTGGTGACGCGCATTTATGGCCACTCGAATGTCTGAAAACCGGACTTTTTCACCCATGACACGATCCCAAATCGCCTGATTAAGCTCTTCCAGCCCGATCTTCTTCAGGCACGAAAACCGGACACCATCAAATTCCCGCCATTGCGGATGAAGCCCAAGATCGCACTTGTTAACGAGCAGAACGCTTCTTCCCTGCTCAAAACTCTTCAACGCGGTCGGCGGCCTACTACCATCCACGACTTGAATAACGAGATCCGCCAAGTCGACCTGCGCTTCAGCGCGGCGGACCCCTTCGCTCTCGACAACGTCGCCCGACTCGCGTGCACCTGCGGTGTCAATCAACCGAACCGGTATTCCACGGATATTGATAACCTCTTCGATCGTATCCCGAGTTGTTCCCGGTAGCTCGCTCACAATCGCACGATCATAACCGAGCAGAAGATTCAATAGACTCGATTTGCCGACGTTCGGGGCTCCGTAGATGACGGTCCGTAGCCCATGCCGCAAAATCCGGCCATGGTCGGCTGTCGCGAGCAGACGATCCAGCCGAATTTCAAGCGAGAGAATGCGATCGAGCAGAGATTTTCCTGTGTCCGGGTCAATCTGTTCATCCGGGAAATCGATGTACGCCTCGACATGGGCCAGTGTCGTCAACAAGAGTTCACGGATTTCGGTCAACTCGCTTCCGAGGTGTCCTGCCAGTTGTTCATTTGCTGCGCGAAGCGCGAGGTCTGTCTGGGCCCGGATCAGATCCATCACGGCTTCGGCTTGAGTCAAATCCATCTTGCCGTTGAGAAAGGCTCGCTGCGTGAACTCACCCGGGTTCGCCATTCTGGCGCCTCCGGCCAGGACAACCTCCAGCACTCGACGCGTCACGAGGATGCCGCCATGGCAACTGATTTCAATGAGATCTTCCCCGGTGTAGCTTTTCGGACCTCGAAACCAGGTCACAAGCGCGTCGTCAATTTTGCCATTGGCATCCTGAATATACCCGGACACCACTCTTCGAGGAGCAAGGTGCTCCGGCGCGATTCTGCCCCGGAAAACTTTGGCAAGAATTGGCAAAGCACCGCTGCCCGATACCCGGATAACAGCGATCGCTCCTTCGCCAATAGGCGTTGAAATTGCGGCAATTGTATCTTCAGAGGTCACAGCGAATGGGAAGGCCGATCGCCTTCCGATCCATCCTAAATCCGGCCCGGCCCAAAAGCCAATAGCGGGTCAGGCTTTTGGGCCGGGCCGGATTTAGGATGGATCGGAAGGCGATCGGCCCAAAAGCCAATGGCGGGTCAGGATTTGCCTAGCGCAGCGAACCGTGGTTTGGATCTGGTATGCACAAGATTCGAGTCATTGTTTGGAGCGAATACGTCCATGAGCAGAAGTCTGAAACGATTCGCAAAGTTTATCCGGAGGGCATCCATCAATGCATCGCAGATCATTTGGCTGTCGATGAATCCTTTCAGGTAGGAACGGCAACGCTTCAGCAACCGGAGCACGGTTTGACGGAGAATCGATTATCGGAGACAGACGTCCTGATCTGGTGGGGGCATGTCGCCCATCGAGAGGTGGGAGATGAGATCGTGGATCGCGTTCAGAAACGCGTGCTGGAAGGGATGGGCCTCGTCGTCCTGCATTCTGGTCACTATTCAAAAATTTTCAAACGGCTGATGGGCACCACCTGTTCTTTGATCTGGCGAGAGGCTGGAGAAAAGGAGCGGCTCTGGGCATGCAACCCGGGGCATCCCATAGCTCAGGGGATCAATTCCTACTTCGAGATTCCACACGAGGAAATGTACGGGGAACCGTTCGGGATTCCGACGCCGGATGAAACCGTATTCATCTCCTGGTTTGCAGGCGGAGAAGTCTTCCGATCGGGTTGTTGCTGGAAACGAGGCAACGGAAAGATCTTTTACTTCCGCCCCGGACACGAATCATTTCCGACCTTCCGTCAACCGGAAGTTCAGACCGTTATCCGGAATGGCGTGCGCTGGGCGGCGCCTGAGGGGTCACGCTGGATCGACACGATCCTGAACGTGAAGATTTCTCCGGAAGGAATTCGGCAGGACTGAAGCCGCAAAAGTAGCCTCGTTGAAGCCTTGCTGATAGTGGGCCACCGCAGCTCGCAAGCTAGTGTCCTGTCCCCGAAATACGTGTATGTTTCGCCGCCGGTCAGTTGGCTGTTTTTCAAGGCGCGAGCGACGAGCGTATATTAGCTTCATACGTAAGGATCCGCCGCGGCGGAGGAAAAACAGCCAACCGGCCGCGGCCCGGAGGGTTGCGATGAAAATGGGCCGGCGGCCCATTTTGATCGCAACGAAACATGCACGTATTTCGGGGACAGGACACCAGTTTCAGCGCCTGAAAAGCCAGCTCAGCAGGGTCAGAATGATACTCAGGAGCACGCAGGTCACGACCGGAAAATAGAATGAGAAATTGCCTTTCTGAACCGAAATATCGCCAGGAAGTTTTCCCATCCAGCCGAAGAGACCGGGAAACCGCCAGAGCGTCGCCCCGGCAGCGACAAGTATCACGCCAATAATAAAAACAAACTTACCTATTTCCTGCATTCGATTTAGCTCTAGCGTTGTCCCAGTCGGAGAAGTCACGCGAAATCCAATCGCATCAACCAAGCGCACTAACATTTTGTGCTGGGTGTCCCAAACATATGCTATTCGCCTTTTATGTTCACCATCTAAGTCCTTTCCTCATCCAGTTTAGTGACCAAATCGGGATACGATGGTACGGCCTGGCATACATCGCCGGCTTCCTTGCCGCGTTTTATCTGATGAAATGGCTTGCCCGAAACGGTTATGGGTCGCTTAGGGAAAATCAGGTTGGCGATTTCGTTTTTTACGCCGCGCTGTTTGGCGTGCTCGTTGGCGGCCGGATCGGCTATGTGCTTTTCTATCGTCCAAACATGCTTACGGAAGATCCGCTCGGCATCTTTCGAGTCTGGGACGGCGGGATGGCCAGCCATGGGGGTATTCTCGGCTTAGTCATATTCAGTGCAATTTACGCGCGCCGACATCGGATTTCCTGGACGGGTATTGGCGACAACCTCGTAACGGCCGCGCCTATCGGGATCTTTTTCGGCCGGTTGGCAAACTTCATCAACGGCGAGCTATATGGTAGGATTACGAACGTTCCCTGGGCGATGCAGTTTCCGGCCGAGCTCCTGGATCATCCGAACGAAGCGGCCCAGGCAATTGAACAAACCACGAACATCAACCCGGCCTTAAATAATGTCCCTGACATTATCGTAGCCGCCCGGCATAGCGAAGCGGTCCGCCGCATACTTGCGGGTATTCTTACTCCGCGACACCCCAGCCAATTGTACGAGGCATTCCTGGAGGGAATCCTGCTTTTCTCTCTCCTGCTATTCATCCGCCTGAAGTTCAGGAAACCAGATGGTCTCACCACGGGCTGCTTTTTCATTTTGTATCCCACAATGCGGATTGTCGGCGAATTCTTCAGAGAGCCAGATGCGCCTTTGACCGGTCCATTCACCAGAGGCCAGTTCCTTTCGCTGTTCATGTTCCTTGTAGGTCTGGCATTTCTTTGGGTGGCGTTGCGCAGAAACGGGCGTGTTTTGTCGCCGAAATAGCGTAGCGCTCATCAAAGTGGGACGGGCGTCTCGCCCGTCAAGAAAGACGGGCGAGACGCCCGTCCCACTTTGATGAGCGATGCAGGCTCAGCGGGGCGTGAGGGCCAGGAATTCATCGTGGCCGATCTTGACGAGCACGACCCTGAGATCGCGCTGTTTTTTGATTTGGTAAAGTGCGATCTGTCCGGTGTCATCCCGGCCAACCTTGTACGCATCAAACTCAGGCAACTTTACCGGCTGATTCATTCGCAGAAAGCAGGGCTGGTTCTTCCAGATCAAAACTGCACGGCCAGGGTTATCCCTCGGATCGACCTTTAAGGCGACCGGTTCGCCGACCGCCGTCGGTTCGATCATTCTCTCCAGCCTCGAGCGTTGTTCAGAATCGAGCCATACAGCCAGTGCCAACAGAAACATCAGCAGCACCACGCCCGCGATCAATCCATATGCCCAGCGGGTCGCGCCATCGAACGCAGCTACCGCACTCACAGAACGCGCTCAGATTGTCCCCGATGCCCGGGCACCATCGGCTTGCGCGCCCGGTAACGCCTCTGCTGTGCTGGAAGCAGAATAGGCAACGGCTGCAAAGCCGGACTCCGCGTTGAATTCGCAAAGCTGGCCGCAATTTGCTTCAGAGCCTGCCAGCGATCCCAATCCAAATCGGGAGCATCAACGATTTGCCGGAGCAGGCTTCTCCATTCGGTAATCGCTCGTTCGATATCGCCCAGACGAAGAAGCTCATTCACCAGTGTGTGACGCGGAGTCTGATTTTCGACGACCTCTCGGATGATCTCGGACGCTCCAGCGCCATAGGCTGGTGGCACGCCCATTTCCAGATAACCCGCGAAATCCCCCCTTTGAAAGGTTTGCTGGCACACAAGCGCGAGTCGTCCGCCGAATTGAGATTCATCCATCGAGAAACGATGCCCAGCCCGAAGATTACCCAAATCAAAGACAAGGTCCTTCAATGGATAGTCCACC
>Ga0213877_10000150_pt1 | contig 10100 bp, 9 predicted proteins | sample VelepicoBEBS_R01_FD_160112 | JGI IMG/M metagenome (GOLD analysis project Ga0213877, IMG submission 160112) | Vellozia epidendroides bulk soil microbial communities from rupestrian grasslands, the National Park of Serra do Cipo, Brazil - BS_R01 | ecosystem: Environmental > Terrestrial > Soil >...
ATCTCCATTTCACGGAGGATACCGTAGGAACATATCGCCAAGGCGGTTAAGAAGAGGACGATCGTTGCAGCGAATCCGCTCTGAGCATTCGTTTGCGAGAATACACTCACCTCCGCCTGAATTATACTCTGCCCGATTCTTTCGTGCTTGTACGCTTCTGTGAACAAGGCGCTAGGTCGCAATCTAAACTGGTTCGTATCAGTATTGTAGGATTCGTCCATCAGATACTGAGCAAGCAGTGTATACGGGTAGAAATCGAGTCCGGCCTTTCCATAGTACCGGTCGAGACCTTGTTGGATCGGAACCACGCTATGAATTATGGCCGTAAGTAGCGCTATAATGGCGAGGGCTTTGATATCGGTGCTCGCACGCAAGATCCTTAGCCAACCGCGAAGTTCGCGCCGGCACCGATAGAACTGAAATGCGGCCGCGCCTAACATCAACCAGGCCGACAATCGGACCGGTACCCCCAAGTAGACGAGATTCTGCGGGAGTAGCACCAAAAGAAAAAGGCCGACGGCGAAAGTAAAAACGGTCTTGGCCAGAGGGGAGAAGCTTTTAGGCAAAAGGAAATGGAAAAATAGACCTAGACCCACGCAGCAGCCAAATATCGCAAAGAGTTGCCAGGCAAGAGTGAGCATCAGCGAATGCCTCCATCAGGGTTGTCAGTGTTAAGCCGGGATCGACTGCCCAACTCCCCCAAGATCCCCAGGTACGAAGCAGGCATGTGGAATCGGTTGTTTTCCAAGGCGCGGTCCAGGGTGCGACTCAACGCATCGACGAATTGGAAAACTTTTGCGTAGTCTTTTCTTCTAGGCTCCGGGCGGATATCCCACAAACCCTTGGCGACTAACTCTGCTTCGCACCGTTTCGCAGCCTCCAGATAGAATTGCATCTTTTGGAGTGTTGGGAATCCGAGTAACGCAAACCGGTTTCGGGCGTCGACGGAGGCCTGCCGCGCCGCGACGTCCGGCGCCATGAGCATGAAGCGGTTGTACCAGATGACCGCCCCGGTCACATAGCGCTCTGGATCCTGTGACGGTCGAAACTTTCGAATAGACGTGTCAGTAATCTCGATCGCTCGTCGGTTCCTGCGTTCAAGCTCCTTCCCCTGCGAGCCACCAGGAAGGTTGACCGTCTCGCCTATCTGGGGTTTGCGCCCATCATGATTTGAATCCGCGTGCTGTTTTTCGCTCGCGCGATCATCCTCTTCGTCGTCATCGTCGAGTTGGGTCTTTGCGAGCGGCTCACCAGTGCTCGTCCCAAACTCCGTTTGCACCACATCGGTCGTGAGAAAAAACTGATAGACGTCGTACGCAGCGTAGTTGCCCGGATCAAGTTCGAAAGCAAAACGAATATTTTTCTCGACCTGTTCAAGAGCTTGTTTCACTTCAAAAGGCTTAAGCGGGAATTGAGCAACGGGGCGATACTTCAGTCTGCCCGGAAAGCCCAAGCTGGCAATGCCTGCATCCAGCCAGCTGGACAACGGGTTAGCCGCTCTGCGCGGACCATGTTCAAACAAACCATGGTGGAACGCGGTGTTCGCCTCCTCTGAAAGCACTCGAGACAAAGATCGGCCAATGCCGCTTTCCTTGATCGCAAACGGATTCCAGCGCGGAGCATCGCCAGGAACCCACGGGTATTCCCAGACCCGTGGTTCCGCATAGATGCAGATACCTAGGCCGAGCAGCATCAATCCGAGCGATTTCATTTCAGGCGCTCCGGTATTTCCAAAGTCGGACGGCGATGATACCGGTAATCAAAAGAACGCCGCCGAAATAGAGGGTGGTATTGAGGAACGGCCCAAGCGGGACAACGCCCCAGAAGAAGGTTAAACGGGAACTGAAATCAGCCAGGTGCAGATGCGGTCCGATACTCCAAAGCAGATCGGCGAAAGCTGCCGTACCGGCGTTTTGCCCGGATCGCGCCAGGTCCACGACCTCAATGCCGTACATGCCGTAAAGATTCAGCAGGAATCCACAGGCGAAAGAGGGAGCAGCATCAAGGTAGTTGGTAACCGCAAGGATGGCAGCGGCGACGGCGGCTTGAGCGAGCAAGGCAAAGAAGACCGCCTGCAGATTGACAAAAATCCACTCGCTCAATGGAGCCTCCGGCATTCTGCCAAAAACAATCGTCAATGTAGCCGCAAGAAGGAATAGCGCGGCGTTCAAGACATTCGAAACCAGAAAAAGGCCGCTAAAATATTTAAGATCACTTAAGCCGAGGCTTTTCCAAAAATCGCGCAACTTTTTCGTGCGCTGGATCGAACCGAGTTTAGCCGTGATAAAACTCACCCAAAGGATGGAACAGAGCCAGGCGCCGCCCCAGATCGCCTGCGTACGGGTCGCATATCCCAGACTCGGATCGTCCTGGAGAGGCGCGAGCCGGTCTCCAAATGCCGCGCAGAGCAGCAGCACAAGCAATGGCAATATCCAGTCATTCTCGCGAATGATCTGACGAAAATGCAGAAGGAAGATCGATTTCATAGTGTTGTGGTACGGACGTCCCGTCCGTTTCTCGATTTCTGGTGGTACGGGCGTTCCGCCCGTTCATGGATCGTTGGTGGTGCGGGCGTCTCGCCCGTTCGTTTTAATCAGTGGATGACGGCCAGAGGTTCCTGTAACCGTTCCCGGATCTCGGCCCATGGCATACGGGGTTGCACGGAGAAAATGTGGCCGTTCGACACGAGCAGAATCTGATTCGGAACAACCGGAATTTCGGCCGGATGCAGACTGATGAGGATATGTCGTCCGAGTCGGCCATTGCTTAGCCAGAGGTCAACCAGGTACTCTCTGGCCTGGAAATCGAGCCCGGCCAAAGGTTCATCCAGTTCGAGCAGCTCGACTGAATGGACGTTTGAAACCACTTCGGCAAACGCTATCCGCGCCTTCTGGCGATTACCTTTGGAAAGTTGCCCGTATTTCTTGTCCGGTACTTCCAGGTCACGCAAGATTGCACTTCCGGTCTGCCGATACTTGCCCGTTGGATCCAAAGAACAAATTGTCTCCGTGGGAGTCAGGTATTCAGGGAAATCGACGTCGTCTGGCAGGTAGAGCGACCGAGTTTGAGTGACGATCCCGTCCACCGCCGGGATCAGCCCGGCTAATGTTTTCATGAATGTCGTTTTGCCCTGGCCGTTCAACCCCAGGACAAGTGTGGCTTCTCCACCAACAAAGTGGAGATCCTCGGTGAGCGTGGCGACCGCCCTGCCCTTATACCCAACCGCTAAACCCTTGGAAATGCTTAGAATCATGTTGCGCTTTTGATGTTCACACCGCTTTATGGTTTTTATGATTGAAGAGAGGCCGGTCCCAAAATTTTTTTCCGGTCGGTGGATGCAGGGCTGCGGACGGCGGGTCGCCACGCCCCACGGCTCGGGCGGAGCCTCGCCCTCCCTGTCGCCTGGCCCTACCGGAGTCTTGCGTACCGAAGCCTCGCACCCGAATTGAAGATGATGAACAATGATTGGGCCTGACCTCGTACTGCAGGGCTTGTGGCTGGTATGTGTCGCCGCGATCGGGGCGAGCATCGGATCGTTCCTGAACGTGTGTATCTATCGTATTCCGATCGGTCTAGGCGTCACCCAGCCGAAGCGATCGTTTTGCCCTTCCTGCCGCACTCAGATCAAAGCTTTCGATAATATTCCGGTGATCAGTTGGCTGCTGTTGAGAGGGCGCTGCCGGTCCTGTCACGCCCCTATCCCGGCATGGTATTTCTTGGTTGAATTGTTCGCGGGAATTGGCTCCGGACTCTCGTACCTAAAAAGCGGGCTCCTGGGCGCGTTCTTGTTTTTGACTGTGTATTGCCTCTTGACCTACGCGCTGCGCACAGCCCGCTCTGGACATACCGTCAAACCTCGTTTTCTGGTCTTATTGGTGCTCCTCGCCGCCCTTCTCTACTTTCAGAGAGAAGCGGTATTGACCAATGATCTCTGGAAACTGAGCATCTGCTGCCTGAGTGCCGTTTTGATTCTGCGTTCGGGCTACACAGAGCCGGTCGACAGGTGGTGGCAGCGCGCTATTGTTTTCGCGGCCGTACTGGCTAGCGGGTGGCTGGGTGCACTCGTAGCAGCTGTTATTTTCATCCTCTATAGGAACAGCTCACCGAACACCAAAGACGCTGTCTCGTTGGCATGTTTCACCGTCGGATCGTTTCTCGCCTAAGGCCGCAAATTTGTAACATGGGCGTCTCGCCCGTGACCTTCGCCGAAGCACGGGCGGGACGCCCGTGTCACATGGTAGGGTCGCGCGGGAGCGCGCCCTACCATCGCGAACACACATTTTCCGAACTTGAAGCGCGATCGGGCGGGTGTTACCAAGTGTACCGTCTCGCATATAATGTTGACGCTTTCGCTGCAGCTCGTTGCGATATTCGTTTGCTGTCTGGGAGTTGGTATAACTTTTCTCCCGTTCGTTAGCAGAGAATCGCCGCCTTTATTGAAGCTTCTGTTTACGTTTACGGGCGGGCTATTCCTCACGGTCTTGATCCCGCAAAATCTTTTCTACGTAGGAGTCCCGGTGCGTATATCCGCCTGGTTGATGCTCGGACTCGCGATCTTTCAGTTCATTCGCAAGCGGCGCGAGTTAGCCAAATGGGCGAGGATATCGCGCTCAAACGCCGATATGCAGGGCCTGATCTTAGTCTTGATCGCCGCAGTGACGTTTCATAGTGTTGTTCCAATTCAACAGGGCCTGGATTCGTACTACGGAAAGGCCCATCCAGACCAAATCAACTATGTTCTGCTCGCGGAGTTTTTGAAAGAAGAGCCGTATAATACGCGGGATGTAGGATACAAGCCGTGGCTGTTGAGACCCTTCAGTCTTAAAGAAGAGAGAATAGGCCAAAGCATAGTCACCGCCGAAATCAGCGAGTTCTCGTTGACCAACGCGAAAACCGGTTACGCCGCGACCTACATCTTTTTCCTGGTGGCGCTGGCGCTCTGTTTGTATGCACTGCTCCGAGAGATCGGGACAAATCGCGTTGTCGCGGGATTCGGCGCCTTCTTGAGCACGATTTTACCTGCAATTACTCGTCTGACTCTGGACGGATTTTTGTCACAGACGGCGGCCCTATTTCTTTTTCCATTCTTCGCATGTCTGCTTCACCGGAAGGAGTGGAACTCACGGAGTTTCATTCTGTTCTTCTCTCTAGGTCTTGCCTACCTGATCTCGGCCTACACGGAAATGGCCCCTTTTGGAGCCGCTTCGTTCCTGCTGGGGGTCGTCCTTGTGCGCCGCGATAAGTTTCGCCACAAACGGCTGATGGTCTTGAGCGCAATCCTTATCGTCGCACTGCTTAACCCATTTTATATTTACAACCTCATTGCTTTCCTGTCGCAGCAGTATTCGATCGCTTCCAAAGGGAGATTCATGGACGAACTGGTCACGAATCCACTCAGTCTGCGTGGCTGGTCAGAAGCCCTGTTCGGAACAGTGGATCCAAAATGGATCATCTTTTTCGAGTTCTGCGGGGTCTTATTTTTGCTCTTGGCGGTGGGCGGGTTTATCGCCTTAAAGAGGTCAGAAAAGATTGTGCTTTCCTGCGTTCTGTTACCAGTTATCGTGGCTATTTCTTTACTCGCCATTCGGTCTCCGGTGCCGGTCTATCCGATCGCGAAACTGATATTCTCGTTTTCCCCGTTCCTCTGCGGTCTCGTCTCCTACGCAATATCCCAATTCGGTCCAGCCCATGGCGATCTTCGTTTTGGTGCGGCAAAGATTTTGTCCATCGTCATTTTTTTGGCTGTAGCCTCGTACGGATCGATCAAAGAGTACGGGGCGGTGGCGGATAACACGGAGCCACTGGTCTCATTGCGTGATCCGAGGTTTTTAGACGTTTGCCGGAGATTAGAAGACATCACCAATGAGAAGGTACTGCTCTTTGAAGAAGACAGATTCCTTTTAGCGTGGCTATGCTATCATGCCCGGAAGGCAGACATCTACTGCAACGCTAGCGCTATCGGCGAAGTACCCATTGTGAATCAATCATTTGCATTTTTGAAAATCCCGCCGCTCGACGTGATTGATTTATTTGTGAGTCGAGATCGAATTGTAGACGCCAGATCCGATGTCGCGACCTGTTTAACTCTGATTGATAATCCTCAAGGAGTGGATCGAGAAAACGGCAGGGCGGCGTATTGGCTGGGACCGCCGGCGCACATCCGTCTTCTCGCCCGGCACACAATCTCGGGGAACTTAAAAATGAAGCTGACGCCCGGGCCCGACGCCAAGACTAGGCCGCTTCATTTTTTGCTTCGTTGCGGGCAGGAAAACGTTTTGCAAGGCGACATTTACGGTGAGAGCACTGAGATCAGGCGAATCAAGATCCCTCAAGGCTTTTCAGATTTTGAGCTCACGTTGAGCGCGGAGCGAGTACAGAAGCAACCAGGCGTCCTCGAATTGCGAATCGCAAGGCTAGACGATCTCCAGGTCAGCGATCTCGAGCTTGTTGCGCAGTGAATTTTATAACTGCCAGCCAATCCGGACGCTAGTGGTAGGAAAAAGGTCCGCCTGAGCCGCTAAGGTACGCGAACCGTCTTGGTTTGCTCGATTTTGAAGAGGGCAAAGCGGGCCGCTTCGCTTACTTTGCGGAAGCGCGCCGTGCCAAGAGTTGTTACGCGAGCAACGCCGCTCGCGCGGGAGCGCGACCCTACCGGCCCCCTAATTAGGCCGTTCTTTCTCAACCGTAAATAGCAGATTCAAACGGGTGATTGGTGGGAGAGCCCTAGGGTTGGTGATCGCGTTCAACCTGTAGGTGTTCCCAGCTCCCACAATCGAGTTGCCGCCGGCATTGGAGAAACTGAGCGGGTTTATGGTCGTACCGCTACTTTCGTTCACCTGGCTAATGGATATCTGTCCAGTCATATTGATTTGGACGGGTGACTGATCAATTCCATACCGCAGATCCGGCGCATAGACGCTGGTGGCGACCTTTATCCCGCTGGCTCCAGTGACTCCGCTCCCACCATTATTAAAACTGCCCGTCACGTAGACCCGTTGCGGCGAAACCACCGACAGTCCGTTCGTAAATAGCCCCAGGTCGTCCCCGTCAGTCAGCGCTACACCGACGTTTGCGAAATTGGTGTTCTGCGGATAGGCAGTGTTGCTTGTATTTTGTGACAGCGGAGCGCTGACGTAGATCGAATAGCACTGAGAAGGAACGAGAGCTAGGCTGGCATACAGATTCTGGAGATCTATCTCCAGAATGTTCATGTCTTGCCCAGACACTCCACTAGTCGTGCTTGTATACACGAAAAAATTGCAGGGCGAGTTTGAATGGTCGTCGGTCCTCACCAGGTACCCGTTCCCCTGGGGGGGTGGGGTGGCGTTAGAAGTTTGCTGGTAGGTCCTCGTGGTCCAGCCAGTGGCACTATCTAACACGCCAAACATGGCATCCGGCTGACCTAAAGGGTCAGGCAAATAACTGAGCGTAACCGTGATCGCACCTGTATTGTTTGGGGAGATAATCACCTGGCCGTTCGAATAGTTGAGGCTGCTGTTTGTGCCGCTGATCGTGATCCTGATCGGGCAGTGATAATATGGCCGCGCATAGAGATCCCAGGCGGTGGGCACGCCCGGAGCGGAATTGTAGAAACTTAGTCCAGGCAGAATCGGCACCAGTAGTACCTTCCCGTCGTCGCCGGCCACCGAAATTGGCGCTGACCCGATTGGACTGGTCAAGGCTGACTGCTCCAGCACGCCAAGATCGTCATAGGTGTTGTTGTTGTAGGTTTGACCGCCTACGGTGGCCTGTTGAGTCACGTTCACCTGGCGCCGCGAACTGATCCCACCTCCGTACTTGCCCCCGGTGCCGCTCAGTTGCACTGAGTCCCCGTAGATCGAGCCGGAACTTGAGCTCGAACTGGCGATGTAGACCGAATTGCTTGCAGAAGTCGTATCACCCCAGCTGGAGCCGTCCGCGAACAATCCTAACTGTAAATTGGCATTGCCGGTAATAGGTAACTGGCTCGGGATCTCGTAAATTGACACAATGTAGTTAGCAGCCGCCGCCGGATAACGATAGACGTTCGCGGGGTTTTCTATAGTCTGCTGAGTAGTATTGTAAACCACCGGAACACGCCACCAGACACGCCGCGCCACCATCGAGTCACCGGCGCGCATAAAACCGAAATTGATGTTGGGGAACGGGATCACCGACCATCTTCCAGCCGGTGAGGTCGCCGCAGAGCCGACTGCACTCATCTGAGATCCGAGGAAGAATGGCAAAGGATTGGTGGCCGCCGCGCTGGCTGAGATGTTCGAATTCGCCACCCAGGCAAGTTCGGGCGGCTGGACTGTCGGGTCATAAGAACTGACCAGGTTGGCGACGCCTGTGGTGCCGCCGAACGGCACTTCCTGTTGGTAGCCCTGGAAGATAGCGAGCGAGGCGCCGCCAGTATCACCTGTATTCACGACAATTGGGGCACTGGCTCCAAAGATTTGGGTAATTTCCGTGGAGTCGACATACTGCGTGGCGAGCACCTGGTTAACGGCCGCAGTCATGACGGTAGTCCAGGTACTGCTTGATCCGCTCGCGCCGGGCTGCATCCCGAGGGCGACCTGCTGCAGAACCGCTCGCATTAAGGTGTCTTCGCGGGATGAGACGTCGATCTTTGCGGACGACAATCGCGCGCTGTCCTGGTTCAGGGATGACGCCAGCAGAAAGGATCCCACGGTCACGATGAAGAAGAGGCCGATGATCGAGACCGTCAGAATCAGCGCTGCACCCGACTCATTTTTTTGTCGCCGCATAGGTAATCTGTTGATTGTTAAGGCCGCTCAGAGTCGCGAGCAAAATGCCGGGCGCGGCGGCGGAGTTGTTGGCAAACGTCACGCCGGTCAGGTCCGCGCCGGCCATTTGCCAACTTGGTGCGTTTGGAAAGTTACCATTGGCCGGATAAATGTTACCGGCGTTGGGAGTCTGCAGAAAGAAATAGAGGCCGGGGTTGCCGTTAATCGTTTCGTAAGAGATGATTGCTTGGCGGGTGGTGCTGTCGTTCGCCTGCCGCATCCAGAGCCTGACGGCGCTCCCCAAATTCGTCGCGTTATTGAGACCCAGCGCATTGGTGCGTGAAGCATAGATGCGGTAATCGTCGGCGTTCGCCATGGTCTTGGCCAAGAGCAGTCCGATCACCGGCGCATCTTGACTGAGAAAGCGGTACTGCATAGCCTGCCCCAGCATGGTCAAATGCGTCTTCAGCATCCCGAATAGCGCTCCGGCAATCATGACCGAAACGCCGGCCACAATCGCCATCTCGATCAAAGTATAACCGCTTTCTCTGCCTCGTTTCATTCGCTCCGTACGACCTTGCTCAGTTTGCAGTAAGTTCGAAGGCTATCCTGGTAGACCACGTACGACTCGAGCAGATACGTTTGGAGGCCGGTCACCGGATCCTGAGAGAAATGATAAGTGCGATAGATCGTCGTATTAACCGCTCCCCGAGGCGTTGAACCTATCTGAAACTGCACCGCTACCGTTTGAGGATACAGCGACCACCGCCCGCTGGTGGCAATTTCGCTGAAGACCCAACGCTGGGCGTTCGCCGTCTCAATGGCGGCGCAAGCGTCCGTCATGCTCTGCGCAATTGTCCAATTCTGGAGCAACCAGCCTGAGAGCATAGTTTGGAAGCACAGGACGCTCAGGGTCAGCACCATAAAGAGTACAACGGTCAGCTCGACCAGCGCTGAACCGCTCTCACTGGATATCTGGCCGCGGCTCAGACGGAGCTTCGCCCTACCCTTGAAGCGGCTACGATTAAATCCCACCGGCGCTGCAAGCAGCGCCCCTCCAGGGCGACGATAATCGAGTTTTAAACTGAATGAATTGAAACAAATTGTTCTCAAATTGTTCGCTCCAGAAGCAGCGGGATTTTCCGGCGTAGCCGGAGAGTTCCGCTGCCACAGCTTGCATCGCTCGCAAATCCGTAGGGTTGGCGAGCGATGCAGGCTTAGTACTGTCCAACATCCCATAAGCCATCAGTCGGCGAACCGGACGGGTCATAAGTGCCTCCGCTCAGGACCGCCACAGGCGGAAACACCGTACAGTTAATCGTTGGTTGCTGGCTCCCGACCTTAGGCAAAGTCGGCCACGCACCGTTCGGG
>Ga0213877_10000151_pt1 | contig 10078 bp, 7 predicted proteins | sample VelepicoBEBS_R01_FD_160112 | JGI IMG/M metagenome (GOLD analysis project Ga0213877, IMG submission 160112) | Vellozia epidendroides bulk soil microbial communities from rupestrian grasslands, the National Park of Serra do Cipo, Brazil - BS_R01 | ecosystem: Environmental > Terrestrial > Soil >...
CCATCCGGTCGAAGAGATGCCCCCACTCTTTCACCAGAAAGGCAACGGCGATGCACGACTCTACTGGACCGGCACTAGGGGCGGCACAACATACGCGCCTGGGTCAGAGAGTGATTTGATGATCGCCTCGCCCGGCGGGTACTCCGCAAGAATCAGGATCATGGGGCCCTTGGGTGCCGGCAGCCAGTTCGACTCCTTGTCCTCTCCCGGGCTCTCCGGCTGGATGTATATGGTCGTTGAGCCATCCGGGTTGCGTTTCAGATCAACATCGCTGCCGGTGACATATCGATTGATAGGATTCGGAACCGGGTAGCTGTTCGTACCATCGAACATTCGCAACTGCCATAAACCAGGCTTGAGGTAGGGCGGTGTCTCCTTGAACGTGATTGTGTAATTCTTCGCGCCGGTAAGTGGATTCCCCTCCGAATCCGACAGCCCGACAAAATAGACCGCCTCCTTCGGCTTATTGGCAGTCAGGCCGATCCGCGCAACGATTGCGCGAATTTTGTAATGCAGCTGCGGGTCGCCGACGGTGGGCGGCGGGATAAACCAACCATTCGTGAGGCGGCCAAAGGGCATCTCGTTCAGAATGGTGGGTATCTGTTGGGCCGCCTTTGACATCGCCTTGAGAACGATCGGATCCACCTGCGAGCGGTCCCATTGTTTGCCGAACTCAAGGCCAAGCGGTTCGAACATCGGCAGCACTGCCTGGATTTCGGCCTCGCTGGGAGGGTTCTCGTTCATCGCGGCGGACAGAATTTCCCAGAACTGCAATGGGTCCCTGAAGTCGAGAGCACTCACCGGCAGCTTCGGGTTGACGAAGTTGGGAGGGGGATAGTCGTATTTCGCTTTGGGAAGAGGCGGCTTGCCGAGGTACTCGGAAAGTGTCTGTACCTTGATTCCAGCAAGCACTTTCCTGGCTGCGTCCACCTCGCTTGGGTTGGGCATGTGGATTCGAGGCTGAATCAGAATCCAGGGCGTTGGTGCGTCAATTCTTTTGAGGCCGGCCGGCAACGTACCATTCCAACCCGGACCTACATAGACCACCTTCCCCCCTTTGTCACCGGCAGTTACACCGGCTGGGTAGGCAAAAGCGTTGGTCCACATGTCAACAGTTTCGACCATGTAGTATCGGCCACCCGAGTCCGGAAGCGTGAGCACGACGGGTTCCTGCCGCAAGTCGAGAAACCCAAAGCCGTAGATCATGCTGCAGTTGGGCAACACGTATCCCTCTTTTTCAGCCAGTTCTGGAGTGGAGATGTTGTCCATTCGCCACAGTTCGTTCGGGGAAGCTTTTACGTCGACGCCTACTGCGTCATTATTGCGGAGCGCATACATGATTACGACTGGGCTCCCCCAGGTCGCTGCGTTGAGGGCCAGCGCATAGGACCAGTCCTCCAGGGCCTGGGCTTGCGCAGGGGTGTACTTCGGAGGGGAAGACTGTGTTTGCGCTAATCCGCACGGGGTGAGTGTGCAGATGAGAAACAGAACTCCCGTTTTGCGTGTGAGGCTACGAACTCTGCTCATGACACTCTCCCCTTGTGTTCGGGGAATTCCACCATAAATAGCGCTGGTTGAGGAACTACCACTTTTGCTAGCTGGGGTCGTCTCAGAAAACGGACAAAGATGCGACGCTCGCAGAAATATTGTCGAACGCTTCTGCTCGTGCAGAACCTGACGAATCTGATGCGTTTAAAGTTCATACCTGATAAGTATCCATTACTTCGCACAAATAGTAAAACGGCTTCTAACGCTGGCAAATGGTTGTTGTCAAGGCCTTCTCATACGTGCGGCGCATCATTTCTCCGAATTCAAACGCCTATGATTTCGGCATTGGTCGGCGGCTAGCGCAATCTGGCTGCCTTACGGCAGATCGGCTTTGAAGGGATAGATCGTAGCGATAACCTGCTTGACGGTCTTTGGCACTGAAGGGATGCGGTAGCCGAGCGCAGCCATTTGCGAAAAAAGGCCTCGATCTTCCGCTCGTCGAAATGATCGCAGATGCTTTGCGCGGTGGCGACGTCCTCACACCACCAAATGCCGTTATCTAAAGCTTCATAGCCAATGCCCCGGCGCTCCAGCTGGCACTTCAAATACTCGTGGCCATTGATGCACAGCTTGGCCGTATAGGGAAAGTTAGGGAAAGTAGGAGCTTGGAAACGGCGCCCGCGGGGATCTGTTGCAACCCGCCGGCAAAGGCCGGAACTGCCAGAACTAGGAAAAACAGCATCGCAAATTTTGTCCGCATAACTGAGGTATCGCTTTTCTCAGAGCGAGGCATCATCGAACGGCAAAAGCAAGTGCAAAAGACGGTGCCGACGCCCAGTGCGAAGAGCGAGTGGGGGTTTCACCTACCTGGGTGTTTGCGGCATTTTCGGTGGCCCTACTCATCGCCGCGTTGCTCGGCCCAATCGTGGGCCGCATCATTGATCGCCACGGCGGACGTGATGCATTGACATTGTCAAACTTGGTGCTCTTTGCTGGTTTACTAGCGCTTGCTTCATCAACAGGTCCCATCGGCCTTTTTGCCTCGTGGCTGGTGCTCGGCGTCGGAATGGCCCTTGGTCTCTATGATGCTGCCTTTGCGACCTTGACGGCGCATCGCTTTTGGCTCTACGCGCTCTATGACGAGCGCACCGACGAGTTCTCGGAAATCGGCAAGCAATACGGCACGAAACCCGGGGCTGATGGTCGGCCCGAAATGGACCGGCAATCCGCCCGCCGGCATTAGCGCCGTGGTGCGGTGAACAATGCGGAGTGGGGCACCGACTATCTCAACCGCACCGGCAGCGCCAAGACCAACATGTTCGACAACCGACCGCAGGAAACTACTACGTCTACGCCGACCCGGCTCACTACCAGATCTTCGTTGGTACCCCCTCCCAATATCAAAAATATCAGCAGCTGCGTCTGGCCAATAATCTGGTCCAGGATCAACTTGAACTGCCCAGCTGAACAGCGCGGATTGGGGCATGTGGGGACCTTGGTGGTAACCAAATAAAATCCATGCCTAGCAACGCTACAAGCAACTTGCGGTTCAGCAGTACGAGGCGGAAGCGACCTATAGTAAGATGCTAGCTCTCGAAGACCAGGCATGGAGCGTGACACTACGAGTGAATAATTGGAACACCGCCAGCGGGATTCAGGCTTATCGGTGCCTTGGCAGTTCTGCCCTGTGGCGTGCGAAAAAAAGGCTATTTTCACCCACAGATAGAGCTGCTAGGCTAACCCAACGATGAAAACGAAACGACAAACATACGGTTGCGGAGCGGCGGCACATCCTCTCGCGGTCCTCCTCCTCATCGGAATCGCCGCAGCCACGGTCCACGCCCAAGATGAGGCGTCGAAGCCGGACGCCGGCATGTCCTTGACTGAGATTAATAAGCAGTTAGTCAACCCGGTCTCCACTCTCTGGTCCATAACGTTCCAGCAGAACAATTACTGGTTAACCATGCCGGATGACCTCGCGGAACGGACTGAGAATAATCTTCTCTTTCAGCCAGTGCTGCCGGTCTCGTTGACCAAAGATTGGAACCTGATTAACCGTCCGGTCATTCCACTGGTGAATTCCGTGCCGACTTTGAATGCGCAAGGTAATCTTGGCCGGACGACCGGCTTCGGAGATATCTCGCAGATTGAAGTCCTATCGCCCGGCCCGAACCTGGTCGGGCCTTGGCTGCTGGGACTGGGGCCGACCGCCATATTTCCAACAGCCTCCAGCGCCATCCTCGGTCAAGGCAAGTGGCAGCTCGGACCTACGGCGGTCCTCGGTTATCTTGGTGAGAAATTCGCCGTCGGCGTCTTTCCGCAGCAGTGGTGGTCGGTCGCCGGTTACGGTTCCAAGAATGTGAGCCAACTCAATCTGCAGTACTTCCTCGTGTACTTCCCAGCCCAAGGCTGGAGCATAGAAATGTCACCGAATATTCTGGTCAACTGGTACGCTACCAGCGGCGACAAGCTGACCTTTCCCGTGGGATTGGGTGTCGGCAAGGTGGTCAAGCTTGGGCCCCTCCCGGTCAAGTTTGCTCTGGAGCTCCAGTACATGCCGATCCATCCAGGCGAGTTCGGGCAGAACTGGAATGTGCAGCTTAAGATCAGTCCGGTGATTCCCAAGCTTATCAAAGGGAGTCTTTTCGGGGAGTAACGTGTGTACGCAGGCTGGTGTTCGTTAATGCATTCAGAGGTGTTTCCCTAATGAAGCCGAAACCCGGTCACACTCAAGGTAATCACGCCAAACAAAATATGGCTGGTGCAACGCAATTTTTGGGGCTTCAACCCGGAGGGCAAGATCATGAGCATGGCGGGAGATTGACAAGAAGATGCCGGTTCGAGGCGAAGTCTACAAGCTGGCGGCTTTGTAGCACGCTAGCGCCAAACGAAACAAAAAGGAAAAGACATGAAAGAGGCATTTACCGGCTTGAGGCTTTTCGGCGCTTTTGCGCTTCTGGTCCTGGCTATGGGCTGCGAAAGCTACCAAGTACGAACTACAGAATCGCTGCTGAGCGAAGCCGGATTCCAGACGCGGACCCCGTCCACGCAAGCGCAATTGGCCATGTACAGCGAAATGACTCCGTACAAGCTCGAGCGCAACACATTCAAAGGCAAGGCGCTTTACAGCTTGAACACCGGTGGGAGATTTGGCTACTCGAGCGACTGATCTAACCGATCCAAACTAACAACTCCAAAACAGACCCGCACTGCAAGCGGCTCCCCGGTTGAGCGTCCTCCCGCCCAACTAGATATTAACACAAGCCAGCAATGAAACCTGCGAATTACCTCATCCTTGCGACTGCCCCGTCACTGTTCTTCGCTGCTTCCGCTGTGCCCGGGGCGGAAAACGCATCGACCGGCCAGATCCTCGATCCGGCCACGGTTGCCTGGCCGCGCACTTTCACCACCGACGGATGCGACATGGGCATCTTCCAGCCGCAGATCAGCACCTGGATAGGCAACCAGCTCGCCGGGAGGTTCGCCGTCGGGATACGACCGACCGGAAGTAAAGACGAAGGAAGTGTTGCAACTTTGCAGGAGTGCTTTGATAAGCTGGGCCGAATCGTTCCTTCTTCAGCCGAAGTTCAGGGGAGCGTCATCTTCTTTCAACTCTGCGGCGGCGCGTTGAAAACCGCCATCACCTCAGGACTCAGCTTTGCCGTCTGCTGGGCTTACAGACCAGCTGAAAGTCACTGACCCAGAAAACTACGGCTATCGCGCAGCTCCATCCTCGCTTTGATCCGATTTTACGCATCGCGTCAGGGAGTATACTTTCGGGTGCTGGACTTTGTCCCGCAAAATGCCCCTCCGATTTCGCCCCTATGCGCCAAGCAATCTTGATCGGTTTATGCCTGACTTGTTGTTGGGTTTCAAGCGGAGACATCGCAGAAGCTCAACAACCTTCCCCGACGGCCTCCGGACCAAGCATGGCGACTCCGGTACCCACGCCAATCCCGCTATCCGAAATCGCTTCGAAAGAGCACTCTACCGCGGAGTCTCTGCACAATATTGAGACCAACTTGTCGAACGATCAGCTAATCGCGACCGTTGAAAAGCGTCTTCCTCAGCTAGCGAACGAAATAGAGTTGCACACGGCGCAGATAGCCAAACTTCTGGCGGTCAGCACGCCTCTTCAGGTTCTCCACTACGTGGAGGTCGACTTGCAGACACTTCGTGACGAACTTTCGACGTGGAACAATGATCTGACGGAGCGCGCCAAAACCCTGGACGATCAGATTGACCAGTTGGATCGGCTGAGCAGGATCTGGAAATCGACTCTCCAGTTGCCAGAACTATCCCGGACGGCACCGGAGATTGCCAAGCGCTTGCAGCGTTTGATCGACTCCATCGGTCGTACGCAGCAAGCGGCAGGATCTCTTCGGGAAAGGGGTTTGAGCCTGCAGGGTCGCGTTCTGGAAGCGATGGCTCAATCGCAAACAACCATTTCGGCGACCGAAGAGGCGCAAGCGAATGCGGTCAAGAAACTTTTCGTTCAAGATAGCCCGCCTATCTGGAGCCTTTGGGCCCGAGACTGGAAAGAGGAAAGTCAGGCGCCTTTTATTTGGCGAAGCACTGTAAGGCTGGCCGCCGCCTATATCAGACACCGGCCGACGCTCTTCCTGCTTCATGCGATCATTATTCTCCTCCTCTTATTCGTCATATTTCGGTTGCGGGGCAGAATACACACATGGACCGAGGCAGAGCCGAGTTTGCGGAGCGCGATGCCAGTCTTTGATCTGCCGGTCTCAACGGCAGTAATACTCTCTTTTCTCCCTTTTCTGATCACCGGGCCGATCTTGATGGCTCCCGTTTTGCTTCAGGCCATCCTGGACGCAGCACTCCTTATCCCCACTGCGCTGGTTCTCCGGCGGTTAGTTGATCGAAGACAACTTCCCATAATTAACGCGCTGCTTGTCTTCTACGTTCTCGATCAACTGCGATTGATGACCACACCCGTGCCACTATGGAGCCGGTTCATCTTCAGCGCAGAGATGCTAAGTGGAACCCTGTTTCTGATCTGGCTGATTCGGAGCAACTCTTTACCGGCCGTTGGTGCCAATACAACGAAGTTTTTCGCCAGAGCAATCAGGAGTGCCACACAAATTGGCCTGGTTGTTTTTCCGGTGACTCTATTGGCTAATGTTTTTGGGTACCTCAACCTCGCGAATCTCCTGGCAAACGGTGCACTCAGAAGTGCTTACGTTGCGGCGATTCTCTACGCTGTGCTGCGAATCGTCGAAGGGTTGATCATTATATCGCTGGTTCGCCCGCTTGCTTTCGTACGGGTCGTTCGCCTCAACCGGCCCATGCTTCAGCGGCGTCTGACTGGCGCTGCTGAGTTCCTGGCCTTCATTTATTGGCTGAGTTTGACGCTGGAATTTTTCGCGGTGCGAACCCCATTAATCAAGATTACTGAAGCGGTACTCCGGGCGAACCTGACAATTGGCTTCCTCAGCATTTCTTTGGGCCAGGTATTGGTTTTCCTGGCGACTGTCTGGGCTTCTTTCCTAGCCTCGAGTTTCTTGCGTTTTCTTCTCGAAGAAGACATCTATCACCATTGGCGACTCGCGCGAGGCATCCCGCAGGCGATTTCAACGATCGTCCACTACGCCATCCTGCTCATGGGATTCTTCGTCGGCCTGGCTGCGCTCGGGGTCGACCTGACCAAGGTCACGATTCTGGCAGGAGCATTCACTGTTGGCGTTGGATTTGGGCTACAGACCGTCATTAACAATCTTGTTTGCGGATTGATTTTGCTTTTTGAGCGCCCGATTAAAGTTGGTGACGTCGTACAGATAGACACCGACGTCGGAGAAGTCCGACGCATTGGTGTCCGAGCCTGTGTCATTCGCACGGCGGACGGGGCCGAAGTCATTGTTCCAAACGGGACGATCATCTCCAACAAGGTAACCAACTGGACCCTTTCGGACCGATACCGCGCGGTCGAAGTCTCGGTCAATGTGGCCCGCGGCGTAGCCCCGCAACGCCTGGTTGAACTATTGAAAAATGTTGCCGCCAATCATCCAGGGATAATCAAAGAACCAGCACCGCAAGCTTATCCTGTCAACTTCGCGCCCGGCGCTGTTAGCTTTCAGCTTCGAGCTTGGACGGATCGGTACGAGGACTGGATCCAGGTGCGCTGTGATCTTGCTGCCGCGGTCGACGACGCTTTAACACGAGAGAAGATCACGATTGCCTGATGCATGCTGCCACCTCGAGTTCATTTACGAGGCGCGGCGTTGCAGTTCAAGCTTAACCTGCACTGGCGAACTATTCCTCAGCACCTCGCCTCCCTCTACGTCGAATCGAGTGCCCGACGGTGGGTGTACGACAAGATTTCCACGCCTCTGGTCGCATCGTAAGTGACAGTCCGTTTCCGCTGCGACCGGACGTGAAATCCGGGGCTAGCGTACGTTTTGGTTCGAAAGATAGTGGGAACCCTAAGTGGTGGAGACACGGCGATCGTCGCGACGTACACCACCGGTCACGCGCTCGTCCGATATTCCAACTTCCGAAGAGCGAGCAGGAACACCGGACGGCGCCTTGAGCCCTAAGAATGACGGTCAACGTGCGGCGTAAAGCGTCGCGACCGATTCGTGAAGCCGCTGTGCCAGAGGTGAAGCCGCATACTTGTCCGTCACCACCTCGATATAGGCGCCCGTGCCGCAGGTCTCCGCCCGCTTGATCGCCTCGTCGAGCTCGCCGCAGGTCGTCGCGCGCGCGGCGAACCAGCCGTCGCAGCCCAGCGCTTCGGGAAGCTTGTGGTAACGCCATTGGGCAAGGTCGTTGTAGTACGCGTCCCCGGCCTTGCAGAGAAGCCGCTCGATCAGGTAGCCGTCGTTGTTGAGGACGAGGATGATCGGCTTGAGGCCGAAGCGGTGGAACTGGCTGACTTCCTGCGCCGTCAGCTGGTGCGATCCCTCCCCGGTGACGAGGATCGTTCGGCGATCCGGAGCCGCCAGGGCCGCGCCGAAGGCCGCTGGCGTCGCCCAGCCGATAGAACCCCACAATGTCTGGTTCTGGAAGGTTGATCCCTTGGGCATCCTGGCGAAAGCGAGCCCCATCGAGGATGTCCCGGTCTCGGCCACGAGAATGTCGTTCGGCTTCAGCATCTGCTGCAGGCGGGGATAGAGATAGTCCGCCGTGATCCTGTCGCTCGGCTTCCCCGCCGGGGTTCCGAGCCCGTGCGCCGCAGGGCCCCTCACGTCCTTTCGCGGAAGCCTTCCGGCCAGCGCCGCCAGCACGTCCTTCATTTGGACGTTGTGGTAGACCGCGGACCCCACGCGCACGCGATCGTGCATGACGTTGATGCTCTTGGAACGGTCGATTTCGGCGGTGAAGGCCCCGCTGTTGAAATCGGTCAGCATTGCCCCGATGCCGAGCACGCAGTCGCAGCCTTCGACGAAGGCGCGGACCTCCTCGTCCATCAGCTTGCCGTCGTACATGCCGACGTAGCTCGGGTGCGTCTCGTCGAGCACGCTCTTGTCCATGAACATCGTGGCGAAGGGCAGGCCCGACGCCTCGACAACGGCGGTCGCGAGTTCCGCCTGCCCGCATCGAGAGACGACGATGCCCGGCAGTATGCAGGCCGTCTTGCTGGCGGCGACGGCATCAACGATCGCCTGCACCGCCGCGTCCAGGGCAAGCCTGTCACTCGCCAAGTGAGCGACGGGCTCCGCCTTGCCGATCACCGGCTTGATCGCGACGTCCGAGGGGAAGCCCATATAGACCGGCCGGCGATGGAGAAGCGCGGCGGCGATCAGGCGTTCGGTCTCGGCAGCGCAGTTCTCCGGCGTCATGACGGCCTGCGCGCAGACCAGCGGCTGCGCCATCTTGTAGAATATGTCAAACTCGCCATCGCCGAGCGTGTGATGCACGAGGCGGTGCGCTGCCTGGACGCCGGTTGCCGGCATGCCGACGAGATGAAATATCGGCAGATATTCGGCGTAGGCTCCACCGATGCCGTTGATCGCGCTCAGCTCGCCGACGGCATAAGTTGTGCAGGCCACGGCAACACCGCGGATGCGCGCATAGCCGTCGGCGGAATAGGCGGCATTGAGCTCGTTGCAGTTCCCGATCCATCGGAGGTTTGGGTCCGAGGATAATGCGTCGTCGATCGGGAATGCGTAATCTCCCGGCACTCCAAAAATCTCGGATATGCCAATCTCTTTCAGGCGGCCCAGAACGTGTTGAATTACAGTAGTAGACATAGTTTAAACCAGTTCATTTTCTCGTAACGACGCTTCTATCAGGTTCCATGCTAACTAGGCAAGGGCTTCGCCCTTGATATCCTGTACTTCCCCCTAATAAACGGACACCAGTTTCTCGGTTTTCTTTAGTGTTTGATTAATGGAATCAGAGGACTCTGTCCCCCGAACCCCCTGGGATTTTTCGCTTTGGGCTTGCTCCGGCAGGGTCGGCCGAGCTTGCTGTGGTGTTCAATGTCGCAGAGGCATTCGCCGCGATATGCTCCTGGTATCTGACCACACTGGAGCAAGCTTGTGAACACCTTCTGCGAGCATCATAAGAATAGCATCAATTTTGCCTACCGTTGTTTTGATCGGATCCTGTTGAACGGATTGATCCA
>Ga0213877_10000152_pt1 | contig 10078 bp, 10 predicted proteins | sample VelepicoBEBS_R01_FD_160112 | JGI IMG/M metagenome (GOLD analysis project Ga0213877, IMG submission 160112) | Vellozia epidendroides bulk soil microbial communities from rupestrian grasslands, the National Park of Serra do Cipo, Brazil - BS_R01 | ecosystem: Environmental > Terrestrial > Soil >...
CGACGTTAACCAGTTTGTCCAGGAGGTTTCGACCAGGTCGAGGTTCGTCCCGACTTTTGTTGCTTTCTCTGTCCGGTTCAGATACGTGGCACAAGCCCGCAACGCCCGCACAGCATAGCTACCCGCAAAAAAACTTGTGCCGCCCAAGGATTTTTCTTCAACCAAAAGAGTACGCAGGCCAGCCTTGGCGGCTTTGAGGCACGCTTCTTTGCCAGCCGAGCCGGAGCCGATAACAACGACTTGATATTGATAACTCATAGAGAGATTCCGTAGCATCCGAACCGATGGCATACTGTTTTGCCGGTCAGCCGATTCTACAATGACAAATTTAATGCTCTCGCCATCAGTGTTTAAGTTCAATGCAATAATTGGCCTCGGTTCGAAAATCGCTGGGGATTTGCATGGAGTTTCTGGCAAAAACATGGTACCCGGTCGATCGTTTGTCCCGGCGCGTGAATCGGAGTTGTTCGGAAGTTCAGAAGCTGAGCGGCGGCTCGGCCGAGATCGACGAAGACTTGCCGAAATCCTCGCGCTAACGCAAAATGCAGGGCGACAAAGCGTGATCGATTGTGAGAGATCTTGAGCGACAGGTGGTGGAGGGGATCAGAGCAAGCTCCAGGGAGGATCGCAAGCAGGCAGAGTGGCGGCTTTGTGAGCTTGCTGCGATCATTCAAAACAGCGAGGACGCAATCATTTCAAAGACGCTGACTGGCATTGTGATGAGCTGGAGCGTTGGTGCCAGGCGATTGTTCGGCTATCGGGCCGAGGAGATGATCGGGCAACCGATCGCCAGGATCATCCCGGAAGATCGCTTGGAAGAGGAGAACGATATACTGGCGCGCTTGCAGCGTGGCGAACGCGTGGATCATTTCGAGACGGTGCGCCGGCGCAGCGATGGGAATCTGATTGATGTGTCGTTGACCATTTCACCGATCCTGGACGCAAGCGGGAGCCTGATCGGTGCGTCCAAGATCGCTCGTGATATCAGTGCACAAAAGAAGGTGCAACAGGGCTTGCTCGACAGCCAGGCGCGATTCCAGGGCATCATCGACTCGGCCATGGACGCCATCATCAGCATTGATGAATCTCAGCGGGTCGTGCTATTCAACGCGGCCGCCGAGCAGATGTTTGGTTGTGCTGCAACCGAGGCCTTAGGACAGCCGCTGGATCGGTTCATTCCCACCCGATTTCGCGAAGCGCACCGATCGCACGTTCGGAATTTCGGGGCGACTGGGGCCACAAGTCGGGCGATGGGCAAACTGAATGCTCTGACGGCTATCAGAGCCGATGGTCGCGAGTTCCCGATCGAGGCTTCAATTTCTCAGACCAAGGTCGGCGCAATGAAACTCTTCACCGTCATTCTGCGGGATATTACAGAGCGAAAAGCGGCGCAAGAAGCATTGAGCCGATCCGAAGAACAGCTGCGCGCCCTGGCGATCCGGCTTCAACGTGCGCGTGAAGAGGAGGCAAGCCGGATTGCACGCGAGTTGCACGATCAATTGGGACGATACCTGACGACGATCAAAATGGACGTCTTGCTCATCGACAAAATCGCTACCCGGCAGCCGAGGGTTGAAGATATTCATGCAATCGGTGAGAAGGCTCGAATGATGCTCGAGGCGATCGACGAAACCGTGCAAGTTGTGCGAAAGATCGCCACAGAACTACGGCCGGGAATACTGGACGACCTCGGTCTCGCAGCGGCAGTCGAATGGCAGGCGAAAGAATTTGAGCGGCGTGCCGGCGTGGTTTCGGTTGTACGGGTCGCCGAAGAAGAGTTGGACTTGAGCCGCGAACAGGCGACGGCGTTTTTCCGAATTTTCCAGGAGATCCTCACGAATGTTGCGCGGCATGCGAAGGCTGAAAGGGTATGGGTCAACCTTGAGTCGCACAAAGGAATGGTGGTGCTGGAAGTGGAAGATGACGGCGTTGGAATTGCATCTGACGCAGTCAGTCAACCCCAGGCGCTTGGACTTCTAGGAATGCGCGAACGCGCCGCAATTTTTGGGGGTCACATCGAAATATCGGGAATTCATGGCAAGGGTACGACAGTGATTGTGCGCATGCCGATTAATGAAAATTCTGCTCGTTGACGATCACGCGATTTTTCGCGAGGGCTTAAAGCGGATTCTCCTGGAAGAGTTTGATGGCGCTGTTTTCGGCGAGGCAGGGAACGCGACCGAGGCGCTGGAGCGCATCTGGAAAGGTAAATGGGATATCATTTTGCTCGATATCGCGATGCATGGCCGGACGGGTCTTGATGTCCTGAAGGAGATTCGGAGATCTTCTTCTATGGTGCCTGTGCTCATACTCAGCGCGCATCCGGAAGAGCAATATGCGGTTCGGGTGCTGAAAGCTGGAGCATCCGGATATCTCACGAAAGAGAGCGCGCCACAAGAGGTCGCGAACGCCGTGAGAAAGCTTCTCAGCGGCGGTAAATATATTAGTGGGGGGGTCGCGGAACACCTTGCGGCCGAGATTCAATCACCGCAGACCGACCCGCACACGGCGCTTTCCAATCGGGAGTACCAGGTCATGCTCATGATCGCAGCCGGCAAGGTGCCAAAGGAGATAGGAAGCGAACTCTACCTTAGCACGAAGACAATAAGCACTTACCGCTCGCGCATACTCGAAAAGCTGAATCTCCGGAATAACGCCGAGATCATGCGATATGTCATGGATCGGAAGTTGGCGTCGTTCTGAACAGGCTGATTTGTAGGCCGATTTCCTACAAGAGATTCGGCCGATCGGCAATTCCCGCCTAAAGACGAGCAGCATATGTTGGGTCGTCACCCAGCTTCTATGCGTCCCACGAACGTCGAAGGAGCTAGAAAGGTAATTGCATATGCAACTCAATGAGGAATTAATCAGGCGCATCCGGGAATCACAGACCTTCATTGAATACGAGTCGGCATTTGAGGATGCTACGGGACTGCCACTGACCATCCGCCCCGAAGGGTCGTCGACTCTTCCGCATCGAGCTCGGCGAAACGAGAATCCGTTTTGTGCTTTGCTTTCGGAATCGAATTGCGCGTGTGCCGCCTGCCTGGAAGTTCAGCAGAAACTTATGAACGCCGCTGCCGATCAACCGGTCACAGTGACCTGTTTTGCTGGCCTTTGTGACAGCGCAGTGCCGATCAAGGTCGGTGGGCGAAGAATTGGTTTTCTGCAAACCGGGCAGATCGCGCTGAAAGAACCCTCCAGGCCGGCGTTCAAAAAGGTCAGAGAGAAACTGATAGAATGGGGCGCCGAAATCGATACTTCACGTCTCGAGGAGGCCTACTTCGGTACGAAGGTGGTGTGCCAGCGGCGGCATGACGCAGTCGTGCAGTTATTGAATATATTTGCGGATCAACTTTCATCGATGGCGGATCGAATGACCGTCCAGGAAGCAGATACTGAACCCTCGATTGTTCGCAGGGCCAAGGCGCACATTACGGCTCACTATGGCGATGCGATCAGTCTGGCGGAAACGGCACGGGCGATGCATGTAAGCACCTTTTATTTCTGCAAGATCTTTAAGCGGGCGACCGGATTGACTTTTACTGACTATGTCGGGCGCGTCCGCATAGAGAAGGCCAAGAACCTTCTCCTCAACCCCCACCTCCGAATCAGCGAGATCGCTTACACGGTCGGGTTCCAGTCTCTCACTCACTTTAATCGCGTCTTTCGCAAACTGACCGGCGAGGCTCCAACCGTGTTCCGAGAAAGTCTTCTGAGGGTCTGATGTGAGTCGTTAGTGTCCTGTCCCCGAAATACGTGCGTGCTAACATGCACGTATTTCGGGGACAGGACATGCTTTTGAGCCTTTAAGGATTGACACTGATCTGAGGACTATCCATTGGTTGATGGAGTGTGTCTGTCCCGCTCAATCGTCTAGCAGATGAGCCTTCCTGACTTTCCCTAAATGAATTACAGCGCGCTTGTGAGTGCGGTTCTGGCCGAAAATCGGCAGGTCCTCGAGGCGGTGGATCCCAACGAAGTCGCGCGCTTCGTTCAGGAGATTCTGACAGCTAAAACAGTCCACCTGTATGCGATGGGGCGGATGCAGCTTTCGGTCCGAGCATTTGCGATGCGGTTAAAGCACATGGGTATCGACACATACGTGGTTTATGATACGACCAGTCCTCGGATCGGTCCCGGAGATCTACTGATCGGGCACTGCGCGGTGACGAATGTCGAGTTGAACGTTGTGCGCCTGGCAAAGGCTGCCGGCGCACGTGTCGCGCTGTTAACTGCGCACCCGGAGAATGAGCACGGCCAATTGGCCGATCTGTGCGTACGGGTCCCGGGGCAGATTTTTGGCGGACCGCAAGAAGTGAAATCGATTCAGCCGATGGCGTCGTTACTGGAACAGGCGCTTTTCCTGTTCACGGACATCGTTGTCATGCTGCTAATGGAACGAAAAGGCATATCGGTCCAATCGATGCAGGAAAGTCATACGAACCTCGAGGGGCTTCCACAGTCATTCGCCTAAGCTTCGATCTCGGCAGCGAATCAAATCAATGAAAGACGGTGACATCATCCAACTCGCGCACGTCGTCCGAGACGTTGATACTTCCATGAAGCACTACGTCAAGACGTTCGGGTACGGGCCGTGGGACATTTATGAATTTAAAGCGCCGCTCCTTCGGGAATCAGTTTATCGCGGGAAACCGGCGGAGCACGAATACGTGGTCGCGGTGACGTGGGTAAGCGGCGTGCAGTTGGAATTGATGCAGCCGGTGAAGGGCTATAGCATCTACAATGAATACCTTGAACAGAATAAGGGCGGGTTTCATCATGCAAAAATATTCTTCAAGGATTGCCTGAAAGCTGTCGACGATTTGAAACGCAAAGGCTACGAAGTAATTCAGAGCGGCAAAATTGGGCAAGACGAGTTCTACTATCTGGACACCGAGAAAGACTTCGGTGTTATCTGGGAACTTGGCAACGTCGGCGCAATGCCCCCCCGGCCGGACAGAGTTTATCCATAACAAATCCGTACACCATATCGTTCAGAACCCCCCAGACAACTATGCAATCCCTCGACTTGTACTCGTATTCCAGAAATCTGCTCACAGGATTTCGCCACTTGACCTTCCTCATCTGTTTCCTCGGGTTGGGTGGGACTGGCTTCGCCAAAAATATTCAGATGGCGATCATTCCGAAACTGCGTGCGCCCTGGTTCAATCGCCTGGATGAAGGCGCCAAAAAGGCAGCAACCGATCTCGGCGTCGATACCTATATGCAGGCAGGCGCGTCAGCCGATGAAGCAGAGCAGGTGCGCCTGATTCAGGACGCGATCAGCCGCGGAGTAAATGCGCTGCTGATTGTGCCCAATAACGCTCAGTCGCTGGAACCTGTGCTGGCCCAGGCAAAGCAGCAGGGGATCGTTGTGATCACCCACGAGTCGCCAAACCAGAAGAACGCTGACCTGGATATTGAAATGATCGATAACGAAAAATTCGGTCAATTTGGTCTCGAAAAGATGGTCCAGTTCATGGGTCCGGAGGGCGAGTATGTCATTTACGTCGGATCTCTTACTGTTCCAGCCCATAACATCTGGGCAGACGCAGCGATCAAATTAGCGAAAGAGAAATATCCGAAGCTAAAACTGGACGCAGATCGTTTTCCTGTATCCGAGGACCAGAATGCGGCGCGTCAAAAGGCGCTGGAGGTTCTTCGGACCTATCCCAACGTGAAAGGGTTTTTATGTTTTGGCAGCCAGGGGGCTCCAGGTGCGGCTCAGGCGGTTCGCGACCAGCATTTGCAGGATAAAACGGCAGTGGTTGGTACAACGTCTCCGAACCAGGCTGCACAATACCTTGAGGACGGTTCAATGAAATACACTTTCCTTTGGGACCCGGGAGAGGCGGGTTATGCGATGGTCTGGCTTGCCAAGCAGGTGCTGGACAAAAAAGAGGTCGCCGAAGGAACTGACATTCCGACGATCGGCAAAATTCCGAGTCTCAAAGGTAATACGATTGTTTACGATCGGCCCCTTGGCGTCGATAAGTCCAACTACAAGAATTACAATTTCTGATGGCTGGTCTCGCTCGAAGTGGAAGCGTAATCCGGCATGACCGAGCCCTCTGCGACTAACGCGCAGGATTTCTTTCTGCACCTTGAAAGGATCAGCAAGAAATACGGCGGTGTCACGGCGCTCGACGAAGTCACATGCTCGATTCGAAGAGGGGAAATACATTGTCTTGTTGGCGAGAACGGCTCCGGTAAATCGACCCTGATCAAGATTATTTCCGGTATCGAGCATCCGGATAGCGGCCACGTTTACTTCGAAGGGGAATCGCCGCGGCACCTGACCTCGACAGAGTCAATTAAGCGGGGAGTTCAGGTTATTTACCAGGATCTCTCTTTGTTTTCGAATCTAACCGTCGCTGAAAATATTGCACTGCCTGCGGTATTAGCGCGAAAGGTGATGGCTTTCCGATGGTCTGAAATTGCAGCGCATGCGGCCGAGACTCTCCGGAGGATCCGGCTGTCGATCGATCTGAATGAAATAGTCGGAAACTTATCGTTGGCACAGCAGCAGTTAGTGGCTATCTGCCGTGCGCTCAGTGGAAATGTCAGGCTGTTGATTATGGATGAACCGACGACCGCGCTGACCCGGAAAGAAGTTGATATTCTCTTTTCGGTTGTACTGGATCTGCAGGCGAAGGGGATATCTGTGCTTTTCGTAAGTCACAAGTTAAATGAAGCGTTTGAAGTTGCGGAACGTTTCACAATTCTTCGGGACGGAAAGTGTGTCGGCGAATTCGATCGGAGCGAACTCGACACAAGAAAACTTGTTCGGTTAATGACCGGCCAGGAAGTTGCAACCGATCCGTTCAGGCCCGGAGCCAGGCAACCGGAAGTGCTTTTGGAAGTGCGAAATCTGTCGAAGCGGAAAAACTTCAAGGCGATCACGTTCCAGCTTCACCGGGGCGAACTCCTGGGACTGACGGGGCTGCTGGGTTCCGGACGGACCGAACTTGCTCTCGCATTGTTCGGCATGAACCGCCCCGACTCGGGAGAAATCTACTTCGAAGGAAAAGCGGCGAGAATCGACTCGGTTCAAGATGCTATCCGGCTTGGAATCGGTTATGTCCCTGAGAATCGAATCCGGCAGGGGCTTGTGATTGGTCAATCGATCGGTTCCAACCTGATTTTGGTGACGATCGGCCGATTATTGAACAGGATGGGCCTCGTCAACGCAGCCAAGCGAAGCGAGGTCATACAGTCCTGGATCGGGAAACTCGGGATCAAGGTCTCGGATGCCGAGCTGCCAGTTGAAACATTATCTGGCGGCAACCAGCAGAAGGTCGTCATAGCGCGTTGGCTCGCTACGCGTCCGAAAGTGCTGATTCTGGACTCGCCGACGGTAGGAATCGATGTGGCGGCTAAGCGCAGTGTACACCAGCTCATTCGTGAACTTTCCGCCGCCGGTGTCGGGATTATCCTGATCACCGACGAAACGGGCGAAGCGCTGAACAACTGCGAGCGTGTGTTATTGATGAGGGGTGGGCGGTTCATCGGTTGCATTAACAGCGCAGAGGAAACGGAGGCGAGCATACAGGAACGTTTAGAAGCCGGGACCTGAGAAAACTCCACCGAGCTATTGAAGCATGCGCGGGAAATGAAAAGTCTGGCCTCCAAAAGCGAGTTTTACCTGTTTTTTCTTATCCTGATTCTGGGCGCTACGTTTACTTTTGCGAACCCCAAGTTTCTGGCCCTGCAGAACATATTAGATCTGCTCAAGAGCTATTCATTTTTTGGTATTCTCTCTGTGGGTGAGCTCGTTGTTCTGCTGTCGGGTGGAATTGATATTTCGTTTACGGCGATTGCTCAAGTCGCCGAATACGTAACTGTTGCAGTCATCCTGCAGTATGGCGGGAACTTGATTGCGGCGATTCTGATTTCTTGTGCAATTGGGATCATACTCGGACTAGCAAATGGACTCCTGATTCATTTTCTTCGAATTCCGCCTATTATAACGACGATCGCGACATTGAATCTCTATTTTGGTGCCCTGTATGTGATCTCGACGGGGAACATCATTTATCGCGTACCGCAATTTTATCAGGATTTGTCCAATGCGACTCTGCCGGGTGGGGTTCCGATGGTTGTAGGGCTTTGGACAGGTGTCGTTATCGTTACCGGGCTGATCCTGCGGTACACGTTGCTAGGGCGAAGCATTTATGCGCTCGGGGGCAACCCTGCGGCTGCGGAGCGGGTTGGCTTTAAAGTCTTGCACACTCGACTGTTTGTTTACTCGTTCATCGGGCTATCGTCGGGCTTCGGCTCGATCGTTCACACCGCGCTCGTTCAATCGGCCATCCCGAACTCAATTGTTGGGCATGAACTGGATGTTCTCGCGGCAGTTGTGCTCGGCGGTGCAAATATTTTTGGCGGATCGGGATCCCTCATCGGGACCTTTATGGGGGTTGGATTGCTGGCGATGCTGGGGAATGGGTTGACGCTCATGGGTATCTCGTCCTACTGGAATGATGTTGTCGTCGGCTGCGTGCTGCTGGTGGGGGTTACTTTCAGCTCGTTACAGCGAATGCTTCTTGCTAGTCGCCGCGCGAACGTCCTGGTTGAGCAGGAGGGCCTGTGAAGCCATTTTTCAGGGCACACCGGGACCTGATCGGACTAACAGGCGTTCTTTGTGCGGTCTTCCTGGTAATGTGGGGTCTTAACCCGGACCGGTTTGTAACTACGAATAACCTTCGGTCGATGGCGTTCCAGTTGCCCGAAATCGGGATCCTGACGCTTGGAATGATGGTCGCGATGCTGCACGGTGGGATCAATCTGTCGATCGTCGGATTAGCAAATTTGACCGGAATCACGGTAGCTCTAGTACTGCATGCGATATCTCCTCAAGGAGCAGGCACGGACGCAGGCTGGTTTAATGGGCTTCTGAGCGTAATCGCAGGGCTCTGCGTTTCGCTAGCGGTTGGCTTCCTGCAGGGGGTACTGATTGGTTTCGCAGGTGTTTCTGCAATTCTGGCGACGCTTGGAACGATGACCCTCGTCAATGGGGCGTGCGTGCTAATCACCCACGGCTCAACCCTGACTGGTTTCCCGAACACCATTCTCTTTCTTGGCAATGGTTCCCTGGGTGTGGTTCCAATACCGTTGTTACTATTTCTGATTTGTGCGGTGTTGTTATCTGTGCTCCTGAGGCGGACGACTTTCGGGTTCAGCGTTTACATGCTCGGTACGAACCAGGAGGCAACAAAATTTGCCGGAATAAACAATCGCCTGGTCCTGCTGAAAGTTTATCTATTGTCCTCCGTCCTTGCCTCGATCGCCGGACTGGTAATGATGGGACGATTTAATTCCGTGAAAGCGGACTATGGTCAATCGTATCTGTTAATTACCGTGCTTGCCGCCGTGCTGGGTGGAACAAGTGCGAGTGGCGGGTTCGGCAAAGTGCTGGGAGTTGTCCTGGCGGTCATTATGCTGCAGCTCATTGCAAGCGGTCTGAACCTGCTCGGTGTAGACCCATTCTTTGCAATTGCCACCTGGGGCGTGATCCTCTTGATGGTCATGACACTCAATCATTTCCTGCGGCCTGGTGCTTAGAAATTGATACTGTTGAAAAAGCCGGAAACCGAACATTAGCTCATGGGGGGAGCTGCTTGCAGTTCCTGGGCTTTGCAAGCAGTGCCCTTTGAACGTTTTTTATCGCCCGAAGGGCGAACAGAGAACAGCCCAGGCCTTCAGGCCTGGGAACGACACCGACCAGGAAATCGCCCTGAAAGGGCGGCCGAGAAGGTATTGACTACAACGTAAATATATGTTGTTATTATATTCGATGTCCCAGTCCCTTTCCCACCTGATTGTGCACACGGTCTTCTCTACGAAGGATCGGCGGCCGTTCCTGCATTCTGAGGACATTCGGATCGAGACCTACGCATATATGGCCGGTATCTTGGAGAACCTTCAGTGCCATCCCATCAAAATCGGCGGAGCGGACGATCACGTTCACATTCTTTCTTCCTTGTCGAAAAATATTGCCTTTGCTGATATGATCGGTCGACTCAAAGGCTCCTGCTCAAAGCGGCTCAGAGAGAAGGGAATCCCCGGCTTTGGA
>Ga0213877_10000153_pt1 | contig 10059 bp, 7 predicted proteins | sample VelepicoBEBS_R01_FD_160112 | JGI IMG/M metagenome (GOLD analysis project Ga0213877, IMG submission 160112) | Vellozia epidendroides bulk soil microbial communities from rupestrian grasslands, the National Park of Serra do Cipo, Brazil - BS_R01 | ecosystem: Environmental > Terrestrial > Soil >...
AGGCCGTGCTGAACATCATCAAAAATGTCTGCACATGAGATCGCCGACGAAGAGCCCTCCAGCCGCTTTCTGAGGATTTGCACGGCTCCATTTACGTAGTTTAGCGGATTGTTGATCTCATGAATGATACCTGCACTCATGCGACCGAGCGAAACCATCTTAGCATGCTGAACCATCCGCACTTCGGATTCCTTTAACTGCTCTATGCTATGCGACAATTCCCGGTTTCGATTCGCCAGTTGCTTATTCAAGAAGGTGAGTGCCAACAGATTCTTGCAGCGCACCTGGAGCTCGGTGGTGGAGAAAGGCTTCGTTAGAAAATCAGTCGCACCCTTCCGCAGCACCGTGAGCTTCGTCTCTTCATCGGCGCGCGCTGTTAGGATCAGGATCGGTAAGCCTCTGGCTTGAATTTGGTCACCCAGTTCCTGACATACCTGCAAGCCGTCCTTTTCCGGCATCATCATGTCGAGAATTAAAAGATCGGGCTGGTACTGACGGGTCATGTCGATGGCGTATTGGCCATCTGACGCAATCAGGACATCGAACTGCTCCTTTAGTTGAGCAGCGACGAACGTTGCCATATCCGCCTGATCCTCACCTATCAGAATGAGAGGACGTTGGCGTTTCACCAGACTTACCTGATCTATCGCCGGGTTGGGAGCTACGGCCTCAATAAACAGATCCGCCCGCCGGTATAGAGATGTCAGCCATTCATCTCCTGGCGCACTGCTCCGTGAAGAAAGCTCCGGAATATCGGCTTTATGTTGCTGGCCCGGATCGGCTATCCGCGCCGGAATGGTCACCCTGAACTTCGAGCCCCGGCCTAGCTCGCTTTCCACTGACACCCGTCCATCCATTGCCTCCGTTAGTTCCCTTACCACCGCAAGCCCGATTCCAACGCCTTGAAACTGGCGCGTCGATGAGGTGTTGGCCTGCCAAAAGCGCGCAAAAACATAGCCAAGATCTTCTTTGGAGATACCGATGCCCGTGTCTCTGACTTCCAGCGTTAGTTCACCATCCGAAACCTGCCACGTCATGCAAATCAAGCCATCGGCCGGTGTAAATTTGATGGCATTCAGCAACAGGTTAAGCACAATTTTTTCCAGCTTGTCACTATCCAGCAATATTGGTGCGTCGGAAGGGCAAAATTGTTTTTCCAGATAAATTCCCTTTTGTCGGGCCAAGTGTTCCACCGAGGTCAGCAATCCGCTGAGCATCTCGTCCACCAGCACCGCCTCTTTCACCGACTCGTTACCCTGGCTCACCGATCTGACCAGGGTAAGCAGGTTGTTAATCATTTTCAGCAGCCGTAGCGAGTTGGCCTCCATGATGGCCACCAACTGCGAGAGCTCACCATCTCCGGTAATGAAACTATTCTGGCGCAGCTTCTCAATCGGGCCAGCGATCAGAGTCAACGGCGTCCGCAACTCATGGCTGATATTGGCGAAAAAGCGACTTTTGGCTTCATCAAGCTCGCGCAGCTGGAGGTTGCTCGCTTCGAGCTGCTGCCGGCTTTCGCCAAGTTGATGACGAAGTACAAATTCCTGATAACGCAAACGATTATAATTATAGTTTCCAGCCAGCACAATCAGGGCGCTCAGCGTCAGAAAATAAATGTTATTAACAATTGCGGAGGTGCTACCAAGCTCGCCGTGAAATAGACAGGCCGCCAGATACATGGAGAAAATTGAAGCAATCGAGAATAAGCTCTCGGAGACGCTCGTCTGCATCACCGCGCAAACACCGAGGATAAGAAGATTAAGCCCTGCATAGTAGGGAGAAGTTGCCCCTTCTGAGAATGCGATCATCAGGGACATGGAAAACGACGGGAAAAGGTAACAGGCACGGATAAGAAAAGGGTAAAGCAGCTTCTGATAACGACTTTTGAGCAGCAGCCAAGCTGCCGCCGTTGCGACGGAACACGCAATTCTCAGGGTGAAAAAGGGTATAAGCAAATGAGGATAAACAAACCAATCCAGTAAAGACCCGACCGGCATCAGAATAATCACCAGCAACGAGGCGATGCTGGCATTGCGAATTCGGACTTTCCGATTGTATTGCTCGTACTGTGCTTGGAGCCCGGGATCGCGCATTTTTATTTGGCCTTTTCGGGTTTGCGTAGCTCGAGAAAGATGTTCAATGACGTTGGATCGCTAATGACGTCGAATTCGGCCTCCGCATGCGGACGAAGCGAAGCGAGTTGGCAAGCGTCACGGTGGATTAAATTCCAACCGCCTACATATTCCATCATGTTGCGAACCGGGTTATTCGCGGCGACGTTAGTAGCTATTAGCAGTCCGCCCGGTGCCAGCAGAGCGTACAGGATTTCCATCACCATACGACAAACTCGATCTGAGAGATAGTCAAACAAGCCCGCACAGTAGACCAGATCGTAACTTTCAGGAAGAAAATGTTTGTCTGCACGACGCGAATCCCGAAGAATTTGGCTGACCGACCTCGGCAAATAAGTAACCGACGTTCGGAGATTGTACTTTTTTTTCAATTCATTGAGGCGATTAGCCGTGTAACGGAGAGTTTCTTCATTGAAATCAAGGAGCGTGAATTCCGCCAGATTGCTAATGTCCTCCTGAATCAGAAAGTCTTGGATCTCCCTGGCAGGTCCACAGCCTAAATTAAAGATACGTGCCGGGCGCCCTCGCCGAGCCACTCGTTTGGTTTCGGTGACGATTCGTGCCGTGAGATACTTAATGCGGTTTCGATGAGCGTCGGCCGGAGGCTGACTCAAAAAAAAAGTATTGAGAAGCTTAGCAAAAATGGAGGAACCCTCGTAAGGGCTTCTTAAGATCATATTTACCATTTCATAATCGCCCGCGTATCCGAGGGGCTTTTGGTAAATTCGATAGACGAAAGGCGCAGACAGGAGGAATGGATGGAGTTGCCGTCGAAGGTAGAATTGATGGAGTGGTTGCAATTGCTCCGGGAGAGAGACTGCGATTGCCTCGAAACGCGTAAAGAGGCTGTGGACGTGGGGAAGAATGGCGGGCTGCAGATCTGAGATGACCTGTTGCTCAATCGCGGAATGATCGCCGGAGGGCTCCGACCGTATTCCCAGCTCGACCTGCTCTAACCATCCGCGAAGTCCACCCAAAAGGCTTTGCAGGTCGGAAATCACAATCTTGAAATCCTGGTTAACCTGCTGAACATTGGTCCACTGACTTAGAAATTCGTGAAACTCCGCTAGCAGGCGTTCGCGTTGTTTGACCGGCGAGAATAAGTCCACCCCGAGCCAGCCTTCGTGGAGGTCGGCTTCAGCAACCAAATATATCCCTGTATTTATAAGACTGCGAACGACGGCGCGCCCGGCGTAGACCATGTGTGTGTTGACGAAGATCTGAAATCCAGACAAGACCTCCGAACTCTGCAGGATGCTGTATGGATTATAGACTTCGAATGCTACGATGTAGCGGGTGAGCCTAAGAATACTCGCTCGGATTTGCACACCCTGACTGTTTCGACAGACTAAAAAGGATTCGCGTTCCTTTTGACCCGAATCCATCATGGCGATTCAACTCTTTCAACCGTTTCTTTGATAGCGTAGGTGACTCCGTGCCAGTGAACCTTCAGCAGGCTTAGCATGAGGGAAAAATTAACTCGGCAGTTGTTCCAATGCCTGTCTGGCTAAAGAGCTGCAGCTTACCTCCATGGTTTCGCACAATCCAATCTGCTATAAACAAGCCAAGGCCGCTCGGTCCTCTATTCGATCGGTCGAATAGGTTATTCTGCGTGAAATCAGACAATCGAGCTGCTGGTATGCCGGTGCCATTGTCGGTTACCCTGAACGTCACGTTGGATGAATCCGAATCGAGGGAGACGCATACCTGACGGCCTTGGGTAGAGCTGGCATGGATAGCATTCGTGATCAGATTCACTGCGGCGCGCAGAATATGATGGACATCGCCATGCACCATTGCAGAACTGGCAATGTCACCCTTGAGGAGCACCACTTTTTTGATTTCGGCATAGGGGCGGACCAAATCCAGAGCCTGTTCGATGATCTCTTCCGCTCTGTATTCGCCAACATCGCTGGAGGCATCGACCTCGACCAGACTCCTCCATTGGTGCGCCAGATTCGCGCACCACGACGCCAGCAGATCGACCCTCTTCAGCGTGTGTCGCAGGAGCTCGAAATCTGCGGGAGGCAGTTCATCTTCACACTCCTATAACCCACTGCAGGAAGAGGCCAATACATGCAGGACCTGAAGAGGATTCGCGAGATCATGAGCGAAAGCGAGCGAAGCCTTCCCCAACAACGAAGTCGGGTCGCGATCCAATTGAGATTCACGGCCTGTAGCGACTTTCGTGGTCGACGGATCAGGGCTGTGAAAGCGTTGCGGTTTTTCAAGCTGCTTGCGGATCGTTGTTAATAACTGGTTGCGACCGCAAGGCTTTTCCAAATAATCTGAAGCACCCAATCGCAGAGCTTCGCAAGCCGTATCCACGGAGCCGAAGCCCGTAATCATTACTACTGGCAAATTCTCGCTGCGCTCGCGAATGAGCCGAAGCCCCTCCAGTCCATTTTTCTCGGGCATGCGAATATCAAGCGTAACCAAATCAGGACGTTCTCGATCAATAATGGACAATGCTTCGTCCACTCCCGAGGCCTCAATAATCCGATACTGATCTTGGAGGATCCAGCGAAATCCTTCTCGAACGGAGTCGTCGTCATCCACAATCAACAAGCATGGTCCCGTTGCGGTTTGAGAATTCATGGTGTAACATCATCAGAATGAACAGGAAACGCCCCGACAAGTAGGCAAAGCTTCGTCTAATTCTGCGTGAGAATCAAGCCTGTCATTGCCGTTCTGAAAATCCGGTGAATTTACAGGTTTAAAAAACAGGAAAGTATCGAGTTCTATCGTCCGGCATGCCGGTTTGGAGCAGTAGCGCTGGTGACACACATTACGATGATCGGGCGCAGCTTGCATTGCGAGGCCAGGAGAATATATCATCTTTTCCGAATTGGTATGACTTCCCAGAGTATTCGCCTTAAAGAGAATACTTGTGAAATAGCGGCAAATCGGACACATATATCAGTTATCCCTCTCTCCCCATGAACGAGCAACAACTTTCAACAGAGTTGCAACGACGAGCAGAACCTGATGCAGCAGAAATCATTAAGCTGCATAACATTGCAGTATTCCTTGGCAATCAGACACTCATGATTGCTGTGAAATGCGGAGCAACGAATGATTCGTGACATTGTGAAGCCGGTCCGTGTTGTGACTCGAAGACTGAAACACCAAGCTGCCTCGCTGAACCTCAACTATGAATACTGAACACGAGTCAACCCAGAACTTGCCTGGTAAACGCACCACGAGCGTTCGCCTGGAGCACCTAGATATACTTGAGCGAATTGTCCGCAATTTTGGATTCAAAGACAGAAGCCATTTCTTTCAACTCTGCACGGACGCGTTGCTGCAAGCACATAAAGAGGGCCGGCGCCTTGACTGGCCGCCCCGATTTGTCGTCAGAGACTGAAGAACACCATAGCGTCCATCGTTCCCCTGTTTCCTGGTTGCCCAGCAGCTATAAAGCACTTGAGGAGACGATTGAAGAGCTTAGGGAGGCAATCGCTGAACTACTGGCAGAGCTTGAAAAGTAGCAGATCTTATGGGCATGAACGATCCCGACAACGATCCCGAAATAGTAACCCAAATAACTGACTTATGGCGCAAGCACATTAATGAAAGAAATCCGAGAAGAGAAGAATTCTATAAATTTATGACGGAGGAAATAGCTCGGATTATCTATCTTAGAGAAGAAGGTTTTTCTTTGAAACAGATACTGGAGATCACAAAGAAACTTATCAAGTAGCTTCCGAATATCCTCGCAATTCGCCAAACGCCTGCGCCTTAAGCGCTGATCCCAAGAGCGCAGCCGTGGGCAAATTGCTGTCACCATTCTGCCGAATCGTGCGTTAGTTCGGAATCCAAGTCAACCTGACCCGCTTTGCCAGCACAGGCCGGGCGGAATTGCCGCCGCAAATGAATGGTGCAAGCTCGAAACCGCATTCATCAATGCGACACTCTACCGCAGCCCGGCGATTATAATCGCGCCAGATTTCCAAGACTGCATCGCTGCCGTTACGGGTGGACTACCAGGCAGTGCCGCGAACTTTCACAAGACGTCTCTGCCCTTGACCCTGCTCACATTGGTCAAGGTGTTTGCCACAAGTTGCGTCTGCGTGACGTCCAGCGTTCAAAGCACTCGTAACTGCGAGGATATCTTTGGGGCGCGCGGCTCTGTGGTTGCGGACATTTGTGCTCGCCATTGCAATGCGTGCCGGTTACCTGATGAATTACCAATATGAAGTCGTTGCTAAAGCCCTCGATTAACTGGCTGCTGGTTTTTGTTCCGGTAGCGGTCGTGCTGCGGATCTGGCCGCAGTTCGGGAACAAGACCGCCTTGTTCATCTGCTCCTGCCTTGCGGTTGTTCCTCTGGCAGGCTGGATGGGCCGTGCAACCGAAGAACTCGCCGAACATCTCGGCCACGGAGTGGGAGGATTGTTGAATGCCACTTTCGGTAACGCCGCAGAGTTGATCATCGCGCTAATAGCGCTCTCGAAAGGGCTGACCGGCGTGGTGAAGGCATCAATCACAGGCTCGATCATCGGCAATGTCCTGCTCGTGTTCGGAGTTTCGATTCTCGCTGGCGGCGTAAAATTTCGGGAGCAACGCTTCAACAAAACCGCCGCGCGCACTTCGACTACGACGCTGACGCTCGCGGCCGTTGCGCTGGCCATTCCCACGGTCTTCCATGTGACCGCCGCTGGACACGCGGGCGGGTGGAGCCAGGCGACGGAGCTCAAGCTGTCGCTTGCCATCGCGGTTGTTCTCTTCGCGACTTACGCCTGTCTGCTCGGCTTTGAACTGGTTACTCACAAGCAACTCTACGCCGGAGACTCGCAGGCCGATGGCGAAGACCGAAAAGAAGTTAGCAGATGGTCGGTGTCGAAATCGCTTTTTGTGCTGATCGTTGCTACCTCTCTTGTGGCGCTGATGTCCGAGTTTCTGGTCGGGGCGGTGGAAGCTGCCCGAGCAACGCTGGGACTTACCGAAGTTTTTGTCGGTGTCATTGTAATCGCGGTGATCGGTAACGCTGCCGAGCACTCGACGGCGGTAGTAATGGCGATGAAAAACAAGATGGGTCTCAGCCTCGGGATTGCTGTCGGATCGAGTTTGCAGATCGCGCTCTTTGTCGCCCCGGTACTCGTCTTTTTCTCCTATCTTTTCGGCCAACCGATGGATCTGGAGTTCACACTGCCGGAGATCGTGGCGGTGATTGTCGCCGTGCATTTGCTTTTTCAAATCAACGGCGACGGCGAAACGAATTGGCTTGAGGGCGTGCAGCTTTTGTCCGTCTATCTGATTCTCGGCATCTTGTTTTTCTACCTGCCGGAGAGAGCGCACGTTTGAAAATTCAACTTGCAATTTACTCGACAAGAATCGTCGGCATAGTCGCAGCAGTGGATCGTTCCTGAGCTGAGCAGCGTTCCTGGAACGACTCTGCGCTGTGGGTTTAATTGCCTATGACCTGGAACCGCCGCTATCAAGTCAAGAGCTACCTCCGATCCTCCCTTTGGATTGTACCGCTTGTCGCCCTCCTACTCGAGCAGGTGCTCGGGGAGCTAGCGCGCACGCTCGATGCCCGGCTCGCTTGGACGGGGCTCGGACTAGGCGTTATCGGGGTGCAGGCGTTGCTCAACGCGATTGTCACGCTTACGCTGTCTTTCACCGTCTTCACATTTGGGTCCCTCCTGGTCGCTATTCAGGTCGCCAGCGGGCAATACACGCCGCGCATCATTGCAACGACGTTGCTCCGCGACAACGTCATCCGCTATACGGTGGGCCTTTTCGTTTTCACGTTCCTTTTCGCGTTAAGAGATCTGGGCCGCACGGAAACCACAGCTCACCAATTCGTCGCGTTCGTTGCGGGTCTCCTTAGCTTAAGCTGTATCATAGCCTTTTTGTTTTTGATCGATTACGCGGCGAGATTGCTGCGCCCGGTCAGTCTGGTACGGCGCGTCGGGGAGTACGGGCTCGCGGTGATGGAGAGTGTTTATCCGGAGCGATTCGCCGAAGTGCAAGGCATAGCGAGATCACAGCAGAGCCCCGGACCGCCAGAGCGGACAATTCTTCATCGCGGCAAATCGGCGATTGTGGTTGCGGTGAACGTGGAGACACTTCTGACCGAAGCGGAAAAAGCGAAAGGCGTCATCGATTTTGTCCCACAGGTCGGCGATTTTGTTGGATCGGGCGAACCGCTGTTCCGGTTGCACGGCGCAGCTGACGCCATCGATGAGCGGAAGCTGCAGGCATCCGTCGTCCTTGGCTCCGAGCGTACGATGGATCAGGATCCGCTCTTTGCGTTTCGGATTCTTGCAGATATCGCGATCAAGGCGCTGTCGAAGGCGATCAATGATCCGACGACCGCAGTGCTTGCGATCGATCAGCTTCACCGCCTTCTTCGAAGCGCCGGAACGCGGAATCTCCGGACCGATCACATTCTCGATCGAGCTGGAAAGCTTCGCGTGATCTTCCGGACCCCTAACTGGGAGGATTTTGTTCATCTGGCTTTCACCGAAATCCGTTTTTACGGGGCGGAGAACATGCAGATCGCACGCCGACTGCGCGCAATGATTCTAAATCTTACGGATACACTACCAGCGCAACGCCATTCGGCCTTGTGTAAAGAACTGGAGCTCCTGGATCGCGCGATCGAGAGGCTCTATCTTCTACCCGAGGATCTGAAGCTCGCCAGAATCCCCGACTCGCAGGGCCTTGGCGAATCTCCTCACTCTGGAGAGCCGAGTTAGAGTTATGCTATTATTGAAAACGTCGGAGGCGGCCAGAACGCGGTTATCTCCCCGCTGTGGCCCTTGCCTCGGCTATTACCTTCTCCTTCTCTTTTGCTAAAGGTTGGCAGCGCGAGCTAAGCTGTTAGGCTAGGCTAAATTTATTTTGTGAAGTGGGGAATTATTCCTTGATTCCTTTTGGGCGCGAAAAACTTTCGACCCAATTGCTTTTCCTGTTTGGGTCCACATTTTGATTTCAATGAATTAGGTTTTGTAATGCCCCGTTAAGGTCATCGACTAATTGCTGCCTGTCAGGCCCATAGTATTTGTCCGTTAATTTAAGAGCCGTGCGCAAAAAATCTTGCGCTTCGCCGAGGCTATCATGAGTTCCCATTATTGCGGTCGTTAGGCCGGTTCTGTACAGGCAAACAATCAGATCCCGCTGCCACGTTGCGTTGGATTTGTCTTGCTCGGCCAGTGTTTGGTGGATCTTCAAGCTTCGCTGGTAGGCTTCGAGCCCCTGCGGCAGCTTGCCTTGAGCTACCAGCACATTGCCAACCTTTTCGTAACTGAACGATAGATCCCGCTGCCACGTTGCGTTGGATTTGTCTTGCTCGGCCAGGCGCTTGGCGATCGTCAGGCCTTGCTGGTAGGCGTCCAGCGCCTCCGGCAGCTTGCCTTCAGCCGCCAGGACATCGCCGACATTGTCGTAACTAACCGACAGATCCCGCTGCCAGGTTGCGTTGGATTTGTCTTGCTCGGCCAGTGTTTGGCGAATCTTCAAGCTTTGCTGGTAGGCGTCCAGCGCCTCCGGCAGCTTGCCTTGGGCCTCCAGCACCTCGCCTACTTTATTGTAACCAAGCGATAGATCTCGCTGCCAGGTTGCGTTGGATTTGTCCCGCTCGGCCAGTGTTTGGTCAATCTTCAAGCTTTGCTGGTAGGCGTCCAGCGCCTCCCGCGGCTTGCCTTCAGCCGCCAGGACATCGCCGACATTGTTGTAACTGACCGACAGATCCCGTTGCCAGGTTGCGTTGGATTTGTCTTGCTCGGCCAGTCGTTTGGCGATCGCCAGGCTTTGCTGATAGGACTCCAGCGCCTCCGGCAGCTTGCCTTGGGCCTCCAGCACCTCGCCTACCTTGTTGTAACCGAGCGAAAGATCACGTTGCGAATCGGTGTTGGGTTTGTTTTGTTCGGCCAGCATTCGCTGAATGTTCAAGCCTTGCTGGTAGGCCTCAAGCGCCTC
>Ga0213877_10000154_pt1 | contig 10053 bp, 7 predicted proteins | sample VelepicoBEBS_R01_FD_160112 | JGI IMG/M metagenome (GOLD analysis project Ga0213877, IMG submission 160112) | Vellozia epidendroides bulk soil microbial communities from rupestrian grasslands, the National Park of Serra do Cipo, Brazil - BS_R01 | ecosystem: Environmental > Terrestrial > Soil >...
CGACATCGTTCACGGTGTCGATATACCGCGTCTCCATATTAGAAAATATGCGGGTACCGACCGCCTCCTCAGTCACGCCGCGGTCGGAAGCCATCGCCCGCTCTCCCTCCGAGGTGCCGCCCCCATGCGTACCCATCGCCGTAAGGATTCGAACCTCCTTGCAATGCGGCTTTAAAAAGGAAACCGCAGTGATGAGGACCTGTGCAATGTCACGAATGCCGCGGCTCGGACAGGTCAACCCGACGATCTTTCCTTTGATCGCGGTCGTATCTGGAAATAGCTTTTTCAGCTCACGCAGCGTCGCTTCGCGAACATCAGCTTCCTTTGGAACCGAAAAATGCTGCTTGATTAGCACGACCGAGGGAATGTTTTTTGAACGAGGAAGATGAGAGGTCTTCATGCGCTTTGCTCCGCAGTATAGCACGGCTGTCTTTTCAGCGTCACCGGATCCATGTATGGACGCAAAGCGGCAAGGCGTATGGTTGCCAGCTAGGACCTGTCAAAACGCCGGCTCGTGAAAACGATCCGCGTTATCAAGGAATTAATTTCTACCACGATCAAAAGGATCTATTGCCAAGACGCCAGCTGAAAAGATCCTTCGCCGACGTCGGTTCGATCATGCCGGGCGTTACGGCGGGTACCTGCCTTTTCAAGCGTTTGCACCAGAACCTCAGAGGTGATTGTGAGCCCCGCGGAAAGAGGCGGCAAGCGCAAGAGCCGCGAGCTCGCCGAGACGGATGAGGATTTAAATGGAGGGCACCCCGAGGATCGCCGAGAGAGGGCGTAGGCCGTTTAAGCCGTAGACGGTACTCTTGCGATCGAGGCCGCCTGTGAGTTCAAATCTACATCTGGTGTGAGCCAGGAAGCTGCGCTCGCGAGCTTGCGAGACAGGGAGGGAGTTGAGGAGAGCAGAAATTTTGAGCGCGCAGGATACGATCACGTCGCGACGGTCGCAATCTCAAGGTGTTACGGGCCGCCGGGTTTGGCATCCATCAATTTCGCAGCAAATTTCGTCTCCGTCTATGCCAAGCGCTGTTTCGGCCGATTTCGCGCCACTCGGTGCGAGGGTGGTGTCGCTGTCGGCATTGCGACAGGGCGTCCAGTTTAACCTCGCACTTGCGCCAGTCGTAATCTGTCGCCCAAGTCCGCTTCCGGAACATTGACATGAAACGGACGCCGTATTGATAATAAAATTGACAGTATCGACACAACTAGCGTATTCGGATCGGATCGACGAGATGTCCAGGCGTTCGCCCCAGCTCGATTCGATCTCTGACTTTAACCGCGTGACAAAATCGTCCGGGTTTGGTGGTGTAATAAACACCCGGTCGAAAATTCGACCTTTCACGCGGATCACCACGGCTGGCCTTACCAAAAGGGTTGCCGCCGTGATGGTGGTAGAATGCAAACAAATCTTGCTGCCAATTTGAATCTGTGAACATCGGTGATGTCTCTCAGCGGAATCGGCTTTGTGAAAAAGGGTATACCACCCAAGATCTGACGCTAGCCTCGCTAGCTTTTACCTTTCGAATTTCTTTGTTCTCGGTCATCGTAACTGCTCCTCATTAAATTTGAAGTTCCCATTGTGTTTCCTTGTGTTTCCTTGAGACACGCCGCTTCCGATTAGTTAAAGGCAGATATCCCGGTTTGAGCACGTCCCAGAATTAACGCGTGGATATCCTCAGTTCCCTCGTAGGTATTTACCGCCAGCAAATTCATCAGATGCCGAATGACGTGATGTTCATCGATAATGCCGTTTGCTCCGAGCATGTCTCGTGCAGTGAGAGCGATCTCTAAGGCCTTCTTGGCGCAGCAGCGTTTCACAAGGCTGATCGCTTCGTGCGCACATTGACCCTCATCCAATAACCTTGCGACTCGCAGACAAGCTTGCGACATCAACGCAATCTCCGTTTGCATATCGGCCAGTTTTTTCTGAATTAACTGGTTCGCAGCCAACGGTCGGCCAAACTGCTTGCGCTCCAATACGTAATCCCTTGCAATCTTCCAGCACGCCTCTGCCGCACCAATCGCGCCCCACGCGATGCTAAATCTGGCCTTGTTCAGCGACTGAAAGGGACCCGACAACCCCTTTGCTTTTGGAAGCACATTCGTTTCAGGAACGAACACATTTTCTAACCGAAATTCGCAGGTAGCGATGGCGCGTAAGGAAAATTTTCCATGAATATTTTCCGCATGTATTCCCGGCATGCCCTTTTCCAGGATGAAGCCACGAACCTTCTCCTCATCATCCTTAGCCCATACAATCAGAAGATCTGCCATGGTCGCCAGTCCAATCCATTTCTTATGGCCATTGAGTACATAACCGCCGGGCACTTTCTTTGCCCCGGTTTCCATCGATCCCGGGTCCGAACCATGGTTTGGCTCGGTTAACGCAAAACATGCGACCAATTCCCCTTTAGCCAGTCCCGGAAGATATTTTGCCTTTTGCTCATTCGAGCCGTTTAGATAGATGGCTTCAGTCGCTAGACTGGACTGAACGCTGTATAAGGTCCGATAGCCAGAATCGACTCGCTCGAATTCACGAGCCACAAGACCATAACAGACATGGTTTAGGCCCCGGAAACCGTAGCCCTGCAAGTTGATGCCCAGAAAGCCTCTTTCACCCATTTCCTTCAGGATCGAAGGTACGTCCTGATAATTCTCCGTCCTGGTAGCTTCCACCACGCGAGGCAAAAGAAACTCTTGGGCGTATTCGAAAGCCTTCTGTTGGACTTCCTTTTCAACATCGGTCAATTGCAAGTCCAGTCGCAATGGATCATCCCAATGGAACGTTACTTTTTCCGTCGGATGCTGTTCTGTCTTCGTTGTCATATTTTTTCTCCTTTGAATTATTAAATGCTCTACCTGGTTAGTTTGACTTACTTAATTCGGTTGGTTTGCTAGTTCGAATCCTCAGTTGGGTTAGGTTAAGAGTTAGACTTTCTTGCTTCCCGTGGCTGCCGCTTCCTGGTGCCGCGCGCGGAATGGCGCCGTTAGCACGTAAGTCATCGATCTGAGCTGCGTCGAAACCTAGTTCTTCTAGTACCTCTTCGGTGTGTTCGCCCAGCTCCGGAGCGACGCGAGGCCTGACCTTCGGCGACTCTTTGATTACTACCGGGCTATCCACGGTCAATCTGGGATTGGTCCCGCCGTTCACGATCGGAACGAGGATTCGGTTGGCAAGGAGTTGCGGATCGTTCACAATCTCTTCCGCGATCTGCACCGCTCCATAGGGCAGGTGTGCGGCATCGAGAACTTTCTTCCAATGCGCGAGCGGTTGCGCGCCGAACACATGATCGAGTTCGGCGACGAAAGCTTCGGAGTTGGCGTGACGGGCCTTTGCATCGGCGAACCGTGGGTCCGTGAGCAGATCGGGGCGCTCGATCGCCCGCGCGAAGTCGGGCCAGTTTTTGTCTTCTTGAATGAACGCAAGCATCACCCAGCGATCGTCCTGGGTTCGGTAACTCGCGAAGAGTGCGTTCGGCATGTGATGCCGGTCTATCGGGTCGGGGAACTTCGCGCCCTGCAGTGCCGCTTGCAGCCACATAGACGCCGCCCAAACGCCGTTGGCTATTAAGGAGGTCTGGACATGGCAACCTTTGCCGGTGCGCTCCCGCCGGTAAAGGCCACTCACAATGCCAGCGAAAAGTGACATCGCAGTGGCATGGTCGCCGCTGGCCGCCACCGGCGCGACCGGCGGACTCGCACCGTCGCGCGTAAATTGCATCAGGCCCGAACGCGCCCAATACCCCGTAATGTCGAATCCTGGCTTGTCTGCTTCCGGCCCCCGCTCACCGTATCCGGTGATACTTGCGTAGATCAGACGCGGATTAAGCGGGGACACATCTTCGTAGCTCAATTTCAGCCTTTGTCGCACCCGTGGAGGAAAGTTTGTCACCAGGACATCAGCCCATTTGACGAGCCGAGCCAAAACTTCCGCCGCATGTGGGTTCTTCAAATCCACTACTAGGCTCCGCTTGTTGCGATTATCAAGCTGCCATGGATAGTTTTCCTTCGAGGCAGGATTCGGCGGTCTCAAATAGTCTTGTCGGTACGGATCTCCCATTCCGGGTCTTTCTACCTTAATCACGTCCGCACCGAAGTCCGACAGTACGGTCGTAGCCGCAGGGCCAGCTATGAAGCTGGCAATATCCAGAACCCTAAGTCCCGAAAACAAGCTTTCGTCCGTCATACGACTTCCTGAGATCGTCTCTTTTGAATTTTTGAATGCCATATTTTCTTCTCCTGTTGAATTGTTAAATCCTCATTTGTCCGGAATAATCCTTAGCTGCGTTACTGAGCAGATTCCAAAAAGGCAGGTGCACATTTGTGGTCATCGGTCCTTCATTGGCCGGGCGATTTCTTCTACATACGAGGAATGCTTCCGGATCGTTTTTCATAACTTCACTCACTGTCCGCCTCACCTGACTGCCCCTGTAATTACCTATTGTCCGGTGGCTCATGTTACAATCTTAGTTCGACCGGACGGGATTAACTAATACAGAATTTGTAGATGGTTATATGTTTGATGAATAACAAGCTCTTGCGACGGATTAGCGGATTCCATTCCCAAAATGACTCGCTAAACAGTTGATTGGTGCCTCTTGTCGCTTCACCGAGCACCGGGAATTTCGTGCGGCCGAAATCGAAGTAGCTGGGCCCTCCAAAGGGAGGCGGCCTTTGCCGTCCAGGTCATGCGATTGACCGACGCCGCCAAGCAAGCCGCGATTTTAGAAGGGCGCATTCGGCTGTCTGCGCAAACCAACTACTGGTGATGGTGCTGGCCAAACAGCCCTCTCGAAAGAACGATGTAACACGTAACGCACTGGCAGCGAAGCACATACAATATCGATATCACGTCGCACGGACCCTTTATTCTTAGAAGAGGTGGATTCGTTTGGAAGAACAGGAGCGGCAAAGCTCTCTTGACGTTTTTTACAAGAGCCTCAATACAATCGACAGTAGAAAATGGAGCTTCGTCATCTCAAATATTTTGTCGTCGTGGCAGAAGAGCTAAGTTTTACTAAGGCGGCAGCACGCCTGAGGATCAGCCAGCCACCGTTAACGGCTCAGATCCACACATTAGAGGAGGAGCTTGAGCTCCAACTATTCAATCGTACTAAGCACAAAGTAGAGTTAACCCGGGCTGGAGAAGTCTTTTTGGCAGAAGCCCGTTTAACGCTTTCGCAGGCACAGCGCACGAGGAAATTGGCTAGCCAGCTCGCTTCTGGAAGTATTGGTGAGGTGCGTGTGGGCTTTACGGTTTCGGCCGCACTAAATCCTGTTATTCCACGAATCTTCTATAACTTCAGAACGGAGAACCCGGCTATCAATCTCGTGCTGCAAGAGATGCTGAGCGCTCATCAGTTAGAGTGTCTTTCCAGTAACCAATTGGATGTTGGGTTCTGCCGTGAACTCATCTCGATGGCTCCGCCACCCGGGGTCAAAATTGAGAGAATTATGCAGGAACGTTTCATCGCCGTGGTTAATAGCCAGCATAGACTGGCAAAGCATGGTGCAATTTCATTAAAGGCGTGCGCCGACGAACCCTTTGTCTCCTTTCCTCGCACACGCGATGCCGGAGTATGGGAAAAGGCTATGGCTCTATGTGAGAAGACGGGATTTAAACCGCGGGTCGTTCAAGAAGCAAATGGGGTTATCGGCATTGTAGGCCTCGTGGCTAGCGGGATTGGTATCTCAATTTTGCCCGAATCCGTTAAATCAGTCGCTCTCGAAGGAGTGGTTTATCGGCCGCTCCGGCATCCGGACGCGGTCGTTCCATTGATGCTGGCATTTCGCCAATCTGAGAATGCCGCTGCGGTGAGTCGTTTTGTGGCGCATGTGCGCAAAGCGGTCGTTAGCCAGGCATAAGACGCGGCACGACTCATTGGATCTCCGCAAGGCGCTCCTTTTTCGAGGCAGTCTCCTGAACAATCGAAACTGTGACCGTCATGCCCGAAGAGAGGATTGTGTGTTTAGGAACGTCAATCAGCTTAATGCGGACCGGAATCCTCTGCGCCAGGCGGACCCATTCAAAGGTGGCATTGACGTTTTGCAGCAAATTATTTCTGGTGGGATTTTGCGTGTCCCCGATCCCCCGTGGGATGCTGTCTACTTCGCCTTTGATTGGCGGCGCTCCACTTAATGGCGTCACGATGGCTAAATCACCGATCCTAACGAAATTGAGCTTGGTCTCTTCCAGGTTACGCCTCGACTCGAAAGGACTCCTGATCGACTACGGCCAAGACTGGCTTGCCGGCGTCTGCGCAGTCGCCCACATCGAGCACCAGGTTGGTCACATAACTGTTGACCGGCGAATGCACAAGAATGCCGATCAGAATGTTTTCTGCTCTGCTTGCAATGATCTCGAATGCAGATACCGGCGCCAATGCTGCCGGGATGCCTACGATTGCCGTGGTATATCCAGATAAGACCCAGGCGTACGCCCAATCGTCTCGCCGAGAATAAGAAAGGATCGCGCACAGAGATAACCAAGCGGCAAAGCAAGTGATGAACAGCACTCCATGTTGAGAAAACGCGTTCACCAAGACAAAACTAGCGATGGCTCCCACCAGGGTTCCCACAATTCGCGCTAAACTCCTCCCCAGTATTTTGCCTTGTAAGCGTTGGCCACCGACAATGTAACAGGTGGTAAAGGCCCAATGGGATTCATCAAGATTTAATGAGAAAGAAATGTAAAGCGCTAGACAGGAAGCGCACGCGGCGCGCAGTGCATAGCCCCAGGCTCTATAGTCCACTTGCGGAAACTTTGTCTGTGACCGGTAGGAGTGTGACGTTGTGCTACCTCTGTGCGGAGTTCTTCGGCAATACGAAGACGCCATGCAGACTCGGTTTCGAAGGAGCGGTTCTTGGGACTCGCTGTTCAGCTTTAGGAGCATCATCCTAATGACATTGTCGTCGACACCTAAAATCCACTCCAATACAACAAAGCTCGTGAGTAATATGGATTCGCTATTACCTCTCGGGTCTAAAGAGATACTTTGCTGGCCAGGCCCACGCACGGCGTTTCGCAAAGCGCAATCGGATTCAGCTGCCGCCTGGTAAAGACGCGCATCGGCTCCCGCCGGGGCGATCAGCACGGACACCGCCGCCGATTACGGACCCGAGCGTGGTCTCCAGTACCCGGTCGAAGGTTTAGCCAAACGGGCCCGGTGTCGCGGCGCCACTGCTCAGCACGATAACCAAGGTAACAGGGGCGATGCGGACCACGTTGTCAGCGATCCGCCGGGGAAGCTCGGCGTAGTTCTCAAGGTCTGCCGGGTTTGCGCGCTAACGATTACGCCGTAGCTATCTGTGGACACGTCCGCGGCCTCGATTTGGGCATCAAACGCACAGAACGAACTATGCGGATCAGCGGCATGTGAGACTCTCACTTTTTACCAGGCCTCGGATTTTTGGGGAGTGTCAGCCGAATTTTCTGCGTCGATTTCAAACCTGGCTTAAGAGACTTCGGGGCCTGGGTCCATGAGAAAAGTGCGGTAAATCTGCGTGATTTCTAAAGTGCATGTTCACAAGCTGCTACAGATAAAGCGATTACAAAAAGCGCTCGATGGCCGTTTAAGCCGTAGACGGAACTCCTGCTCGTGCAGCCGGCGGTGGGCACCTAATCCGGGGGGAGCAAGGCACGCTGAAGGAGTGATTTTACGCGAACCTGGCTGGGTTCGCGTAGGAGAATCAGGAAGGAGAACCGGAAACTTTCGGGGTGACACGGAGAAAGTCCCCGCTCCCGAACCGTCATCAACCAAAATTTGCGCGAAGGCGACCTCAGAGCGCAAAATCCTATACGAAGGGGGGTCCCGGCTGCTTCACAGGCAGCTGTCGATTCGAGGGAGCAGGTCAAATATTTAGAACGATCGTTTCGTTGGTCAGAATTATCTTGTTGGCCGCTATTTCGAACGCGAAACCTGACTACAGTGCTTTTCTTAGCCATCCAATGAATAGTAACAAACCAATCGATAAAAGTGTGCGTATCGGTCATGTGCATTTGAAAGTTGCAGACCTCGAGCGGGCGCTAGAATTTTATTGTGGGGTGCTCGGATTCGAGACTATGGTTCGCTTCGGTCGTGATGCCGCGTTTGTTTCGGCCGGGGGTTATCATCATCACATCGGTCTTAACACTTGGGAAAGTCTTGGCGGTTCGCCACCGCCGCCGGGCGCAACTGGGCTTTACCATCTGGCAATCCTTTATCCAACCCGCGCCGAGTTGGCTGATGCGCTCGCTCGTCTGACTAAAGCGGGTATTGCGCTAGATGGGGCGTCCGACCACGGGGTCAGCGAGGCTCTTTACTTGCGTGATCCAGATCAAAATGGCGTCGAACTGTATTGGGATCGTCCCCACGAACAGTGGCCGCGTTCGCCCGACGGACGAGTTACCATGTTCACCCGGGCGCTCGATCTTAACAGTCTGCTCGCGGAATTGAGCTCGCTAAATTAAATGGAGCAAGCTTTAGGCGCTCTTTCTTTGAATGGCTGAAAGTATTTCCTCAAAATCCTTCGTAGAATCCCCTTGGAGATTGCCCATTGATTCTAACTTCCAAAGGAGAACTTCCGCCACACGCCTATCAATGGTGTCTTTAGCGACGACCCAATAAACCTGCGCAAACTTTCCGTCGCGATGGCTGCGTCCGTCGATTTGGTGAGCCTGGATTGCAGACCATCGCAGATCATGGTCGATTTGGGAGCGGGGTACATTGTTTCCGCCGTTGTTGGCTTCGCCTTCGTGCAACGAGATTCCTTCGACGACGTTAAAGAGGATGACGGGCGCCTCGCCTCGCTGATAGCGCAAGCGTTCGACTTCTTTGAGTTGAGAGCCATTGGCACAACGTCCGTCTACTCGGGCGTAGCTGATTTTCTTCTTTCGCAACACCTCTTCCATCGCATCCATCGTTGCAAGGAATTCGCAGGAAATGGCGACCTGGCGACCGTTGTCCAATAGTTCCTGGCAAAGTTCGATCGAGTTCTCCACTTTCAGGAGCGATGATTTTTGCCGCAACCGGATAACAGCTTCGCTTTTAACGAGCGCGGCCCGTTGTTTACTCAAGGTTCCAGTACCTTCCAGAGCTTTTTTAAACTCTTTCCACGCGAGCTTGTAGAGGCGCTGTGCCTCGCAATCGAGTTCGACCCAATGGATTATGCGATTGACTTCGGGCCAACCGGCTAGATCCGAAGCGCGACGGCGCAAGGCGGGTTTTATGCCATTTGTGTCAGGATCAAACAAAAGCTGGTGGACCTTTTCCTCTTCTTCCTTGCCACCTGCCCACGCCCAGGCTCCGAATTCGCCCTTCGCAACTCCGGGCAGGTTAGCAACACACCATTGCTCAAAGTCTTTGGTGGTTAGAGCCCTGTCCCCGGTTTTCTTGGCAAGGATGGGAGCTAGGTACCCGAGTTCAAGCGGATTTTGCCCGGCGGTAGCCGAAAGCCAAAAGATCATTTTCGCCCTTCCGTAGAGCTTAACGGAAAATTTTGTTCTCAGGGAGGTGAGATTTTTGAGCGCATGCGATTCGTCAAAGAGAACGATATCGAATTCTTCACTGGCGGCCCCTCGGCGAGCCAAGTCTCTTTTGCTCACTCTCTTGACGCCTTTGCGCGGTTTAGCCTCAAAGATTTTGCCAAGACGTTCATAGTTCAAAATAACCACTTCATCGACGCATCGATTAGTCCCCATCCATTGAATGCTCGAGCGCCAGTTGGCGACGACGCCAAGGGGGCATACAATCAGTATTTTCCACCTCTGGTTCGAGCTTTCGACTATCTTGAGGATTCCTGCCCATGCCGCGAAGGTCTTTCCCAAGCCGACATCGTCGGCCAGAAGAAAGCCTGGATAGCCGTTTTTGTAGGCGCTGAAGATCTCCTCAACAGCCGCGAGCTGGTGCGGTTTGAGTGTGATCGATTTCTGCGCTGGAACAGTCGGAAACGCTCTGCCGTTCAGCTCCCTCTGGATCTTCTCCTCCCAACTGAACTGCTTTGGTTCGAACCCCTCAAGTTCGAGCGGCAACTCCTGTTCGGACCGTTTTTCGAAGAAATAGGCTTTAA
>Ga0213877_10000155_pt1 | contig 10030 bp, 7 predicted proteins | sample VelepicoBEBS_R01_FD_160112 | JGI IMG/M metagenome (GOLD analysis project Ga0213877, IMG submission 160112) | Vellozia epidendroides bulk soil microbial communities from rupestrian grasslands, the National Park of Serra do Cipo, Brazil - BS_R01 | ecosystem: Environmental > Terrestrial > Soil >...
CGATTTTACTCGGGGAGTGACGCTTGAAGACTCCTTAAGACTCGGCGAATCAGGACAGCCCCGGTTAGTCGACGGCCAAGATCCTTCCGATATCTCCAGTAAAGTTAGAGAACTGCTTAAATCCCAAAATATACGCATTCCCGCCGCGTTACACCGCTTTGAGGGTCAGTGATGCCTTCGAACTGGCGAACGAAGTCTTGGCATCCTGAAACATGAATAAAGTCCACGGAGTCGAACTTGATAATGCCGGGACATCTGCGTTCTTGCGTTTTGGATTTGTTCGACTCCTGCAGCATTTGGTCGAATCAGACTTAAGTGAGAAGTCTGACGCCGATTGGGCCTCAAAATTCCATTCCCCCGGGATTTATTCACCGAATGAACCACTTCCACCAGTGCTTTCGGAAGTTCGATCGTGCTGTTCTCCTTGTGTCTCAATGCAGGGGTGCTGCGGAACGTTGGTCATTCCGATCCAGAGTGCAGCAAGCGATACCGCGGTCGGTTTCGGATCCTTTCGCTTTGCATGGTGTGGCAGATTTCGGGCAATTGCTAAATGCTAACGCCGATCTCCCGTTGCACTTTGACTCAATGCTGTTTTACCTGCGAATACAAGCGGACGCGTATGCCAAGCTCGTGCCATCGTTTTATCCTCAACAGTCCGCTGGAAAAATCCCTTCGGATAGCTTCCGGGATCAATGTAAATGGTTCACTAAGACGAGAGCAAATTTTGATCCCCACTACGCCTCTATCTTGGCTGCGAACAGGGCGTGGTTTGAGCGTTTGTCCGGCGAGAATCCAAAGGGACTTCGGGATGTGATGGTCCACCAAAGCGGCATAGTCTATTTTAAATGGGGCCAAAGCGGGGTTGGCGCTCCAATAAAACCGCACGCAGGCCTCTACACGGGTAAGGGTTTCGTCGAAGAGGACTTGCATGAGGCACTTCGGGAGATGACGACTGGTTGGTGCGGCTTTCTTGACGCCGCGTGGCATCATTTCGTCCCGCGACTTAGCTCCTGTGGAGCTTTGGTGAGCTTTTCTGCCAACGACACGTTAAAGACTCGCTATTCCGTGTGTCTTGGTGACAGCGCCCAGAGCGCATGGGCTTATCCGACTATTCCGCTCGATGGCCAGTGACCGAATGCGGAAAACCTGGCTGCTCGGAATTTTCGATGCATGCCTTTGAGTCAGCCATAGCCTTCCGGGTAGAGCCAGCTGCGAGCAGCTGGCTCCCCCACAGACCCGCACGAGCCCAATTAAGGCATACGCAGATTTTCGCGAGACCCGTGAATAGAGCTCGACCGGTGAGCGTGGACAGTCCGTCTCAGTCACCGTTCTCTGGCTTTTCGACTGAGGGCCAGGGGCTCCCAGCGTTTGCTGATCACACCTGACCCATCCCGGCGCGTCCATGATCCCGACCTCGGCCACGCCTTCAACAGCGAGCAACTGACGGCGCGTTTGCTCGGCTTCTGATGGGTCGTCGGTGATGAATTCCAGGGCGACTGACCCATCCTGAAGGATGGCTTGGACTTTGAGCATGGTGATCATTCTTGCCAAGCGCTACGCGTCTTGGGAAGGCGGGTTCTGCTTTAAAAAGGTCGACGTTTGAGCAACCCTGCCGAGATTGGCGGAAATCGGCGGATTACGCTGGAGCTGTTATCAGCTCTCCTAGGGAGTTTGTTATCAGTACCCCAAGGAAGGAAGCGTTAGATTCATACATAAGATCCTCGTGAAAAGTAACTTACGATGTCTCAAATTGGGCGATGTGGAATCTTAAGATTCAGGTCTATCCGTATTGCCGGACCGAGGAACAAGAACGAGCAGACTCGTAAATAGTGCGATTAGTCTCGGCGTAACACGGGGAAAAAACCGGTCGCGCGCGGTCTCAGTGGTGGCTGACCCGGTTAGCCGGCGTTGCTATTGCTCGAATTCTTCCTCAAAACTGTTCCCAAACGACGGATCTAGGTCGGACCAGATGTCCATGATTGATCCAAGCTCTCCCCGAGGATCGATCCAACACCGCACGAAGATATGCGAACCCGTCCAGACAATGGCTTCTCCTTCTGAATTCGGGTCAAGTCTCCTGTCTTTGAGACCCAAACTGTGCGCGACTTGCGTAACCTCATCCAGGCTCAGCGGCTTCTGATCTGAGTGTGCAACAATGGCTGCGGACGTACCGATTCGAGGATTTCCAGTGAAGACGGCCGTCAAGTCCACTCGGTGCAATAGCCAACCCATCGCCCACTCACGGAGATTAGATTGTGATAGCCTGTTCCGTAGATCTTAGTCCACGCTGACAATCCAAGATTAAGCGGGAGCGTGAGAGGAACCGGTTCGCCCGCGATCCTTATTTTCACAACGGTCGGATCTGCTTGCGCGTATAAAGCGATGGCAACGAACAACGTAAGGATAGTGCTCTTCATTTGCTGCTGTAATTATCTGGTCTGCCCCCGCCTAGACCGCTAGCCGCGTATTGTCGCAGCTTTTGCACTTTTTGACGTCCCCCTGCGACAGGGGGGCCGCGCACAAGATCCGCATGTGACGTCAGGAATGCGGCTACCAGCACGCCGGGTCTTACGGTTATTCGAAGTGGAAGGAGAAGAAATCAACCTTGAAGATGAGGTAGTTGGCCAGCCCTCTGGATGCTCTAGGCATCAAAACGGGAAGGGTGTACCGCCTCGAAGTGAGGCGAAAAAGGCCTTCTCGCAGAACAGCTCGCAAAAAGCTTCGCTAACTATTCCTGTGCTAGGTTCGGATTGTCTTTTGTGAATATCCAGCCTTCGACGTAGTGAAGAAACATTTCGGTCGCGGCGGAGAATGCCTCGATGACTTCACAATAGACCTTCTCCGGCAATTCTTTATCTATTGCTGAGATTTTGATGCGGAGGGCGCCGTCCTCCCCCTCCGAGGTTTCTAGCGCTTGAAAGGCGTCCCTTTCAAAACAGAGCGTGCAAATTCGTGAGGTCGTTCACAAGAAAAGCAGCGAAAAATGGCAAAGCAGCATCCAAATCGTAAGTGACTCGTGGACACCAATTTAAGGCTAGTTCTCACTTGTTCTCACTTTTGGGCATTTTAGAGACCAAAAGCGAGCATTCTATATTTGTAAGTTCTTGATGTAGAACTAGTTGGAGGCGGGGACGGGAATCGAACCCGTGAATAGCGGTTTTGCAGACCGCGGCCTTACCACTTGGCTACCCCGCCATGCAAGTCCCGTCCAACGGAAACAGGGCGTACAAGTACCCTCTGTACGGGAATAAAGTCAATGGCAAGCTAAAGCAGGCTTATTTCAAAGATCGTCGTACGATGGAGGATTCGACCGGAGCGACCCATCGAAAAATTCGAGTACGAGCAGTGGAACGAAGTCACTACGGGGATCGGTTCCCATTTCGTCCCAGTACGAGCACGATTCGCCTAAATTCGGAATTGGGGTTCAAGCGACTGTGCAGACCTGAATATTGCCTGTACGTCGCAGGATATTCACGCTGACGCTATCTCGATTTCGCGTCAGCTCGAGATCAATCGAATTCGGACCAATGCACAGATTGCGGATCGTTACGTTGCGAATCGATTCAGGCAACCGGGGATAAGTCAAACGGATCGTCGAATCAGCAGCTTGCACGCTCAACCCGAGGCAGCTTTGAAGCATGAGGAATACTGCGCCCGCAGCCCAAGCCTGAGGGGCGCACGCCTGAGGATGTAGTGCCGGACCCGTTCCCGGACGCCGCGCGAAACCGCAAAAGAGTTCTGGCAGCCTGCGTAATGCAACATATTTTGATGCATCAAAGAATCTAGCGAGAATATTGCAAGACAAATCTTTGTCCTCGCAACCCGACAAACCGTACGCGATCAGCGCGTTGTCGTGCGCCCAGACAGACCCATTGTGATACGACATCGGATTGTAGCGCGCCTCGGACGTCGCGACTGTGCGGATTCCCCATCCAGAGAAGAACGCATCGGAAGACAAAATATGCGTCATCCGCCGGACATGCTCTGCGTCGGCGATTCCTGTAAAAATGCATTGACCAGCGTTTGAGCTGCGAACCTTGCATTGTCGCTTTTCTTGATCCAGCGCTGATGCGTACATGTCGATCTCTTCACACCAAAACGCTTCATTGAACCGGGTACGCAGCGTTTGAGCATCTCGTCTCAGCGCATGGCTCTGTTCCTGGTAGCGCAAGGCTTCGGCGACTCTGCTGATGCCCGTTTTCGCGCAGAAGACGTAACTCTGGATTTCGCAGAGAGCGATCGGACTTGTCGCGAGCCGCCCGTCGGCGTGAAAGACGGAGTCATCGGAGTCCTTCCAGCCCTGATTAACCAAACCGCCTGAGGAGGACCGAGCATACTCAACGAATCCGTCTCGGTCTCGATCTCCAAACTTGGCGATCCAACTGAGTGCCATCTGAATGTTGACCCAGATGCAGCGCATAAACTCAATGTCGCCGGTTCGCGCGAAATAGGCGGCCGCGAGCATTAAAAATAACGGCGTGGCATCAGCGCTGCCATAATACCGCCGGTACGGGACCTCGCCGAGTCGTGCCATTTCCCCTGTGCGGGTTTCGTGCAGAATTTTGCCGGGCTCGGAATCTTTCTGCGGTTCAATCCCGGTTGCCTGGGCGGCAGCCAGAAATTTCAATACTCCTCTCGCCAACTCCGGAAGAAACCAAAGGCATTCGAGCGCCGTAACGATTCCATCCCGGCCAAACACAGTGCTGAACCATGGCACGCCTGCATAGGGATAAAGACCCTCCGACGTCACAGCGGTAAGCATACGCAGATCTGCCTTAGAACGGTTTAACCAGGCATTAAACTGCTCGTTCGAGGTGCTGAGCTCGCAATCCGCGTAGGGTGTGGTCTCTTTGCTCCGTTCTTCGGCCGCCTCTCTATACGTCAGCGTTTTGGTGCCTTCTTCGGATGTAAAGAATACAGTGATTGTAAACGCGATCCTTTCTCCGGGTGTGAGAGCCAATGGAATACGGATCTGGTCGACCGCCACGTTTGCGGGTACGCCACTTACTTCAATTTTTGTTTGCCGCAAAACACCATCCAGGCCCTGGTAGAAAAGTGTTACGCTGGATTGACCCAGTCGCGGTTCAAGCAGGCGTCCGCGGTTGCTTCGTTTGCAACCTCGGAGTTCGAAAATATCGGCAAAATCGGCCGCGAACTCGAAGAGTAGATCGGAAACTAGAGAAACTGAACCATAGTTATGAATCTCGATCAATTCGTGGCACGCATCTTTCCACAGAAATTTTGACCGATGGATGTGCAGGGCGCGCCGAGGCACCTTTTCACCCCGTCTTGAGAGGGTCTCCAAATTTGTCAAATCGACTTCCAGCGATGTTGTGTCATCCTTCACTGTCGAACTGAGGAGGATCAACGGCGCTCCGGCCAGGCCGAGCACGGCTTCGGAGAGATGCCTTGCTTCCCTGTAAAATAGTCCAAGCTCGTGGAGCCGGGATTCAGGCAAATCTCCCTGGGGATCGAAGACCGCCAATGCATCCCCGCGCAGTAAAACCGCGGTGCTGCTTTCGGTTAAAAAAGATTGCATGGTGAGGCAGCGGGCGCTTTCAGCGCTATCTTTCGTTTAACGATCACTTTTTGCAAAACTATCTCGTAAATCAATTGCGAACATCAGGGTATGAGCAAGAGACCGATTGACCCTGAAGAATATCCACCGGAAGCAGACGACGAACAGACATTCGGCTCGATCAAAGACCCCTTGGCTGAACCGCCTGGCACTCGCGGCCGGAAAGCAGTCAACCCGTATGAAGGGACGGAAGCGGATGACAATCCGGGTCCGTCCATAGCCGACGAAATGGAGGAACGCACGCCGGCCGCGGACGAGCAGCTGGAAGGCGGAGAGGAGTTGTGAGGGACCTGGCGATCAATTTGCCTTCCGCGCCGTTCTGGCTGGTTTCATTTGCTGTCCAAAGAACTGTCAGATGGACAGGCGTGTTGAAGCGCTTTGGCGGTGCTCTGGAATGGTTTTTGGGGATGAGGTTCTGTCTGCGGGCAGGGGTGTGGCCCTGCGCACGCCCAGCTGGTGCCGTGAGACAGTATAGGAGCATACGCGTCTCGCGTATAAGGCTTCCGAAGTAGAGGCTTGGCTAGCTCGAGCAGGAGGAAGCCAACTTCATTCCGCCGATGTACCACCGATGCTCGAAGAGAGCTTAAACCTGGTCGAAGAGGTTCCCTAACAATGCAGCTAACCAAACGTACAGCATTGTAAGTCCGTAAAACCACTCCTGTCCAAGACAGATTATTAGAAATTAGAAAAATGGAAACGCGCTGGTATGGAGCCAGTCGTTAATTTTTCCACCTCGGCATGAGCGTCTCGGCGTACGGGAGCATACGCGTCCCGCGTGTAGGTTCGACCAGCTGAGCTCTGCTTGAGCTAGCCAAGCCTTTAGTTCGGAAGGCTTACACGCGAGACGCGTATGCTCCTTTGCTGTGTCGCGGCATCAGCTGGGCGTGCGCAGGCCACGTCCTCCGCAGACAGAACCTCATCTCCAAAAGCATTCCAGAGCGCTGGCAAGGCGCTTCAAAAGCAGATCACGTGACCAACCAACGGTTAATTTGGACAGCACTGCTTGTTTATCCACTCTTAACTACTGGAAACTAAATGAGGCTGTGCGCGAAAAGCCCTTGCTTTTTCCGTGAATGGCTAATTTTAGCCCCGTTTCATCGACATTGAAAATTGTTCGTCGAATTTGAGCCAATTCCATGTCGATCAGGAGTGTTGCAATGCACTTCGCGTGGAGACTGCTTATCTGCAAAATCGCAGCAGGGCACCTTCCTGGATCTTACCCGTTTAAAGGGTTATTTGCACCCGTACTCGGAGCCGCTTAACTACACTAATCTTCCGCAGGGTGGCATCCACCGCTTCCTCGAAGTGCGATTCATTAGGACGTCGTGGAGGACGAATCAGTATGCGAAGACGTTTAGGCACAATTTCCGACAAGGCGATGCAACCTCCTAATGAGCCGGCGATATTGCCGCACATTCAATGGTGGCACCCTTCCCGGTTGAAGACTGCATTGAGGAATCAGCCCGTTGGCCGGAAAGTCCCAGTTACCGTGCAGCCAGATCGAGAAGCGCCTCGACGGTAAGGGAACCCGGGCTGCCCCTACTTTCGGATCAGGGTCGCGCCCGATTGACCAGGGAGAGAATTTAAAGGCATAAATTTGCTGGTGGTTGTCTGGTGAAGTTCTTTTTGCCCGCGTGTCAGCGGGAGCGAAACCAGCAGCGCCGGGTTGAAGTATAGATGTAGCGTTTAGTCCTGACACCTGCCAGAGGCTCAGGGGAAGAATATGACCGCGAAAAGATCACTGAGACGAGTCCGGCGAAACGGACAGAGCAGTATTTTACATGCTGATCCACTCGATGTTGAGAGAGTGGATCCATTCTGGAAGGCGAAAGAGCGTAGTGTTTATAACGACGATCTGGCCGACTTCCTGGCAGGCGTTTTGCAAGAGTGGATTGTCAGTAATCCAGGTAGATCAGTCGATGACACGAACCTGGCGACTATCCTTCCCGAAGCGCTCGACGAGTTCATGTGGAAGCATCTTGATGATACATGATCTTCTAGGGCCGTTTTGCCCTGGGATTTGCCAGGCTGTGCACAACGGCGAGTAGTTCCGCCGGTTCCACCGGCTTCGGCAGATGATTCTGAAAACCGGCGCGAATGGCTTCCGTACGGTCTTTTGGACGGGCATAGGCAGTCAAAGCCACCGCCGCGACTTCGCTCTTATCGCGGCGATCAAGCGCCCTGATACGCCGTATCAATGAATACCCGTCTTCGACTGGCATTCCGATATCACAAATCAATACTTCTATGGGCTTGCTCAGGAGTTGCTGCATCGCATCCTCCGCCGATTGCGCAAGGTATACCGACGCCTTGGCCGATTCCAGGAGGCGCTTCAGCACGACGCGAGCGTCCGGCTCATCATCGACTACCAGGACAGCGACGTTCGAAAGAGATATTGCCGGAAGAGGCGGGACGTCCAGCGGTTTTGACCGTGGATGTTCGCGTTGCCACGAATCTTGCGGAGGATGCAACACCATCAATGGAAGATTTACGATGAAAGTCGCCCCCTTACCAAGGCCGCCGCTTTTTGCGCGCACACCGCCACCGTGTAATTCCACCAACTGTTTGACAATCGCCAGACCTAATCCAAGACCATGATGGCGCCGGGTCGTCGACGGATCCGCCTGTTTGAAACGATCGAATATAAATGGCAGGAACTCAGGCGCAATGCCCTCCCCAGTGTCGATAACGCTTACCTCCAGGTGTGAGTTTACTCGCTCGAGCAAAACCTGAACACGTCCATCTTTGGGTGTAAACTTGATTGCGTTACTGAGCAGATTCCAAAAGACCTGCTGCAATCTGTTCGGATCACCCGAGACCGGAGCACTGAGGGGATCGAGGACTACCTGGAGGCGAACCCCTTTCGCCACTGCGCTGGCGCGCACGGTTTCTACGGACGCGGCCACGATAGCGGGAAGGTCAATGCGCTGGACATCCAGACGTACATTCCCTGAAATGATGCGACTCATGTCCAGCAGGTCGTCAATGAGTTGAGCTTGCACACGAACGTTGCGTTCAATGGTTTCAAGTCCTTCCGCCAGATCCTCCGTTTTTGGACGGCCTATCCGAAGAGCAGTTGCCCAACCGAGCACTGCATTGAGCGGTGTTCGCAGCTCATGGCTGAGTGTCGCCAGGAACTCATCCTTCATCCGGTTGGCCCTTTCAGCCTCTGATCTCGCTGCTCGCTCGCTTTCCAGCAGGCGCTCCCTCTCAGTATTTGCAATTTCGGCCATTTTTCTCGCCTCATTCAAGGCCCTTTCTGCCAGCTTCCTGTCGGTTATATCGCGGGCGATCTTCGACGCTCCGATGATGGTCCCACGGGCATCTTTGATCGGCGAAATGGTCAGAGAGACATCGAGCTTACGCCCGTCTTTAGCAACGCGAACGGTTTCGAAATGGTCATACCGTTCACCTCGCCTTAATCGCGCCAGTATGTCCTGCTCCTGCCACTGCAGATCCGGGGGAATGAGTCTCATCACGGACGTGCCGATCATCTCTTCGGCGGAGTAGCCGAAAAGGCGCTCTGCGCTCTTGTTCCAGCTGGTGATGATACTGTTCAGGTCCTTCCCGATGATCGCGTCATCAGAGTTGTCCACTATCGCTGCCAGGCGGCGCGCGATTAAGTCAGCTTCCATAGCCACGTGTCTGAAGCGCCATACCCGGCCGGCGATTCTTTGCTCAATCGAGATGACGTTGGAATATTGCTCGATACACTTACCGTCACGCAGCTCCAGAAGATCAACGCTTGCCCCGTTTGACGCTTCGATTTCAACGATCCGGGCCAGATAGCGTTCCGGATTTTTCAACTGCTCAGCAATCCACATTTGGAACTTGTGAATGTCTCCTGATTTGATCAGGTGCTGAGATTTCCTCCACATTTCTGCTAGACTCGCGTTCAGGGTGATGATGCGACCCTTTTCGTCTGTAGCGAGCATTCCATCCGGTAAGGCTTCCAGCGTGGCTCGCATAATGGCCGGTTCATCAGCGATTTCCTCTGCTTCTTCCCTTAATTCGATTTGAGGCATTGGAAGTTCTTTTTCTTTTATAACAAAATCCCCCCATTAGATCGGCCGCAACATGCGATCTGGACTAAGTCGTATGACGATGCGAACATCCTGGTTCGCGCCTCAGGGTTGAAAAGTTCTACACCGGTTCGCTGGACTTGCGAAGGCGCAGCGCATCAGGCAGATCCCTGTTTGACATCTAGGGGATGCAGCGCGGGGGGGGCTCACAAGTCCGGCAGACAAATAGCTCACGAACCTTCCTGAGAACGGATTACGCGTAAAGGAACATACGCGTCTCGCGTGTAAGCCTTCCGAACTAGAGACTTGGCTAGCTCGAGCAGAGCTAAACTGGTCGAACCTACACGCGGGACGCGTATGCTCCCATACGCCGAGACGCTCATGCCGAGGTGGTAAAATTTAACGGCTGGCTCCATACCAGAGCCTTTCC